>Ga0187883_10000634_pt1 | contig 21637 bp, 14 predicted proteins | sample June2016WEW_20_1_2_FD_132966 | JGI IMG/M metagenome (GOLD analysis project Ga0187883, IMG submission 132966) | Peatland microbial communities from SPRUCE experiment site at the Marcell Experimental Forest, Minnesota, USA - June2016WEW_20_10 | ecosystem: Environmental > Terrestrial > Soil >...
CTCGAAGGCGCCGTAGCGGCGCATCCACTGCAGCGGGTCGAGGCCCTCGGCCGCGGCGCGCTCGGGCAGTCCGGGCACGGAGTGGGAGAACATCCAGCCGTAATACTCGTCCACGGTGAGCTTCTCCCCGGGCCGGGCCCGGGACTCGTGGTACTGGCGGATGCCGAGCGAGCCGTCCGGGTCGATCCGCCAGGACAGCTCGATCCAGAACTCGTTCTCCTCCCACACCTCGCCCGGGTTCACCTGCCTGCTGTCGGTGATCGGCTCGCCGAGCCGCTCGCGCGCGGCGCGCAGCACGGGCTGGCGGAACCCGATCCACTGCCCGTCGTACTGCTCGTAGGAGTGCGTGTCGTGGCGTTCAGGGCCGTGCCCCATCGGCAGGATGTAGTCGGCGAAGTACGCCGATTCATTCCAGGTCGGGGTGAGCGCCACGAAGCAGCCGACCTTGCTCTCGTCGGTGAGGACCTCCATCCAGGCCAGGCCGTCCGGGTTGGTCCAGACCGGGTTGTAGACCCTGATGAAGTACGTGTCGAGCCTGCCGCGGCCGTCGGCGAGGAAGTACGGCAGCAGGAACGACATCTCGTTGCAGGCCAGCGGGTACTCAAGCGGCCAGGTGAGCTCCTGCCAGCTGCCCGGATGCGGGGGCGTGCGGATCGGCGCGGGAACGAACTTGTTCAGCGTGTTCGGGAACGTGCCGCCCTCGGTGGCGACCGCGCCGAGCAGCGCCGAGATAAGGAACAGGGTGCGCGCTACCTGCCAGCCGCCGAGGTTCCCGGCCGCGGCCGACCGCCAGACGTGCCCGCTGAACCGGGTGCCCGCGCCGGCCACCACCTCGGCGACCTGCGCCAGCACGGCCGCGTCGATCCCGGACTCGGCGGCCGCGTACTCGAACGTGAACCCGGCGTAGAGGTCGGCGAGCACCGCTTCGAACGCGTCGAAGGTGACCGGCAGGCCCGGGTGGCAGGCCTGCAGGTACTCGGCCCAGTTCCACCACCGGCGGACGAAATCGCTGTCATACCGGCCGGTGGCGATGATGTGCCTGGCCACGGCCAGGTTGATGGCGGCCTCGCTGCCCGGCACCGGCGAGAGCCAGTGGTCGGCGTGGGTCGCGGTGTTGGACAGCCTGGTGTCGAGCACGATCACCTTCGCGCCGGCCGCCCGGGCCGAGGTTATCCGTTGAGCATGCGGGTTGAAGTAGTGCCCGGCTTCCAGATGCGCGCTGATCAGGTAGATGACCTGGGCATTCGCGTAGTCCGGGCTGGGCCGGTCGGAGCCCATCCAGAACTGGTAGCCGGTGCGGCCGCCGCTGGAGCACACGTTGGTGTGCGAGTTGTGGCCGTCCACGCCCCAGCTGGCCAGCACCCGCTCCGTGAAGCCGTCTTCGCCGGGCCGGCCAAGGTGGATCATGATCTCGTTCTGGCGCTGCTCGGTGAGCGCGGCGCGGACCCGGGCAGCCAGCGCGTCCAGCGCCTCATCCCAGCTGATCCGTTCCCAGCTGCCGCTGCCGCGGCCGCCGGACCTGCGCAGCGGGTACAGGATGCGGTCGGGGTCGGTCACCTGGTTGATGGTGGCCGGTCCCTTCGCGCAGTTGCGGCCGCGCGAACCAGGGTGCTCGGGGTTGCCTTCGAACTTGCGGACCTGCCCGCTGTCACGGTCCACGTAAGCGAGCAGCCCGCAGGCCGACTCGCAGTTGAAGCACGTGGTGGGCACCAGCAGGTAGTGCCGCTCCTTACGGGCCGGCCAGGCACGGGAGTCAAGCTCCGTCCAGTCGTCCCAGCGCTCCTTCGGCGGGAACGCGGCCAGGTGGACGCGGCTCGGGCCCTGGTAGAACGTCTCGCCGCGGGCCTCGGTGGCTGACCGGGCGGCCGACACCCGGGCCGCGAGGACATCCAGGTCGTCCTCGTGATCGCCGTGACCCGCCATGGCTGCCTATCCTCCCTAGGCCAGTGGCACGGACTGGCCGGCCTGCACGTAGGCGTGCTCGTAGGCGAGCAGCCCGGCCAGCGCCAGCGGGGCGGCCGTCATCCCGATCCACGGCGCGGCCACCGCGGCGGCCACGCCGGCCATCCCGGGCCAGAAGAACCGGGCGAGCCTGCCGCGCACCATCTCCTCGGTGGCCAGCCGCGCGTGCGCGGTCAGCTGCGGCAGCGTCACCTCGGCCGCCACCAGCGCCGCGTGCGCGGCAGCGGAGATGGCCAGGACCACCTCGACCGCGGTGACCGCCCGCCCCGGCGACAGCCAGTCCGCGAACGGGAGGATCGCGGCCGCGCCGGCCAGCACGGCCTGCACGGCCAGGTGCGGTGCCAGCAGCGGGCTCTGCCACAGATCACGCGCCTTCGCCTGGGCGAACAGGTAGGCCGTGTAGCAGGCGGTCGCCAGCGCCAGCGGGACGCCAAGCCCGGCCAGGGCCTGCCGGGCGCCGGTCCAGCCGCCGACGGCGGTCACGAAGTACAGCGCGGCCACGCCGCCGTAGCCGCCGATGATGAACGAGCCGCGGACCAGCCAGCTGCTCCAGTGATGCCTGGTGAAGATCAGGTGGAACCGGGCCGGATGCTTGAGATCCCAGATCAGCAGCGCGCCCGTGACCGCGAGAAAGCCCAGGGCCAGCGACGGGGCCGCCCACCGGGCCACCGGGTCACCCCACCGGAGGTAGCCGGTCAGGGCCAGCAGCACCGGGACGGCGAAGCCGCCGGCCGCCAGGCTCTTGGTCCAGGTGTAGAGACTGACCCGCCAGCCCCACGGGGCGTGGTGCGGAACGTCGTAGGAGAGCAGCGCCGCGGCCGAGGACGCCGGCCTGCCCGGATGGCCGGACACGACGAGCTGCGGGTCCGGTGCTCCCTGGGTGGCCCAGGCGAACAGGCCGCCGTCCGGGCGGCGCGCGCCAAGCGGGTCCAGCGTGGCCTGGTGCGCGCCCTGGTAGAAAACGTTGGGCCGGGTCTCCATCTCGGGGCGGCGCACCTGCACCGGCTCGCGCGCCACGATGCGGGCGGCCGCGGAGGCCGGGTCGTTGGCGTCGCCGACCAGGATCGCCTCGGTCGGGCACACCGTGACGCAGGCCGGTTCCAGGCCCATGTCGAGCCGGTGCGCGCACATGTTGCACTTTTCGGCCGAGTTGTCCTCGGGGTTGATGAAGATCGCGTCGTAAGGGCACGCGGCCATGCATGCCTTGCAGCCGATGCAGACGGACTTGTCGAAATCGACGATCCCGTCCGCGCGGCGGAACATCGCCTGCGTCGGGCACGCCGTCACGCATGGCGCATCGGTGCACTGGTTGCAGCGCGTCACCTGGAACGCGCGGCGCGCCTGCGGGAACGCCCCGACGTCCACTGACTTGACGTAGGTCCTGGTCACCCCGACCGGGACCGCGTTCTCGCTCTTGCAGGCCGTGGTGCACGCGTGACAGCCGATGCACTTGCCCTGGTCGAGCACCTTCAGCCAGCGAGCGGGCAGGCCCCCGTCTGGTTCCATAACAGGACCGTAGTTCTCAAGGTGGGCGAGGCCCTTCACTAGGTGCGATTCTGGCGCGCTGTCAGGGCCGGAAACCGCTGGACTGGGGCCCGAGCAGGGTGATCAGCAGCGCGGCGATGGACACGCCGGTGACGGCCACCGCGATCAGCAGCAGATGCCTGGCGCGAGCACGTCCCGCAGCTGGCGCGCTGGTCAGGCGGCCGAGCCGCCAGATCAGGACGCTGAAAAGCAGGACCGGGATGCCCGCGTACGGGCGGTTCTTGAGGATGACACCGCCCAGTGCCGCGAACGAGATGGCCGTCCGGTTCCAGGCGAGCTCGGTCCGGCCCCGGGCCAGCCCGGGATCGGCGTCCTCGATGTCGTCGGCGGGCGTCATCAGCGGCTGGTCACCGCCGACAGCAGGGCAAGCGCCGCGGCGGCCAGCCCGATGATCGCGACGGTCACCGCCAGGATCAGCGGCAGCCGCGAGCGGATGACGGGCTTGCCAGTGCGCAAAGCGCGCTGGTTGCCGGTCCAGTCGAGGTAGCTGACGATGGCGACGACCGAGCCGAGGAGGATCAGCGGGGTCCCGATGATGTGCCGGCCCCAGGGGATGCCGGGAAAGGGCGGCAGCAGCTGGACGATCGCCAGCCCGGCGGCTACCAGGGCAAGGGCGGTACGGCTCCAGGCCAGGAAGGTCCGCTCGTTGGCGAAGGTAAAGCGGGCATCCGGCTCGGTACCGTCCGCGGGTTCCGATGCGCCCCCCGGGTCCTCGCGGCGGCTGATATCCGTCTCTCCCTCCTCCCGCCTCGCGCGATGCTCCCCGGTCGTGACTGGCCGGGCCGGGAAGCTTGCCACGATGGTATGCCGGCGCCGGGCCCGGGGCCCGGCGTGACGCGGGCCTGCGAGCAGGGACGCCGGGCCGTGGAGCCACGGGAATGTCCGGGACGAAGCCTTGGTTTCATGCCCGGAGCAGGTATCGCAGTGGTACCCGGGCGAGACGAGGAGGTCTGTCATGGCGACGGTCGAGCTGACGTCGGAGAACTTCGACGCGTTGACCGGCGGCGAGGGGCTGGTGCTGGTCGACTTCTGGGCGGCATGGTGCGGGCCCTGCCGCATGTTCGGCCCGGTCTTCGAGCGGGCGTCAAGCCGGCACTCGGACGCGGTATTCGGCAAGGTGGACACCGAGGCCCAGCCGGCGCTGGCCGGGGCGTTCGGGATCTCCTCGATCCCGACGCTGATGGTGATCCGCGACGGCATCGTCCTGTACGCCCAGCCGGGGGCGCTGCCCGAGGCGGCCCTGGAGGAGCTGATCAGCCAGGCCCGCGGACTCGACATGGACGAGGTCCGCAACAGCGTCGCCGACCGCAGCGAGGCTACCTCAGCCGGGGGTTCCTGACCATTCCGGGCCCACCGGCCTGGCTGCAGCTGACAGCCGCCGGCTAGCTGACCGTGCACGTGCGGCGGGTGTCCGCGGGACGACGATCAGCCGCCTGCCCGGTTTGCGGTGCCGGGCGTCGCTGGCCTGGCGGACATTGTGAAGAAGTCGCGCGACCACCAGGACTCGAAGTAGCGATTCGGTGCGCCGTACATGCCTGGAAGCAGGTCTGCGCCGGTCGCGGGGGTGGCTGGAGCATTCGCGCCGTGCGGGTCGTAGGTCGCGAAATTCACCCAGTCCGTGTTGATGTCGAGTTCCATCGCGCGGACAGCGCCAGCCCGGGCGAGGATGTCCGCGAGCGTGGTGATGTTCAGCCCGGGGCCGCCGGCATAGACAAGAGCGCCGTTTGCGGTGATGCCGACGCCCGACCTCCAGACGTAGACGGCGTTGCCCAGGGTGAAGCCCCACTGGGCGGTGTCGTCAGGGTTGAGGCCGGGCACCGGCTTCCCGTTCCGGACGAGCAGATCTAGGTTCTGCCGTACGGAGACGACATCCGGGGCGAGGGTGGCATCTTTGCCCCAGTCGCCGATGTTGACTTTGCCGTTGCGGTAGATGACGAACGAGGCGGCCCCGTTCCGCAGCGGGATGATCGTCTTGCCGTCGGTGTAGTAGCCGCCGTTGGCGTTGTTCATCAGAAAGCCGGCGTTAAAGGCAGCTACCAGGCTCTTCGAGGCCGTCCGCGACACCGGCGCAGTGTCCCGATACGGGCCGCCGCCGGGAATTGTGGTGCCTGAGTAGAGCGTCGCCCGCAGCAGCTTGCTGTCCATCCACGCCACGCCGACGACGAGGCTGGTGTGCACGGCGTCGGGCCGTACCCAGGTCTCATACACCGCCGGTATCCCGTCTACCCGCCGGGCGACCGGATGCCAGACCCCTTCGCCGGGCAGCCGGTGCCCGGCGGGCGACGTCATGCGGCGTGGTGGCCTGAGGTAGGCGACGGCAGCGTGCGTGCTGCCGCCCTGCTGGCCCGACGGCCCCAGGTGCGGAATCGCCGAGCTGGCGGGCGTCCCGCCGACCGGCGGCGGATGATGCGAGTACCACAGGTTCTCAGCCCAGTTGACGATTGAGCTTCCGCCGTGGCCGCGGAACCATTCGGCCCCACGGGCGGCGACCGACGTGCCGAGCCCAGGGTTGGTCAGCGCGTTTCCCGCCGATACCCACACGGGCGTGAGAAGCACGAGCACGGCACCGGAACCAGCGAGCAGCGGGTGCCGGCCGGCGACCGTCCGCCGGGCAGCGCGTATCTCGCGCCGCCGGGCACGCCGTCCGGACCGGCGAGCCCGGAACGTGCCCAGCCGGTGCTCCGGCGCGGAGGTGTCCAGCACCGCAACACCGCGGCGCGCTGGGCCTTCCGATGGCTCACGCCCCGGCATGGCCTGCGGCGGCTCGTCCCGGCGTCCGCCGGATCCGGCGCCCGCTCCTGGCCTGCTCCTCAGGTCCCGAGCTTGGCGCGAATCCGGATGCCGCTGACGTGGCTGGCGGTCGCCTTCCATTACCTCGCGTCCCTCATCTCGCCGAACATATCCGTGGCTCGTGAAGATGCAGTGAACCTACCGTGCACCTGGCCCCGCCTGGCCAGGGCCGCGTCCGTTCCGCGTCCCCTGCCACGGGGCAAGGCGCACGGGGGCACGCCCGGCCGGAGGCCGCGGTGGCATACTCGGGCCTGTCGGTGTTCTACAGCCGCTGTAGAGAATCTACAGGATTCGCCGAAGGTACCGAGACAGGAGACGCCAGCGTGCCTGACTGCGCTCCGCAGCACGCGTCCGGCGGCTCGCCTCCCCAGCACAGGTCCGACAGCCCGCCCGGGGTGGCGCGGCGTGCCGCCGGGACGCTGGAATCCGAAGTCCTCGGAATACTGCGCGGGGCGAGCGGGCCGCTAAGCCCCGGCGAGGTCCGGCACCGGCTCACGGCCGGGCAGCGGGGAGAACTCTCGTACAGCACGGTCGTGACCATTGTGTCGCGGCTGCACGCCAAGGGGCTGCTGGCACGCCAGCGGGCCGGGCGCGGGTTCACCTACTCGCTGGTCGATGAGGCCAGCCTCGCCGCCAGCCGGATGAGCCAGGCGCTCGGCGGCGAGATTGACCACGGCGCTGTGCTGCGCCGGTTCGTGTCCGGGCTCTCCGGGCGAGATGCCCGGCTGCTGCGCCGTCTGCTCGCCGGTGACCAGGACCCGCGGTCCGGCGATCTTGGCCGGGACGAAGAACGAGAGTAGGCGCTGGCGGCGGCGCTGCCCGCCGCAGGTAGGCCCCTGTTCCGCCCGGGGCAGCCGCCCAGCTGCGCGAGATCGCGCGGCTCTCCTGAGGCCGTGCCCGAGCAACGTAAACCCAGCACCGACGCCGTCACGGACCGGCCCTGAGCTGCCGGGAATGGGCAGGCCCGCGTCGATCATGGCCAAGATTCCTGAGCAGCGCAGCCTGCCAGGATTGGCCCGGCACGGCCAATTTTCCACGCGCTATCCGATTCTGTGCCTCCGTATGCGAGCGGTAATGCGCTATACAGGTTTAGTACGAGGGAGCGAGATGCGGACAGAAGATAGGCCCCTGTCCCTGCCGGGCTGGCGGACCGTGCAGGATGGGGCTGCCCGCATCCGCCGCGCGATCGGCGCAGCGCCGCTGCTGGTGAAGGTCCTCATCGGCATGGCGGCAATCTTTTTCAGCCCGGTGGTGCTGACGATCCTGCTCGTCGCCGGCCTGGCTTATGCGCCGTTCGCGGTATCGGCCGGCCGCAGGAGCGTGCGTGCTTCATTGTCGGTGGCCGTGTGGGGCCTTCTGGTGATCATACTGATCGCCCAGGGCGACGGAAACCCGAGCCTGCCGCTGGTATTGCTGGTCCTGCTGCCGTTCGCGACCGTCGCTGCCGCCCATGCGGGCGCGCTCGGCCGCTGGTACGTGCCTTGCCGCACGGTGGCGTGGACGCTGATCTGGGCCCTGCCGGTCGGCTCGCTTGCCGTGCGGCTATGGCATCAGCAGCCATATATCGGGCCCGCGTTCGGGTGGCTGATTGCCTGCGTGGTGCTGGGCTGGCGGCTGGCGAAATCGTTGCAGGACTCGCGTGAGTACGGCCGCCAGCAGGCTCGCGGCGGTGCGCTCGCGGCACCCTACGCATGGCCGGGCGCGCGTCCCCACCGGCCCCCGGGTGCCACCGCGCCAAACGATCCGGCAGGCGCGGGCGGTCCGCGCGGCACCCGGCCCGGGGCCGGCGGGCCCCGGCCCGGGACCCGGCGGCCCGGCGGCGGGCGGATCGCCGTCGCGACAGACGCGGCCGGCCTGGCGCATCCCGACGCCGCGGCCGGCCAGCCGGGCACCGACGCCGGGGACGCCCGGGCGGACGGGCTGCGTGAGCCGGACATCACTGTTGACGAGGCCATGGCCGAGCTGGACAGCATGATCGGGCTGACGGCGGTCAAGGACCAGATCCGCTCGATCGCGGCTTCGATCGAGGCGGCGCGCAGGCGCGCGCTTGCCGGGTACGGGACCGAGAAGCCAATGCAGCACCTGGTGTTCCTCGGGCCGCCCGGTACCGGGAAGACCGCGGTGGCCCGCATCATCGCCAAGATCTTCTACGCATTCGGGCTGCTCGACACGCCAGCAGTGGTGGAGGCGCAGCGCGCCGACCTGGTCGGCGAGTACCTGGGCGCTACCGCGATCAAGACCAACGAGCTGATCGACTCCGCCCTGGGCGGGGTGCTGTTCATTGATGAGGCCTACAGCCTCGTCAATGAGGGCGACGGGCAGGGCGACAGGTTCGGCAACGAGGCGGTCCAGGCCTTGCTCAAGCGCGCCGAGGACGACCGTGACGACCTGGTCATCATCCTGGCCGGTTACGAACGCCAGATGGAGAGCTTCCTCGCCAGCAATCCCGGCCTGACATCGAGATTCGCGACCAGGGTCAAGTTCCCTGGCTACTCGCCTGCCGAGCTGCTCTCGCTGGCCGACCTGGCCATGGAGCGGCGCGGCGAGCTGCTCGATCCCGATGCCAGGCCGGTGCTCTGGCGCCTGCTCGAGGACGTGGGACGCCGCAAGCTGACCGATGAGCTCGGCAACGCCCGGTTCGTCCGCAGCCTGCTGGAGAAGGCGGGCCGAGCCAGGGATGTCCGGGTGATGAGCGCGGCGGCCGAGCCGTCGTCGGCGGATCTGGTGACGCTGCGCGGCGCCGACCTGACACGCGCGTTCAGCGAGCTGACCACCCGATTCCGCGGCTACGGGGAGACTCCCACCCTGGAAAGCGCGCTAGCCGAACTCGACGCCCTGATCGGGCTCGAGCCGGTCAAGCGGGGGGTGCACGAGATCGCCGCTCAGCTCCGGGTGGCCAGGCTCCGGGACCGGCAGGGCCTGGCCAGCCAGCCGCCCGCGAGGCACTTCGTATTCACCGGTCCGCCAGGCACCGGCAAGACGACCGTCGCGCGGATCCTCGGCCGGATCTTCGCGGCCCTGGGCCTGCTGGTCCGGCCGAGCGTGGTGGAGGCGCACCGCGCTGACCTGGTCGGCGACCACCTCGGCGCGACCGCGATCAAGACGAACAGGCTGGTCGACTCCGCCCTCGGCGGCGTGCTCTTCATCGACGAGGCCTACTCGCTCTACAACGAGGGTTACTCGGGCGGCGACGCGTTCGGGTCCGAGGCCACGGCGACCTTGCTCAAGCGCGCCGAGGACGACCGGGACCGGCTGGTGATCGTGCTGGCCGGATATACCGCGGACATGGACAGGTTCCTGCGCAGCAACCCCGGGCTTGCGTCCAGGTTCAGCGTGCGGATCGGGTTCCCCAGCTACACGCCCGGCGAATTGTCGGCGATCGCCGAAGTGATCGCCAGGCAGGCAGGGGACACCTTCGACCCGGATGCGCTGCCTGTGCTCGGCCAGATCTTCGGCCAGGCCTGCGCGGAGGGGCGGATCGACGAGCTCGGCAACGGCCGGTTCGCCCGGTCGCTGTACGAACGCGCATGTGCGTCCAGGGACGTGCGGGTCGCGCACCTCGGTGAGGAAGCGAGTGCCGCCGATCTCACTACGGTGGCCGCCGCTGACCTGCTTACCGCCTACCGCGAGATCAGCGGCTGATCGTGAAGCGCACCCGCTGGCCGCTGACGGGCGGCGTCGCTCAGCCCGGCTCGCCCAGGTTCGGGGCCACGTCGGACAGCGCTTCCGCGATGTCGTCCTCGTCGTAACCGGCCGCGCTGATCACGTTCATCAGCACGTGCAGGACCGAGTGCCGCTCCTCGCCCAGGTCCAGCAGACGCTGTGCTGCGTCCCACAGTTCCGGGGGGTCACCGCGCCAGAGCCGGTCGGCCAGGGCCAGGTGCCCGTCGATGTGCTCGCTGTCGGCGGGCTGATCGCCAGCCTCGCCGTGATAGGCCGCCAGCAGCATCCGGCGCTCGCCTGGCTCAGCCGGGTTCAGCGCGCCCAGGTCGGTCCCGCCGTAGCTGCCGCGCAGCACCGGGAAGGCAAAGGCACGACGGGGCAGCGCCTCCAGGTCGGAGTCGGGCAGCAGCCGGGTCACCAGGGCAGGCTCCAGCCCGAACGAGGCCGGGTCGTGGTAGACGCGGGTGAAGGTGCCCATCGAGTCGAATACCGCGTCCAGCGCCTTGGAGACGGCGTGCGGGCCAAGTCCGGTGCGGGGCCCGGCCCACCGGATCCACGCGGCAAGCACATGCGGCATGGCGTGCTGCTCCGCCGGGGTCAGCATGACCTTCCTTGGCAGCCAGTCGAGCAGGAACGTCTCGGCCTTCACCGGGCTCATCCGGAGCGGCCGGCCGAAATCCTGATCGCAGCCGTACTCGACGATGTGGTCGGCGCACCGGCTGGCCGCCTCGCGGTCGGAGAGGTCCTCGGCCTCATCCGAGGCGAGGAACTCGGCGACGAGCATGGCCCTGCGGTCCTTGCGCCAGGCCTGGCGCAAGGGACCCGGGCCGCCGCGCAGGGCGGGCGGCAGCGTCCGCACCCGGGCCCTGATGAATGCGTGATAAGCCGGAAAGGAGCTACTGACCGGCGGATCGGCCAGCGAGTCCGTGGCTGCGAGCGCGGTTTCCAGCAGCCGCCTGGCCTCCGGCGGGTCAAGGGGGGTGAAGGTCGGCCGGTCGAGTACCGGCGCGGCGGGTTCCGAGCTGATCTCGCTCGCGTTGCGGCAGTACTCAAGGAGCTTGGCGACCTGGGAAGTGACCCAGCCGTCCCGGGCGATACCGCCCGCGTTGTAGTCGACCACGACCACCAGGGCATGCTGTTCCTCGCCGGCGTAGCTGAAGACGCAGACCACTTCGTCGCGATCGCCGTAAGCGTCCGAGTTCACATAACACTGCGCCGCCGTGACCGCGCCGACATGCTCCGCCCATCCCGGCCGCGCCACGCCACGCTCCATCATCGCGAGCGCGGCCCGCTCGGCCCTGGCCGCCTGGCGCGGAGTGCCAAGGCAGGCGATGCCAGAAAGCAGCGCCAGCGCTGCCGGGCTTTCCTGCTGTGCCGCGTAGGCGATCAGGCCCTCGCCGACAAGCTCTTCGATGCCGGCCCGGTGGCGGCGGACATCGCGGAGCCCGGCGCGGCCTGCGCGCTGCCCCCACCAGGTGCCGAGCAGCTCGCTGACCATCAGTTCGGCGTCGAGCGGGCTGCGAACGGCCAGCAGTTCCCTGGCCGCCCGCAACATCTCCGCGAACAGGGCGTTCGGCGGCGCGGCGGGTCCCCCGGGGCGCCGCGCGGGCGGCCCGGGATGACCCGGTCCGCCGTGCGGCTGGTTGCGTCGGCTCGGCGGGGTCACATCGCTAGCCTTTCAGATGCGCGGCGAGTCGTGCCATGCTTGAGCACGGCGCGCCGGTTGTTTCTGCGCGTATCGCAGGCTCGCTGGACGATGATGGGCAACTCCGTTGGAAATGCCATTGGCGTATTAAGCCAGGAAACCACGGCGCGGGCGCTGCCGCTGGCATTGTCCGCCCGGCTGGCCACTCTACCCGGCTGGCCACTCTAATCCGGCTGGCCACTGTACAAGGAGTAGCCCGGAACTGCCGCTACCGGCAGGTCCGGCGTGCTCGCCCGGCGTGCCAGGCGCACCAGGCGCTGTCCTGAGCGGCCCCGGCGGGGGTCCTGAGCGGCCCCCGGGCGCTGTCCTGAGCGGCCCCCGGGCCGGGGTCCTGAGCGGCCCAGGCGGGGAATTCAAGGTCGGCGAAACCGGCTGCTTGCGTGGCCCGGCTGCTCAGCATGGCCAGGCAGGATAGGCTGGCGGCAGGCACATGTGCCTGACGCGGCGGGCCGTCGTCCGCGGCCGCGAGGTTACGCGGCGGCGGCCGGATCGCGGGGCCTGCAGGTGACAGTCTCATCGCGGTGCAGCGCTCAGCGCATGACGCGACGGAGGGAGGCCAGGGGGGGCCTGCCGACGCCAGGCTGGGGTTACAACCAGTGGCGCGGCTGGCTGGCAACGAAAGCTCCTGCTAGCGAGTTGTCGCTGCGCGCACTCTTGCGCGCGTTCCAGCCGCTAGCCTTTTTCTGTCCGCGGTGAGCAGGAAGGAGCCGCTCCATGGCGCACGCTCGCACGGGTGTGGGGAGTTCTCTATGAGCACAGGCACCTCTGTGCCCAAGCCGCGCGTGTCCGGCATGGATGTATCGGACTCCGCGCTGCTCGCGACCCTGCTCAGCGAGGCTCCGATTGGCTTCGCGTTCTTCGGGGCTGACCTCAGGCTGCGCAGGATGAATCAGGCCCTGGCCAGCCTGAACGGGATTGACCCCGGCGACCATATCGGCCGAATGCCCGCCCAGATATGGCCGGGCTATCTGGGTCTCAGGGCAGCATCCGCGGTCCGGCACGTGCTTGAGCAGGACCAGCCCCTTTTCGAGGCCGACCAGCAGATCGACGTTCCCGTGGCCGGAGCCGCAGTGCAGGCCGAGCTGACGGCCGAGCCGTCGGCTGAGGGCCGCGAGGGGGCTCCGGCCGGCCAGGAGCACGCTGGCCGGCAGCCGCGGCACTGGGCATTCTCCTGGTTTCCTTCGCATGACGGCGACGGGGACATCAGCGGCGTCGCGCTGATCGCCGTTGACATCACTGACCGCCGCAGGTCGGAAGAGGCGGTGCGGCGCAGCGAGGAGCGCTACCGCTCGCTGGTGCAAGCAGGCGCGCAGGTGGTCTGGGTGACCACGCCGACCGGGCAGATCGCCGAGGACTCACCGGAATGGCGGTGGATCACCGGGCAGACGGTCGAGGAATACCAGGGCAACGGCTGGCTGGACGCGATCCACCCGGAGGACAGGGAGCGAGTCGAGCGGGACTGGCAGGAGTGCGTCGGCACCGGGAAGGTGTTCGATAGCCGTTACCGGGTCCGCACCAAGACTGGCTCCTACCGGCATTACGACGTGCGCGCCGTGCCGATCGAGCGGGACGGCAAGATCGTCGAATGGGTAGGCGCCAGCACGGATGTCACCGGCCAGCGGGAAGCCGAGGAGATGCGGGGCCGGCTGACCGAGCAGCTGTCCGCGGCAGCGCTGCGCACCGCGCGGTTGCAGCAGGCGACATCGATGCTGGCCGAAGCGCTGACCGTCGAGCAGGTGGTCGAGGTGATCACCCAGGTGGGCAGGTCGGCTATCGGCGCCGAGCGATCCGCCGTGGCGATGCTCGACCCGGAGCGGCTCCGGCTGAAGACGGTCAACCTGGCCGGGCTGCCCAATAGCCTGGGCGCGCCGAGCGGTGACATCCCGCTGGACACGCCGAGCGTCATGACCGCAGCCATCATCGCCAGGCGGCCGCTGCTCATCGAGAGTCCCGAAGGCCTGCGCACGTATTTCGAGGACCAGGTCAAGGTCGATCTCTTCCTGCAGCACAGCGACGAGCGGGCCTGGGTGGGCCTGCCGCTGCTGTCATCGGGCGCGCCACTTGGCGCGCTTCGGTTCTCGTTTACCAGGCCCAGGAAGATCACCGAGGAGGAGCGGGTCTTCCTTGAGGCGCTGGCCGGCCAGTGCGCCCTGGCCCTTGAGCGCGCCTCGATGTTCGAACGAGAGCACACGACTGCTGAGACCCTGCAGCGGAGCCTGCTGCCTGACCGGCTGCCGACGGTGCCGGGGATCGTGCTGGAAGCCAGTTACCTGCCGGTCACCAGGAACATGGAGATAGGCGGCGACTGGTACGACGCCTTCCGGCTTCCCGACGGCAAGCTGGCGGTCGCGGCGGGCGACGTGATGGGCAAGGGGCTCACCGCGGCCGCCGGGATGGGCAGGGTGCGTAACGCGCTGCGTGCGCTCGCGCTCACTGACCCAAGGCCCGCCGCGGTCCTGGCCGGGCTCGACCGCCTGTTCATCGCCACCGAGCTCGAAGAGCAGGTAACCACGGTCGCTTACCTGGTGGTGGATCCGGCGACCGGGGAGGGCATGGCAGGCAACGCCGGCCATCTGCCGCCGCTCATGCTCGCGCCAGGCGTTCCGCCGTGGCTCGATCCGACCGAGGCGGGCACGCCGCTCGGCTGGGCCAGCCCGCGCCAGCAATACACGTTCCGGCTGCCGCCCGGCAACACTGCCGTCCTTTATTCCGATGGACTTGTGGAGAACCGCAGGCGCGGCCTTGATGTGGGCCTGGACGAACTGGTGGCGGTGGCCGCCCAGGCCCCGGTGGCAGTGCTGGAAGATCCGGCCAGATTGCTCGCTTACCTGGTTGAACGCATGCTGATCGGATATGAGCAAGACGACGACGTGACCGTGCTGGTGCTGCACAATCCGGTACGTGACGGCGTGGTGCCTGTCGGGCGGGCAAGTGCCAGGGGAGCCGTAAGAAGGGGCAAGGCATGAAAGTCGCGGGTACCACTCCACCGCGCGAGACGCCGCTGAAGCGGGGAATCGCGTGGTCCGGACTCGCAGCCGTACGACCTACCCGTGGACTCCGCCTAAGGTGGTTGACGGGAGACGAGCCGTCCCTGATGCGGTGTCCTGCGGCAGGGTCCTGGCTTCCGGCAAGGTCCTAGGAGCATGGCCCGCGCGGTAGGGTCCGTTTTCGGCTATAGGTATGCAGGAGAGGTGTCTGTGTCGCCTGCCAGTTCGGTCAGCCAAGGGTCGATCGTGGCACGGCCCGCCAGCCAGCGAAGGAAGGGGTGACCGCGGTGGCAAGCGCGGCAGGCTCCGCAGCGCGGAGGCAGCCGGGGCCGTCGGGCCAGGACGCGAGAGCCCAGGCACGGAAGTCCAATGCGCGGTCCGGCTCCGAGCCGGGCGCCAAGCGACCCGATTCAGCCGTCGCGCTGGTCGGCGAAGATGCGCCGGCGGACAGCCAGCCCAACGGCTCGGCCGCGGGCGCCAAGCACCCGGCCGCGCCCCGTTCGCAACCCGCCGCACCGGCCGATGGCCGCCCGGACGCCGGGCCGGACGGGGCAGCGGAACAAGACATCCGGGCTTCCTCGAAGGCTCGCCGGTCGTCACGGCGGTCCCGCTCCGGCGCCCGCCTGTCAGCAGCCGTCGGCGAGCCGGACACCGAGAAGGGCGGGGCGGCGGCAGGCACCCGCGCAGACGGTGGTAGGAAGGTCGACGGCGGCGGGCCGGCGGCCGCTCAGCACGATGATGACGATGACGGCACACAGGCCGCGGTCGACGGCGACTTCGTCGATCCGGCGCGGGATGGAGTAGACATCGAGGTCGACCTGGACGTGGAAGCGGATCTCGGGGCCGATGTCGAGCTAGACGTTGACGCCGACCTGGCCGACCTGGCTGAGCTCGAAGACGACGCTAGCGACGATGTGATCATCGAGCTCGAGGTCGACGAGACTGAGCAGGACGTTGCCGACGGGACCGGCGCCGACAGCGCCGATGAGGGCGATGACGCCCCGGTCCAGGCTGCCGACCCGGGCGCCGCGCAGGCGGCGCCCGAGAGCCCGAGCCGGACCGCCAAGGCGCCCGGTGAGGAGAACGAGGACGAGGCCTTCGTCTACGGCGATGATGACGAGGATCTCCCAGCCGCGCAGGTGGCGGTCGCGGGGGCCACATCCGACCCGGTCAAGGACTACCTCAAGCAGATCGGCAAGGTGCCGCTGCTCAACGCTGAGCAGGAAGTGGAACTGGCCAAGCGGATCGAGGCGGGCCTGTTCGCCGAGGAGAAGCTGAGCGAGGGCCGCGGCTCGCTGCATCCGGAGGCCAGGATAGATCTGGAATGGATCGCCTCGGATGGCCGCCGGGCCAAGAACCACCTGCTCGAAGCCAACCTGCGGCTCGTGGTCTCGCTGGCCAAGCGCTACACCGGCCGCGGGATGCTGTTCCTTGACCTGATCCAGGAGGGCAACCTTGGCCTGATCAGGGCCGTGGAGAAGTTCGACTACACCAAGGGCTACAAGTTCTCCACCTATGCCACCTGGTGGATCAGGCAGGCGATCACCCGGGCGATGGCCGACCAGGCCAGGACCATCCGGATTCCCGTGCACATGGTCGAGGTCATTAACAAGCTGGCCCGGGTTCAGCGGCAGATGCTGCAGGACCTGGGCCGGGAGCCGACGCCCGAGGAACTCGCCGCGGAGCTCGACATGACCCCGGAGAAGGTCATCGAGGTGCAGAAGTACGGCCGGGAGCCGATTTCCCTGCACACGCCGCTGGGCGAGGACGGCGACAGCGAGTTCGGTGACCTGATCGAGGACTCTGAGGCGATCCAGCCGGGCGAGGCAGTGAGCTTCACGCTGTTGCAGGAGCAGCTGCACTCGGTCCTTGACACCCTGTCCGAGCGCGAGGCGGGCGTCGTCTCGATGCGGTTCGGCCTGACCGACGGTCAGCCGAAGACGCTGGATGAGATCGGCAAGGTTTATGGCGTGACGAGGGAGCGGATCCGCCAGATCGAGTCGAAGACCATGTCCAAGCTGCGGCATCCATCAAGGTCCCAGGTGCTACGGGACTACCTGGACTAGCGGGCCGGCGGCCCCGGCCGGGCCCTGGCGCGGTGCACCGGCTGCCTGTGGATGAATAAAACCGCCGAGAAACGAATAAACCACCCAGCTCGCACGTCTGGCCAGGCGGCCGGCTGGCAGACGAGAACCGCCCAGCCCGGATATCCGGGCTGGGCGGTTGATGGCTCGTGATTAATCTCCTGGCGTCTCAGCCTTCTGCGGCTTAGAGAGCCGGCCGGACTCGTCCTGGATCTCGACCGCGATCTTGGCCAGCGCGTCCGCGTGCTGGCGGCCGTGGTGGGCGCAGAACAGCAGCTCACCAGCACCGGGAAGCACAACGCGCACGTAGGCCTGCGCACCGCACCGGTCGCAGAGATCGTGGCCGCTCAGTGGCTTGGTAGCGGCTATTGGCGCAGCCATCGCTCCGGTCATGTCGCCTCCCTCGCTTAGTGCCGCCCGGCTGATCGCCGGCTTCCATGTCTACCGGACCACAACGCCCGGTCTAGCGCCCCTCTTCCCCGCCGACTCCGCATACGCCGTGGGCGAACAGGATCTCTGCCAGGCTGATCCGGCCTGAAACACCTACGGTAGCGTACGCGTTGTCCCAGGTCGCCGGGTATGTCAGCGGCGTGCCTGCGCGAGGCAGCCGATGCGGGCCGCTAGTCTGCGTTCAGGCCTAACCGGGCGAGCCGCCCCAGCCCCACGTCAGGAGTGCCGTAAGTGACCGCCCTCAGCGCCGAGCGGATGCAGAAAGCCAGCGCCGCGGACAGCTACACCGCGCGCCACCTGACCGTCCTGGAAGGGCTCGAGGCGGTGCGCAAGCGCCCCGGCATGTACATCGGGTCCACCGACGGCCGCGGGCTGTCGCACTGCCTCTGGGAGATCATCGACAACTCGGTGGATGAGGCTCTTACCGGGCATTGCACCAGCATCGAGGTCATCCTGCATGCCGATCAGTCCGCTGAGGTCAGGGACAACGGCCGCGGTATCCCGGTCGACGTCGAGCCGAAGACCGGGCTGACCGGTGTCGAGCTGGTGATGACCCGGCTGCATGCAGGCGGGAAGTTCGGCGGCGGCTCGTATACCGCCTCTGGCGGCCTGCATGGCGTCGGCGCGTCGGTGGTGAACGCGCTGTCGGGCAGGCTGGATGTGGTGGTCGCGAGGGGAGGCCACGAATGGGCCGCCAGCTTCCGCCGCGGTGTGCCCGGCGAGTTCAGCGGCCCTGGCCCCGACGCTCCGTTCAAGCCTGGCCCGGGCCTGCGGCGGGTGCGGCGGGTCGCCAAGACGCAGACCGGCACCAGGATCAGGTTCTGGCCGGATCGCCAGATCTTCGTCCGCGGCGCGCGGCTGAGCTTCGACGCCCTCGCGCAGCGCGCCCGCCAGACCGCTTACCTCGTGCCCGGGCTCACCATCCGGATCCAGGATGAACGGCCGGCTGCCGACCGCGCCGATCCGGGCCATGCCGAACTCGCGCTCGCCGGTTTCGCCGGAGCCGACCACGTCTTCGCCGAGCATGGCGAGGAGAGAGGCGGCACCCGGGGTGGCCCGGATGGCGGTAAGGCCGCGGCTGGCGCGGGCACCGCCAAGGCGCCGGCAGGTGCGGACAGCGGCAAGGCGGCGGCAGGCGCGGCCGACCGGCCGCTGGCGGCCGAGTTCAGGTTCGACGGCGGGATCAGCGAGTTCTGCGCCCACCTGTCGCCCGGCGAGCCGGTCACCGACGTGATCAGGCTGGTCGGATCCGGGGTATTCAGCGAGACGGTGCCGGTGCTCGACGAGCAGGGCCATCTGACCCCGACCGAGGTCGAACGCGAGCTATCGGTGGATGTGGCGCTGCGCTGGGGCAGCGGCTACGACAGCGTGACCCGCTCGTTCGTCAACGTGATCGCCACGCCCAAGGGCGGCACGCACGTGGCCGGGTTCGAGCGGGCCATGGTGCGCACGCTCAACGAGCAGCTCAGGGCCGCGCGGCTGCTGAAGAACGGCGACGAGCCCGCCACCAAGGAAGACGTGCTCGAAGGGCTCACCGCGGTGATAGCCGTGCGGCTGCCCGAGCCGCAATTCGAGGGGCAGACCAAGGAGGTGCTCGGCACGCCCGCGGCCTCGCGCATCGTGGCCCAGGTCGTCGCGACGGAGCTGCGAGGCTTTTTCGAGGGCCGGGTGCGGGGCAGCAAGCAGCAGTCCCGGGCCCTGCTCGACAAGGTCGTCGCCGCGGCCCGGTCCCGCATCGCGGCGCGCGAGCACCGGGAGAACCAGCGCCGCAAGTCCGCGCTCGCCAGCTCGGCCCTGCCAGCCAAGCTGGTGGACTGCCGCTCCGCCGATGACCGCAGCGAGCTGTTCATCGTCGAGGGCGACTCGGCGCTCGGCACGGCCAAGCTGGCCAGAGACTCGGAGTTCCAGGCGCTGCTGCCGATCCGGGGCAAGATCCTTAATGTGCAGAAGGCGTCGCTGACCGACATGCTCAAGAATGCCGAATGCGCAGCGATCATCCAGGTGATCGGGGCAGGCTCGGGCGCGGCGTTCGATCTGGACGCGGCCCGCTATCAGCGGGTGATCTTCATGGCTGACGCCGACGTGGACGGAGCGCACATCAGGTGCCTGCTGCTCACCCTCTTCCACCGGTACATGCGCCCGCTGGTGGATGCGGGCCGGGTGTTCGCCGCCGTGCCGCCGCTGCACCGCATCAAGCTCACCAGCCCGCGCAAGGGCCAGAACCGCTACATCTACACCTACTCAGAGGCTGAGCTGCACCGCACCCTGCTGGAGCTGGAGCGTAAGGGCCAGCGCTGGGAGGAGCCATCGCAGCGGTACAAGGGCCTGGGCGAGATGGACGCGGCGCAGCTGGCCGAGACCACGATGGACCCGAGGCACCGGACCCTGCGCCGGATCAGGATCGAGGACGGCGCCGCCGCGACGTCCATATTCGACCTGCTGATGGGCAGCGAGGTGGCGCCGCGCCGGGACTTCATCGTCGGCGGCGCCGCCGAGCTCGACCCGGCCCGGATCGACGCCTGAGCGGCGGCCACGCCCGAGCGTCTGACCTTGATCCCTACCGTCGGCGGTAAGCATTCGAGCGATGTTGCATGTCCTGCACGACCACAACGCGCTTTGATTCTTCGATCCGGTGCAGGATGCGCCACTGGGTACCGAGCCGTGCACTGTGGGAGCCGGCGAGCTTGTCCCGCAGTGGCTTGCCGACCCGGTATGGCGCCTCCAGGAGCGGGCCGGTGATGAATTCGACGGCACGCTGCGATGCTCGATTTCAGGATTGTCTGGGCAAGGACGGTGTCGGCCCAGGTCCCTGGACCTCGGCCGCTGCGAACCGCGGTCAGCGGGTAGGGCCTGTTTAACAGGCTGGCCGCCGACGTCGCTACCTTGTACCTGTCGATCGGCCGCCGGGCTGAGCGAAGAGCCTGGTATCCGGCCGTCGCCCGCCGTAGTTGCGTGCCGAGATCGGAGGGAGGGACATGGAGAACGAACCGGAGAACCAACAGGCGGACACGAGACCGGACCGGTTGGCGGCAACCCTGGAAGCCAGAGCTGAGCGGGCGCTGGTCGCCTCTCTCTGGCTTGCGCTTATCCCCGTCGTGATCCTGCTTCTCGCGGCTCTCGGGGCGTTCGCCTACGGGACCGCCCTGTTCATCCACTCAGCCCGCGCCGTCATTCACCATCCTTTTCCCGTGGGCCACCAGATTGGCCTGTTCCTGCTGGACATCGACCTGTTTCTGATCGGAGCCACGCTGCTCATATCAGCCGTCGGCTTCTACGAATTGTTCATCAGGAAGGTCCACGTCAATCGAGCCGGGGGAATGCCTGCCTGGCTCGAAATGCATGACCTCAATGACCTCAAGGGCCGGGTCGTCGCGATGATCGTCATGGTCTTGTCGGTAAACTTCGTCGAGGTGGTGGTGGATTCCCCAGGCGGCCGCCAGGTCCTTGAGCTGGGCGGCGGGGTCGCCGTGGTCATCGTCGCCCTGACCGCCTTTCTGTGGCAGAGCGGCCATGTCAATGGAAAGAACTAGCCTCGTGCCTCGATCGTGACCGGCCCCCGGCATACAAATCTCCCGGGCAAGGTCCTCAATCACCGCGATGGTGCCAGCCGGGGTGGGCCGCGGGCCTCGCGGGAGGGGTGCTGATGGCGGCTGTGTCCCTGGTGATCTCCCAGCGGCCGGCCGTCCGCGGCCAGCGTGTTGGCCGGGCCGCCGGGAGATCACGACGGTTGTTACATGTTCGGGCACTTGTGCGTCTTCGACTTCGAAGGCGCCTGCGGATGTGTCGGCGTCGATGACGGCGTCGAAGGGGGTGATGACGACGCGTGGGTCGCCGTCGTCGCCGTCGTCGACGTTGTCGTCGACGGGGCTGACGAACCGGGTGTGGCCGCGCTGGCCACACCCGCCACTCCTGCCCCGAGACCGCCGGCCAGGGCCGCGGTCACGACCAGGCGCCGCAGCCGGGTGCCCGTGCTGGATGCCATCCAGTTCCTCCTTCCAGAAAGGGTTCTTGCGGGTCCCTGCCGGACCCGCGGGTAGCCCAAGGATGCGCAGGCGGACCAGGTCGCAAGCCGAAGTGCGGCTCTCCGGATCCTCTGAGTAACGCGAAAGCAGCGCAGGCCGAGCTGCCTCCGGGGCGAGGGCTCAGCCGGGCCGGACGGTACCGCCGAGCGCGGCGAGCGGGTGCCGGACCCGGACGCCTGAGCCGTCCCGCCGGCCATCGGGCGGCGGCAGCGGCACCGGTGTGCCCGCCTCAGTCGCGCCGCGTGCTGGCGGCGCCCCGGCCCAGGCCAGCACCAGGAGGTCTTCGCCCTTAAGGAACCGGTGGCAGCGCACCCCGCCGGTGGCCCGTCCTTTGGGCGGGTACTCGGCGTAGGGGGTTACCTTCACCGTCGCGGCGGACGCGCCGGGCAGCGCGCCCGCGCTGCCCGCCACCGTGACAACGACCGGGGC
>Ga0187883_10000638_pt1 | contig 21587 bp, 15 predicted proteins | sample June2016WEW_20_1_2_FD_132966 | JGI IMG/M metagenome (GOLD analysis project Ga0187883, IMG submission 132966) | Peatland microbial communities from SPRUCE experiment site at the Marcell Experimental Forest, Minnesota, USA - June2016WEW_20_10 | ecosystem: Environmental > Terrestrial > Soil >...
CCGTTCGGCTGCTGTCCGTTCGGCTGCTGTCCGTTCGGCTGCTGTCCATTCGGTGCGGGTGCGGCCTGGTGCGCGGCGTGAGCCCGGGCAGCCGCGCCGGGCGGCGAGTCCATCATCGTTCCCGGCGTTCCTTGCCATGCTGCGCCTGGCCGTATCGGGGGCGCCGCGGCCGGCGTTAGGGAAGCGGGATCGAGAGCCGCGAGCCTGGCGCCAAGTTCCGCGGCGGACGGCCGTCTCGACGGGTCACGAGCCAGGGCGTGAGCGACAACGGGGACTAGCACCGGAGGGAACCTGTCGAGGTCGGGCTGGCCGTGCACGATCCGGTAGAAGATCGTCTCGAAGGTGCCGATCCCGAACGGCGGCCGGCCGGTGGCTGCGAACGCCACGGTGGCACCCCAGGAGTGCACGTCAGCAGCGGGACCGCTCTGCTTTCCCTCGATTACCTCCGGCGCCAGGTAACCAGGCGTGCCCATGAACATGCCCGTCATCGTGAGCCTGGTCAGGTCGGGCGCCTGCGCGATGCCGAAATCAATGACGACCGGTGTGCCTTCGGCCAGCATGACATTGCCTGGCTTGAGATCACGGTGCACCACTCCGGCGGCGTGCACGGCAGTCAGGGCGGATGCGAGACCATAGGCCAGCCGCGCGAGCGCGGGGCCAGCAAGCGGGCCGCTCTCGGCGACCATGTCCTCAAGCGTGCGGCCTTCCACGTACCTGGTCACGATGTAGGGCGGTTCTGAGCTCAGGTCCGCGTCCAGGACCTCGGCCACGAACGGGCTGTGCACCCGGCGCATCGTCTCGACCTCGCGGGCCAACCGATGCCGCGCGTTCGGATCGAAAGAGACGCCCTGCCGGAGCGCCTTGACCGCCACCGTGCGCTGCTCCGGATCCACGGCCAGGTAGACAACGCCCATGCCGCCCTCGCCGAGCCGCCTGAGCACGCGGTAGTTCCCGAGCCTGTCCGGTGCCGGTTCCTGACCAGTCATGACCTCACCAGCGTACGGAATGCGCCGGCCGGTATCGTCGGGACGCCCGCCGGTGCCAGTTCTCGGCGGCAACTACCATCGTGGCACGCGGGCAGCCCGCGGCAATCGCCGTCAGCCTCCGGCCACCAGCTTGCGCAGCGCCTGCGCCGCTGCCGCGTTCTGCTCCGCGTGCGCGACCAGCGCCCTGGCCAGCTCGTCGGCCCACTGGCCCAGCTGCACCTGCTGGCGGGACAGCACCACCCCGCGCACCTCGCTGCAGATCTCGGCGACTGGCAGGCCGCGCTGGACGCCTAGCGTCATGACGCGCTCGCCAAGCCGCACCGTTACCTTGGTGACCTGGCCCGGGCGGCCGTGCATCCGGTCAGACATGCTCCGGTCCCGGTCGACGCTGACGCAGCCGGGCGGCAGCGAGGCGCCGAGCGATTCGGTCAGCACGCGAGCGTAGATCTCCACATCGGCGCTATCCGCGCGAAGCGCGGCGGTGACCATTTCCAGCGACGGGCTGTCGCCAGGCTCGGTCATCGCGGTGCCGGCCAGGTCCGTGGCCCGCGGCCGCGGTGCGGATTGTTCACTCGGCGCATGACTCGGATTCTCCTTGAGACGAGACAAGTACCTGGATAACGCGGCGCGGCCGGGGAATCTGCCGCCAGCCGCACTGGCCGCCCTCACCGCCCGACGAAGGCAGCCTTACCCGGGCCATTTTCGATGAAGCTGCGCATGCCCGTCCGCTGGTCCTCGGTGGCGAACAGCCCGGCGAAATTCAGCCGCTCGATCTCCAGCCCGGTATCGAGGTCGACGTCGAGGCCCTCGTCGATGGCCTGCTTGGCCGCGCGCAGCGCAATGGCAGGGCCGCCCGCGTACCTGGCTACCAGCTCGAGCGCCGCCTGGTAGACATCAGCGTCCGGGACCACCTTGTCCACCAGGCCGATGGCCAGGGCCTCCGCCGCGCTGACGAACCTGCCGGTAAAGACGATGTCCTTGGCCCTGGACGGCCCGACCAGCCGCGGCAGCCGCTGCGTGCCGCCAGCCCCCGGGATAACACCGAGCAGGATCTCGGGCTGGCCCACCCGCGCGCTCTGGCCTGCGACGCGAAAATCCGCGCACAACGCAAGCTCGAGCCCGCCGCCGAGCGCATAGCCGGTGATCGCCGCCACTACCGGCTTGGGAATCTTGGCCACTACCGTAAAGGCATCCTGCAGCCGCCTTGTGTCGGTAGCCATCCGGCTATAACTGGCGTCTGCCATCTCCTTGATGTCGGCCCCGGCGGCGAACACCTTCGGGCCGCCGTACAACACCACAGCGCGAACTGCCTGATCATCAGCGACCTGCGCGGCGGCCGCCGCTATCTCGCCCTGGACCTGGGCGTTCAGCGCATTCATCGGGGGCCGGTCAAGGCGGATGGTGGCCACCGCCTGATCGGTCTGGACCTGTACGAACTCAGCCATGCCGCACCTCCATGCCGAGCCACGATCCTACTTGGCTCCGGCTCAGGCTGCTGGCGCACCGGCCGCGCGCGGCGCGGGCACCCAGTCATGACAGTCGTGCGTGCAGGTCGCTGATGCGCAGGCCGGGGCGCCGGGGGCATCCTGGCACTGGCCGAGCAGGCAGGCTCCGGACAGATCGCTGCCGGTCCGCGCCGCGCGGCTGGCCGGCGGCTCGCCCGCGGGCTCGCACTCCCACCGATCCGCTGCGCGCTGGTCCGCTGCGAGCTGGTCCCCTGCGAGCTGGTCCCCTGCGAGCTGGCCCGCTCCGAGCTGGTCCGCTGCGCGCTGGTCCCCTGCGAGCTGGCCCGCTCCGAACTGGTCCCCTGCGAGCTGGCCCGGTGCAAGCTGGCCCGGTGCAAGCTGGCCCGGTGCGCGCTGGTTCACTCCGAACCGGTCCCCTGCGAGCGTGCCGTCTACCGGCCGACTGGCCCCGGCCTGAACTGGGAGCCATCCGGCGAGGACCGTTTTCGCCAGCCGCGCCAGGCAGCCGCCGGCGGCGGGAGTCTCGTCGCGGAGGACGGCGGCGAGCGCGTCGGCCCAGGCCTGCTCGTCCGGCCTGCGTGCGTGGCGGGCCTGCCTGCGGCTCCTGGCCAGCCTGGGCCGGTCCAGGGACAGCATCACTCCCATCTGTTTCCCCCTCGGTCACGAGCCCGCGGAACCCGGCCCGTTTCCCCTCCTCGCCATCCGGTGATCGCCCGGCCCCGGGCGCGTCAGTGCCGCATGGCCAGCGCCTGCCCCGTCGCGGCTGGGGCAGGCGCTCAACTGACTACTGCTCGGGCACCCTGGGCAGCGAGACGTGCTGCTGCCAGCCGTTCAGGAAGCCGCGGACTTCGTTCTCGCTGTAGCGGCGGTGGCCGCCAGGAGTGCGGATCGATGACAGCTTCCCGCCCCTCGCCCATCGGGTGACTGTCTTCGGGTCTACCCGAAGCATCGCGGCAACCTCTGCCGGGGTCAGGAGCCGGTTCTCTGGCTTGATCTGCGTTCTCACGACGGCTGATCCTCTCAAGCTCGGGGTATTGGGTTCGTAACAAACAGTGACGATACAACTGCGCTACTAACCGCCACCGTTCTATCACAGGATGTCACGCCCCCCGGGACTTTACTGTCGTTCCGCCGGGCACGAGCAGAAATTCCGGTGCGTGCCTAGGTTGTCCCTGCTAAAAAAGGGACGCCGGGTGCGGTGCAAGGGTTTACTCGCGGCAGCTAACTCGCGTCAGGTAGGACGCCAGACGCGCTAGGCCGCGGTACTGGCGCGGGGCAGAAACCAGCAGGTCAGCGCAGGTCCCCGTTGCTCATCCCAGCTGCGGCAGGGGGGAACGTCACGAGGCCGAGCTCGGCCGGCCCGGACAGCAGCGGATGGCTGGGAAGCACCCGGACCGTGTACCCGAACGGCCCCGGGCGCCCGAGCGCCACCTGGCCAGAGAACCGCGCCGCCGAACCGGGCACAGGTGACTCGTCGAGCTCTAGGTCACCAAACACCGGGTCGATGATCTCGTCCTGGTCCCCAGCGCGGCCGTACGCCACCTGTACCGCGACGTCCTGCGGGGACAGCCCGCCGAGCGCGACGCTCGCCCGCACGGTCAGTGCCTCGCCCGGGCGCTGGTCGGTGTCGTCGGCCTCCACGTGCTCGATCCTGACCTGCGGCCAGGCCTCCCTGACCCGCGCCTTCCACGCGGCGAGCAGGCGCGCGCCGCTGAACTCGCCGGCCGGGACCCTGGCAGGGACGCCGCCGGGCACGCCGGGGCTGCTGGCAGGGACACCAGCGGGGGCGCCGGCGGCAACGGCAGCGGCAGCGGGGGCGCCAGCGGCAGCGGCAGCGGCCGCGGGGGCGGCCGCGGGGGCGGCCAGCTTCTGCGAGGACCTGGCCGCCGGCAGATACAGCTTGGTCACGTAGTCGCGTACCATCCTGGTCGCCTGGACCTTGGGCCCGAGCGTCCGCAAGGTGTGCGCCACCATCTCGAGCCAGCGCTGCGGCAGCCCGTCGGCGCCCGAGTCGTAGAAGAGCGGCGCCACCGACCCGCTGAGCAGGTCATAGAGGGCCGTGGCCTCGAGGTGGTCCCGGCGCGCCTGATCGCTCACCTCGTCAGCGGACGGGATCGCCCAGCCGTTGCCGCCGTCGTACCACTCGTCCCACCAGCCATCGAGCACGGAGAGGTTGAGCCCGCCGTTCAGCGCCGCCTTCATGCCCGAGGTGCCGCACGCCTCAAGCGGGCGCAGCGGGTTGTTCAGCCAGACGTCGCAGCCCTGCACCATTCTGCGCGCGAGCGCAATGTCGTAGTCAGGCAGGAATGCGATCCGGTGCCGGACCTGCTGATGGTCGGCGAACCGCACCAGCTGCTGGATGAGCAGCTTCCCGCCGTCATCGGCCGGATGCGCCTTGCCCGCTATCACCAGCTGCAGCGGCCGCTGCGGGTCCAGCAGCAGCGCGGTCAGCCGGTCCGCATCGTGCAGCATCAGCGTCAGCCGCTTGTAGGAGGGCACGCGGCGGGCGAACCCGATAGTCAGCACATTCTCGCTGAACACGTCCTCAATCCAGGCCAGCTCCGCATCGGGCGCCCCGCGCTGCCGCCACGAGGCCCGCAGCCGCCGCCGGGCCTCCGCCACCAGCCGCGCGCGCAGCACACGGCGGATCTCCCAGATCGCCGCCGGGTCCGCGGCGGCCCGTTCCCAGGCAGGCTCGTCGTCAGCGGCGCCGCCGGCCTGCCCGCCGCCGGTCATGACCAGCATCCGGTCAGCAGTCCAGCTGGGCCCGTGCACCCCGTTGGTGACCGAGCCGATCGGCACCTCAGCGGTGTCGAATCCCGGCCACAATCCGGTGAACATCTCCCGGCTCACCTCGCCGTGCAGGCGGCTCACCCCGTTGACCCGCTGAGCCAGCCGCATCCCCATGACGGCCATGTTGAACACGTCAGGATCGCCACCGGGATAGGTCTCCGCGCCGAGCGCGAGGACCCGGTCGCACGGCAGCGCGGGATCCGCTGCGCTGCCGCCGAACTGGCGCTCCATGAGCTCCAGGCTGAACCTGTCGATCCCGGCAGGCACCGGGGTGTGCGTGGTGAACACGGTGCCTGCCCGGCACATTTCCAGCGCCTCATCGAAGCTGAGGCCCTGGCTGACGTACTCGCGGATGCGCTCAAGGCCGAGAAAGCCCGCGTGGCCCTCGTTGGTGTGGAACACCTCCGGCTCCGGATGAGACGTGATCGCGCAGAACGCCCGCACCGCCCGGACGCCGCCGATGCCCAGCAGCAGTTCCTGCCTGAGCCGGTGGTCGCTGGCGCCGCCGTAGAGCCGGTCGGTCACCTCGCTCAGCTCTGGGTCGTTCTCCTCGACATAGGAATCGAGCAGCAGCAGCGGCACCCGGCCGATGCGGGCTACCCAGACCTGCGCGATGAGGACGTCCTCGCCGGCCAGCGTCACGCCGACCTTGACCTGCTCGCCCGCGTCGTCCCGGAGCAGGGCCAGCGGGAGGCCGTTCGGATCGCCGGCCGGATACCGCTCCGCCTGCCAGCCTTCCGCCGACAGGGACTGCGTGAAATAGCCGTGCCGGTAGAGCAGGCCCACGCCGATCAGCGGCACGCCGAGATCGCTGGCCGCCTTCAGATGATCTCCGGCGAGGATGCCCAGGCCCCCCGAGTACTGCGGCAGCGCAGCGGTGATCCCGTATTCCGGCGAGAAGTACGCCACGGCCGCCGGCGCACCCGGCTCATCCTGGTCTTGATACCAGCGCGGGCCCGAGATGTACTCGCGCAGGTCCTCGACCGCGTCGCCGAGCCTGCGCAGGAACCGCCGGTCGGCGGCGAGGGCAGCGAGGCGGTCCGGGGGGACGTCGGCAAGCAGCGCGGCCGGGTCCCTGCCGACCTGCTCCCAGCGGACGGGATCGATCGTGGCGAACAGGTTGATCGTCTCTGGCTGCCATGTCCAGCGCAGGTTGAGCATCAGTGAGCGCAGCGGCGCAAGCGGCTCAGGCAGTACCGGGCGGATCGTGAATCGGCGGATGGCTCTCACGTGTTGCGACATTAACGGGTCTGGCGGACCAACGGTAACCACAACCGGTGCCCCGCTCGCTTGGGCCGCGCTCTGATGGGTAGCTTTCAGTGGTGATCGGCAGGATTCCCATTCTCGACGTGCAGCCAGTCGTGGACTGCGGCCGACGTCCCGTCCGCGCAGTCACTGGCGAGACGTTCCAGGTCAGCGCCACGGTGTTCCGTGAGGGGCACGAGATGCTCGGAGCCGGTGCGGTGCTGCGCGCCCCGGACGGCAGCCGCCAGGATCTCGCCGTGATGCGAGAACTCGCTGAGGGCACGGATCGCTACGGCGGCGACGTCACGGTCACGTCGACCGGGATGTGGCAGTTCCACGTCGAGGCGTGGGGCGACCCGATCGCGCGCTGGCAGCACGACGCGGCCATCAAGATCCCGCTGGGCCAGGATCTAGAGCTCATGCTCGCTGACGGCGCTGCGCTGTTCGAGCGCGCCGCAAGCCGCATCAAGGCGCCCCGTGCCGCCCGGCCAGGTCGGGCAGGTCAGCGTCCAGGTCAGGTCGTCCCCGGCTCGGGCCGGGCCGCCCGGGCCGCGCTCGAGGCACTGGCCGCCAGGCTGCGGGACGACAGGATCCCGCCGCTCGACCGCCTGGCCGCTGCGACCAGCGAAGAACTCGCCGCGATCCTGGCCGCATTCCCGCTGCGCGAGATGCTCACCTCCTCGGGCCGGTTCCCGGTCATCGTGCACAGGAAACGCGCGCTCTACGGCTCGTGGTACGAGTACTTCCCCAGGTCCGAAGGCGCCCGGGTGGACGGGTCGGCGGACCGGACGGTGACGTCAGGCACGCTGCGCACCGCGGCGCGGCGGCTCGACGCGGTCGCCAGGATGGGTTTCGACGTCGTCTATCTCCCGCCGGTCCATCCGATCGGCTATACCGCGCGGAAGGGCGCCAACAATTCATTGAACGCGGCCCCCGGCGACCCGGGCTCTCCGTGGGCGATCGGATCGGCCGAGGGCGGCCACGACGCCATCCATCCCGATCTCGGGACCATCGACGATTTCGACTCCTTCGTGCGCCGGGCCGGCGAGCTCGGCATGGAGGTGGCGCTCGATCTGGCGCTGCAATGCTCACCCGACCATCCGTGGGTGGCCAAGCACCCTGAGTGGTTCACCACCCGGTCGGACGGAAGCATCGCCTACGCCGAGAACCCGCCCAAGAAGTACCAGGACATCGTGCCGCTCAACTTCGACAACGACCCGGAGGGCATCTACACCGAGGTGCTGCGGATCATCAGGTACTGGATGAGCCACGGGGTCAGGATCTTCCGGGTGGACAACCCGCACACCAAGCCGCTGCCGTTCTGGGAGCGGCTGCTCGCCGAGGTGGCCGGCACCGACCCTGACGTGATCTTCCTGGCTGAGGCGTTCACCAGGCCCGCGATGATGGCTGGCCTGGCGATCATCGGGTTCCATCAGTCGTACACGTACTTCACGTGGCGGAACTCGGCCGATGAGCTGGCCGAATACCTGCGCGAACTGTCCGGCCCGGCGGCGGCGTACATGCGGCCGAACTTCTTCGTCAACACGCCGGATATTCTCAGCGAGTACCTGCAGTACGGCGGGCCTGCCGCGTTCCGGGTGCGCGCCGTGCTCGCGGCGATGCTCGCCCCGTCCTGGGGGGTCTACTCGGGCTACGAGCTCTGCGAGAACGTTGCCATCGTTCCGGGCAGCGAGGAGTACATGGATTCCGAGAAGTACCAGTACCGGCCGCGTGACTGGGAGCACGCCGAGACCGTCGCCGCGGATATCTCGCCCTTCATTACCCACCTGAACATGATCAGGAAGAACCATCCCGCCCTGCACTGGCTCCGTAACGTGCGTTTTCATTACAGCGACCAGCCGGAGATACTGTGCTTCTCCAAGAGCGTGAGCGGCTTCTCCCAGAGCGTGAGCGCGACCGGCGACGGCGCGCCGGAGCGCGATACGGTCCTGGTCGTGGTGAACCTCGATCCGTATCGTCCGCACGAGGCCACCATCTGGCTCGACGCCGCCGCGCTCGGAGTGAGGGCGGGAGCGGAGTTGGTGGTGACGGACGAGCTGTCCGGCGAGTCGTACCGCTGGGGCCAGGCAAATTACGTGCGGCTTGACCCGGCCGGCACGCCCGCGCATATCTTCACCGTGGCGGCCCGCCAGCCAGGCGGCTGAGCCACCGGAGCAGCACCAGCCAGCACCCGGGACCACACCAGCCATCACCCCGACCACCCAGCACCACCCAGCAGGCACGCGAGAGACGACCCGAATGGTTTTTCAGATCTCCCCGGGAGACAGCCATGGTGACACCACCTGAGCCGGCCAGGTTCGGCCAGGGCCCGCTGCCGCCATCGGCCTTCCTGCCCAGCTCCGCCCCAGCCCCGAGCGAGCCGGTTCCCGACTCGTTCAGCTTTGCCGGACCGCGCGACCCGCAGTGGTACAAGCACGCGGTCTTCTACGAGGTGCTCGTCCGCGGCTTCCACGATTCGAACGGCGACGGCACCGGCGATATCCGCGGGCTCACCGCCAGGCTCGACTACCTGCAGTGGCTCGGCATCGACTGCATCTGGCTGCTGCCCATCTGGTTGTCGCCCCTCAAGGACGGCGGTTACGACATCTCCGACTACATGTCGATACTCCCTGAGTTCGGGAACATCGGAGATTTCGTCGAGCTGGTCGAGTCAGCGCACGAGCGCGGCATCCGGGTCATCGCCGACCTGGTGATGAACCACACCAGCGATCAGCATCCCTGGTTCCAGGCGTCCCGCACCGATCCGGACGGGCCGTACGGCGATTTCTACGTGTGGTCAGACACCGACGACGGTTATCCGGGCGCCCGGATCATCTTCGTCGACACCGAGCAGTCGAACTGGACCTTCGACCAGGTCCGCGGCCAGTACTACTGGCACAGGTTCTTCTCCCACCAGCCCGACCTGAACTACGAGAACCCGCGGGTGCAGGATGCCATGCTCGAGGTGCTGCGGTTCTGGCTCGACCTGGGCATCGACGGGTTCCGGCTGGACGCGGTGCCCTACCTGTACGAGCGGGAAGGCACCAACTGCGAGAACCTGAAGGAAACCCACGAGTACATGAAACGGATCCGGGCCGAGGTCGACCGGCTCTACCCGGACCGGGTGCTGCTCGCGGAGGCCAACCAGTGGCCCGCTGATGTGGTCGAATACTTCGGCGACCCCGCAGTCGGCGGCGACGAGTGCCACATGGCATTCCATTTCCCGCTGATGCCGCGGATCTTCATGGCGGTGCGGCGGGAACAGCGCTACCCGATCTCCGAGATCCTCGCCCAGACCCCGTCGATTCCCTCCGGCTGCCAGTGGGGCATCTTCCTGCGCAACCACGACGAGCTGACCCTGGAGATGGTCGCCGACGACGAGCGGGACTACATGTACGCGGAGTACGCGAAGGACCCGCGGATGAAGGCCAACATCGGGATCAGACGCAGGCTGGCCCCGCTGCTCGAGAACGACAGGAACCAGCTGGAGCTTTTCACGGCGCTGCTGCTCTCGCTGCCGGGCTCGCCGGTGCTCTACTACGGCGACGAGATCGGCATGGGCGACAACATCTGGCTCGGTGACCGCGATGGCGTGCGTACCCCGATGCAGTGGACCCCGGACCGGAACGCGGGCTTCTCCATGTGCGACCCGGCCCGGCTCTACCTGCCGCTGCTCATGGACCCGCTCTACGGATACCAGGCGCTGAACGTGGAGGCACAGGAGCGAAGCCCCGGGTCACTGCTGCACTGGACCAAGCGCATGATCGAGATCCGTAAGCGGCACCCGGTCTTCGGCCGGGGCAGCTACGACGAGCTCAACTCGTCCAACCCGAGCGTGCTGGCGTTCGTCCGCGAGTACCGAGAGCCCGACCAGGATGCGTCGGCGGCCGACCAGATCCTCTGCGTTAATAATCTCTCCAGGTTTCCCCAGCCCGTCGAGCTCGATCTGCGCAGATTCAAGGGAATAACGCCGGTGGAGTGCATGGGCGGAGTCACCTTCCCGCCGATCGGCGACTTCAGCTATCTGCTCACCCTGCCCGGGCACGGGTTCTACTGGTTCCAGCTGCCCCCGGTGCCGCAGCGCTAACCGCCTGGCGCGCCCTCATCCCGTCGCCGGGGCGTCGAGCATCTAGGCTGATGCCTAGCTGATCTGGACCGCAAAGTACGGTTTCGCCTATTGCGGGGATGAGAAGCGAGCGACAGGGTAGAGCGGGAGTCATGACATTTGAGGACACGCTAGCGAGCTGGTTGCCCGCCCAGCGGTGGTTCTCCGGTAAGGACGCGACGGTCAGTGATCTCACCATCACGGCGGACGCTGTCCTGGTGGCCGGCGATCCGGAGCTGCGGCACCTGATCGTCAGCCTGACGGGCGCCGGCGGTGCCGCCAGGTACCAGGTGCTCGTCGGCGTTCGCGCACAGCTGCCGGACTCCTTCCGGCACGTCGCGATCGGGCCGACAGACGACGGCCGGATCGCCTATGACGCGCTGCATGACCACGACCTGAGCCGCGTTCTGCTGCGCAACCTGGCAGAGCAGCGGACCGTCGGCGCGCTCACGTTCAGCAAGGACCCGGCCGCGGTGATCGATACCGGCCTGAACAGCATCGTGCTCACCGCCGAGCAGAGCAACACCAGCCTGATCTTCGGCGAGGCCGCCATCCTCAAGGTGCTGCGCAAGCTCTTCGTCGGGTGCAATCCCGACCTCGAGGTCACGAGCGCGCTGGCCAGGCGCAAGTCGCCGCATGTGGCTGAGCCGCTCGGCTGGATCGAGACCCGGCTGGACGGCGGCCCGCTGCTGCTGGCCATGCTGTCCAGGTTCCTGCCGACCGCGAGCAACGGCTGGTCGCTGGCGGCCACCAGCGTCCGCGACCTCTACGCGGCCGGCCTGACGCGCGACGGCCGGCGTATCTCGCCGCAGCAGGCGGGCGGCGATTTCGCCGGCGAGGCCTACCGGCTCGGCAAGGCCACCGCCGAGGTGCACGCCGATCTGGCCGCCGAGTTCGGCACCGGGGAGCTCAGCGTTCAGGCTGTCCGCGATCTCGCCGGGCAGATGACCCGCAGGCTGGAGCGGGCCAGCGCCGAGGTCCAGGACCTGCGCAAGCACGAGGAGAAGCTGCGCGGCTACTTCGCCGCCCTGGCCGGTACCGGCCGGCCGGTACCGGTGCAGCGGGTGCACGGCGACTTTCACCTCGGACAGGTGCTCCGCACCCCGACCGGATGGGTGCTGCTGGATTTCGAGGGCGAGCCCGCGGTACCGCTTGAGCAGCGCCGCGCGCCCGCGCCCGCGCTGCGGGACGTGGCGGGTATGCTCCGGTCCTTCGACTACGTGGCTCGCCACCAGCTGCTCGGCAGGCCGGACGCCGAGGACCTCGGCGCGACGGCCGATGAGTGGGTGCAGCACAACCAGACGGCGTTCACCGAAGGTTACGCCAGCGCCGGCGGGATGGATCCGCAGGCCAATGTGGCTTTGATGCGCGCGCTGATGCTCGACAAGGCGGTGTATGAGGCCGTCTACGAAGCCAGGCACCGGCCTGCCTGGCTGCCCATCCCGCTCGACTCGATCGCTGATGCGTTATGACGGAGCTAACTGGCATGACCAAACCAACTCTGGGGCTGGCCGATCCTGTCGATCATGGGGAGATCGACCGGATTGTCGGCGGCACTCACCATGACCCGCACGCGATCCTCGGCGCGCACCCGGGGCCTGCGGGCGTCGTCGTGCGCGCGCTGCGGCCGCTGGCCGCGGCCGTCACCGTCGTGCTCCCTGACGGTCGCAGGTTTCCGATGACCCACGTCCACGAGGGCGTTTTCTCGGCGACGCTGCCGGACAGCCAGGTGCCTGACTACCGGATCGCCGTCGCCTACCCGGGCGGCGACGGGCCGGCCCCGGCTGGCGGGCGAAGCAGGACAGCCGGGGCCCGCCGCGGCGTGGCCGCAGCGACCGTGACGCTGCCCGAGACGATCACCGACGACCCCTACCGGCACCTGCCCAGCCTCGGTGAGATGGACCTGTACCTGATCGCCGAGGGCAGGCACGAGGAACTCTGGCGGGTTCTCGGTGCCAGGTTCCACCCGGACGCGGGCGGCACCGCCTTTGCGGTGTGGGCGCCGAACGCCCGCGGGGTCCGGATCATCGGCGACTTCAACCACTGGGACGGGCGCCCGTATCCGATGCGCTCGCTGGGCTCCTCGGGCGTCTGGGAACTGTTCGTGCCAGGAGCCGAGCCGTGGATGCGGTACAAGTACGACATCTGCGGGCCGGACGGGCACTGGCGCCGTAAGGCGGACCCGATGGCCGCCCTCGCCGAGCGGCCGCCCGCCACCGCCTCCGTTATCTTCGAATCCGGCTACCAGTGGGGCGACCGGGACTGGCTGGCGGCCCGGGCGAAATGGGATCCGCTGCGCGCGCCGGTCAGCGCCTACGAGGTGCATATCGGCTCCTGGCGGCCCGGCCTGTCCTACGCCGAACTGGCCGACCAGCTGGCCGCCTATGTCGCCGAGCTGGGCTTCACTCACGTGGAATTCCTGCCGGTGGCCGAGCATCCGTACGGCGGCTCCTGGGGCTACCAGGTCACGTCCTACTATGCGCCGTCGGCGCGCTTCGGCGACCCGGACGACTTCCGCTACCTGGTGGACCGGCTGCACCAGGCGGGCATCGGCGTGATCGTCGACTGGGTTCCCGCGCATTTCCCCAGGGACGAATGGGCGCTGGCCCGGTTCGACGGCACGCCGCTGTACGAGCATCCCGATCCGCGCCGCGGCGAGCACCCGGACTGGGGCACGTACATCTTCAACTACGGCAGGACGGAAGTCCGCAACTTCCTGGTCGCCAACGCGATCTACTGGCTGGAGGAATTTCACATCGACGGCCTGCGCGTGGACGCCGTCGCGTCGATGCTCTACCTGGACTACTCCCGCAAGGACGGTGAGTGGACGCCGAACGCGCTCGGCGGCAGGGAGAACCTGGACGCCGTCGCGTTCCTGCAGGAAGTGAACGCGACCTGCTACAAGGTGGCGCCAGGGATCATGATGGTGGCGGAAGAGTCCACCGCCTGGCCGGGCGTGACCAGGCCGGTGCACCTGGGCGGGCTCGGGTTCGGCCTGAAATGGAACCTCGGCTGGATGCACGACACGCTCAGCTACATGTCCCGGGACCCGGTATTCCGGCACTATCACCAGAACGAGATGACGTTCTCGATGATGTACGCGTACTCGGAGAACTTCGTGCTGCCGCTCTCGCACGACGAGGTGGTGCACGGCAAGGGGTCCCTGCTGGGCAAGATGCCGGGTGACGACTGGCGACGGTTCGCCGGGCTGCGGGCCCTGTTCGCGTACATGTGGGCACATCCAGGTAAGCAGCTGCTGTTCATGGGCTCGGAATTCGGCCAGGAAGCGGAATGGTCGGAGCAGGCCGGCCTCGACTGGCCAGCCCTCGGCGGCCAGCCGCACGCCGGCGTTCAGCGGCTGGTTGCTGACCTGAACCGGCTGTACGCCGCGAGCCCGGCGCTGTGGCGGCAGGACACCTCCCCGGACGGTTTCAGCTGGATAGACGCCAACGACGCGGCGGGCAACGTGCTGTCGTTCCTCCGCTTTGCCGGAGCTGCCGGTGACGGCGGCGCCGGCGGGGCGGGCAGCCTGGCCGGCCGCGGCGGGCCTGGCCAGATCGCCTGCATTGCCAACTTCTCCGGCGAGCCGCACTTCAGCTACCGGGTCGGCCTGCCCCGCGCGGGCCGGTGGAGCGAGGTGATCAACACCGACGCGGAGGTCTACGGCGGCAGCGGCGTCGGCAACCTGGGGATGATCGAGGCCATCGGGGAGCCCCGTCATGGCAGGCCGGCCTCGGCAGTGATCACGCTGCCGCCGCTCGCGGTCCTGATGCTGGCGCCAGCCGGGTGACGCCGGGATCGGCGCGATCGTGCTTCCGGCCGGCAGCGCTCAGCTGACCGGGATGATCCTCGCCTCGACGAGGCGGCCGGCTTCGATCCGCAGCACCCCGACGGTGCCATGCGGCTGCCTGCGCCGGTCGGTAGGCGAGCCTGGATTGAAGATGCGGATTCCCTCGGCCGCCTGATCGAGCGGAATGTGGGAGTGCCCGAACACCACCAGGCCAGCTCCGGGGAACCGGCGGTGCATCCGGTCAAGCCTGCCGGTCGCGGCCCCGCTATCGTGGATCATCGCCACCGGCAGTCCGTCCAGATCGAATTCCAGCGTCGGCGGCGCGCCCCAGGCGGCCACGTCCGGGCCGTCGTTGTTGCCGAGCACGGCACAGACCGGCGCGTAACTTAACAGCTCGTCGAGGACACCGGCGGTGCACACGTCGCCCGCGTGCAGGATCAGGTCAGCCCAGCGCAGCTGCGCGGCGACCGGCGGCGGGCAGGCCTTCCACCGCCGCGGCGCATGCGTGTCCGCCAGCACCACCACTCGCATCCAGTCATCCTGCCCTGCCTTCCTGCCGCCGGACCAGCTGGGTTACCGTCCAGACGACGCAGCGGAATCTTCCCGGAGCCGGTCAGGAGCAGCCATGGACGAGGAGCTTGAGGCGCAGGCGCCTGAGCACGAGGCGGTGCCCGCCAACGCCGCTGAGCTGGTCGCCGAGCGCGCCGCCACGGCAATCGCGCCGGACCGGATGCCGGCCATCTACCTCGGCCACGGCGCGCCGCCGCTGGTCGACGATCCGCTGTGGGTGATCCAGCTGGAGGCCTGGGCCCGTGCCCTGCCGCGGCCCCGCGCCGTCTTGATGGTGTCGGCGCACTGGGAGTCGGCTCCGCTGACCATCGGGGCTACCCGGGACGGCGCGCCGCTCGTCTATGACTTCGGCGGGTTCCCTGAGCGTTACTACCACGCCAGGTACCCGTCACCCGGCGCCCCGCAGCTGGCGGCCCGGGTGCGGGCCGCGCTATCGGGCATCGAGCCGGTGGCCGACCGGCCCGACCGCGGCCTGGATCATGGCGCGTACGTACCGCTGACCGTGATGTACCCGGATGCGGACATCCCGGTCCTGCAGATCTCGATGCCCAGCCTGGATCCGCAGCACTTGCTGCGGATCGGCGCGGCGCTCGCGCCGCTGCGGGACGAGGGCGTACTGATCATGGGTAGCGGCTTCCTCACCCACGGGCTGCCGTTCCTGCGGGATTTCAGGTTCGACGCGCCGCCGCCCGGCTGGTCGGCAGAGTTCGACGACTGGGCAGCAGCGGCGCTCGACTCAGGCGACGTGGACGCGCTGGCCGACTTCCGCAGGGCGCCCGGAGCGCGGTACGCGCACCCGTCCACCGAGCATTTCGCCCCGATCTTCGTCACGCTGGGCACGGCGGCCGGCGATCCGGCCCCGGTGACCACGATCACCGGTTACTGGCTGGGGCTGGCCAAGCGCTCCGTCCAGCTGGCGTAGCAGGCAGCCTCCCGGGCTCCCAGGCCACGTGCAGCTCGGGCGGCTTGCGGAAGACCAGCCCCCGCGGCGCTGGCAGCCGCTCAGGATCGAGCCGCAGGCCAGGGAGCCGGTTCAGCAGCACGAGAACGGCCGTCCGCGCCTCCAGGCTGGCCAGCTGCGCGCCGATGCAGAAATGCGGGCCGCGGGCGAACGAGAGGTGCTGCCCGGCGTTGGCCCGGCGGACGTCGAAGGCGTCCGGCTCGTCGAAGAACGCGGGATCCCGGTTGGCGCCGGCCAGCGAGACGGTGACCAGGTCACCGCGGCGGATCGGCGCCGCGCCGATGGTCACGTCGGCGGTGGCGTACCGGTCGACGACAGCGGCAGCCGGCTCCAGGCGCAGCGACTCCTCGATCGCGCTGGCGGCGAGGGCTGGCTCAGCGATCACCTGACGCGCCTGGCCGGGGTGGCTCAGCAGCTGCCAGACCGCGTTGCAGATCATTCCCTCGGTCGTCTCGATACCGCCGAACATCAGCACGGCCGCGTTGGAGACGACCTCGCCGGTGCTCAGGCCGCCATCCGCAGCGACGGCGGCCAGCATGGACCGGCCATCGCTCCCGGCCATCGCTGCCCCGAGGCTGGCCTGCAGCATGCCGAACGCCTCGGCACCCTCGCGCCCGCGCCCCTGCTGCCTGTCTGGCCGCTCCTGGCCCGCCAGGTCAGACACCGCGCCGACGATGGCGTCGTACCAGGACAGGATGAGTTGCGGCTCGGTCTCGCCCAGCCCGAGTAGCTCCGCGACGACAGCGACGGCCAGCGGCCCGGCCAGGCCGCGGCGCAGCTCAGCGCGCCCGGCCGGAGCGAGCTCCGCGACCAGCCGTGCCGCCGCCGCCTCGGTGAAGGCCGCCAGCTGGCCGCTCGCATCGGCGGCCCGGAGCGCTGCGGCGAACGGATCACGGTGCCGCTTATGCTCCGCGCCGTCAAGCGACAGCATGCTCGGCCCGACCACGCGCGCCGTGCTGAACCTCGGATCGTCAACGGTGAACGTCCGTGCATCACGCAGCACCCGCAGGGCGATGTCGCGCCGCGTCACGAGCCAGCCGCCCAGGACGGGAACCCAGGAAACCGGCTCGCGCTCGCGCAGCAGCCGGAGCAGCTGGTGCGGATCGCCGGCCAGCCCGGCCATGGTGACCGACGCGCCGACTCCGAAGCCGTCACCCCGGGCCGCACCGGCCGGCGCGGCCGTCACAGCAGCCCCAGCAGCCAGCTGGGGCCGGTGACCGACGCGCCCGCCGACCTGCACCTGCCGCGCAGTTCCCGGTCGGCCGTGACCACCAGCCGCCACCCGGGCAGCTCCCCGGCCAGCGCCGCGATCGCGTCGTCGCCAGACCCAGCAGCGGCCACCACCCGCACCCGCCCGCCAGGCGGCGCTTCGGCAGCCATCCGCCGCGCCGCGCCCTCCACAACCAGGGCGTACTCGGGGTACCACAGCTCCAGCGCCGGCACCGCCAGCAACTCAGGCAAACCAGCAAGGCCCAGCCCGGCCAGCCCGGCCAGCTCCCCGCGCAACCGCGCTGCGGCCCCAGCCCGGTCCCGCCACCATCCGTCCGGACGGGAGCCCATCACGTTGGCCGCGTCGACGATGATCGTCAACGGCCGCAGGGTCTCGCGCAGGACCGGCCATTGCGCGGCGAAACCAGGATGCAAGGCAAGCCGGTCCACCTTCCCCGCCGCTACCCAGGCGACCTCGATGGTCTCCGCGCTCGCCGCATGCACGGCGAACGGCGCGGGAGCCGAGCCGATCACGGTCCGGTAGCTCCAGGACCCGTGATCATCGCGCGCTATCCCGGTGACAGTGACCGCGTCTGCCGGGATGCCGCATTCCTCGGCGGCCTCGCGCAGCGCCGCATCGATCACCGACTCGTGGCTGTCCATCGCGCCGCCAGGCAGTCCCCAGGTGCCGCCGTGGTGGCTCCACTCACTCCTGCGCTGCAGCAGCACACTGGCCCCGGCCGGGCCGTCGCGGCTGTAGGCAAGCAGGCCAGCGGCACCATGCGGGCCCCAGTGCCGGTGACCCTGGCCGCACGTTGTCCAGCCATTACCGTCGCGAGTTGCCATCCAGGCCGAAGATAGCCCACGGTGGCACCGGGCCGGCCACATAAGCTGAGCCCATGGCGGAGTCGATGATTACCGACCAGGTCGCCAAATGGCGCCAGCGCAGGACCGCACCGCTGATCCTGGAGCTGGACCTATCCGACGGGCTGGGCGAGGAGCGGCCCCCCGATCCGGTCTCGGCGGTGCTGGCCAGGCGCAGGCTGATCCTGGCCGACGTCCTGGACGGGCTGCGCAGGGCCCGCAGTGACCAGCGGGTCAAGGCCCTCATCGCGCAGGTGGGCGGACGGCCGATCGGGCTGGCTATGGTCCAGGAACTCAGGCACGCCATCGAGGGGTTCCGCGACGCGGGCAAGCTGACGGTCGCCTGGGCGGAGAGCTTCGGCGAGTTTTCCGCCGGGAACGTGCCCTACTACCTGGCCACCGCCTTCGAGACGATCTGCCTGCAGCCATCGGGGGATCTCGGGCTCACCGGGATAGCGATGGAACGAAGGTTCTACCGGGGCGCGATGGACCGGCTCGGGGTCGAGTTCCAGGTAGCCAAGCGACATGAGTACAAGAGCGCCGCAGAGCAGCTGACCGAGAGCGGCTTCACCGGCCCGGCCAGAGAAGCGGCCGAGCGGATCGCGGGCTCCGTCACCGGGCAGCTCGCCAGCGCGATCGCCGAACGCAGGCGGATCGCCCCGGAGCGGGTCCGTGAGCTGATCGACAGCGGCCCTTTCCTCGGCACTCAGGCGCACGAAGCGGGGCTCGTCGACGACCTCGCCTACCGGGATGAGGTGTACGCCAGCGTCAGGAAGCAGGTCGGCCAGGACGCCATCCTGCAGTACGTAGGCCGTTACCAGCGCGCCCACGTGCTGGCCGAGCGGGCCCGCAAGCTGCCGGCGAAGGTTCCGGCCGCCCGCGAGCGGTCGGTCGCGCTCATCTACGCCACCGGGCCGATCCGCCGCGGCAGGAGCGGCCGCGGACCGCTGTCCGGCGGCGCGATGGGCTCGGACACGATAGCCGCGGCGCTCCGGTCAGCCGTCGCCGACGACCAGGTCCGCGCGATCGTCCTGCGCGTCAACAGCCCGGGTGGCTCCTACGTCGCCTCCGACACGATCTGGCGGGAAGTGGTCAGGGCCCGCACGGCGGGCAAGCCGGTCGTGGTGTCGATGGGCGACGTGGCTGCTTCCGGCGGCTATTTCATCTCGATGGCCGCTGATGTGATCGTGGCCCAGCCAGGCACGGTCACCGGCTCGATCGGCGTGCTGTCCGGCAAGCCCGTGGTCAGCCACCTGCTCGACCGGATCGGAGTGACGACGGACTCCGTCGTCGAAGGCGCCCATTCGGCCATGTTCAGCACCAATCACCCGTTCAGCGAGGACGAATGGGCGCTGGTCAACAACTGGCTCGACCATATCTACGCCGACTTCACCGGCAAGGTCGCGGCCGGCCGCGGGCTGTCCGCCGACCGGGTGCACGAGCTGGCCAGGGGCCGGGTGTGGACGGGCGCCGACGCGCGGGAGCACGGGCTCATCGACGAGATCGGCGGCCTCGACCGGGCCGCGGCGATCGCCCGCAGCCGGGCGGGCCTGCCCAGGTCGGCGCCGCTGCGCGGGTTCCCGAGGACCAAGCCGCTTGACCGGCTGCGGCCGCCGTCTTCCAGCGCCAGCCAGTCCGGCGCCGGCCAGTCCGGCGCGCTGCTCGCGGAAAGCTGGGGGCCGCTCTGGCGGCTGGCGGCCCAGGCCGGCTTGCCGCCCTATGGGCCGCTGGTCCTGCCCGGCAGCTGGATATTTGAGTGACGAAACGGTTTCCTGGCGCTGGCCACGAGCCGCGATTCGCTGATGTGCTGACGGCGCTCGCCGCCAGCGTGACGCTGGTGACCCTGGCGGACGGGCGGGATGACATCGGGACGACGGTGAGCGCGTTCTGCCCGATGTCCAGCCAGCCGCCGCTGGTCGGGGTCTGCTTGCTGGGCGGCTCGTATCCGGCCGAGGTCCTGGCCCGGCTGGACTGGTTCGCGGTAACCCTGCTCGCGGCCGGCCAGCGGGCGCTGGCCGGCCGGTTCGCCGTGTCAGGCCGCCCGGGCGCCCGGCTGCTGCTCGACGGCGTCCCGCATCGCCGCGGACCGCATTCGGGCGCGCTGATTCCCGACGGCGGGCTGGCCGCCCTGGAATGCGAGGTCACCGAGCGGATCCCGACAGGTGATCATCTGCTGGTGATCGCCCGGGTCCTCGACGTGCCCTACGTCGCTGAGTCCGGCGATCCGCTGATCAGGTTCCGCAGCCGTTACCGGCCGCTTGTCACGAGTTGAGGTAGGCCGGGACGGCGGGCAGCCGCCGGTTGTCGTGGCCGGAGACCGCCAGGTCGGGCCCGCTGCAAGGTCGCTACCGGGCGCTATCCGCCGCTCACCAGCCGGCCGGCCTGCCAGACTGCGGCCACCAGGGGGACGCCGGGCCGGTAGGCCAGGTAGGCGTGCGAGGGCGCGGCCAGCATCACCAGGTCGGCGCGGGCGCCGACACCGAGATGGCCGACGTCGGTGCGGCGCAGCGCGCGAGCGCCGCCCGCGGTGGCCGCCCAGACCGCCTGCTCGGTGGTCATCCGCATCTCCCGGACCGCCAGCGCCACGCAGAACGCCATGCTGGAGGTGAAACAGGAGCCCGGGTTGCAGTCGGTGGCGATCGCGACCGTGGCGCCCGCGTCCAGCAGGCGGCGCGCATCCGGGTAGCGCTGCCTGGTGGAGAACTCGACGCCGGGCAGCAGGGTCGCGACCGTATCGGACGAGGCGAGGACGTCGATATCGGCGTCGCTGAGATAGGTACAGTGATCCGCCGACGCGGCGCCCGCCGCCACGGCCAGCTGCACGCCGGGCCCCTCGCCAAGCTGGTTGGCATGGACCCGGGGCCGCAGGCCGGCCGCGGTGCCGGCGGCCAGCACGGCAGCCGCCTCGGCCGGCCCGAAGGCGCCCCGCTCGCAGAACACGTCCACCCACCTGGCGTGCGGCGCGCAGGCGGCCAGCATCTCGCCGCAGACCAGCTCGAGGTAGCCGGCCGGGTCGTCAGCGAACTCCGGCGGGACCACGTGCGCGCCGAGATAGGTGACCTCGGGGGTGACCTCGGCGGCGAGCGCGACGCTGCGCTGCTCATCGGCCGTGGTCAGCCCGTATCCGGATTTGCACTCGAACGTGGTCGTCCCCTGGGCTAGCATCTCGGCGGCCAGTCTCCGCAGGTTGGCGAGGAGCTCCTGGTCGGTCGCGGTCCTGGTGGCGGCGACCGTGCTGCGGATGCCGCCAGCCAGGTACGGCCGCCCGGCCATCCGCGCGGCGAACTCAGCGCCGCGCTCACCGGCGAAGACCAGGTGCGCGTGCGAGTCCACGAAGCCGGGCAGGACCGCGCGGCCGCCCGCGTCCGCGACCTCGTCAGCCGCGGGCGCGTCACCGGCAGGCCCGGTCCATGCGACCCGACCGGCCTCGATGACCAGCGCGGCGTCCAGCAACGCCACAAACGGCCCGGGTCCCGTCAGATCGGTTCCCGCCGGCCCGGTTCCCGCCGGCCCGGTTCCCGCCGGCCCGGTTCCCGCCGGCCCGGTTCCCGCCGGCCCGGTTCCAGCCGGGCCGGTTCCCGCCGACACCGCCCACCGC
>Ga0187883_10000641_pt1 | contig 21568 bp, 19 predicted proteins | sample June2016WEW_20_1_2_FD_132966 | JGI IMG/M metagenome (GOLD analysis project Ga0187883, IMG submission 132966) | Peatland microbial communities from SPRUCE experiment site at the Marcell Experimental Forest, Minnesota, USA - June2016WEW_20_10 | ecosystem: Environmental > Terrestrial > Soil >...
CGTACACGGCTGCGATGTCCTTGACGCGAATATTGAGGAAGCTGCTGACCCGGTCGGGATCGCCAGGCGTCTCCAAGGTGACCGTCGGCTTGTCGTCGGTCGGACCACCGCCGCCATTGATGATGATCCAACTGTTGGCGAGTGCGACATAGGTCAGCCCCCCAGGGCCGGAGAAGGCCACCCTGCCTCCGAGCACTTCGGTGTAGAAACGCCGGGAGCGCTCGACATCGTCTGAGACTATGAAGTGGGCCAGCACGATCCCCTCCGGGGGCGGTGGGAGTTCGGGCATCTGCTACCTCCGCTGGTTGGGTCTCACCCCCGCTTGGGGCGGGGTCTGGTTACGTCAACGGCTGAGTCATGGCCGGGCCATCTGCGCCTGCATCGGTGGCGCGGGTGGGGGCATGCTGGCGACTTGCATGCGGAGTGCTTTGAAGGCCGAGTCGAAGATCCCCGAGAAGCTGGGGAACGGCTGGATGATGTCGCTCAGCACTTCGAGCGGGACGCGGGCGCGTATGGCGAGCGTCGCCTGCTGCAGCCACTCGCCGGCCTCGGCTCCGAGGGCATAGGCTCCGGTAAGCCGGCTGCCGTCGCTGAGCAAGGTCAAGAATCCGTTCGACTCGGCGTAGGCGTGGGTGTAGGTGGCGGTCTTGGGTACCTCCGACAAGAGCGTCGTGGTGCTGTAGGGCGCCTCCGCGCTGCCGACCGCAGCCGCCTGCGGGTCGGTGTAGGTGACACGCGGCACCGCTTCGTAGTTCGCCGGGTGGCTCTCTCCAGCGATGTTCGCCGCCACGACGTCGCCCTCGTACTCGCCGACGTGGGTCAGGGGCCAGATCCCGGTGACATCACCGATGGCCCAGATCCGCTCGCCGGCGCGCAGGAACTCGTCGACCCGGATCCCGTGCCGGTCGGCGTCGATGCCGACGGTCTCGAGCCCGATCCCTTCGACCCGGGGATGGCGACCGGTCGCCACGAGCAGTCGCTCACCGCGCACCTCGGTGCCGTCCGAGAGCTTCAACACGTAGTCGTCCCCGTCTCGCAAGGCCTCGGCCGCGAGGACGCCGAGGCGGAGCTCGATCCCGTCTCGGCGCAGCGCCTCGGCGAGCGCCTCGCCGAGCGGGGCGGGCTCACGGGGGATGAGCCGATCGGCGCCCTCGACGAGCACCGCCTCACCACCGAGACGGCGCACCACCTGGGCGATCTCGACACCGGCTGACCCGCCGCCGAGCACGATCAGGCGCCGGGGGACCGCCTTCATGGCCGTCGCCTCCCGCGTGCCCCATACCCCCTCCAGAGCGTCGAGCCCGGGGACAGGCGGCACTATCGGATCGGAGCCCGTCGCCACGACGATGTGCTCGGCAGTGTGGCGGGTGCCGTCCACTTCGACCGCGCCGGGCCCTGCGAGCCGGCCGACGCCACGGATGAGCGCGATGCCGCGATCCGCCAGCCACCGTTCTTGTCCAGCATCTGAATAGTCGGACACCATGTAGTCCCGCCAGTCCAGCGCCGCCTGCACGTTTACCTCGGCGCTGGCACCGACATCGCGGGCGCCTTGGACTGCCTCCCCCGGACGCAATAGCGACTTGGAGGGGATGCACGCCCAGTAGGAGCACTCGCCGCCAACCAGTTCCCGCTCGACCACCGCGACCCGAAACCCCCGCGCCGCGATAGCCCCCGCGCAATGCTCGCCCGGCGCACCACCGCCCAGCACGATGACGTCGAAATCGCTCACTCGGGCACCTCCTGACCGCTCTGCTCGCGCACCATGTACTCGGCGTACCAGTCGGGCCAGTCCGGGTCGGCCCTGCCGATGCGCTTCTCGTGCTCGCCGTGGGCCGACGCGGCGCGTCGCAAGGCCCCCGCCAGGTCACCGGCAGAGTTGAACGAGGTGATGCCCGGATCGAGCCGGCCGGGGAGGCGATCGGTAACCTCCTGGAGCAGCCAGCTGTTGCCGTCGGGGTCCTCGAACGTCGCGAAGGAGCTGTAGCTCTTGTGATCCGGGTCCGGCCCGTTGACCCGACCGCTCGTCCCGTCGGGATCGAGTTGCGCCCCCGGCGCTCCTGAATGGAACACCTCGCTGACCTTGGCGCCCCGGCTCATGAGCTCGCCACGCCCGGCATCGATGTCGGACACGATCAGGTAGAGGCCATGGGCAGATCCGGGTGGGGCAGCGGTGATCTGGGTGCCAAACTGCACGGAGCACGGCGATCCGGGTGGCGTGAACTGCACAACCCGGAAGCCGTTGTCGAAGGAGAAGTCGGCGTCGAGCCTCCATTCGAGCCCGGCGTAGAACGCCTTGGAGCGGTCGGCGTCAGTCACGGGGATGACGACCACCTCGAGCTTCAGGTCGACCGGGTCGCCGCCTAAGGTCCCACCGATGTCGCCGCTCTGTCCGTCGACGGTGCTCATCGGTGCCTCCTCCGGTTGGCTCTAGCTGCATTGTCGCGCCGGAGCGACCGCTTTGCACCCGGGACGGTTGTTGGTTCGACGTCCCCCCAGGAGGCTGAGGACGCGATCCGGGGATCTCAGATGCAGTCCTTTCCGGCCAGTGCGCCATCGACTGGAGACTCCACGTTGGTGGAAACCTGGACGTCAGAAAGGCGCCCGCCCTCGCTGCGGTGGTCAGCGTTTGATGCCGATGCTCTTACCTTCGGTGTAGCGGATCGGCTCTTCGAGGGTATCGATGAGGAACTGGTCGCGGTCTCCTCGTTCCCAAGCCTCCTTCAATCCCGGCGATGCCAGGTCGAAGTCCGGTCGAATCTTCTGAAAGACAGCCCGGAGATCCACATGCAGCTCTGTCATCGTGGGGCGGCCCCAATACCAGTAGCCGTTGTAAACCTTGAAGATCTTGAGCCCGGGCTCGAGGACGAACGTGTGGGGAATCATCGGATCGTGGGGCTCGTCGGTGAACTCTTTGATGTCCAGATCCTTTTGAATCACCCGATCGGGGTCTGACAGGAACGGCCAGGTGGCGCCTAAAGCGTCCCGGAACTCATTGATGTTCAGCTGATTGTCGGTCGAGATGAGGACTAGCCGTGTATATGCATTCAGAAACTCCGGGTAGGCATGGACTAAATGCCGAACGAACTGATGCTCCTTCGGATCGAAGCCGCCACGGGACAGATGGAGCACCATCGCGTTGCCGCCTTGCAGCTCCGACAGAGATCGCCGCTTGCCGGAATGATCGGCTAACTCATAGTCGGGGAACGTCCCGCCTTCACAGATGTCGCTGCGCATGTGGCCTCCACACTTGAAAGGGTCTGGTCGAAGGATCCAATGAAGTTCAACGGGTTTCAGAACGCAGGCCACCGATCGCCGGAGCCAGCCTGTTCATCGGCGAGCTCGGTCGAGCACCTGGCTCTTCCGCCCTCATGACGGAGTTCGATCGGACAATACGACGGGCTGCTGCACCTTCAAACTTTGCGGCGTCTGGCGGAGTTCACTCTGAGAAATGGCCCAGGCCGCGTTAACGAGGCCGATGTGGCTGAAGGCCTGCGGGAAGTTGCCGAGGAGTTCCCCGCTCACGGAGTCGACCTCCTCAGCGAGTAGGCCGACGTCGTTGACGAAGGCGGCGGCGCGTTCGAAGACGGTGTGGGCCCGAGCCGGCTGTCCAGCCTGGGCCAGCGCCTGGGCCAGCCAGAAGGTGCAGAGAAGGAACGTGCCTTCGTTGCCTTCGAGCCCGTCGCGGGACCGGTAGCGGTATACGAGTCCTCGCTCGTCGGTGAGGTGTTCTTCGGTCGCATTGATGGTGGCCAGCACTCGAGGATCGTCGGCGGGAAGGAACGCCACAAGGGGCACCATCAGGCTGGAGGCGTCAAGGTCGTCCGAACCGAACGACTGGGTGAAGGCGTTGGCCCGGTCGCTCCAGCCCCTGGTCAGGATCGCCTCTCGGATCTCGGCCTGCGTCTCCTTCCAGGCCCCGACTCGGGCCTGGGCGTCGAGATGATCGGCCATGGCCACCGCCCGATCCAGGGCGACCCAGCACATCAGTTTGGAGTACAAGAAGTGGCGCGGCTCGCCCCGAACCTCCCAGATCCCTTGATCCTTCTCCTGCCAGCGCCGGGAGGCGGTGTCGGCTAATTGCACGAAGAATCGTCGCGTGGCTGGTGCCAGGTCGGGGGGCGCACCCCACTTGTCAGGGGCCGACAGTGGCCCGACCCGCCGCGCGGCGTCGTCGAAGAGGTGGTCGGAGAGACGGTACACGGCGCCGAGCAGTTCGCCGTATACGTCGAGCTGGCGCTGGTTCCAGGCGCCGTTGCCGACCCGAACCGGCGCCGAGTGCCGCCAGCCCTGTAGCTGCGGTAGCTCCCGCTCGCTGAGGTCTCGTTCACCGCCGATGCCGAACATGATCTGCAAGTCGCCACCCCGAACGAGCGAACCGGCCGCGGAGGACGTCACATAGTCGAAGAATTCATTGGCTTCGTCGGGACAGGCTGCCACCCAAAGGGCTTGGATCGTGAAGGAAGCGTCGCGCACCCAGGCATAGCGGTAGTCCCAGTTTCGGTCGCCGCCAACCACCTCCGGCAGCGACGTGGTCGCCGCCGCGCAGATCGCCCCGGTGGGGGCAAAGGAGAGCGACTGGAGCACCCGTCCGCTGTGGTGCACCAGGTCTCGCCACGGACCCACGTACGCCTGATGGAGCTCCGACCACGACTCCCACGCCGACACGGTGTCTTCGAATCGTGCTCCTACCTCGGACGGGCTCCAGACCCTGGGTGAACCGCCCTCGGCCCGCTTCCGGTGATGGACGGCGAAGCCCGCGCTTTCACCCTGGCCAAGCTGAAACTGGCCGGAGACGATTGATCGATCTTGGTCAACGAACAGGTCCACAGAAGAAGAAAGAACCACCACGTCGCCTCCTCCGAACGCGGTCACTCCACCGTCGACAGGCTCGAGGAGAGGATGGACCAGCCCGTACTCGGGACGCGGAACGAACTCCAATGACAACTCGACTTGTCCTTCGATACACGTCACGCGGCGCACTAGAAGGTGCGGCGCACCTTTGCCGAGCTTGTGTCCCCGGTTGCCAAGGCCCATAGCAAGTGCATCGGCGATCGTGACCGCACCCGTCGGCGTGCGAAGGGTGGTCTCCAACACCATGGTCCGGTCCAAGTAACGCCGGGTCACCTCTGCGGGACTGGTGGTCCCGATCGACCAGTGGCCAGCTTCCTCCCCGAGGAGGCGACCGAAGATCGAGGGACTGTCGAAACGTGGGAAGCAAAGCCAGTCGACCGATCCGCCTCGGCTCACCAACGCGGCGCTGTGCCGGTCCGAGAGAAGGGCATAGTCGGCTATAGGGGTCGTGCTCACGTGAGCTCCTTGACCACTAGATGCGCGAGATCGACATCTGACCGCTCCGATGAAGGAAGGGTCAGCCCGATATTGGTCGGAGATCGGGGCTACAGACCGGGCACGCTCAGCGTAGCCAGCCCGCAGGGGCGAGGGCCGAGAAGTGGCAGTTGGGGGGATGCCAGGGCGGCATCAACGCGTTACAGTTCTTCCGGCGTCACCCTGACGGGTGGGCCATGCCGACGTCGGGTCACTCCCTTTCCGCAGCAGGGAGGTCCATCAGCGATGGGGTCCCACCAGCCAGATCAGGCCATTTTCAAATCCGTCCTGCCCGAGGACGTCGACTGGGAGCCGTTCCCCGCTTTCCCGCCTTCGGCTCGGCTGGCGATCGTCGTCGGCGATCCTTCCCAACCGGGACCGTACGTCATCCGGGTCAAGCTGCCCTCGGGCGTCAAACTGATGCCGCACCAACACCCGGAAGACCGCGTCTACACGGTCATCTCCGGTGTCTTCTACGTCGGGCTCGGGAACCGGTTCGACGAAGGACAGCTCGAGGCCTACCCGCCAGGCGCCGTCATCGTGCTCCCCGGAGGCACTCCACATTTCCACTGGGCAAAGTCCGGTACGTACGTCACCCAGGTATCCGCCGAGGGACCGCTGGGACTCGAATACATCGACCCCATCGACGACCCACGGAATCAGTCGAGAAACCACCCGAGACGAAACGCCCCGGCTTGAGGCCACGAAGGAGGCCGTAACCATGCGATCCGACATCAGACCCGGCGGCACCTTCCCCGACTACGCCCTACCGGATCACACGAACACGGTGCGCACGCTCAGCGAGCTCCAAGGCGAAGACCCGCTGATCCTCACCTTGGCACGGGGCAATTACTGTCCGAAAGAGCATCAACAGCACCTGGAACTGGCTGCGAACTATGCCAAGGTCGCCGTGGCCTATACCCAGATCGTCACGATCTCGACTGACGACCATCACACCACTCAAGAATTCCGCGCCTCGGTCGGTGCCCAGTGGACCTTCCTCTCCGACCCGGGTCGGACGATTCAGAAGGACCTGGACATCCAGGAATACACCGACCCCGAGCACGACCCGATGATCCCCCACACGCTGGTCCTCAAGCCGGGTTTGGTCGTTCACAGCGTGTACAACGGCTACTGGTTTTGGGGGCGACCGTCGTTCTACGACCTCTGGTCCGACCTGTGTGCTGCGTCGAGCGAGATCCGCCCTGACTGGGACCTGAGCAAGCCGGGACTGCGCGGCGCCTGGGACGCCGGCGATTACTCACAGTTTCACGGGTGGAATAAGCGTGCCAAGCAGTCGATGCCGACCTCCTACGAGTCATAACCTCAGGTGGACCGCCTGCACCCCACTCGGACCCCGAGGAGCCCGCGGGTACATCCCGGTCTCGGGCGCGAGCGCATAGGTGACGTCAGTGCGAACCCCGGTCTGTGAGCTGCTCGGCATCGAACAGCCGATCGTCCAGGCACCGATGTCGGCGGTGCCCGAGCTGGCGGCGGCGGTCTCGAATGCCGGCGGGCTCGGCATGTTGGCGCTGACGTGGTCCACTCCCGCCGGAGACGTGGTCCGCGAGACGGCGGCGCTCACCGACCGTCCCTTTGGCGGCAATCTGGTTCTCGCGTCCGATCAGCACCGCCGACTTGACGAGGCCCTCGAAGCCGGTCTGCGGATCGTCTCGCTGTTCTGGGGTGATCCCGCCGGTTACGTCGAACGGGTCCACGACGCCAACGGGTTCGTTCTCCACGCGGTGGCGAGCGCCGAAGAGGCCCGGCGGGCAGTCGACAGCGGAGTCGATGTCGTCGTGGCGCAGGGCTGGGAGGCGGGCGGCCACGTGTGGGGTCAGGTCGCAACCCTTCCCCTGGTGCCCACCGTCGTGGACGCAGTGACACCGGTGCCCGTAATCGCGGCCGGCGGGATCGGGGACGCCCGCGGCGTGGCCGCCGTGCTCGCACTGGGCGCTCAAGCGGCGTGGCTGGGTACCAGGTTTCTGCTCGCCCAAGAGATGCCCATCCACGAGGAGTACCGCCGTCGAGTGATGGATGCCGCCGAGACCGATACTCGCTGGTACGCCAACTTGTACGAGGTCGGATGGCCGGACGCGCCCAACCGCTCTCTGCGCAACTCGACTGCCGAGGCGTGGGAGGCCGCGGGCAGGCCCCCACCGGGGAGTCGACCAGGAGAGGGCGACGTCATCGCCCACTTCGCTTCCGGCGAGGCCATTGTCCGGTACGAGCCGGCGGCCCCCATGGTCGGTACCACCGGTGACATCGAAGCAATCTCAATGTGGGCCGGACAGAGCGTTGCGCTCGCCCGGAAGCCACAACCAGCAGCGGAGATAGTCGCCGAACTCGTCTCTGGCCTGTCGTAGATGGGCACGGGTGACGTGGTCTTGGACGATGGTTCAGATCGGGTCACCGAACCCGAAGGGTCCGGTTCATCTGTGGATCGCTGTCCGGCGGCCGTCCGCGGTGCCCGCTATCACGTCGACCCAGTTCGGCCGGCACTTTCATCGTCCAGCCACGGCAGGGCATCGACCTGCACGGTGACGGATTCGGTCGTAGCTCACGCGTAAATCGGGCCGTAGATATCTCGTAGCTACAACTGGTCGCTGAGCTGGGTGAGGCTAGGACTGATGAGCTGATCGTCGTACTGTATTCCGGTGTCGTTAGCAATTTGAATCCGCGACTGGGCGAGCTCAGGCCGGTCGGACGTTGCCGTCGGCCATGCCAGCACCGGAGGAGCGACCCTCGCCACCTCTAGGCGGCTGAGTCCTCGAAACCCTCGAGGAGCTGTGGGACGACGACGGGGATCGGCTCGGCCATACGGGGCCTGCGGCCGACGAGCGCTCCGACGAGAGTGAAGGCCGACAGGGCGAAGAGGGCGCCCACGCCGAAGGCGTCGTGCAGCCCGTGGATGAAGGTGGCGTCGGCAGCCCGCACCACCGCTCCATGGAGGCCTGCGATGACCTGCACGTGGTGCGTGACGGCGCCGAAGACGGTGACGAGCACGGCGAGCCCAAGGGCGCCACCAATCTGTTGGGAGACGTTGACGAGGCCCGACGCAGCACCGGCGTCCTCAGATGAGACGTCGGCGAGCGAGGCAGACGTGAGGCTGACGAACGACATCCCCGTCCCGGCACCGAGCAGAACCAGAGCCGGCAGGATCTCGACATAGGGGGTCCCGGCGTGGATGAGTGTCGACAGGGTGAGGCCAACGAACGAGAGCCCGATGCCCGACATGATGACCGAGCGCGGTGGCAGGCGGCGGACGAGCACCCGGCTCGTCACCTGCGACGACAAGAAGACCGAGATCGGTAGCGGCAAGAAGGAGACCCCGGCGCGGATCGGGGAGTACCGGTCGACGTCCTGGAGGAACTGCGACATGAAGAAGAACATGCCGTACATGCCGGCGTAGACGAGGCCGCGGGCCGCGTTGGCGGCACTGCGGGTGCGGTGGGCGAGGAGGCGGAGCGGCAGGATCGGCTCTGAAGCGCGGTGCTCGACGTGGCCGAATAGCCCGAGCAGCACCGCACCGGCGAACAGCGGAGCGAGCGTGTCGGCCGAACCCCAACCCTTCGTGCCAGCCTCGACGAGGCCGAGGACGATGCCGCTCATGCCGAGCGTGGAGGTGAGCGCGCCGGCCAGGTCGAAGCGCCCGTAGCGCCGCTCGGTCTCGACGAGCACTTTGCGGCCGACGAGGAACACGACGAGGCCGATCGGCACGTTCACGAACATGACGGCGCGCCACGACGCCCACTCGGTGAGGAGGCCGCCGGCGACGAGGCCGGTTGCCGCCCCCGCCGCCGACATCGTCGTGTAGAGGGCGATCGCCCGGACCCTCCGCGCACCCTCGCGGAAGGTCGTGGTGAGGAGCGAGAGGGCCGACGGGGCCGCGAGGGCGCCGCCGATGCCCTGGAGGGCTCGTGCGGCGAGCAGCATCCACGAGGTGACGGCGAGCCCGCCGAGCATCGAGCTCACGGTGAACACGGCGATTCCTGCCAGGAACACCCGGCGCCGTCCCAGCAGGTCGCCGGCCCGGGCGCCGAGGAGCAGCATGCCCCCGAAGGTGAGGATGTACGCGTTCAGCACCCAGGACAACGACGACCCCGAGAAGCCGAGCCTCGCCTGGATGTGCGGCAGCGCGACATTCACGACCGTGCTGTCGAGGACCACCATGAGCTGGGCGGTCAGGATCACGAATAGGAAGACCGATGGCCGCGAGAGCACGCGGTCGAGCCGTGACTCTCCTGTGTGTGAGGTGTCGATCGCCGCGACCTGGCGCGACAAGCTAAGGGGTGTGACAGGCATTGACTTCGACCTTTCCGCTGGTATCCTGTAAGCGGAAGCTTCCTCCGGTTAGTATACGGAGGGTCCCTCCGGTTTGCAACTCATATTTTCAAGAGATCTTTCAGAGGCAGAGATGGCCCAGGACATCGATTCTGAGAACAGTCGCCCGCTCCGGGCGGACGCACAGCGGAACTACGACAGGCTCGTTGCTGCAGCCCGCGAGGTCTTCACCCGCGACGGCGGGGGAGCCTCGATGGAGGCGATCGCCAAGCAGGCCGGCGTCGGTGTCGGCACGCTCTACCGACATTTCCCCAAGCGCATCGACGTCGTCGAGGCGGTCTACCGCAACGACGTCGAGGAGCTGCGCCTCGAGGCGGAGAAGGCGGTCGCGAACCTGGAGGCGTGGCCGGCTGTGGTCGCGTTCCTCGAGGCGTTCGTGCGCTACGCGCAGACAAAGCGCACCTTCCTCCAGGAGCTGCGGGAGGCCTTCGACAAGAACCCGGAGCTGAAGAGCCACTCACGCGAGGTCATCGACCAAGCCGCCCAGCTCGTGGTCGGCCGCGCCCAGAGCGAGGGTGCGATCCGGACCGACGTCACGGGCCCGGACGTCATGCAGCTCATCGGGCCGATGTGCACGACGGCCACCTTGACCGAGGAGCAGAGCAAGCGCCTGCTGGCGATGATCCTCGACGGCCTGCAACACCCGTCGGTCGAGCACGGCCTCTAGTCAGCCGACCGGGCTGCGCCCGCTGCCCGGTCGCCCAGTCCAGGTGAAGTCGCCGTGAGGACCCGCGAACTGCAGCCTGGCCGCTTGCTGCGAGAACCGAAATTGCTAACGACTTGCTAACCGAACTGTGCACACGAGCTTGGACATACGCAGACGCCTGCGGACGGCGGACAAGCAAACTCCCAGCTCACGTGGACTTTCTCGGATTGGTTCGGTCGCATATGGACAGGCCTCTTCAGGCTTAGGACCCGGTCCCTCGGGGGTGGAGGTTCGACTCCTCTCGCCCGCACAAGTTGTTGAACTAGGACCATGATCCTGCAACAGAGAAAGCCCCTCATGACCGGCGACGGATACCTCTCGGCTCCGGCTGTGAGGAATGGGTCCTGCCGCCGGCGCCGGGCCGTTAGCGGTTGACAAAGGGCAGCGTGATCGCATATGCGAGCAGGAGGAGGACCGCCTCCCAACGGGCGAGGACACTCCCCCGCCCCATCGCTAGCCAGGACACGAAGACAACACCGGCCATCAGCCAGAGCGCGATCCCACTCACGCCTCTCACCTCGCCACGAGACAGCAGCCCGACGACAGCTCCGCCGCCGAGGGCTATGAACAGGTTACCGCCGAGCACGTTGCCGACGACGAGGTCGTGCTCACGGCGGCGGGCCGCCTGGATCGACGAAGCGATCAGTGGGGAGGAGGTGCCGATGCCCACGAGCGTGAGCCCAGCGAAGCCCTGTGCCAACCCGAGGCGAACGGCGAGGTCGAGGGCGAATCTCACCATGAGCTCCGCACCGCCCAGCATGAAGGCGAGGCTGGCAAGCGCGCGAAGGACCTCTGGTCGGGGGCGGTGCACCGGCGTCTCTAGAAACTGGACGACCTCGGCACCGAGCTCGTCCTTGCGGCCACGGAGGCGAGCGCTCACCAACAACAGTGCGACGACCGGCACGAGCACCACCACCATGACCACGCCCTTTGTCGACGAGAGGCCCCTCGCCGCCAGGAGGGCGAACAGAGTGACGGCGGCAAGGCTCAAGGGGGCCTCGCGCCGCACTGTGCCCGAGTCGACCCGTACCGGTGTGATCAGCGCGGCGACGGCGAGAGCAAGGCACACGTTCGCGGTGATCGAGCCAACGAGGCTTCCGGCGGCCAACTGAGGCGAGCGACGGGCGGCCAGAGCCGCCACGATCAGCTCGGCGATGCTCGTCCCGAAGCCGCCGACGAGTGCGCCCACGACGGTCGGCCGCATCCGAAGGGCGCCGGCGATGCGGGCGACGGCGAGAATGAACTGATCGCCGGTGAGCGCCAGCACTGCCAGGCTGACGACCAGGCCGGCTACGTCGAGAGCCATGAGCGCGCTCTCAACGCCAACCAAGATGTCGAATTGCCGACCAGGCTTCCCGGCACCCCGATGCTCAGTAGGATGGAGGCACTCTATAAGTAGCCGTCATTGCGGCATGAGACCTGTCGCCGGGCGATGGCAAAGGAGCCGAGACGGTCCCTTGTAGGGTTCGGTTGCGGGCCGCTGCGAGTAGCCTCCCGGCGGCTAACCGCCGTCGTGCCCGCCCGTCGGCTTCTCCAAGCCTTCTCCAGTGCGCCCTTCAAGTCCCCTCGTCCGCTCCAGCAGCCGTCCTGCTCCTAGAGCTGTCGGACTCGCCGTCCCACGCCGATGCGCCACGCGAACCAAGCAACGAAGCCGACGACGAAAAAACCCGCGAGGCGGGCGACCGCCAAGCCCACAATTGCAAACAAGCCTGCTCCGACGAGAAAGGCAGTGGTGACGCCGAGGCGGTCGGCACTCCACCCTCGAGCCCGGGCTCGGCCGAGCGATACGAGGCCGGCCGACAGGAACCCGAATACGACCACAGCGACGGCCGACGCGCCGAGCACGAACATCCCAAGGCCGAGAGTGAGTGCCACGATTCCGCTGACTTCGAGGCTTCCCAGACTCGAGTGCTGTGGGGCCATCGCCTCGTCTCGTACGTTCACTTGCAGACACTTTCTCTTTCGGTGGAAGGACTCTCAAGGGCACTGAGGGCGACGGTCTCGGGCGTACGGATCGTGCCGGTGGCGATGACACGCCCACGCGCATCGGCCTCTGTGATCTGCCTCGCCACGAGCTTGCCGCCCCTAGGAGACAGCGACCGTGAACTCGAACGTGCTCACCGGAGCGCAGCCAGTGCCTCGTTGAGCTGCAGGACGTCGATGTAGGGGCTGCCCATGAACCCCAGCTCTGCTCCGTTGGTCTCTCGAGCGATGAGCGCCCGCAGAGCCGACGGGGAGATGCCGGTGGCCTTGGAGACCATCGGGATCTGGGCGAGGGCGTCCTGAGGGCTGATGTCGGGGTCTATGCCGCTGCCCGAAGTGGTCACGAGATCAGGTGTGGGGTTCACGCCACGGGCATGCCAGTACGCAACCAGGGCCTCGGTGTTAGCGAGGAGGGTCTTAGAACGAGGACCGAGGTTGGTCGCGGCGGACTCGCCGCCAACGCAGGAGTTGGCGGAATAGCTGCAGGCCTCGAGGGGGTTGTCCCCGCCCGACACCGGCACCTTCGCTGTGGGCTGAGCGGCGTAAGGGCCAAGGTCGTCTGGACGGCCCTGGAACACGCAGCTACCCAGCGGATGCCCCGGGCACTTCGTGTCGGCCCAGTTCTGTCCGATGAGAGTCGACCCGTTGGCGGTGATCGACCCGTCCGCCTGGTGGCGGAAGAAGAGCTGGGCTACTCCCGTGCCGGCGAAGGCGTAGACGAACCCAAAGAAGATCGTGATGACCACGATCGAGACGACTGTGCGGCGGAGATGGACCATCATGTTGGGCTCGCGATCAGTAGGCGTGGAGGGCGACGAGGATGAGGTCGATGAGCTTGATGAAGATGAAGGGGGCGATGACGCCGCCCACCCCGTAGATCCAGACGTTGCGGCGCAGGATTACCGCCGAGGTGGTCGCCCGGAACTTCACGCCCCTCAGGGCGAGAGGGATGAGGGCCACGATCACGAGGGCATTGAAGATCACCGCCGAGAGCACGGCGCTCTGCGGGCTGTGCAGCTTCATGATGTTGAGCGTCTCGAGCTGCGGGTACGTGGCGGCGAAGAGGGCGGGGATGATGGCGAAGTACTTGGCGACGTCGTTGGCGATGGAGAACGTCGTGAGCGAACCCCGCGTGATGAGCAATTGCTTCCCGATCTCGACGATGTCCATGAGCTTGGTCGGGTTGGAGTCGAGGTCGACCATGTTGCCGGCCTCCTTGGCAGCCGTCGTGCCGGTGTTCATGGCCACACCCACGTCCGCCTGGGCAAGCGCGGGGGCGTCGTTCGTCCCGTCACCGGTCATGGCGACGAGCTTCCCGCCCTCCTGCTCAACCTTGATGAGGTTCAACTTGGCCTCGGGGGTCGCCTCGGCGAGAAAGTCGTCCACGCCTGCCTCCTGGGCGATGGCGGCGGCGGTGAGGGGGTTGTCGCCCGTGATCATCACGGTGCGAATGCCCATCTGGCGCATCTCGGCGAACTTCTCTCGGATGCCCTGCTTGACGACGTCCTTCAATTCGATGACCCCGAGCACCTCCGGGCCATCGGCGACGACAAGAGGCGTCGACCCGCCGCGGGAGATGCGCTCGACGATGGGGTCGAGGTCGGCGGGGACTGAACCTCCCTGTTCGACCGCCCACTCCTTGACGGCGTCCGCAGCGCCCTTGCGAACTCTCCGATCATCGATGTCGATGCCCGACATCCGCGTGGTGGCGGAGAAGGGGATGAATGTGTGCGCTTCACCCAAGTGGCGCTCGCGAATGGAGAAACGCTCCTTTGCCAGCACCACGATGGAACGGCCCTCGGGGGTCTCGTCTGCCAGCGAGGCGAGCTGGGCCGCGTCGGCCACCTCCACTTCGCTGTGGCCATCTACCGGGAAGAAACTAGACGCCATCCGGTTGCCCATCGTGATAGTGCCGGTCTTGTCGAGGAGCAGTGTGTGCACGTCTCCGGCCGCCTCCACGGATCGGCCGCTCATGGCGAGCACGTTGCGCTGCACGAGGCGGTCCATGCCGGCGATGCCGATGGCCGAGAGGAGGGCGCCGATCGTGGTCGGGATGAGGCACACGAGGAGCGACACCAAGATGACCACCGACACGGTCGCACCCGCGTAGTGGCCGAAGCCCTGAAGGGTGACGACCACAGGGAGGAACACGATGGTCAGCACGGCAAGGAGGATCGTGAGGGCGATCTCGTTGGGCGTCCTCTGGCGGTTCGCACCCTCCACGAGGCTGATCATGCGGTCGAGGAAGGTCTGGCCGGGCTCAGCGGTGATGCGAACGACGATCCGGTCGGAGAGAACCTTCGTTCCGCCCGTGACGGCGGAACGGTCGCCCCCCGACTCCCTGATGACCGGGGCCGACTCGCCGGTGATGGCCGATTCGTCGACCGAGGCGATCCCCTCGACGATCTCGCCGTCGGAGGGGATGAGGTCGTTGGCCTCGCAGACGACAAGGTTGCCGAGGGACAACGACGCCGCCGCCACCCGCTCCTCCGTACCGTCGGGAAGAAGGAGGCGAGCCTGGGTCTCGGCTCGCATCTTCCTGAGGGTGTCCGCCTGGGCCTTGCCGCGTCCTTCGGCCATGGCCTCGGCGAAGTTGGCGAACGCCACCGTCAAAAAGAGCCAGACCGTGATGCTCACAGTGAAGGTGCCGGGACGGGCGATCGCCTCGATGAGCACGACGACCGCCCCGATCAGCACTACGAACATCACCGGGTTCTTGACCTGGGTCCTCGGGTCGAACTTCTTGATCGAATCGATCCCGGCCTGGCGGAGGATCTGGCGGTCGAAGAGGCTGCGCGCCTGTGCCACACCATGGGCCATCGTCGGGGTACTCCCCACCGGCCCGTTCGTTGTCCCGTTTGCTTGCATCGGTCCCGTCTCTGGAGAGGTCATCAGAAGAACTTCCCGTGGCTCAGCTGCTCGACGATCGGGCCGAGCGACACTGCAGGGAAGAAGGTGAGGCCGCCGATGATCAGGATCACGCCGATGACGAGCCCGATGAACATGGCGTTGTCCGTGCGGAAGGTGCCGAGCGAGACCGGTACGACCTTCTTGGCCGCCAGCGACCCGCCCAGGGCCAGGGCCGGGATCATGACGCCGAACCGGCCGATCAGCATGTCGATGGCACCGACGACGTTGTAGAAGGTGGTGTTGCCGCTCAGGCCGGCCATGGCCGACCCGTTGTTGTTGGCCTGCGAAGTGAAGGCGTAGAGGATCTCCGTGAAGCCGTGCGGCCCGTGGTTGAGTGGCCCGACTCGCCCTGCGTGGATGGAGACGCCGATGTCCGTGAGGACCAGCACGATGATGGGCATGACGAGCGCCCCCAGGCCAGCGAGCTTTATCTCCTTCGCCTGGATCCTCTTACCGAGGAACTCCGGTGTTCGGCCGACCATAAGACCGCCGAGGAACACGGCGATGAGGGCGTAGATGAGCATCGTATACAGCCCGCTTCCGGTCCCCCCAGGGGTCACCTCGCCGAGCATCATCCCGGTGAGCGGGCCAAAGCCGCCCATCGGGTTGTACGAGTCGGTGGCGCTGTCGACGGCACCGTCGGAGGTCTGAGTCATCGTGACGTTGAACAAGGCACTGGTGGTGTCGCCGAAACGCACCTCCTTGCCCTCGGTGTTGCCGACCGTGGAGTGGACACCGGCGGCGAGGACCGCAGGGTTGTTCTGGTGCTCGGAGTAGGTGGTGAAGGCGACCCACGAGCCGAAGATGATCACCATGACGGCGAGCAGTGCGACGCCGTGGCGGATGCTGTTCACCATCTTGCCGAAGGTGTAGGTGAGCGAGAACGTTATGGAGAGGGTGAGCCAGATGTAGATCAGGTTGGTGAGAGCCGTTGGGTTCTCGAAGGGATGGGCGAGGTCGACATCGAAGAAGCCACCGCCGTTGGTCCCGATCTGCATGATGGTGCCCATGAACCCAGCGGGTCCACGGGGGATGACCTGAGTGACGCCGTTCAGCGCGTCATGGATGCTGACCGGCCCGGACAGGGTCTGCACAGCGCCCTGGGCGACGATCACGATGCCGGTGAGAAACACGATCGGGAGCAGGATGTAGAGCATGCATCGGGTGATGTCGACCCAGAAGTTACCGATCGTGGGGGAATTGCGGCGGGAGAAGCCCCGCACCATGGCGATCGCCACGGCGATCCCGACGGCCGCGCTGACGAACTGCTCGACGGTGAGCACGCCGATCTGGGAGAAGTACGACATCGCCTCTTCGCCGCCGTAGTTCTGCCAGTTCGTGTTGGTCATGAACGAGACGGCGGTGTTGAAGCTGAGCGCCGGTGGTACGGCGCCGATGTGCTGCGGGTTGAGCGGCAGCGACCCTTGGATCCTCAGCAGCGCATAGCCCACGACGACGAAGGCGGCGGAGAAAATCACCAGCGAGCTCGCGTAGCGCTTCCAGGTCTGCTCCTGCTCGGGACTGGTTCCGAGTAGCCGGTAGAACGGCCGCTCGGCCCACGCCAGGAAGTGCACGCGGCCGTCGAAGACGGCGGCCATGTACGAGCCGAGGAATCGCCAGGTGAGGCCTAAGGCGATGACGAGGATGACGATCGTCCAGGTGAAGTCCATCTAGAACCACTCCGGCCTGAACATGGCGACGCCCAGGTAGATGAACACGATGATGGAGAGGGCGAGGAGGATGCCTTGGGTGCCGGTCATACGCGATCCAGCCCCCAGATCAACCCGAGCATGACCAGCGCGAAGGCGACCATGCCCAAAACTGCGAGGAAATCAGCCATGTCGTCATCATGAGAGTGGGCCGTGAACGAGGTGTGAACGGCCATGGCTTTGGCATAAAAAATTCGTGAATCTCATCTCGGAGGCGTTCTTGTGGTCGCGCCAAGACGCGCATCGTCGAGCTCGCGGCCTCCGCTGAGTCCTCAGCGGGTGCGGTCAGGCTGCCAAGAGCGAGTAGCCGATCCCGGGCGAGGTGTGAAGCAACCGACCAGCATCACCGAGCTTGCGGCGCAGCCGGTAGACGTAGACGCGCAGGTACTCGGCCTCGCCCCCGTACGCCCAGCCCCAGACACTCCCGAGAATCATCTGGTGCGTGCACACGTTGCCGACATTTCGCGCCAGGTAGGCGAGCAGATCGAACTCCCTGGCGGTGAGGTCCATCCTCTCGCCATTGCAGGTGGCTTGGTGGTGGACGAGGTCGAGCTCGATCTCGCCGACGACCAGTCGGTCGCTCTGTGCCCCTGCGTTGGGTCGGCAGTCGCGGATCGCCGTCCGGATTCGCGCCTCGAGCTCCGACATGCCGAACGGCTTGGTTACGTAGTCGTTGGCACCGCCATCGAGGGCCGCGACTTTCCGGCTCTCGAGGCCTTCTGCCGACAGCACAATGACGGGCACCTTGCTCCACTGGCGGATCCGGTGGCACACCTCGAGACCATCGAGGTCGGGCAGGCCAAGGTCGAGGAGGACGACCTCGGGCTCGTCGAGCGCGACCTTGGACAGCGCCTCTTCCCCGGTGGCCGCCGTGCTCACCTCGTGACCACGACTGGACAGGCCTATTCGAAGCACTCGCAACAAGGCCCGGTCGTCGTCTACCAGCAGCACTTTGGCCATGGGTTCAGCGCACCTCCACTGATTTGGCGGACTCGTAAAGATCTGCAAGAGCCGCGACCAGCGAGAACGCCGACGGCAGGAGTGTAAGAAGCGAGCGGGTTTCGAGGGCCGCGACGGCTCGCGGTACCTGCCGACCGAGGACGTCTGCTCTCGGATCGCGGCAAAACAACATGACAGCTTCAACGTACAAAGGTCGGCGTAAAGGTGGTGTGAGGCTTTAGGCCTCTGCCATAAAGAAACCGTAAAGATGCTAAGAGCGCGTAGTCGGGTCGACAAGACGGTAACCCGCACCCTGCTCGGTCAGGAGGTACCTCGGCCTGGCCGTATCGCTCTCGAGTTTCCTCCGCAACTGCGCAACATGCACACGGAGCAGATACGACTCAGCGCCATATGAAGGGCCCCAGACTTCCCGCAGGAGCATGCGGTGTGTCAGCAGCTTGCCTACGTTGCGAGAGAACACGCCAAGGAGGTCGAACTGGCGCGGCGTGAGATGCACCAGGCTCCCTGCCACCCGAAGCTCGCGCTTCTCGAGGTCGATCTCGAGCTCGCCCAGCTTCACGAGAGGCTCTGCCGGCCGGATGCCACGACGCAGGGTTGCTCGAAGACGCGCGAGCAGCTCTTCGATGCCGACGGGCTTGGTGACGTAGTCGTCAGCCCCGGCGTCGAGCGCTGCGATCTTCTCGCGCTCCTCACCTGCCACCGACAGCACGATGATTGAAGCGGAGCTCCACTTCCGCAGCTCCTGGCATACCGCGATCCCGGACCCGTCAGGGAGGATCAGGTCGAGGATCACCGCCGTCGGGGGTTGCAGTGCGGCTGCCGCCAGCGCCCTCTCGGCGCTGTCCGCAGTCGCCACCTCGTAGCCCGCGGCGCGCAAGCCGGTCCTAAGTGCGCTGAGGATTTGCGGCTCGTCGTCGACCACGAGAACCCGCTGCCCACTCATGGGCAGACCGCCACAAGCAGAGCCGGCAGAGCCAGCACGAATGTTGCTCCGTGCCCCTCGTGCGACTCCACGAGAATCCTGCCCCCGTTCAGTTCTGCGAACCCCCGGGCGATAGCGAGACCGAGCCCAGCGCCGCGCACTCTCCCGGTGCCGGAACCTCGCTGGAAGGCGGAGAAAATGCGTTCCGACTCCTCCGCGGGCACGCCAGGACCCCGGTCGCTCACCCGCACGAAGACTTCAGAGGAGCTTTCGGCCACCCGCACGCTCACCCGTTCCGACTCGGGCGAGTACTTGAGAGCGTTGTCGATCAAGTTCGCGAGTACACGGTGAACCTGATGAACGTCGATCCGCACGACAGGTGGATCGTCCGGAAGGAAGACCTCGACCCTGCTGGCGTCGACGCCGAGGTCTTCGAGGGCCTCCACGACAAGATCGTCGATCGCCACCATCCCGGTCTCGGGTGCGGCCGCGCCTGCCTCGAGGCGGGACAGGTCCAGCAGGTTCCCGACGAGTCGATCGAGACGGTGAGCCTCCCCCAGCACGGTCGCAAGCAGGTCGATCCGGTCGGACTCGTCGAGCGCGAGATCCGGACTGGCGAGCGTGCTCGCCGAAGTGAGGATTGCCATGAGCGGGCTGCGCAGGTCGTGGCTCACCGCTCGCAAGACGGCTGTTTTGACGGCATCGCTTCGCCGCAGCGTTTCGGCTTCGAGGGCTTCCCGCGTCAGCCGCTCGCGGTCGACAGCCACTTGCAGAAGCGACGCGAGTGCAGGGAGGACCCGACGGCGGGCGGCTAGCCCCCGGCGACGCTGCCGCTCGAAGGCAATCGTGCCGACCTGGCGTCCGCCCGCAACGAGCGGAAGGGCTTCGCCTCGGTCGACTGGGGCAGGAGGCGAACCGAGAGAGATCCGGGCTCGCTCCACCCCGATTGCCGGCTCGACTTCGGTGGCGATCCGCTCCAGCTCACTGGACACGTCGCCGTGCTCGAGGAGCGAGGTCGCCGCCCGCGCAAGCATGGCCGTCTCTCGCGTCTTGCGGCGCGACTGAGTCGCAAGCCCGTTCACGACAACCGCGGTCGCCACGTATACGAGCAGAGCGAGCCAGTTGCGTGGATCCGCCAGCGTCAGCGTGAACACGGGCGGCAGGAAGAAGAAGTTGAACGCCAGCATGCTGGCCATCGAGACAACCACGGCATGGCGAAGGCCCCACACACCGGCAACGGGCAAGATCACGAGCAGATAGAGCAGTGCCAAGCTCGAGACGGGGACATGGGCCTTGAGCTGCTCGACTACCCCGTTCACCACAAGAAAGAGGACCGCGCAGATCAGCCAACCCATCGAGGCGCTGCGTAGATACACCCCGACCGCATGCTCGACATCCGATGAGTCGGCACTCAACTCTGGGGATCTACCTGGTAGCGGCCTACGCGGATGGAAGAGTGACCGGCTTCGGAACGGGCGCGGAGGCTCATCAGCGAGACCCCGCTCTGCCGGCCCCGACAGCTCCTTCGGCGGACACTTCGGCAAGCCGCGGGCCGGAGCCCGACTCACGCAGTCGGGCCCTAAGTTGGGCGACGGCACTGACGGTCCTCGTCTGAGGACGTGCCACGACGCGAGCCATGTCATCGCCGTGGAGTATGAACGAGGACGACCGGACAGTTCGCCCGACGCCTTAGACCAAGAGAGACGCTTCCGAAGAGCGCCGCACTGATCAGCGGTCGCCGACGCGACCCTAGGACAATGGCATCAGCACGAAGCGCGCAGGCCTGGAGGACAATCTCCGATGAGACCCTTCCGCGGGGGGCGTCTTGCAACACACCGCTGGCCTGCAACCCGTGTCCCCGCAGCCTCTCGACGGCATGTCCGATGACAGCGATGGCCTCTTCTCGTGTCTCGAGGAAGCTTGGCCCGCCGCGGCCATAATTGTCCCATTCTCTGACGTGGAGCACCCAAACCTCTGCGGTGAACAAAGACGACCACTCAACCGCCGCCTCAAGGGCCCGCTGTGCCGGCTCGGAATCTGTGTAGGGAAGCAGGATCCGGTACGCCCTTTGACCCCGAGGATCGTCACGTGCCTCACCTGCGCGCTGGTCGGCCAGGAAAGCAGCAGCCTCCTCGGCCAGGCGAGCGCCTTCAGGGGGCAGCGGCGGTATCGCCGGCGCGGCAGCCATAGCGGTCTCTGGTCCCGTCGGCTCGCCCCGAATTCTCCGGGCGCGAAAACAACGAGCAGATACGCGCGACATCGCCAAGAGGGACGTGCCACGAAGACGCGGCGAGCCTTGCATCGTAACTCCTATGAAACCGTGAGCTTGATGCCGACCAGGCTTCCCGGCGCGCCAAGAAGGACCATACCAGATGTCGGTTGCCGCCGGTTGCCGGGCGAGTGATGCCGGCGGCGGCACGCTTGCCAGCACAGAGCTGGACCGAGTTCGCCCACGAATCACCCAGACGAATCCGTTGGGCATCGAGAAGCAATGCGCGGGCGAGCTTGATCGGGCCGCACGTTCCAGACACCAGGTTCGGCTCCCCTTGGAGCCCCCATGTCTGACTCGTTCGGCTCCCACGGGATGTCGTCGGCCACGCGAGACTCGGACCGGGTCAGGTGAGGTCGCCCTGAGGACCCGCGAACTGCAGCTTGACCGCTTGCCGCAACGACCGAAATTGCTAACGAATTGCTAAACCGAACTGTGCA
>Ga0187883_10000642_pt1 | contig 21535 bp, 17 predicted proteins | sample June2016WEW_20_1_2_FD_132966 | JGI IMG/M metagenome (GOLD analysis project Ga0187883, IMG submission 132966) | Peatland microbial communities from SPRUCE experiment site at the Marcell Experimental Forest, Minnesota, USA - June2016WEW_20_10 | ecosystem: Environmental > Terrestrial > Soil >...
CAGTTCGGTCCGCAAGGAGCGGACTGGCGAGCTGGCCGGCCAGTGCGACGCGGACGCGATGGAAGCGATCGGCATTGCCCTGCGCGCCGCACTCGACCTGTAGCTGGTAAGCCGGCCTACTCCGGGATCTCGGTGAGCTCGGCCTTGTGCTGACCGGTATAGCGATATGCGCGCATAGCTCTTGTTCCTGCCGTTAAGTAAGGGGCCGCGGGTGCGGGCTCAGTTCGCCGACGTTCAGCGGGCTCAGTTCGCCGACGTTTATCTGTGGGCCCAGCGTCATAAACACAGGCCGGCTCGCCGCAGGTCGCGGGACAGCAGCGCGCTACGCAGTCGGCCGCGCGACCCAGTAGGCCAGGTCACGCTCATCGTCTTGGCCTCCCCGAGTACTGGCCGCCGCGTTGACGGCACGATCGCAGTGTCACACTTCAAGCTCGTCAGCCGGTGTCCTCGTGGCGACGACGGCTGTGCCAAGCGGTATGATGTCAGGACTATTTAGTCGGCGACCACACACTCTTCCGTTAATCGGAAATATTGCTCGCCAGCTGGGGACGCACGGCGGACAGCAGGCGGTGCTAGGCAGCAGGCTCCCGTTCGTGAAAGGGGGCAACATGGGAAATATGTCGTTGCCTCGAAACCGGTGCGTGCGCAACAGCCATTCCTACCTCTGAGGGGGGTCCCCCCATGAGCAGGTCGGTGACCCTGCGCGCGACCGCCGTCCTGGGCGCGTTCGACGGCGAGCACCGCTGCCTGAACCTCTCCCAGCTGTCCCGCCGCAGCGGGCTGCCCCTCGCCACAGTCCACCGGCTGGCAGCCGATCTTGTGCAAAGCCGCCTGCTCGTGCGGCGCGGCGACGGGTGCTACGAGATCGGCGCGCACATGTGGCGGCTGGGGCTGCTGACGCCGGCTACGAGCCTGCGTGAGCTGGCCTTACCCCATCTCCAGGACCTCGTGGTCGCCACCGGGCACACGGTTCACCTGGCCGTTCTCGACGGCGCCAGCGCGCTCGTCATCGAGCGGCTTGCGGGGACGAAGAGCATCCCGACACGGCACAACCCGGGAGGTCGTCTTCCCCTGCACTGCACCGCGGTAGGCAAGATGTTACTTGCCTACGCGCCGGAGCCGGTGGTCAACGAGGTCACCGCAGACCTTCGCCGGTACACCCCCTACACGGGGACCGATGCGCGGGTGCTGTACCGGGAGCTCGACCAGGTCCGCCGGACCGGTCTGGCCCGCAGCGCGCAGGAGCACCGGCTCGGCGTGTCGTCCGTTGCGGCCCCGATCAACGGGAACAAGGGCGTGATGGCAGCGATCGCCCTGCTCGCGCCGCTCACCAGCCCGCGACTGGCCAGCGTACTGCCGCATCTCCGGGCCGCCGCAGCGTCGGTGAGCGCCGACTTCCTGCGAAGCGGGCTGGAGGCCCCGTTCCCCGAAGAGCTACGTGACGGTGGCCGTTGAAGCGGCCGAGATTTTCCGGATAGTGAAAGCGTGCGTTGCCCGCGCACGACGGGTTCGGCGACAGTCATCGTATGTACAACACGCCGGTGCACCAGGTGGCGGGCCGGAACTCGGTCCGGGAGGGCGACCTGCTGTGGACTCCCTCGCCTGAACGGGTCGAACGGAGCCAGCTGACGGCCTTCACCCGCTTCGCCGAGCAACGGACCGGCCACACGTTCGGCGACTATACCGCCCTGTGGCGGTGGTCGACGACAGAACTGGAGGAGTTCTGGCAGGCCGTCTGGGACTTCTTCGGCGTCCGCTCGTCGGCACCGCACACGGCGGTGCTCGAGAGCTGCATCATGCCGGGAGCTCGCTGGTTCCCCGGTGCCCGGCTGAACTTCGCCGAACACGTGCTGCGGATGGCGCGGCCCGGCGAGGCGGCCCTGCTGTACTCCGCCGAGTGCGCCCCATTGCGCGAGCTGTCGTGGGACCAGTTCGCCGGCCAGATCCGCGCGGTCGCTACGCACCTGCGGTCGATCGGGGTCCGCCCCGGCGACAGGGTGGTGGCCTATCTCCCGAACGTGCCAGAGGCGATGGTCGCGGTCGTCGCGGCCGCGAGCATCGGTGCGGTGTGGGCCAGCGTCTCCCCGGACTTCGGCGCCAAGGGCGCGATCGACCGGCTCGGCCAGCTCGCCCCGACGGTCCTGCTGGCCGCCGACGGCTACCGCTACGGCGACCGGGACTTCGACCGGCGTGGTGAGGTGGCGAGGCTCGTCGCCGGGTTGCCAACGCTGCGGGAGGTCGTGCACGTACCCGTGCTCGGCCTTCAGACGGACGGCGCCACGTGGGCCGAGGTGATCGGCGGCCCGTCCGTGCCCGCCGAGGAGTTTGCCTGCGAGCAGGTCCCGTTCGACCAGCCGCTGTGGGTGCTGTTCTCCTCGGGGACTACCGGGCTGCCCAAGCCAATCGTGCACGGGCACGGCGGGATCCTGCTGGAGCATCTGAAGCTGCACGCCCTGCACCACGACCTGCGGGCCGGCGACCGGGCGTTCTTCTTCACCACCACCGGCTGGATGATGTGGAACTTCATGGTCAGCATGCCACTGGTGGGGGCCGCGCCGGTGCTCTACGACGGCAACCCCGCGCACCCGGACGTCGACGTCCTCTGGCGCATCGCGCAAGACTCCCGGGCACGGCTGTTCGGCGCCAGCCCGACCTACGTCGAACTGATGCAAAAGGCCGGGGTGGTGCCCCGCGAGCGCTTCGACCTCTCCGCGCTGGACGTGGTCATGCCGGCCGGGTCCCCGGTGGCGCCGGCGGTCACCGCGTGGTTCTACGCCGCCGTCAAGGACGACCTGGGCGTCGCCACCGGCAGCGGCGGCACCGACATCTGCACCGGGCTGGTCGGCGGCGTGCCGACGTTGCCGGTCCGGGCGGGCGAGATCCAGGCCCGCTCGCTCGGGGTAGCCGCCGAGGCCTGGGACGACGCCGGGCACCCCGTCGTCGGACAGCTTGGCGAGCTGGTAATCACTCGGCCGATGCCGTCGATGCCGCTGTTCCTGTGGGGCGACGAGGACGGCGGCCGCTACCGCGCCAGCTACTTCGAGACCTTTCCCGGCGTCTGGCGGCACGGTGACTTTTTCGAAGTCAACAAGCGCGGCGGGTGCTTCGTCCGCGGCCGTTCGGATGCCGTCCTCAACCGGCAGGGGGTCCGGATCGGCACCGCAGAAATCTACCGCGTCGTCGAGGATGACCCTGCAGTCCTGTCGTCACTGGTGGTCAGCCTGGACCTTCCCGGCGGCGGGTTCTTCATGCCGCTGTTCGTCCAGCTCGCCGCCGGTGCCGAGCTAGGCGGCGAGCTGGAGGCGCGACTGCGCCGCCGACTGCGGGACGAGTACAGCCCCCGGCACGTGCCCGACCGGATCATCGCCGTCCATGGGATCCCGCTGACCCGCACCGGCAAGAAGATGGAGGTGCCGGTCCGCCGGCTACTGCTGGGCGCCGATCCCGTCGCCGTCGCGGACCCGAGCTCCATGGCCGATCCGAGCGCACTGACCGAGTTCGTCGAGTACGCCCGCACACACCGGGACTACTCGCTCGCCTGACCCAGAACAGAGGAGATACCCATGTCTCAGCCATCTGGTGAGCGGTCTTTCCCGCTGCCGTCGCAGATCCCCGCGGTCGCGGGCGCCGAGGGATGGGAGGAGATGTACCCGTACTTCTCCCGCTTCCAGCCTGAGGACGACCAGCGGTTCTGGTTCTACAACTCGATGCATTTCCCGGAGGTGGTCCCGGCCTTCGACGGGCTGACCTCGGAGATCCCGTACACCGCGATCGGGGCGAACACCGCCCGGGTGTTCAGCTTCCCGACCACGATGGGGATCGAGTACCGGATCGTCAACGGGCGGGTGTACATCACTGCCAACCCGGTGACCGACCCTGCGCAGATCGAGCGGCGGCTCGCGCACTTCCAGGAGCGCGCTGGCTATTACTACGCGAACTGGGACCGGCTCTACGGTGAGTGGCAGCAGCGGATCGAGGCGCTGATCGCCGAGATCGAGGCGGTCGAGGTACCGCGTCTCGGCGAGCTCGACGACCTCTCGGTGGTCATGGAGTCGCGGGGGTTCGCCAGCAACCACCTGCTGCGGGAGAACTTCCACCGCTGCATCGACCTGTACTCGAAGATGTGGCACCACCACTGTGAGCTCCTGATGCTCGGCTACGGCTCGTACGTCGTCTTCTTCGAGTTCTGCAAGCAGGCCTTCCCGGAGATCGGCGACCAGGCGGTGGCCCGCATGGTGGCCGGCATGGACGTCACCATGTACCGGCCGGACGACGAGCTGAAGAAGCTCGCCGCGCTGGCCGTCGAGCTCGACCTCGGCGACCTGTTCGTCGAGGGCAACGAGCCGGACAAGGTGCTCAGCGCGCTGGCCGAACGCGGGGGCGCCGGCGACCGGTGGCTGGCGGCGTTCGAGAAGGCGAAGGACCCGTGGTTCCTCGTCTCGGTCGGGGATGGCTTCTACCATCACCACCTGTGCTGGGCCGACGACCTGACCGTCCCGTTCGCGGCGCTGCCGCACTATATCGAGGAGATCCGGGCTGGCCAGGATCTCGACCGCCCGACCGCCCGGCTGGCCGAGGAGCGTGAGCGGATCGCTGAACAGTACCGTGCCCTGCTCGGCTCTGAGGACGAGAAGGGCGCATTCGACCAGATGCTTGGCCTGTGCCGGCAGGTGTTCCCCTTCATCGAGTCGCACAAGTTCTACTGCGAGCACTGGTTCACGACCCGGTTCTTCCAGAAGATCCGGGGCTTCGGTCAGCTGCTGGCCGAGCGCGGCGTGCTGGCTGAGGCCGACGACGTCTTCCACCTGCGCCATCTGGAGGTCGAGGACGCCCTGGCCGACGTCCAGCTGGCCTGGGCATCGGGCGGGAAGGAACTCGGCGGCCGGTACTGGCAGCCGATCGTCGCCCGGCGCAAGGCGATCGTCGAGACGCTCGCGGGCTGGTCGCCGCCGCCGGCCTTGGGCCCGGTGCCCGAGTCGCTCAACGATCCGGCGGTGCAGATGCTGTGGGGCGTCACCGACGAGACCATCGAGACCTGGCTCGATGCCGAGGAACTCGACGATGACATCGTGCGCGGGTACGCGGCCTCTCCGGGCGTGGTCGAGGGCATCGCCCGCGTTCTGATGACCGTCAACGAGATCGGCCAGATCCGTCAGGGCGAGATCCTCGTCTGCGCGGTGACCGCGCCGAGCTGGGGCCCGGTGTTCGGCAAGATCGCCGCCGCCGTCTCCGACATCGGCGGCACGATGTCGCACGCGGCGATCGTCGCCCGCGAGTACGGCATGCCTGCCGTCGTCGGCACCGGCCGGGCCACTACCAGGATCAAGACGGGTGACCGCGTCCGGGTTGACGGCGACCGCGGCATCGTCACCATTCTCGGCTGATGGAACTGTCATGACCGTTCTCGCCACCGTGCTGCGCTTCGCCGACGTCGGCCGAGACGACGTGCCCGCCGCCGGCGGCAAGGGCGCCAGCCTCGGCGAACTGATGCGGGCCGGCATCCGCGTCCCCGACGGCTTCGTGGTGACCACGGTGGCGTTCCGGTCCGCAGTCGCCGCGCTCGACCTCGGCTCCCGGGTGGTGGCCCTCGACCCGGCCGACGGCGAGGCCGTCGCGGTCGCCTGCGCCGAGCTGCGCTCGATCGTCGAGTCGGCGCCACTGCCGCCCGAGGTGGCCGAGGCGGTCACCGCCGGCTACGCGCGGCTGGCAATCGAGTGCGGCCAGCACGATCTGCCGGTGGCCGTGCGCTCTAGCGCGACCAGCGAGGATAGCGCCGAGGCCAGCTTCGCCGGGCTGCAGGACACTTACCTGTGGGTGCGCGGCGCGGACTCGGTGCCGCACTACGTGCGCCGCTGCTGGGCGAGCCTGTACAGCATCGAATCGGTCAGCTACCGGCTGCGCCGCCGCATCCCCGAGGCCGACCTGGCGATGGCCGTCGTCGTCCAGCAGATGGTCGGCGCGCGCAGCTCCGGGGTGATGTTCACCCGCAGCCCGCTCACCGGCGACCGCTCGGTAGTCGCCATTGACGCCAGCTGGGGTCTCGGCTCCGCCGTGGTCAGCGGCGACGTCACCCCGGACTCCTTCGTGGTCAGCAAGGTCACCGGAGAGATCACCCGGCGGACTGTGTCGACCAAGACCCGTTGGCACCAGCCCGATCCCGGCGGCGACGGCGTGGTGGAGAGCGAGGTGCCGGCCAACCTGCGCGACGTCCCCTCGATCAGCGACGAGGAGATCGCCGAGCTGGTCGTGATCGCTCGCAAGGTAGAGGCACACTACGGCTGCCCGCAGGACATCGAATGGGCGGTGTCCCGGACGGCGCCGCCTGGGGAGAACATCCTGCTGCTGCAGAGCCGGCCGGAGACGGTGTGGGCTGCGAAGGGCGCCGCCGCGGCCGAGCAGAAGGTGGCCGCGCCGACTGCCCGCGCCTACGACCACGTGTTCAACATGCTGGGCAAGCGCCCGCCGGAGGGCTGAGCACCGTGGACCTTACCCCGGATGACGTCCGTGACGTGCTGCGTGCGCTGGACTCCAGCGGCCTGGACGAGCTGCACCTGGAGCTTGCCGACCTCACCCTGACGGTGCGCCGGGAGGGCGCCACCGGCTGGACGGCCGAGCAGCAGGTGCTCCGCCGTCCGGCGGTGAAGCACGGAGCCGAACCCGCGGCCGCCGCCGGGCCGGAACGTCCGGCTTCCGCCGTGCCGGAGGGGATGGTGGCGGTGTATCCGCCGCTGCTGGGCACTTTCTACCGCGCGCCGAAGCCGGGCACGCCCCCCTTTGTCGAGGTTGGCGACAAGGTCGAGGAGGAGACCGTCGTCGGCATCGTCGAGACCATGAAGATGATGACCCCGGTGCATGCCGGCGTGCGCGGCACGGTGGCCGAGTTCCGCACCGGCAACGGCGAGTTCGCCGACGCCGACGCGGTGCTCCTCGTGGTGGACCCGGCGTCGGGCATGGCTGGATCCGGCGAGGGATCGCAGTGAGGATCCACCGCCTGCTCATCGCCAACCGTGGCGAGATCGCCGCCCGGGTGATCCGCACCTGCACCCGCCTGGGCATCGAGTCGGTGCTCGCCGCCTCCGACGCCGAGCTGGACTCGCTACCGGCCCGGATGGCCGACGGCATCGTGCGGCTCGGTCCCGCACCGGCCGCGCAGTCCTACCTCGACTCGGCGGCGGTAGTGCGCGCGGCGGTCGCGGTCGGCGCCGACGCGGTGCACCCCGGGTACGGCTTCCTGTCGGAGAACCCGGCCCTCGCCCAGGCCTGCGCCGGCGCCGGGGTGATCTTTGTCGGGCCGGCGGTCGAGTCCTTGCACGCGGTCGGCGACAAGCTCACCGCACGATCACACGCCGCCGCTGCCGGGCTGCCGGTGGTGCCCGGCGGCGAGGCCGCTGACCTGGCCGACGCGCAGGCCGTGGCGGCCAAGGTCGGCTATCCGCTGCTGGTCAAGGCGGTTGGCGGGGGCGGTGGCCGGGGCATGAAACTGGTCCGCTCCGCCGGGGAGCTGCCGCACACACTCGACCTCGCCGTCTCCGAGGCCACCGCAGCCTTCGGCGACCCGCGGGTCTACCTGGAGCGGTACATCGCCGCTGGCCGGCACGTCGAGGTGCAGGTCCTCGGCGACGGGGAGTCCGCGGTCGCCCTGGGCGACCGCGACTGCTCGGTGCAGCGCCGTTACCAGAAACTGTTCGAGGAGGCTCCGGCGCCGCTGATCCCCGAGGGCGTCCACGCGGAGATGGCCGCCGGGGCGCTGGCCCTGGCCACCCGTCTGGGCTACCGCGGCCTGGGCACGGTCGAGTTCCTCTACGACCGGGAACGGCAGACCTTCTACTTCCTGGAGATGAACGCCCGCATCCAGGTCGAGCACCCGGTCACCGAGATGGTCACCGGGCTGGACCTGGTCGCGCAGCAGCTCGCCGTGGCCGAGGGGCTGCCGCTGCGCATCCGGCAGGAGGACGTCGTCCTGATCGGCCACGCGGTGGAGTGCCGGATCAATGCCGAAGACTGGGCGCACGACTTCCGCCCTTCGCCTGGGCGGATCGACCGCGTGGTGCTGCCCGCCGGCGACGGCATCCGGGTCGACACCTACGTGCAGGGCGGCTCCGTCGTCCCGCCGCACTACGACTCGCTGCTGGCCAAGCTGATCGTGCACGGGACCGACCGCGCCGACGCGCTTGCCCGCACCCGCGCGGCGCTGGAGCTGTTGCGCATCGACGGGGTGACGACGACGACGCCGGTGCACCGGGCGCTGCTCGACGACACAGATTTCGCCGCCGGCGGTGTGGATACCGCCTTCTTCGAACGGTTTCTGCAGGCCCGCCAGCCCGACCCGGTGGAGGTGTCCTAATGGCCGACGTCGAACTGGTCGACGTCTCGCTGCGCGACGGCAACCAGAGCCTGTGGGGCGCCGAAGGCCTGCGCAGCGCCCACGTGCTGCAAGTGGCGCCGATCCTGGAGCGGGTTGGCTTCCGGGCGCTGGACTACGGCTCCAGCACCTCGATGGGCGTGCTGGTGCGCATCCACCGGGAGAACCCGTGGGAACTGTTCCGGCGCACCCGCGCGCTCATGCCGACTACGAAGCTGCAGTTCATCGGCACCGGCTTCCGGTTCATCAGCTGGCAGAACTCGCACCCCGACACGATGCAGCTGGCCTACGACCGGCTCGTCGCCAACGGCATCGACCGGGTCGTCGTGCTAGACCCCATGCACGACATGGACGCCGCCCGGGCCACCGCCCGGCGGCTGAAGAAGGCTGGCATCGAAGAGGTGGTCGGCGCGCTGACCTTCACGATCAGCGCGATGCACGACGACGCGTTCTACGCCGACCTGGCCCGCCAGATGCGCGAATGCCCGGACATGGACCGCGTCTACGTCAAGGACCCCGCGGGGATCCTCACCGCCGAGCGGGCGCGGACATTGCTGCCGGCGATCAAGGCGCAGCTCGGCGAGACCCCGCTCGAGCTGCACTCGCATGCCACGATCGGACTGTCGCCGCTTACCTACTCGATCGCTCCCCAGCTGGGCGTCGAGGTCGTGCACACCGGCTGCGGCGCGCTGGGCAACGGCTCGTCGCTGCCGGAGGCGCGGCGCACCGTGGCCAACCTGCGCGAGATGGGTCACCGGATCGCGATCGACGACCGCGCCCTCGGCCTGGCGTGCGCCTTCTTCGACCGGCTGGCGGCGGCCGAGGAACTCCCCGTTGGGCGGCCCCAGGACTTCGACGCCGCCTTCCTGCACCACCAGATCGCCGGTGGGGTGATGACCACGACCCGCCGCCAGCTGCGCGAGATCGGCATGGAGGACCGCTTCGAGAGCGTGATCGAGGAGGTCGGCCAGGTCCGCGCCGAGCTCGGGCACCCGATCATGGTGACTCCCTTCCCGCAGATGGTGGTCTCGCAGGCCCTGTTCAACGTCATCGGGGAGCGCTACTCGAACGTGCCTGACCAGGTCATCCGTTACGCGCTCGGCAGCTTCGGCCGACCCACTGCCCCGATCGACCCCGATGTGCTCGACCGGATCCTCGACCGGCCGCGTGCATGCGAGCTGCGGGCTGAGCCGCCGCCACCCTCACCAGCCGAGCTGCGCTGCCAGTTCGGCGCCGCGATCAGCGACGAGGAGTTGCTGCTGCGGGCCCACATGCCCGCCGAGCAGGTCGACGCGATGGTCGCCGCAGGCCCCGCGCCGCAGCACCACAACCCCACCCTGACTCCAGTGCTCAGCCTGCTCCGCGAGCTGGGCGAGCGGACGACCGTCCACGACCTGGCCATCAGCAAGCCCGGCCTGCGCCTGTCCGTACACCGACGCCCGGAAGGCGCCGCTCATGCCTGAACCCGGACACACCGTCCTCGACCGGCTGCGCGCGGTGCGCGGCTTCGTGCTGGACATGGACGGAACCTTGGTCCTCGGCGACCGTAACAACGAAGGAATCCGTGCTCTGCCTGGTGCCGTGGAGTTCCTCCGGCTCCTGGCGGATCGGGGTACGCCATTCTGCGTGTTCACCAACGGCACCGTGAAGACCCCCGGGGAGTGCGCGTACGCCCTGCAGCAGGCCGGCCTCCCGGTGCCCGACGACGCCGTGCTCACCCCGGCCACCTCCGCGGCCGAGATTTTCCGGCGGCAGGGGCACCGGCGGGTCATGGTGCTCGGCGGCAAGGGCATCACCGAGCCGCTCGAGGCGGCCGGCATCGAGACGCTCCCGCCGCTGCGCGGTACGACCGTGGACGCCGTCTTCGCGGGCTGGTACCGGGAGGAGCTGACCTTCGATGCGTTGGAGGCCGCCTGCTTCGCGGTGCTCGAGGGAGCGAGCTTCTACAGCGCCTCCCAGTCGCTCTACTTCGCCACCGCGGAGGGCCGCACGCTCGGAACCTCCCGGGCGATCAGCACCGTCGTCAGCGACGTCACCCGAGCGCGGGTGACCGTCGTTGGCAAACCGGCCCTGGAGGCGCTGCAGGTGTCGGCGTGGCACCTCGGCGTGCCGGCCTCGGAGCTGGCCGTCGTGGGAGATGACCCCGAGCTGGAGGTGCTGATGGCACGCCAGGGTGGCGCGCTGGCCGTTGCCGTCCACACCGGCGTCGGCCACGCGGAGTCGTTCATGGACCTACCCGAGGACGTGCGCCCCCACCTCGACGTGGCCGACGTGGGAGTCCTGGCAACGCTCCTGGTCAACGACTGACAATCCGTCCACCCTCGCGGAGCCAGCCGTCGCGTCGGTGTCGCCGATCCCACGCGCCATACTGCCGGGCCCGCGACGAACTCGCCGCGCTCGGCCTCGTCGCGGCGGAGTGAGCTTCGGTGTCCATAACATGTGACCGGCAACCCCAGGTGATCGCCACCATCTGACCCGCAGAGCATGCGGATCATGCTCCGACGCTGCCCGGGAATGGCACAACGCGACACTGCCCCCGCCACCGGATCCACGCAGCATTCGACCAAGCTCGCGATGACCATCTGATCAGCCAGCCATCTCCATCGCGCTCTGTCATGCGCACTGATTGGCTAATGCAACACTGCCCTCACGATTGCGGGCGACGGGAACTCCGTCCTACCGGACGGCGCGGCGACCCACGCCATGAGGACCAGCCATGGGCGACCAGGATGAAGAATGGCAGCACAAGGGCTCGGCGCTCAGCGACAAGACGGCCCGTGCGGAGTTCGGTGACCCTGGAGCGATCGGGGTGTGCGACCATTGGCCCATCGCCCTGACCGCAAAAGGTACACGAACGGTAGGTGCAGGGGTGGGGGAGAAGGATCCTGAGTCTCCGGATCAATTGCCGGGCAAGGCCGACAAACCGGTCGGCGGTCGACGGCTGCAATGGATCGCTCTCGTCCTCGGTATCGCGGCGAGCCTGGCGACGGTTATCGGCCTGTTTATCTCGCAGTCCGGCAGCAACGCCGCGCAGCAGAATGCCGCCACGACCGATGCTGCGCAGGTCCGCACCTGCATGGCCGATCACCATCTGTCTCAGCCGGAGCCGCCGATCCCGGACCCGGCGCCCAGCCAGTTCGTCGTCCGCTCATGCGCGTGGCCACCGGCGCCTGGCGCCGCTCAGGATGGCTTCACCGCCATCGATGTCAGCACTGTCGCCGGGCCGGGTCAGGACGAGGCGAGCGACGCCACCGAGATCGACCGGATCACCTCGCCATGCACGGACATCCAGCTCGTGTACACAAACGGCTCGCAGGGTAAATCCAACTTTCCCAGGTTCACGGTCGCCGTTCCGACCGTCACGTCAATGGACACCGCGCCTAAGCCGTGGACCGGGCTGACCGACTCGCTGCCATTCGACCCGGGCCCCAATGAGGTCGATTACGTTCGCAACCTGGATCAAACGCTGTCCGCCGCATCGTGTGCCTCCTGACACGACCCGCACGGTAGAGTCTTCTGCGCTGGGAAGAGGCCAGCCGGGGCGGCGCTCAACTTGTGTCGGCTGCATTTGCCTTACCGCCGGCGATGCAACGTCGGGCTCAGCTGGACCGTGGCGAGCCAAAGTACGCCGGCGATCGCCGGATATCAGCTCACCCGCAACGGGACAGTCATCGCCACGTGCCAGGCCACCTGACGCAGGGCGGGCGAACGCCGGCCGTTGGCAAGCTCGAACGTCGACATCTCGTCAGGGTCAATCATCCGCTTGGCCGGCGTGAGGGCTGCCCGGTCTGGGTCAGCCGCAGCACGTCGGCGATCCGGACGGCGAGTTCGAGGTGGAACCGGTCGTCCGGATTGTGCAGGTCCATGGCTAGTAGCTGTTCGATGCGCCGCAGCCGGTACCGGAGCGAGTTGACGTGCAGGTGCAGGGCATCGGCGGTCCGCTGCAGGTGCCGGTCGTGGGCGAGGTAGACACGCAAGGTCCGGATGTGCTCGCTGCCGCGTTGCTCGTCGGAACTTAGGAGCGGGGCCAGCGCCGGCAAGATGCAGGCCCGCAGTCCCTCGGGGTCGAGTGACCGCGCCAGCATCGCATAGATGCCAAGCTCCTCGCGGGCCAGAACGGTGCCCCCGGCCTGCCGGCCCCGGGCCAGCTCAAGGGCGAGTGCGGCGTCCTGGTAGGAGCCGGCGTAGTCGTCGAGGCTCAGGCACGGCGCGCCTAGGCCCGCCGACAGCTGCATCCCGTTGAGCATTGCCGTTGCGTCGGCCAGCGCCGCGCGCAGCCCCTGCACCAGCACGCCTCGATCAGGACACGTCTGCGGGACAAGGATAACGGCCGCAGCACCCGCCAGGATAACGATCGAGTGCGGAAAGTGCCGCCCAACGGCGTCTTCGACAACCTCAAGCGCCCGCCTGGTGAGCACCGGCGGGCGGCCTAACAGTGCTTTGGGGCCCACGTGTATGCCCACGCAGCACACGGCTCGCGATGACTCGAGGTCCAGGCCCAGCAGGGATGCGCGGACCGCGAGCTCATGCCGGTCGCTTGCGGGCCGCAGCAAGTCGATGAGGAACTGACGGTGCAGCCGCTGTTCCGTCTCGTAGCGTTCCCGGCGGCGCGACAGATGCAAGGCGAGGATGCCGCTGGCGGCTCCGAGCAGCTGAGCCCCGGATTCGTCCAGGTCCCGGTCGCGGTGCGCGGTGACTGCGCCCAGGGACACGTCCGCCGTGGCCAGCAGGTGCTCGGCGATCACGGGCGTGCCCGTCCCGCCGGCACGCGCCACCACCCGCCCCAACGGATCGCGCAGTTCGAGCCCGATATTCAGCTCACCTGACAGCAGCGCCAGAGCCTGCTGCACATCGGCGCCGGTCAGCAGGAGGGTCGCGAGCTGCTGCAGGAGCACCAGCTCGCGCTGGAGGCTGCCGGCCGCACGCTCTCGGGCCTCGGACTGGCGGAGCAGGGCAGTGCTGCGGCGGGTACGCTGCACCGCGACCGCCGCCGTGCTTGCAAACAGGGCGAGGAGGTCCACGTCGTCGTTGGTGATGCGGCCGGGCTCGTGATCCCCGACGTAAAGCACCCCGAGCACGCCGCCGGCAGGAGCGCAGACCGGCACCACCGCGCAGGAGCGCAGCTCCTCCTGGTCGATGATCAGCTTGACGTCGCTGCCCCGCCGCCCATCGGTACGGTAATCGCGGAGCAGTGCCGGCCGGCCGGTCGCAGCGACCGCGCCGGCGACGCCCTGCCCTGCCTTGAGCGACCACCGGGCGGGCATCTCGGGGCTGCGCCCACTGTGAGCGGCGATCCGCATGTTGTCGCCGTCGACTGTCGCGAACCAGCTCGCGGGCGCGTTCAGGAGCTGCCGGGCCCCGTCGACCAGGTGCTGGAAGACCTCTGGGACGTCGTGGGCGTCTGCGACGAGCTGCTCGCAGGCGTGCAGCACAGTACACCGGCTAGCCGTCGTGAGCGCCATAGCGCCTCCACAGCTTGAATCCCCCTCGTCCGCAACCTACAACGTCGGTGGCCCGGTGTGGAGGTTGCAGACGTTGCCGATGTCTGCCAGGGCGGCGGATTGTCGAGAGATACGTCGCCGGAGAGGAGCCCACGCCGATGAGTTCGCCGGAAGCCAGCACCTCCACCGGGTCCGCCCGTATCCTCGCTGTCGATGCCGGGGGGACCATGACCGACACGTTCGTCGTAGACGAACGCGGGGCATTCACCATCGGCAAGGCGCAGACGACTCCGCATGACGAGAGCATCGGGATCGTTGCTTCACTGCGGGACGCGGCAGGTTACTGGAACCGGCGGGCCGAAGACATCGCCCCGGAACTGCGGGCGGCCGTTTACTCGGGGACGGCCATGCTCAACCGGCTCCTGGAGCGCAGCAGCACCGAGCGCATCGGCGTCATCGTCACCGCCGGCATGGAGGACTACCTGCAGCTCGAGCGGGCCGTGCAGACCTACGCGGGCTACCACTACGCGGACCGCCTGCACGCGGTCACTCATGTGCACAACGAGCCGCTCGTGCCCCGCCGCCGGATCCGCGGCGTGCGCGGCCGGATCAGCTTCTTCGGCGAGGAGGTCATCCCGCTGTACGAGCAGGAGGCGGAGCAGGCCGTGCGGGAACTGCTCGACCTCGACATCACCTCGCTGTGCATCTCGTTGCTGTACTGCTACCGGGACCCCCGCCACGAGAACAAGATCGCTGACATCGCCCGCAGGGAGATCGAGGCCCGCGGCCTGGACATCCCAGTTTTCACCTCTTCGACGCACTCGCCCGTCCGCGGGGACCTCGCCCGTCTCAACACCCTGCTAGTCGAGCTGTACGCAGCGCGGCCGAGCCGGCAGCAACTGCTCGGCATCCGCGCCCGGCTCGAGTCCGAGCTCGGTTCGCACGCGCCGGTGCGGGTGTTGACGTCGTACGGCGGGACGATCTCCCCGGAGCACCGGTCGCTAGTCTCGACCATCGTCTCCGGTCCCATCGGCGGACTGATCGGCGGCGACCGGATCACCGCCGAGCTGTACGGCGGCATCAACGTCGTGTGCACAGATGTCGGAGGCACGTCCTTCGACGTCGGCCTGATCTCCGAACGGGTCGTGGCCACCCGCACCGAGCCGATGGTCGCCCGGATGCTGTTGGCGCTCCCGCACGTGGCGATGGACTCCATCGGGGCCGGCACCGGGACCCGCATCCGAGTCGATCAAGCGGTACAGCGAGTGGTGCTTGGCCCGGACTCGGCCGGCAGCCGCATCGGCGTCTGCTGGGAGCCTGGCGGCGAGACCGTGCCGAGCCTCACCGACTGTGATGTGGTGCTCGGGTACCTCAACCCCGAGTACTTCCTCGGCGGCGAGCTCGAGCTCGACGTCGACCGGGCGCGGCAGGCGCTGCGGGAGCAGGTCGCCGCGCCGCTGGGAAGCACCGACGTCGAGGCCACCGCGCTCGGCGTGGTGCGCCTCCTCGAGACACAGATGCGCGATCACTTGACCGGCATGATCCTCGGCATGGGCTATGCCCCGGAAAACTACCAGCTGTTGTCCTACGGCGGTGGCGGCCCGCTGCACGTGGCCGGCTACACCGACGGGATGGGGTTCCAGTCCGTGAAGGTGCCGTCGTGGGCGGCCGCGTTCTCGGCGTTCGGTGGTGCCTGCGCCGACTACAGCTATCGCTACGACCGGTCGGTGGATCTGCTTGTGCCGCCGGACGGCGACCACGCCGGTGTCATGAAGATGCTCACGCAGACGTGGGAAGCGTTGCACGAGCAGATCACCGCCGACGCCCAGCGCGAAGGCATCGATCAAGCGCAGCTCACCTTCACGCCGAGCGTCCGGATGCAGTACTTCGGCATGCTGGACGACCTCGAAGTGCAGGCCAACCGGCTCACCGGCGACCCGAACGCGGACCTGCGGCACCTGATGGACGACTTCGACGACCTGTTCTCCAAGGTCTTCGCGCGAGCTGCCCGCAGCCCCGAGTCGGGCTACTTCATCACGAAAGCGATCGGCGTGGGGACGTACAAGACCGACAAGCCGGTCATCCCGGAGTTCCCCGAGTCCGGTCCCCAGCCGTCCAGCTCAGCGGAGAAGGGCGTCCGGCGCATATACGAGCATGCCTGGACCGACGCGAGGCTCTACGAGATGGACGAGCTGGTCTCGGGCAACGTGATCGAGGGACCGGCGATCATCGAGAGTCCCGCCACAACGTTCTACGTCCCCACCGGCAGGTCCGCCAAGCTCGATCGCTACCGCGTGTTCGAGCTACACCACGGCTGACAGGAGGAGCAGCATGGCCGACAGCCCATCCGCCGCCACCAGCCTCGCGACACGGCTGGCGGCCTCCGAGCAGCGCCACGCCGAAACGGGCCGCTACAAGGGCATCGAGCACCTGACCTTGAAGGAGGAGGACCACTTCCGCTATGAGCGGGTATGGGCCGAGCTGCGCGGCGCCCTCGTCAGCGCCCGCGAGACCGCACTGCATATCTCCGCGTCGCCGATCGTGCGGAATATCGGTGAGCTGTGCTTCGCCCTCTACACGCCGGAGGGCGACTCGGTCGTGGTCTCCACCGGCATCATCACGCACGTCCACACGATGTCCGAAGGCATCAAATTCATGATCCGCCAGGGCTACGAGGATAAGCCCGGCATCGCCGAGGGCGACATCTACTGCAACAACGACCCGACCCTGGGAAATGTGCACACCACCGACGTGCACACCATTATCCCGGTGTTCCACGACGGGGAGCTGATCGCCTGGGTCGGGGGTACGGCCCACCAGGTCGACATCGGCGCGGGCACGCCCGGCCATGACCCGGTCGCGTCCGCCAACCGGTACGAGGACGGCTTCTACGTCACCTGCGAGAAGGTGGGATCGAACCACGAGCTGCACAAGGACTGGCTCGTCAAGGCTGCTCGCAGCGTGCGCACACCGATGTACTGGGCGCTGGACGAGAAATGCCGGATCGCCGGCTGCTACATCGTCGCCGAGGCCCTGCACCGCCTGATCGACCAAGAGGGTCTCGACTACGTACGGCCATTCATGGACGAGGCGGTCGAGGAGGGCCGGCAGATTTTCCTCGCCCGCATCCGGGAGCGTCTCGTCCCGGGTGAATACCAGACCGCCTCGTTCATCGACATGCCAATGGCTGACAAGGCGTGGCACCCGGAATCGCGTGTCGACCTGCTCATGCACGCACCGCTCCGGCTGACCATCGGTCGCGGCGGTGAGTTCCATATGTCCATGGACGGGGCGAGCGGGACAGTGAACGCTCCCTTCAACGCCTCTGAGGGCTCCATGCAAGGGGCGCTGTGGGTGCTTATCACGCAGACACTGATCTATGACGGCAAAGTGAATGACGGCGCTTACCTCGCCGCCAAGCATTACTTCCCGCCCGGCAGCTGGTGCAACGCGCAGGACCCGGCACTGGCTTACGGCACCCCGTGGGCATTTCTCATCCCGTCCTTCACCGGCCTTTTCCGCTGCCTGTCCCGCGGCTACTTCAGCCGCGGCTACCGGGAGGAGATCGTCACCGGCTACGGGTTTACCGGCGACCCGCTCCAGGGCGGCGGGCTGCTCGCCGACGGCACGACCTACTTTCCGGTCTCGAACTTCGAGTTGTGCTCGGTCGGGCTGGGAGCCCGCGGGACGATGGACGGCCTTGACGCCGCGTACGCCATGTGGAACCCCGAGTCCGACATGGGGGACGCCGAGGTCTGGGAAACGATCGAGTCGGGCCTGCTGTACCTGTCCCGCCGGTTCAAGCCGGACACCGCCGGTTACGGCAAGTACCGCGGCGGTTCCGGCTGGGAGGCCCTGCGCTACGTGCACGGAGTGGCGAGTTTGCAGTTGTACTCCTTCCGGGAGGGACGGGCCTTCCACGGAGGGGCCGGCATCTTCGGTGGTTACCCCAACTCCGCCGACTACAAGGTCTGGGCCCACAACACGAACATGCCGCAGCTGGCAGCCGCCCAGCAGCCCTATCCGCTCGGCGAGTATTCGCCGTCAGCCTCCGAGATCGAGGCGCTTGTGCAGGGCGACATCACCCGCGTCAACGAAGGGCTCATGTTCCCGGAGGTCTTCGGCAACAGCGACCTGTTCCTGTCCCTGTTCTCCGGGGGCCCGGGCTACGGCGACCCGCTCGAGCGCGACCCGGCCGCGATCACCCACGACGTCGAGCGGCACGTCTACCTGCCCGAGACCGCCCGCCGCGCGTTCGGCGTAGTCGTGGACGCCAACGGCGAGGGACCGGTGGTAGACGAGAAGGCGACCGCCGCCGAGCGCGACCGGCTGCGGCAGCGGCGCGCCGCTCGGGCCGTCCCATATGACGACTTTTACCAGCGTGAACGCGCCCGGCTGCTAGCAGGTGCCTTGATCGCACCAGTGAAGCTGATGTACCGGCAGTCGATGGCGTCCCAAGACTGGGCCCGCGAGTTCCGCCGTTTCTGGGACCTGCCCGACACCTTCGACATATAAGGAGCCGACGATGCCGTCTCTCGATGGGAAGGGCCTGGCCGACCTGCTCGACGGCAAGCTGCCGTGGCAACAGCTCAAGGGCGTGATGTCAGCCACGAAAGACCCGTCGCGGTTCGCCCTGTACCTGCAGGTACTGCAGGAGCGCGCCGCCTTCGACGACAAGATCCTGCTCCCACTCGCCGAGCACCTGTTCGTCGTCGCGCGCGACGGCCAGCGCGTCGTCATATGCGATTGTGGCTATGTGTTCGGCCCAGTCGACCGCAACTGGAAGCGCGAGACCCGCATTCTCGTCCGCGACTCCGAGGAACTCCTGGAAGAGATCTACGATCAGTACCACCGCTGCGACCCGCAGTGGATGGAGCTGCGGGAGTACATCTGCCCAGGCTGCTGGTCGCTGCTGGAGGTCGAGGCGGTACCGCCCGGATACCCCGTGCTGTTCGACTTCAAGCCGGACATCGACGCGTTCTACGAGAACTTCCTCGGACGCCCGGCACCGGACCGCGCCACCTGACCGGCCACCCATGCACGCAGCGGAGCTTCCGGGTGAGTCAGCCGGGGAGCGCGGGCTGGGGGCGATGTGGGAAGCGCGGTCCCCGGTGCCGTGATTAAGAAATGCGGCGCACGGCTGCGGCGACAGGGCGGTCTCCGCCGACCAGCTCAAGCGTCTGCTGCCGGGTACGCGGATCGTCGAGCAGGGCAGCGATGACCGCCGCGACGTCGGCGCGCGGGACCGTGCCACCGGGGACCGGCGGGGCCGCGAGCCGGATCTTGCCGGTGGGCGGGGTGTCGGTGAGGCCGCCCGGGCGCAGGATTATCCAGTCCAGGTCCCGAGAGCGCAGATCGTCCTCGGCGGCGGTCTTCGCCGTGATGTAGGCAGCCCAGACCTCATCGCTGCCGGGCCGCGGCGGCTGGCCGGCTCCCATCGAGGAGACCTGCACGAACCTACGGACCCCGGCCCGCTCGGCGGCGTCGGCCATCAGCACGGCGGCGGCCCGGTCGACGGAATCCTTGCGAGGGGCGCCACTGCCCGCGCCGGCACCGGCCGCAAATACCACCGCATCGGCCCCGGCCAGCAGAACCGCGACGTCACCGGCCGAGGCGGCCTCCAGATCGCAGACGACAGCTTCGGCGCCGGCTTTCAGCACATCGGCGACATGGGCCGGGTTCCTGACCAGCCCCACGGCCTGGTCGCCGCGCTCGGCGAGGAGGGACTCCAAGAGGAGCGCGATCTTCCCGTGCCCACCCGCGATCACTATGCGCATGCCGCCAGCCTACTTACGGGGATCATCGGCAGAAGCCACGACCTCGCCGGCGGGCCGTGCTGCGATCGGCAGGGACCTCTTGGCCTACCGAGGGCGTGGCTTCGTGTCGGGTGGCCCCCCAGACGGCGACGGTTTCCTCGTCGCCGGGGAACGGCTCAGCCAGCGCCCAGGAGGCGGCGAGCGAAGCCGGCCGCGCCAGCCTCAGGGTTCTGGCGCCGGCTGCTGTGCTCGGCGACCACCTTGCCCGCCCGGGCCTCAACCCCGCGGCGCAGCACACCGAGGCTGCCCCTCGGGTTCACGGCATAGGTGACGAACACACCGACCTGCTTGCCGGCCAGCGACGGCGCCTGGTCGAGCCAGCGGGTGGCGGCCCGGGCCGGCTTCACCCCGAACAGGATGAAGCCCTCCACCCATGAGCCGATGGCCGCGACGTCGCACTGGCCGACCTGGCTCTGCCCGACTTGGGCGAGCGGCAGGAGGGCGACGTCGTGGCCATCGGCCCGGCAGGCATCAGCTATCGCAGTGGCAGCCCGCCGGGTGCGGCCGCTCCTGCTCGCGTACGCGACAAGAACCTTCACGTGGCCTCCCTTGCCGTCCGTCCGCGGTCCAGTTCATCACAAGACCGGAGTCGGCTCCAAGCGGACTGCTTCCCAGTCGCGGCTTAGACGAGCCTGCTGGTGCCCGCGGCCGTCACGGCCGGGCTCCGCGGCCGCTGACATCGCCCGCCCACCGGCATGATCGGATGCATCCCAGCGCCCGTCAGGATGGTGAGACGTGTAGCGCGGACGAATGGACGGCCAATAACAGGATGCCGCGACCGGGCTGGCCGTGCACAATCACGGCCATGGTTTCTTCCCGATGGCCGCTGGCTGATCTCCGGCTGCGTACCCCGGCGCTGGAGTTGCGCTGGCCTACGCTCGGCGACCTGGACGCGCTGGCCGACCTGGCGGCCGTGGGCGTGCACGATCCTGATGTGCAGCCGTTCACGGTCGCCTGGACCGATGCGCCACCGGATGACCGCGCCCGTGCCACGCTGCAATACCACTGGTCGCAATGGGGCTCCTGGAAGCCGTCCGACTGGAGGCTGGAGCTCGCCGTGGCCCGCCATGGCGCTGTGGTCGGCACGCAGGGCATCGGCGCCCGGGACTTCGCGGTGCTGCGCGAGGTGAGCACGGGCTCCTGGCTCGGGCGCTCCTTCCAAGGGCAGGGAATCGGGACCGAGATGCGGGCAGCGGTGTTGCACCTGGCCTTCCAGGGGTTAGGGGCGCAGTACGCGGTGTCCGCTGCGTTTGAGGACAACGCCGCCTCGATTGCCGTGTCCCGCAAACTCGGGTACCGCGACGACGGCGTCGAGCGGCACCTGGTGCGCGGGCGTCCTGCGGTTATGCGTCGTCTGCGCCTGACGCGCGCCGACTGGCGGTCCACGCGGGCGGTGCCGGTCGAGATCGGCGGTCTGGAGCCCTGCCTGCCCTATTTCGGCCTGGCAGCTGACGGTTGACGCCGCCGCCGATCGATGCCAACGACGCGGTCTCCGCGCTTGACGTTGAACTCGCTAGGGGAGTGCCTCCGGACCGAGCCCGATTACCACTCGTCCTACAGCGACCCGCAGTAGCCTGAAAAGTCGTCGTCGTCGGTCCCGCGCTAGTGTGTCCCGGGCACGATCGGGGCGGAATCGCAGCACGATCGGGCGGCTAACAGGAAGGCGAGCCATGGCCATCTTTGGTTCTGGCCTGCGGCCAGTGGAGAAGCCCAGGGACAAGGGTCTCAAGACAGGCGCTCTTGGCCTGGTGTCCAGCGTGGTCATGGGCGTGGCCTCGACCGCCCCGGCCTATAGCCTGGCCGCGACGCTGTTCTTCGTGGTGGCCGCCGTCGGGCTGAAGTCCCCGCTGGTCGCCGTGCTGGCGTTCGTGCCGATGCTGCTGTGCTCGATCGGCTTCAGCGAGCTGAACAAGGCC
>Ga0187883_10000643_pt1 | contig 21511 bp, 24 predicted proteins | sample June2016WEW_20_1_2_FD_132966 | JGI IMG/M metagenome (GOLD analysis project Ga0187883, IMG submission 132966) | Peatland microbial communities from SPRUCE experiment site at the Marcell Experimental Forest, Minnesota, USA - June2016WEW_20_10 | ecosystem: Environmental > Terrestrial > Soil >...
GCTCGCCAAGGCCGCCGCGTCCGCCACTCTTAACGGCAGGCCGAACACCGGCAGGCCAGCGCCAGCCGTCCGCTCGAAGGAACCAGGCACCGCTCCCGCCGGTCCGCCGCGATCCGGAACCGGGCAGCCGGCCCGCGCCGCCGATACGCCCGGGGCCATCCCAGGCGTCGCTCCCTGGGTCCGCTGCTTTGCGGAGCAACTGCAGCCGCTGGACAGCGAGGTGGCAGTGCCCGAGACCGGTCAGCGGTGGCGGATAAGAGCCGCTACCCGGGAACCGTTCCGGGCCTTGGTCCCGCAGCTTTTCGATGACGACCCGGCAGCCGACCGGGTCCTGGCGATCGTGGCTGACCCGGCCGATCCGGACTCCTGTGTTGCGGCACTGCTGGCCGCGCAGGACACCATTAGCGTCGGCCAGCTGGTCGTGGTCACTCACGGGCCAGGATTCACCGGGTTCTATGCGAGCCTGCATGCAGAACATCCGAACCTTGGCATCACCGTGCTCCGGGTCCCGGAGAGCGCGGACGGGCTGCGGGCGGCGCAGCGTCTTGCTGCGGTGCAGCCGGGCCGCTTTACTGAGCTGGTCATCGACGTCGCCGGGCGCGCGCACGAGACCCGCATGGCGCCCGTGGAAACCACTGGCCTCGGCACCTTCCCGCTCGGGCCTGCCGACGTGGTCCTGGTGAGCCAGGGAGCCGGAGGATCCGGGCTGGCGCTCGCCCAGGTGCTGGCTTGCTGCGGCGCGGCCATCGCGATGCTCGGCCCTGATGTGCCGGGCAGTGGCGGGGAGGGGATGGCAGGCCTGGAGCAACTGCGCGCCGCCGGCGCGCGAGTGGGGTCAGAGGTCGTAGACCTGGCCAACAAGGCCGACATAGCGGCAGCGGTGCGTCGCATCGAACGGAAGCTCGGCCTGGTGACCGCGATCGTGCAGGCAGCCGAACCGAGCGCGCCGCGGCCGCTTGGCGGGCTGACCGAGTCGGAGCTGCGCGCACATGTCGCCGCGCAGGCCACGGGCCTGAGCCAGCTGCTCGACGCCGTCAGGCCGGAGCGGCTCCGGCTGATCGCGACGTTCGGCTCCATCGCCAGCCGGTACGGCATGGGCCGGGCAGGTCTGCTGGCTCTGGCCAGCGGGTCGCTCGCCAGCCAGGCCGAGCGGGCGGCGGAGACCATTCCCGGCTGCCGGGCCCTGCACATCGACTGGCCGACCTGGTCAGGCCCGGAGCAGGCCGGACGTCCCGCCATGACCGACCGGCTCGCGCGCGCCGGAGTGACCGTGATCGGAGTCGACGAGGGATCGCGGCTGCTGCTGAAGATGCTGACCACCCCGGACCTCCCGGCCAGCGTCGCGGTTCACGGCCGGATTGGCCTGCTCGGGCGCGCCCCGGCGGCATCGCATTGGAGCGGCAGGTTCCTCCAGGCCGTGCGCACCTACTATCCGGGCGTGGAACTCGTCTGCGAGGCACGCATCTCACCGCGGACCGACCCGTACCTCGCCGACTACCTGGTCGACGGCATGACTGTCCTGCCGGCCGCGATGGCGCTCGAGGCACTGGCCCAGGCAGCATCCGTGCTAGCTGGCCGCCCGGTCCGGCGCGCGGTGGGAGTGTCGGTCGATTCGCCGGTGGTGGTTCCGGCGGGCGGCACCGACCCGGGGGCAGTGATCCGCATCTGCGCATTGCGGGACGGGGACACTGTGACGGCCGTGCTGCGGTGCGAGGCGAGCAGTTTTGCCGTTGATCACGTCCGCGCCGTGTTCAGCTGCGGCCTTCAGGCGGCTGATGCGGCCCACGGGGCTGGGCTGCCAGACCTTGAAGAGGTGCCCGCCAGCGATGCCGGGATCGTCGACGGCACCGAGCTCTACGGGTCAATCTGCTTCCAGTCCGGCCGCTTCCGGCGCGCCGCGCTCCTTCCCGAGGTCACCTCAAGGTCCTGCCGTGCACTGGTCGAAGGCGGTGACGACCAGGCCTGGTTCAGGGGGCTCGCGGACCCGGCCGATGCGCAGCTGGTCCTGGGCAGCCCGGGGCTTACCGACGCCACCTGGCACGTACTGCAGGCATGTGTTCCGCACCGCAGGCTCCAGCTGGCCGGGTGTGACTCCGTGCTTTTCAGCGGCCTCGCGGCGGACGGGGCCGTCGAGGTACGCGCCGCGATGGTCGGCGGCCCGCCGCACCAGGCTGCGGCGGCCAGCCCCGCCGTCAGGCAAAAGCCCATCGTCCCTGCACAGAGTCCGGGTCCAGAGGCCATGACGTCGGCCATTGGCCCGGGCGAGTATGCATGGGATGTCGAGGCCGTGGATGCGGCGGGCCGGCCGATCGTGACCTGGCGCGGGCTACGGCTGCGGGACACCGGGCCGCTGTCCCGCACCGCATCCTGGCCGCCTGCGCTGCTCGCCGCCTACCTGGAGCGGAGCGCAGCCGCCCTCGGGCTGGACCCGGACATGCGGATAGCGGTCCATTGCGGGGAGCCGGAGGGGACCACGTCCCGGGCCGCAACCGATGCTGTCGTCCCGAAGCCGTCGCCGCCCGCGGACGAGCGGTCCCGGCCGTCGCCCGGGCCCGGGACGGCCGGGCCCGGGACGGCTGGCCCGTCAGGCCGGGCCGGGCAGGCCGGAGACCCGCCGTCCACCTGCGTCGCGCCGGGCAGCGGTGCTTTGGCGGGGTTCACGCTGACCGTCTGGGCGCCAGACTCCGTAGCGTGCGGCTGGGCAGCCGCCGAACCTGCGCACGACGGCCAGCCGGAAGCTGGTCAAGGCCGGCTGAGCCGTCCTACCGCTGAGCCGGGCCTGGCCGGGATGGGAAACGACATGGGCAATCGGCTGGGCGAACCGCCGACCGTGCTGGACGCACGGCTCCGTGCCGTCGCGGGCTGCCTGGCTGCCTCCCGCACCCGAGCCGCTTCGGCCACAGTGGTCGGCGACGGCCCCGCCGGGGAACGCTGGGTGCTGGTACGCGCGGGCGGAGCAACCATTGCCTGCACGGTCGCCGAGCTCAGCGGCGTCCCTGAGCCGGTCGCCATCGCGATCATGACGGGGAAGCCGGGCCCGGACCAGCAGCAGCCCGCTGACCCGGGCCAGCCGCGCTCGCAGTCACGCAGGCAGCGCGGCCGGGCCACGAAGCACGCCCGCTGACCAGGCGGCCGCTCACCGGCGGTGAGCGGCCGCCATCGGGTCAGCACCAGGTTCGCCCTGCTGCCGCAGGCGGCTGACGTTTTCGGCGCCGCGGGCCCGCATTTGCGCCCCGGGGCGCACCTGGCCCGCAGGGAGAGCTCCGCGATCCTGATAGAACTGCTGGCCAGGGTGCCTGACATCCACGCCGCGGGGCCGCCGGACCGGCTGCTGTCCAGCTTCATCAACGGCATCAGGCACCTCCCTTGTGACTTCACTGCGTAACGCACTTGCGTCGCGGCATGGCGCCGAAACCGACTTGACCTGGTTTGGCAAGCGACCAGAAGCCTGGGTACCCGCAATCTCGTAACGAGCAGTAATCACTGCAGGACAGCGTGTATAACTGGAACCCCACGGGGCACTCGGGGCCCGGCGAACCGGGCCAGGGGGAGGCGCCGCGTGGGAATCGGGGGGACCGTTTAGCCGCGGAGGGGGACTCTCGTCGGGCGATCGTTCCGGCGGAATCGCCCTGGCACGTGACGCCATGGCGCATTTTGCCCGGAGTGTGATCACGTCGCCGGGAACGAGGGTCGCGGCAAGCGGAGGGGGATCTTCGTCCAGTGGGCGGCGCCACCCGGGGGCGTGGCGCCGCCCGCTGACGAAGGTGCGTCAGCGGCGGTCGCGGCAGACCCGGCCGGGGTGATTCGGGCGCGGCGGCCCGGCGCCCCAACGCGGCCCGATGTTCCAGTCAGGCCAGTGTGCCAGTCAGGCCAGCGCGCTGATCCTTCCGGCGAGCGCGAAATCAGCAGCAGTCAGCCCTCCGGCCGAGTGGGTTGAGAGGGTCAGTGTCACCTGGTTCCAGGAGATCGCGATATCCGGATGGTGATTGGCGCCCTCGGCCAAGTACGCGACGGCACCCACATAGAGCATCGCGTCGCGGAAGTCGTCCCTGGTGATCACGCTGCTGATGCTGTCGCCATCGCGCACCCACCCGGGCACAGTGGCCAGCCGGGCGGCGATCTCGTCCTCGGTCAGCAATTCCATGTCTCACGCATACCACATCGCTGTACCACAGGCCCGGAACCTCGCGGTGCCGGAAGATACGAACCCGTGCGCCGCAACGACCCTCGGCCAGCGAGGCGGGGGGCCAACGGGCCGCCGGACCCCGCTAGGCTAGGCCGGGCAGCGGCGCACCGACACGGCACTGACAGACTGGCTGTGGCCCGAGCGAGTTGCCGCTGTTCTCCCCGGCTCGGCCCCTGGAGCGCCGCAGATGACAGATCCGCAATCCCCGCTGCGACCAACACCGCTGGCCGCCGTGCACGAAAGGCTCGGCGCGAAGCTCACCGGCTTCGCCGGCTGGCTGATGCCGCTGCGGTACCGGAGCGAGACCGCTGAGCATCAGGCGGTGCGAACGGCTGCCGGGATATTCGACCTGTCCCACATGGGCGAGATCATGGTCACCGGTCCCGATGCGGCGGCCGCACTCGACTACGCGCTGGTGGGCCAGCCCTCGGCGCTGGCACCAGGCCGCGCCCGCTACACGATGATCTGCGCACCGGATGGCGGCATCATCGACGATCTCATCGTCTACCGCCTCGCGGCCGATGAGTTTCTTGTCGTCGCCAACGCCGCCAATACAGCCGCCGTCTTCGCCGAACTTGCCGAGCGCGCGACCGGCCCGAACGCGGACGTGACCGACCGGACCGCCGACTACGCGCTGATCGCCGTCCAAGGACCACGCGCCGCGCGTATCCTCACGCCGCTCACCAGCGCGGACCTCGGCGAGGTGCGGTACTACGCCAGCTACCCTGCGACCGTCGCGGGGCATGACGTCCTGCTGGCCCGCACCGGCTACACCGGCGAGGACGGCTTCGAGCTCTTCACCCGCCCCGATGATGCCGAGCCGGTCTGGGACGCGGTAGCCAGCGCTGGCGCGCCGGATGGACTGATCCCGGCCGGCCTGGCCGCCCGGGATACCCTGCGGCTTGAGGCCGCGATGCCGCTGTACGGCAACGAGCTGGGCCCGGACGTGACGCCTTTCGACGCCGGCCTGGGGCGGGTGGTGAAGCTCGGCAAGCCCGCTGACTTCGTCGGCCGTGCCGCGCTGGCCCGGCGGGCCGAGGCAGCGCCGGAGCGGGTCCTGGTCGGTCTTGTCGGCAGGTCGCGCCGGATTCCCAGGCACGGTTATGAGGTGCTGCGGGGCGGCAGCCCGTGTGGCACGGTGACCAGCGGCGCGCCATCCCCCACGCTCGGAAAGCCGATCGCCATGGCCTACCTCAAGCCGGACGCCGCTAGCACGGCCGAGCCCGACGGCGGCGGCGCCGGGCTCGCGTTCAACATCAGGGGCAGCGCCGAACCGGCCGACCTGGTTCAGCTGCCGTTTTACCGTCGGCCGACCTGACTCGCCGACCTGGACCGTCACGTACAAAAGACCATTACTTACAGAGGACCGTCACGTACGGAAGAGGGTTGCTATGACCGTTCCCGATGACCTTCGCTACACCCAGGAACATGAATGGGTCGCCATTGATGGCACATCCGCGACCGTCGGCATCACCGATCATGCCCAGCAGGCACTCGGGGATGTCGTCTTCGTCTCCGCGCCTGCGCCCGGTACCAAGGTGACGGCCGGCGAACCGTGCGGGGAGGTCGAGTCGACGAAGTCGGTCAGCGACCTCTACTCCCCCGTCGACGGCGAGGTCACCGAGGTCAACGGTGAGGTCGACGAGAATCCTGGGGTCGTCAACGCTGACCCTTACGGGGCTGGCTGGCTGTTCAAGGTGGCCACCTCAGGCGGCGCGCCGTCCGGCTTGCTGTCCGCCGCTGACTATACGGAACTGACCAAGGAGACGTAGCGAGCCAGGCTGCCGCGGCGAGCCTGCAGCGCCTCGGCCCCGCCGCCGCGAGACCGGGGGGCGGGGCCTACTTCTTGCGCCGGCCCCAGATCCGCAGCACCAGCATGCCTGCGACAGCCAGGCCTACCGCAGCCGCCGCCAGCCGTACCTCGGGCCTGGCGGCCTGCTCTTGCAGCTGCTCGCGCAGCTTGCGGGTGGCATTCGCCGGGCTGACCCGTTCCATCAGGGTGTCGATCGTCTCGGCCAGGTTCTCCCGGGTACGCTCGATCTCCGCGACCAGCGCGTCCGGATCACCTCCGGCTGCCGTGGCGCCCACGGCAACCGTGCCCCGCACTTCGACTGCGCCGCCCGGATCGGCCATCTCACGTATCCCTCCTGCGCCCCTGGCTGCCTGGCGCGGACTGCTTTGCGCCTAGTCTTCCAGGCTGGCGCAGGCGGCGTGGCACCGGCCTGGAAGACGCGCCACCGGAGGCCAGGGCACATCATCAGAACAGGGCAGATCAGCGCATAAAATCAGTTCCGTGGCAGTAGAAGCAGTCATCTTCGACTGGGGCGGGACTCTCACGCCCTGGCATTCGGTCGATCACGTCGAGCTGTGGAACGGCGTCTGCGCGCCACACTTCCCTGCCGACCGGGCGGCCGCCAGTGCCGCGGCCATCCAGCTCGCCGAGCGCGAACTGTGGCTCGCCGCCGAACGTGAGCACCGCAGCGCGACCATGGAGCAGGTATTCGAGCTCGCCGGCGTGATAGCCACCGAGGACCTACTGGCCAGCTACTCCGCGGCGTGGGAGCCGCATACCTTCACCGACCCCGAAGCCAGTAATGTGCTGAGGTGCCTGCGCACGGCGGGCATCAAGATCGGCGTCCTGTCGAACACGATGTGGCCGCGGAGCTGGCACGAGGAGGTGTTTCGGCGTGACGGCCTGCTCGACCTGATCGACGGCGCCGTCTACTCAAGCGAGATCAGCTGGACCAAGCCGCATCCCGAGGCGTTTCGAGCCGCCATGCTCGCCGTCGGCGTCACCGAACCGTCGGCCTGCGTCTTCGTCGGCGACCGGCCCTACGACGACGTGCACGGCGCCAAGAGCATCGGCATGCGCGCCGTACTCATCCCGCACAGCGAGGTGCCCGCGTTCGACGCCGCCGAGCCTGACGCGGTGATCAGCCGCCTGTCGGAGCTTCCCGGCCTGATCGAGTCCTGGTAGCAGGGACGACATCGCGGAGCCTGACCCGGCTGCCGGTGCGGAGAACGGCTCTCCGGCGGCCAGCCTCGCGACCGGGTCCGCACCAGCAGCACCCAGGCAGGGTTCGCGCAACGACCGATCTGGTGGGGCCGGTGGGATTCGAACCCACACTGGCAGGATCCTAAATCCTGTGCCTCTGCCGTTGGGCTACGGCCCCTGGAAGCGAGATACCCGCAGGCTCGTGCCGCTCAGACGCCCAGATCCTTGCGGAGCCTGGCGACGTGCCCGGTGGCCTTGACCCCGTAGTAGGCATGCTCGACTATCCCGTCCGGGTCGATCACGAAGGTGGACCTGATCACGCCGACCGTTGTCTTCCCGTACATCATTTTCTCGCCGAACGCCCCGTAGGCGCTGAGCACCTCGCGGTCGGGGTCCGAAAGCAGCGGGAAGGTCAGCCCCTCCTTGTCCCGGAACTTCGCCAGCCTGGCCGGGCTGTCGGGAGAGATCCCGAGCACCGTGAAACCCGAGCCCGCCAGATCAGCCCGGCTATCCCTGAAGTCGCACGCCTGCTTCGTGCAGCCCGGGGTCATCGCAGCCGGGTAGAAGTAGATGATCACCCGCTGGCCGCGCAGCGACGACAGGCTGACCTGGTGCTCGCTGTCATCGGACAGCGAGAAGTCGGGCGCGGCGTCGCCTGGCGCCAGTCTGCCGGTCACCTGGGCTCCCTCCGTCGGAATGCGATCGCCCCTACCGTACCGGGCGGCTCTGGTACCACGGCAACTCCGAGTGGCGCCGCGACCGCGTTCAGAACACCGCGCGCAGGCTAGCGTGGTAGCCATGAATCCGTTTGCAACCCAACCGCGGCCGGGGAACGCAAGCCCGGACCACCGCAAGCCGTCCTGGCTCACCGCCTCGGCCGGCCTGTGCGCCGCCGTTGTCACTTTGATCGCCGGATGCGGCTCAGCTCATACCTCAGGCAGTGCCTCAGGCACCGCCAAGCCGGCTAGTCCGCGCCAGGCCATCACGATGGCCGCCGAGACGTCGCAGCGGATCAGTTCGGTGTCGGAAACGCTCGTCATCAAGGTCGCGGGACCGGCGACCGAGACCACCACGGGCAGCTTGCAGATGCAGCTCAAGCCTTCGTTGCTGAGCAGCGCCGCGCTGAACATCGGCGTGCCGGGCAACACGATTCCTGTTGCCGAAGTCCTGGGCAGCGAAGCCCTCTACCTGAAGGTCCCCGGGGTCTCCCAGCTGACTGGAAGGCCCTGGCTAAAGATCTCTTTCGCGCAGCTCTCGGGGAAGCTCGGAGCCAGCTTCGGTCAGCTGCTGCAGAGCATGCAGAACAGCAACCCGCTCGGCCAGACCCAGCTCTTCGCGGCCTCCAAGAACGTCCACGCCACCGGGAACCAGGTGGTCAGTGGCGTCCAGACCACCCGCTACACCGGCTCCTTCTCGGCCAGGGCCGCGCTCGCGGCGCTCTCCCCCAGCCTTCGAAAGCTGATGGGCCCGGCGCTGAACCGGGTGACCGGTGATGCGGTGTTCACGGTGTGGATTGACGGGCAGCACCACGTGCGACGGATCGTCGAGGTCGAGCAGGTGAACGGGGCCTCCGTCGACACCACGATGAACGTCACCGCCATCAACCAGCCGGTCCATATCAGTCCGCCGCCAGCAAGCCAGGTGGCCGCTTTCCCGCAGCGGCTGCTCAACACCAGCGGCGGCGGGGTGCTCTGACGCCGGGCGCTGACCCACCTCGTCGGCTGACCCGGCCAGACCCGTCCAGCCGGGCGCGCTTTGGCTCCAGGCTCGGCAGCACCGCGGTCAGCCGCCGACCAGCGCGGCGATCACCGGCGCCAGCCCGCGCAGCGCGCGGCCGCGGTGGCTGATCGCGTCCTTCGCCTCCGGGCTCATCTCGGCGGTGGTCAGTTCCGAGGAATCGGGGACGAATATCGGGTCGTAACCGAACCCGTTGCTGCCCCGCTCCTCGCGGATCAGCCGCCCGTGCACGGTGCCCTCGCTGACGTGCTTGCGCCCGGACGGCAGGACCAGCGCGGCCGCGCACGTGAAGTGCGCGCCGCGCCTTTCATCGGGTGTGTCGCTGAGCTGGGCCAGGAGCAGCTCCAGGTTGGCCGCGTCGTAGCCGTGCTTGCCCGACCACCGGGCTGATAGCACCCCGGGCATCCCGTTCATCGCGTCGACGCACAGGCCAGAGTCTTCCGCGACCACGGGCAGGCCGGTGAACTCGGCCATCGCCCTGGCCTTGAGCAGCGCGTTCTCGGCGAAGGTGGCGCCGGTCTCGCGCACCTCAGGCGCGCCGGGGAACTCCCCGAGCCCGGCCAGGCTGACGCCCACCCGACCTGCGGCCAGTATCCTGTCGAGCTCGGCGAGCTTGCCCTGATTCGCGGTCGCAAGGACAAGCCGCGGCGGGCCGGGATGGGGCCCGGTCATCCGGACAGTGCCTCGGCCTGCAGCCGGGTCAGTTCCGCACAGCCAAGCACGGCCAGGTCGAGTAGCTCGTCAAGCAGATCGCGGCCGAACGGCTCGCGCTCCGCGGTGCCCTGGACCTCCACGAAGCTCCCGTCACCCGTGCAGACCACGTTCATGTCGGTGTCGGCTGCTACGTCCTCGGTGTAGCACAAGTCGAGCCTCGGCTGCCCGTCGATGATCCCGACGCTGACCGCTGACACGGACGCGACCAGCGGATCTCCCTTGCACCGGCCCCTGCCGCGCAGCCAGGCGATCGCGTCAGCGAGCGCGATGTACCCGCCGGTGATCGCAGCCGTACGGGTGCCGCCGTCCGCCTGCAGCACGTCACAGTCGATGATGATCGTGTTGTCGCCGAGCGCCTTCGGGTCGATGCAAGCCCGCAGGGACCTGCCCACCAGCCTGGAAATCTCCTGGGTACGGCCGCCAAGCCGGCCCTTGACGGACTCGCGGTCGCTGCGCGTGTTGGTCGATCTCGGCAGCATCGCGTACTCGGCGGTGACCCAGCCAAGGCCGCTGCCCCGTCGCCAGCGCGGGAGCTCTTCGGTCACGCTGGCCGCGCACAGCACCCGGGTGCCGCCGAACTCGACAAGCACCGAGCCCTCCGCGTGCTCGAGCCAGCCCCTGGTGATCCTTACCGCGCGCAGCTGATCGGGCTCGCGCCCATCCGGTCGGGACATGCCCGTCAGCCTAGCGGTGCCCGGACTGCGTTTTGGTCAGTATGCGGCCCGGTCCGGCGCGCCAGTCCCGATCCACTCATAAACCGCGCGTACCCCATCCGCAAGCCCGGTGCTGGCCTGCCACCCCAGATCGACCTTGGCCCGCTCCACCGCGAGCGCACTGCGCTGCAGCTCGCCGGGACGGAGCGGCGCGAACGCGGGCTCGACCGGCCGCCCGGCGGCCTCGCCGATGATCGTGGCCAGCTCAAGGACGCTGACCTCGACCCCGGTCCCGATGTTCCAGGTGCCAGGGCGGCCCCGGTCGGCCGCCGCGAGGAACGCGGCGACCACGTCACCGACATACACATAGTCCCTGGTCTGGGTGCCGTCGCCATAGATGACGGGCTGCTCACCGGCCAGCACCCGTCCGCAGAAGATCGGCACCACTCCAGCTTCGCCGGACGGGTCCTGCCGCGGGCCGAACACGTTGGCCAGCCGCAGTACCGCGTGCCTGGTCTGGTGCAGCCGGTTGTACAGGTCGACGTACTGCTCTGCGCAGTATTTGGCTATCCCGTACGGGGACTCGGGCAGCGGCAGCACGTCTTCAAGCGACGGGATCGGCGCGTCTGTGCCGTACAAGGCACCGCCGGTGGAGCAGAACAGCACGCGCACGCCGGCCGCGCGGGCCGCCTCGAGCACGTTGACGGTGCCGACGATGTTGGTCTGCGCGTCCTGGGCGGGTGCGGCCACCGACACGCGCACGTCGATCTGCGCCGCCAGGTGGCAGATCAGCTCCGGCCGCTCCTGCTCGACGATCGCGGCCAGCGGGCCGGCATCGGTGACGCTCAGCTTGTGCAGTGTGGCCCGCTCACTGAGGCGGCTGGCCCGGCCGGACGACAGGTCATCGATCACCGACACCTCATCGCCACGTGACAGCAGGGCATCGGTGAGGTGCGAGCCAATAAAACCGGCACCGCCGGTAACGAGTACGCGCATCTTCAGGAGTTTAGGCACGGACGCCACCGCTTCGCGTTATGGGTGGCGTGCCACGCCGGCGGACCCGTTTTGGCCGCTGATCAGGCCACGGCGGGAAAAGGTCAAGACCGGCAATAAACGGATAAGTTCAGCGCTAGCCGATTTCGAGCCGCATTCCTGCCGCGGCCAGGACCAGCGGCCCGCTGAACCCGGTTCCCGCCTCGTCCTCCGTTATCTGCCGGTCATTCCACGGGACCAGGTGGGTGAGGACCAGCTGCCCGGCGTCCGCCCTGGTCGCGTACTGCCCTGCCTGGCGGGCCGTGAGATGCAGGTCCGCCGGCAGGTCCGGCGCGTCCACCAGGGAGGCCTCGCACAGCAGCAGGTCGGCACCGCGGGCCAGCCCCGCGAGCGCGGCAGACTGGCCGGTGTCGGCCGAGTACGCCAGTACCTGCCCAGCGTGCTCAAGCCGGAAGCCAAACGTCTCGACCGGGTGATTCATGTGATCCGCGGTGACCTGCAGCGGCCCGATGCCGATGGTTCCGGGTGCCAGGTCGGTGAAGTCGAAGGACTCGGTCATCGCGGCGCTGCCCTGGCTGCCGTAGCAGGCCGTCATCCGCTCCGCGGTACCTGCCGGGCCGTACACCGGGATCGGCGGCCGCGGGCCGGCCGGGTGGTGGTACCGCGCGACCGCATAGGAACACAGGTCAAGGCAGTGATCGGCGTGCAGGTGGCTGAGACAGACCGCATCGATGTCGTAGAGCCCGGCATAACGCTGCAGCGCCCCGAGCGCGCCGTTACCGAGATCAAGCAGCAGCCGGAACCCTGCCGCCTCCACCAGGTAGCAGGAGGCCGGGCTGTCCGGCCCGGGAAAGCTGCCCGAGCAGCCGACGATGGTGAGCAGCACGGTGCACCAGCGTACGCGCGCCCCGGACCGCCGCCCACCCCGTGCCGCCGACCGCCGCCCACCCCGTGCCGCCCACCCCGTGCCGCCGCCCACCCCGTGCCGCCCACCCCGTGCCGCCGACTGCCGCCCAGCCCGCGCCGTCGCACTGGCCAGTCAGGAGCCGTCCTTGACCGGGCCGCGGCCGACCCTGGCGATCTGGCGGCTTTGGGCGACCAGCCGGCCTGTCGCGTCCCACACCTCCGCCTCCTCATCGAACCACCCGCCGCTGACATGGCGGCACCTCGCTGCGACTTGCAGCGGGCCGGGGGACGGCGCCGCCCGCATGTACCAGCTGAGCTCGACGGTCGGAGCCCAGCCGGTGGCACCGAGGCCGAACACGACGGGCGGCAGGGCGTCAACCGCCAGCGCGAGCAGATACGCGTCCGGGTCCCGGTCCTCGCGCAACCGGAAGTAGCCGCGCATCTCCGGGACTCCAGCCGGGGTCCCGTGCCGCCATCCGATGGTCGCGGGATCCAGACGCAGGTCGACGTGGGCCGCGTACCCGGCGGTCCCGTCCGGGGCGACAGTGCCCCGCCAGTTGCCCAGGTTCACGCACTCCTCGATCGGCGGAAGGTGTGGTCGCTGGCCGGTCCAGGCCAGCAGATCGCCCGTCCCTGGCGGCGCAGCCACCGCGGTAACCGGTCCGCCGGCCGGTCCCTCGGCCAATCCGGCCGGTCCCTCGCCCAATTCGGCCAGCCCCTGGCCCAGTCCGCGCGCCGGTCCTTCGCCCGGGCCAGCGCCCAGTCCGTCAGCTGCGCCGCCGGTCTGCGCCACGTGGCCCGCCGCCACCAGTCCCTCATCCGCCAGGGCCGGCTCCCCGGCAGCCGCGGGAGGCTCCGGCAGGGTCCCGGTCGTGACTGTCAGGTCGAGCACCGGCCGCGCGTCCTGGAGCAGCGTGGCGCGGGCGGTCGCGGCAGTACCGCCATGCTTGAGCCAGACCACCTCGATCTGCGCCGGGGCCAGCTGAGGCACCCGCAGGAAGTGCACGCTCGTCGCCACCGGGTACGGGTGCGGCGAGGTGTCGAGCACGGCCCGCAGCATGGTCGCCATCAGCACTCCGCCATTGACGGCGGGCGGCGCGCTGCCGCCGGGCGCGACCAGCGCGAAACGCGCGTCGGGCCGCGTCTCGTACCGGCCATCGCCGATCCGCTGCACGGCTGTCGCCTCGTCAAAGACGGTCATTACGCCCATAGCTGGCCTTCCAGCCTCTCCTCGGCCTCGTCCAGCGTGCCCGCGTAGGCCCCGGTGGACAGGTAACGCCAGCCAGCATCGGCGATCACTACCGCGATGTCGGCCCGCTGGCCGGCCGACTGCGCCTTCGCGGCCAGCGCAAGGGCGGCATGCAGCGCGCAGCCGGACGAGATCCCCGCGAGGATGCCCTCCACGTCAAGCAGCTGCCGTGCCCGGCGCAGCGCGTCCGTGGAAGAAACCGAGAACCGCGAGGTCAGCACCGACTCGTCGTAAAGCTCGGGCACGAAGCCCTCGTCCATGTTCCGCAGCCCGTAGACGAGCTCGCCGTACCGCGGCTCCGCTGCGACGATCTGCACGCCCGGCACCCGCTCGCGCAGGTACTTTCCGGTGCCCATCAGGGTGCCGGAGGTGCCGAGCCCGGCTACGAAATGGGTTATCTCTGGCAGGTCGGCCAGCAGCTCGGGGCCGGTGGTCTCGTAATGCGCGCGGGCATTGGCCTCGTTGCCGTACTGGTAGAGCATCACCCAGCCGGGATTCTCCGCGGCGAGCTGCTTGGCTACCCGCACTGCCTCGTTGGATCCGCCCGCGGCAGGCGAGGAAATGACGGAGGCGCCGTACATCTCGAGCAGCTGCCTGCGCTCGGCCGAGGTGTTCTCCGGCAGCACGCAGATCAGCCGGTAGCCGCGCAGCTTCGCCACCAGGGCCAGCGAGATACCGGTGTTGCCCGACGTCGGCTCGAGCAGCGTGGCGCCCGGGCTGAGCAGCCCGTCCTTCTCCGCCTGTGCCACCATGAAGAACGCTGCCCGGTCCTTGATCGAGCCGGTAGGGTTCCTGTCCTCCAGCTTGGCCCAGAGCCGGACGTCAGCACTGGGCGACAGCCCAGGCAGTCCGACCAGCGGTGTGTGGCCGAGCGAGTCGAGCAGCGAGTCGTAACGCATCAGGCTTCCGCCAGCCGCAGGTCAGCTGGCCCCGCCAGCGACGGCAGGTAGCACGGTGACCGTATCGCCATCCCTGACCGGGGCGTCAAGGCCGCCAAGGAACCGCACGTCCTCGTCGTTCAGGTAGACGTTGACGAAGCGCCGCAGGCCACCGTCATCCACCAGCCGCTCTCGCAGCCCGCCGTGCCGCGACTCCAGATCGGAAAGGAGACCGGCGAGCGTGTCGCCCGATCCCTCCACCGCCTTGGCCCCGCCCGTATAGCTGCGCAGGATCGTCGGGATGCGGACCTCAATGGACATGGGTGCTGCTCCAGGTATGCGTGGACGCTAGGTCTTGGTGAACACTGGCGGCTGCCTCCTGCGTGCAACCGGCAGCCGGGCGGGATCATTCCGGCGCGGCACCCGTTGCCGGGCCTGCGGCCGTGCCCCGCGGGTTGCCCGGGGCCGTACCCGCCGTCGCGTCCGGCCCGAGGCGGACCTCCTCCTCGGTCACGGTCCCGTCCACGATGCGGAACGAGCGGAACTCCGTCTCGGCCGGCGCACGCGTGGAAACCAGCACGTAGTGCGCTCCTGGCTCGCTCGCGTAAGCGATGTCCGTCCGCGACGGGTAGGCCTCGGTCGCGCTGTGCGAGTGATAGATGACGACAGGCTCCTCATCCCGCTCGTCCATCTCCCGCCAGACCTTCAGCTGCTCCATCGAGTCGAAACGGTAGAAGGTCGGCGAGCGTTCCGCGTTTGTCATCGGGATGAACCGCTCCGGCCGGTCACTGCCGGCCGGCCCCGCGAGCACCCCGCAAGCCTCATCCGGATGGTCGGCCCTGGCGTGCGCGACTATCTCCGCCTGCAGCGCGCTGCTTATGGTCAGCATGGACGGGAGCGTAACCCGCCGGTCACGACAGCGCCTCGACCAGGCTCTCCTGGAGGATCGCCAGCCACTGGTAGACCCACATATAGGCAGAACGGGGGTTGTCAGCCGCCGGGTCGTCAGCCGCGAGATCCTCCTGCTCGTCGAGTTCATCGGTGATCCCGAGGCGCACGCTGAGCGCGAGCCTGACATCGTTGAGCGCGCGCAGCCAGGCCTGGGCCTCCGGCTCGGACAGCCGGATCTTCCCGCCCGAGGGCGGCAGTGTCGCGAGGACTGTCCGCGCCGCCGCTACCTTGGCCGAGCGCAGGCCCTGCTCGGTGTACCTGCGGAACTCCCCGGAAGCCGCCGGGTCGTCGCGGTAGGCATCGGGCAGCAGCCGGGCGAGCACCGGGTCATCTGGCAGCTCGGTAGCGTCGCTCACGCCGAGCTGCGACGCGAGGTCGGCGGCAGCGCTGCCGGTGCCCGCGGTGCCGCCCTCATCCGGTATTTCGTCGGCGACCAGCTCGGCAATCTGGCCGACCAGGTCGCGGATGATGGCCGCCTGGGCCGCCGCGAACCGCGCGGTCGCACCGCCCGGCGCGGCCCGGAACCCAGCCACGGCCTCTCCCTCATCGTCGCTCACTAGTCGTGACTCACCGTGGCCCACAAGCCGTAGCCGTGCAAGGTCTCGGCATCCCGTTCCATCGCCTCACGGGCCCCGGAGGAGACCACTGCCTTGCCCTTGTGGTGCACGTCGAGCATCAGCTTCTCAGCTTTCGGCTTCGCGTAGCCGAAAACGGTCTGGAACACATATGTCACGTATGACATCAAGTTGACCGGGTCGTTCCACACGATGGTGACCCATGGCGAGTCGGGGACCGCCTCCTGGCCGGTCTCCGGCTTGTCAACCTCAGCAGGCGCCACGCTCACTGGCAGTCACCTCCCCTCAGTCATAGTCTTCCACTCTGCCAGTACGACGGATCTGCACCGTACTCGGCTCACGCTGGGCGATCCGTCGCACTGCCGCGGATACGTAGTCGATTACTGACGACGTTCCCGTGCTCTCCCAATATGGTCGCAGCACCCGGGGACATCACAGCGGAAGACGAGTCACAGCGGAAAACAAGCAGTATGTCCTGGGCCGGGACGTTGGCCGATCGCGGTCACTACCCTGGTTAGCCGCCGCTGGCGGCTGGGTCGGGCCGCCAGCAGCCGGGCCCGTAGGCTGCCCCCGTGACGAGTAACTCAGGCCACGCCGGCCCGCCACCCGCCGGCCACCCTGACGGCAGTGAGCATGCCGGTGCAGGTACCGGTCTGCTCACTGATCACTATGAGCTGACGATGCTGCGCGCCGCGCTGCGCAGCGGGGCGGCAAGAGAGCGGGCCGTCTTCGAGGTCTTCGCCCGCCACCTGCCCAACGGCAGGCGCTACGGCGTGGTGGCAGGCACCGGACGGCTGCTTGACGCGCTACAGCGGTTCAGGTTCGGCGAAGCGGAGCTCAAATTCCTGCACGATAACGGCGTGGCCGACACAGCCACCCTGCGCTACCTGGAGTCGTACACCTTCACCGGCGACATGTGGGGCTACGCGGAGGGAGACTGCTATTTCCCAGGCTCGCCGATCCTTGTCGTGGAAGGCACCTTTGCTGAGGCCGTCATCCTGGAGACGGTGGTCCTTTCGATCCTCAATCACGATTGCGCCATTGCCTCAGCGGCGTCCCGGATGGTGACAGCGGCCGACGGCAGGCCGCTCATCGAGATGGGCTCCCGCCGCACCCACGAGCTAGCCGCCGTTGCAAGCGCCCGGGCGGCATACCTTGCCGGTTTCGCGTCCACCTCCAATCTGCGGGCCGGCCAGGACTTCGGGATCCCGACCAGCGGTACCAGCGGACACGCGTTCTCGCTGGCGCATGACAGCGAGCGGGAGGCGTTCAGTGCCCAGCTCGCGTCGCTCGGCACCGGTACCACCCTGCTGGTTGACACCTACGATGTGGCCGCCGCGGTACGGACCGCTGTGGAGCTGGCCGGTGCCCAGCTCGGGGCGGTCCGGATCGACAGCGGCGACCTCCCTGTGGTCGCCCGTCAGGTCCGGACGCTCCTCGACTCACTCGGCGCGCCGCAGACCAGGATCGTGCTGACCGGTGACCTGGACGAGTACTCGATCGCCGCGCTTGCGGCCACCCCGGTCGACGGCTACGGGGTCGGCACCTCCCTGGTCACTGGGTCAGGCGCGCCCACCGCGGCACTGGTGTACAAGCTGGTGGCCAGGGCGCAGGGCGGTGCGGCGTCCGCGCCGCTCCGTCCAGTTGCCAAGCGTTCGGTGGGCAAGCCCGGCCGCGGCGGCCGCAAGTGGGCGCTCCGCCGCCGCGATGCCAACGGAGCAGCCGCCGCCGAGCTGGTGCTGACCAAGCAGCCAGACCCGCCCGGCAACCTCCAGCCAGGCGACCCGTACGACCTCAGGCCCGGCGGCCCGTCCGGCCCCGGGCCCGGCATCCGGGCCGGCGACCGGGTACTGCTCCGCCAGCTGGTAAGCGGCGGCGAGATCGTCGGCGCCGAGCCCCTTGACGCCGCCAGGGCGCGGCACCGTGCGGCGGTGGCCGAGCTGCCTGCCCATGCGTTGCAGCTATCGCGGGGCTATCCGGCGATACCTACCATTTTCAGCCCTGACGCCCGTTCCTAGGCAGCCACGAAAGCTGACATGCCGTCAGCTTCGGCCTGATCGCCGCTCAGTCGTCGCCTTCAGGCAATGACTCGAAGATCTCCTTGCATTCCGGGCACACCGGGTACCGCTTGGGGTCCCGGCTCGGCACCCACACCTTGCCGCACAGGGCCACTACCGGCGTACCGCTCACGGCACTGTCGACGATCTTGTCCTTCTGGACATAATGGGCAAACCGCTCGTGGTCGCCGTCGCCCGTTGACAGATCCGGACGGGTATGGGTTTCTTCCCGGACGTCGCTGCCCGGCAGGACTTCTGTACTCACAAGAGCCGAGTCTACGCCGCCGGGACAAACCCGCCGGGAGCGGCGGGACAAAGCCCGCCGGGAGCTGGCAGCAACCGTCAGCCTGATCCTGGCGCGGGCTCGGCCACCGGAACCGTCATGACCGAGTCCGGCCTCAGTTAAGCGCGGGATCGTCTGGATATGTGGCCATGAAGGCCATCACCCCGCCCTGGCGGCGGAGCACCGCAGGCCAGAGCCGTTCCGGCTGGTTGAAGAACGCGTCAGCGGGTTCTCCTGGCAGCAGATACCAGGCACCCTCATCGATCTCCGCCTGCAGCTGGCCGGGACCCCAGCCGGCGTAGCCGGCAAAGACACGGAAGGACGTGATCCCATCAGCGAGCAACTCGGGCGGCGCCTCAAGGTCGACGAGCCCGATCCTGGACATCAGCGGCGAACCATCAAGTGACCGCCAGCCGACTGGTTCGTCCTCCCCCTGCGCAAGGGCCAGGGCAAGGGCGCTGTTCGGCGAAACGGGCCCGCCCTTGAAGACCACCGACGGGCCGGTTACCAGTTCCGTCCACGGCTCAAGCACCTGACCGACCGGGACCTCGGTCGGCCGGTTCAGCACTACGCCGAGAGTCCCATCCTCAGGCTCGTCCTCCACGATCAGGATGACGGTACGCCGGAAGTTAGGGTCGCCGAGCAACGGCGTAGCCACGAGCAGCCGACCACCCATGGAATCATCCTGCATGTATCAATGATGCGACAGCATCCATAGTCTTCGCTGAAGGCCGACCCTGATGGCACCGAGTCCGCCGGCGATTCCGGTGCCACGTACCCTTCAATGGTGTCCAATGCAAGCACTGCGCGACCGGTGACGGCCGCCGGCGCGCGGCCAGCGACCGGCCAGCCGGCGGCGACCGGGACGCGCACGTCACCATCGTCACCAGATCCGGCCGCGCCGGCCGATCCCGCCGCGCCGGCCATCGATGTGGCGCGGCTGCGGGTGGCGATCGCCAGGCTGTCCCGGCGGCTGCGCAAGCACGAACTTGCCGGACTCACCCCGACCAAGCTCTCCGCCCTGGCAACTGTCTGGCAGGCGGGTCCGCTTCGCCTCGGTGACCTGGCCGCCGCAGAACGCATCGCGCCCTCCACCCTCACCCGCCTCGTCAGCGCCCTCGAAGAGTCCGGTTATGTGCAGCGGTGCGCGGTGCCTGGCGACGCGCGGGCCAGCACGCTGGCCATCACGCCGCAAGGCCGCGAGGTACTTGAGCGCATCAGGCAGGAGAGCACGGCCTTGCTGCACGAGAGCCTGCTGACGCTGACTGAGGAGCAGCTGACCGCGCTCGCGGTGGCGCTTCCTGCACTGGAGCAGCTCGCCGAAGCGATTCCCGGTCATCCCGAAGGCCGCTGACGGCCAGACAGCAGCCAGCCGTCCCGCTCGGACCGGGGGTCAGAACAGCAGACTGGACAAGGCGGCTCTGGCCTTCGCCACCCGCTGGTCCTTGGGCGGGAAGACGCTGAACAGGTTGACCAGGTGCAACCGGGCGCGGTTCCGCTCGTCTCCTGAAGTCCGGCGGACGGTATCGAGGAGCCGGTTGAACCCCGCATCAACCCGGCCAAGTGCCACCTCGATATCGGCTGCGCGCGCCTGAGCGTCCGGATCGCCGGGATTGTCGTCGGCCTCCCGCCGCACTTCGGCCTGGTCGTAGGAGTTCACCCGCCGGATCAGGTCCACCTGGGCCAGGCCCATCGTGGCCACTGGGTGACCTGGCGAGGAGGCGAGGACCTTCTCGAATGCAGCCGCCGCCCCGTCCAGGTCGCCGCGCTCCATCGCCTGCTGGGCCTCGCCGAACGCCGGATCCGACATGAAGGCGCCCTGCTCAGGGCCACTCCCAGGGCCCGGCCGGCCAGCTCCAGGCCGGCCGGATGGCCCCCGTGCCTGACCGGGCTGTGCCTGACCGGGCTGTGCCTGACTGGGCCGTGCCTGACCGGGCCGTGCCTGACCCGGCCGTGCCTGGCCGGGCCCTCCCCGCCCTGGCCCTCCGAAGGCGGGCGGCACCTGGCCGGGCGGTGTCTGGCCGGGCCGTGCCTGGCCGGGCCGTGCCTGCCCTGGCCCGGCCTGCACGGCTGCTGTCCCGGCATCCGTCGCGGCGGTGCTCGCCGACTCCGGGCCTTCATCCCCCTCGTTGACACCGGCGTAGCCGGGCAGCCCAAGCTGGTCGGCGATCCGCATGACGGCGCCAAGCCATTCCCTGACCTGAGCCTCTGGCATGGCGCCCAGGAAGGCCTCAACGATCTGCCCGGCGACGACGGCCACGACCATCGGGATGCTCTGCACCTGCAGCGCCGCGCTCAGCTGCGGGTTGGCATCGACGTCCACCTTGGCGAGTAGCCACGCGCCGTCCGCCTCGCTGGCGAGCTTCTCCAGCACCGGCCCGAGCTGCTTACACGGCCCGCACCACTCCGCCCACAGGTCGAGCACCACAGGAACGCTGCGTGACCGCTCGACGACCTCTGCATTGAACGTGTCGTCTGTTACCTCGATCACGTTCCCCGGCTGTTCATCCGGCGTCTCGCCGTTACCCGCTGACCTGGCCGCCTGCCTGCGCTGCGCGGCCTGCCGCGCGCCAAGGTCGACGGCTCCGTGGAGGGAAAAATCCCGCGGCTGCTGCTGCATGACTCCATCCTGCCGCATCCGCGGGACCGCCCAGGCACGCTATCGCGAGCCTGCGTCAGGCGGGCGGGCCGGTGAGGCGCTGCCGTTCAATGAGCGCGTCGACTGTCCCTGGCCGTAGTCCGGCAGCCCGATGGCGCACAGGATCTGACCGGCCAGGTCGCCGATCAACATCACCACCGCGCCGAGCACCCACTGGCGGATAACCGCGCACCTCGCTCGGCGAGCAGCACTCGACGGGCGTTGATCGCCCGCCTCGCGGAGTAGATAAAATGCCACCAGGCCCCTTACCACGAGGAAACGGACGTACAGATGCCGCGGATACGCCTCTTCCGCGTGGCGTGGCGCAAGAGCCGCCACTCAGCCAACGGTGCCGACTGCGTGGAGGTCGGCGTGTGGGCCAAGAGCGGTTACAGCAGCGGCGCGAACTGCGTCGAGGCGACGGCCGTCACCAGCCGCGACGGGCTCAAGATCCCGGCCGGAAAGGCCGACACCGAGAAGCTGATCTTGCTGCGCGACAGCAAGAATCCGGACGGCGGCACGCTCGTGTTCGACGAGCACGAGTGGGGCGCATTCATCGCTGGTGTCAAAGATGGCGAGTTCGACCTTCCAGACGACGAAGACCCCTAGCCCGGTCCGCCGGGCCCGCCGCGCCACGCCAGCCGCCAGGCCAGCCGCGCCACGCCAGCCGCCACGCCCGCCACGCCCGCCGCGCCA
>Ga0187883_10000648_pt1 | contig 21401 bp, 21 predicted proteins | sample June2016WEW_20_1_2_FD_132966 | JGI IMG/M metagenome (GOLD analysis project Ga0187883, IMG submission 132966) | Peatland microbial communities from SPRUCE experiment site at the Marcell Experimental Forest, Minnesota, USA - June2016WEW_20_10 | ecosystem: Environmental > Terrestrial > Soil >...
ATTCTGTTCGTCAACAACATCCTCGATCTCATGCCCTACGGACGACAGGAGGACTGGGAGGACTCGCCCGAGGGCTGGCCTCAGCACCCGACGTACGGATAGCGTTTCAAGCCACGAACCATCGGGAAGCCTTTTCGCAGCGGCGATGGGCGATGGGCCAGTCTGTACCGGATCGGGCTCTGCATCTTCGTTCTTGCGAGCATCTCCGGAGGTCCGGCGGTCGAGCCGAGGCTGTTGATCGTCTCGAGAGCGTCCCAGGCTTTGCTAAGAAGTTTCAGCAGCTCGCAGTCCTGGGCAGCGTCTTGGGCAGAGAGGGTTCCCACCATGGCAGACGAGGCAGAGGCCGCTCCCACTCTGGACGCCACCGCTATTGCGCTCGTCGCTGAGCTGGGCGTTCGGCGCGCGGCGAGCGAGGGGGAGTATTTGTACCGGGAGGGCGATGTCACGTACGACTTCTTCGTCCTCATCAGCGCCGAGGTCGACATCGTCGTGACAGTCGACGGCGGTGAGAGCGTCATCGCTCATCACGGACCCGGTCGCTTTCTCGGCGAGCTCAACATGTTGAGCGGGCTGCGCGTCTTTGTGTCCGCACGGGTTGTTAAGTCAGGCGAGGTCGTCGTGGTCGCCCGAGACCGGCTGCGACAGTTGATGGCAACGAAGCCGCTGCTTGGCGACACCATCCTGGCTGCCTTCGTGGCTCGCCGCACCCTCCTCCTGACGGGGGCCGCGCCGGCTATCCGGGTCATCGGGTCGCAGTTCTCGCCGGAGTCGCTTCGGGTTCGCGAGTTCTTGGCGCGGACCCGCGTGCCCCACGAGTGGCTGGACCCTGATCGTGACTCGCAGGTGGAAGATGTCCTGCGCGGGCTCGGGATAGCGGCGAATGAGCTTCCTGTGGTCATTGCCACCGGGTCCGTGCTGCGTCGACCAACTCCCGGCGAGCTGGCGAGCTATCTCGGACTGACGGTCGAGAGCCTGCCCGAGCGCTGCTTTGACCTGGTCGTCGTGGGCGGCGGCCCAGCCGGTCTCGCCGCGGCGGTGTACGGCGCCTCGGAAGGGCTGCGCACCCTCGGAGTGGAGATGAGCGCGCCGGGCGGACAAGCGGGGGCGAGCTCACGGATCGAGAACTATCTCGGGTTTCCTTTGGGCATCTCCGGCTCGGACCTCACCCAGCAAGCCGTGATCCAGGCCGAGAAATTCGGAGCCAATCTCACGGTTCCCTGCACAGCTGAGTCCCTTCGCAACCAAGCTGGACATCTAGTGGTCCGTTTCAGCGACGGGAGCGATGTCGCCGGGCGGGCCGTGATCGCCGCGACGGGCGCTGCTTACCGCCGACTGGCCGCATCACGTCTCAGTGACTTCGAAGGAAACGGTGTTTACTACGCCGCCACCGAGATGGAGTCACGGATGTGCGGAATTGCACCAGTCGTGGTCGTCGGTGGCGGCAACTCCGCAGGGCAAGCGGCGATCTTCTTGAGCCAAAGAGGATGTGCGGTGACCCTTGTCATCCGGGCACCGGATCTGAACAAAGGTATGTCGCGCTATCTGGTTGAACGCATCGACGCAGATCCTCACATCACTCTGCGAAAGCGCACGACTGTTGTCGCCCTGGAAGGAGACGAGACCCTGCGGGCCCTCCGTCTCAAGGGACCCGACGGCGAAACCCTCGTCGAATGCGCCGGATTGTTCTCGTTCATCGGAGCCGATCCTTCCTCTGGCTGGCTGTCTGGCTGCGCAGCCCTTGATGAACGAGGCTTTGTGCTCACCGACCTCTCGCTGGCTCCGGATCAGCGCCATGAGGGTTGGAAGACGCTCGGGCGGCTGCCGTTACCGTTCGAGACCAGCCATCCAGGCCTCTTCGCCGTCGGCGACTTGCGTTCGGGATCTACCAAGCGGGTAGCGGCGGCGGTAGGCGAGGGCTCCTCCGCGGTGCGGTCGGTCCACCAGTACCTAGCCTTTTCAATTGGCTGATTCCGCTCGAGCACGTCCGGATTCGCCGAGGCGGCCGAGAGCTATCGCGTGGCCACTATTCCACCAAAAGGGCTTGCCAGTTGGGCGGGACCTTTCCGGCTGGTCCAGGCACGGGTTGCTCGAGGGGATGATGCTGCGGGGGTGCGAGGCGAGGCCCTTCCATGTATTCGTTCGTTCGGTAGTTCCAAAACCAATCCTCGCCCGGCTCGAAGCTGCGGATGACAGGGTGACCTGCCGAGTCGGCGTGCGCCGTCGCGTGCTGGCCGGGCGAGTTGTCGCAACATCCAATGTGGCCGCACTCCGCACACCGTCGTAGGTGTAACCACCAACCCCCAGACTCGAGACACTCCACGCAGCCGGTCCCGCTTGGTGGAACCTCTGGATCGAAGGCATTCGTCATGTTTGCACCTCCCTGTACGTATCCGTCAAAGGTAGGGGAGCGATGGCCGAACGTGCGACCGAGCCACGCCCGAAGCTCGCTGCCTGAGGTCTGGGCTCGAGGTCCACGTCCCGGTCGCTAGGCGAGGAGGTCCCCAGGATCGAGGGTCGGGATCTCGCCGAGGACGATCGTCTCTGGGTACTTGAGTCCTGTCCCGGTGTTGAGAACGACGATCTGCTCGTCTTCTCCGAGCCAACCACTGGCGCGGAGGCGGCGCAGAGCAGAGATGCAGGCAGCGCCTTCCGGGCAGACGAAAAGCCCCTCGAGACGACCGCACAGCCGCTGATCGCTGAGGAGCTCCTCGTCGTCTACGGCCACTGCGGTACCCGAGGTCGTACGCAGGGCGTCGAGTACGAGGAAGTCGCCGAGGGCCTTCGGGACGTTGATGCCGAAGGCAGCCGTGTGTGGTTCCTCCCAGGGGGTGCTCTCCGCCTCGCCCGCGTCGAAAGCTCGGACGATGGGCGCACACCCGGATGCCTGCACGACGACGAGCCGCGGCAACGGACCTTCGATGAGCCCCATCTCCCGAAGCTCGAGTAGCGCTTTGTGGACGCCGATGAGTCCCACTCCTCCGCCGGTCGGATAGACGACGACGTCGGGCATCGTCCAGCCGAGCTGCTCGACGATCTCGTAGCCCATCGTCTTCTTGCCCTCGATGCGGTAAGGCTCCTTCAGCGTCGAGGCGTCATAGCAGCCCTCGCCCACGATGGCAGCGACAATGCGGCCGGCATCGCCGATGTGCCCACGCACGAGGCTCAGCTCCGCCCCGGCGGCGACACACTCGGCCCGCGTGATCGCCGGTGCGTCGACGGGCATCACGATGCGGCTACGTATCCCCGCTCGAGCGGCGTAGAGCGCCCAGGCGGCGCCGGCGTTGCCGTTCGTCGGCATCGCCAGCTCGCGTACGCCGAGCTCGACGGCACGGGACACCCCGACCGCGGCTCCCCGAGCCTTGAAGGAGCCGGTGGGCACGAGGCCTTCGTCCTTCATCAGGAGGTTTCGAAGCCCCAGCTCATGACCGAGGCGGCGCACAGGCAACAGCGGCGTCATTCCTTCGCCGAGCGTCACGACGGATCGTTCGTCCCGCACGGGCAGGACCTCGTGATAGCGCCAGAGCGACGCCGGGCGCCTGAGCAGCGCCGCCGGCGTCATCGTCGTGGCCGCCCGCTCGAGGTCGTAGCGCGCCAGCAAGGGCGAGCCGCACGAGCACAGGTGGGCGACGCGGTCGGCATCGTGGACGGCTGAACAGCGAGGGCACTCGAGGTGGTCGAGGAGGGAGAAGCTCGTCATGTGCTCGGCGCCAGGCTAGGCGGGTTTCACGCGTGGGCGACGGACGAGCACTCGTCGCCGTGCCGACGTGGCGCCGCCGGCGTGCCGAGGGCAGACTTGTCAAAGGTTGCGTTGAGTTTCGTCTGAAGGGGATGGCGAGATCGCGAGGAGCCATCGCATGACCCGGCGTCGGGGGGCGCCCGAGGAGGCTGAGATGAAGAGTCGTCGTGCTAAGGCCTGTCGACGTGCAGCACAGCTGTTGACTGGTGCCCTGCTCGTCGGGAGCGCCTTCGTCCCCGTGGCCGTGGCCGCCGGTGGTCCCAGTTCAGCGGCCGCACACGGAGCAGCAGCGTCCAGGACGAAGGCGGTGTCCACGATCGTCGTCGGTCACGGCTCGGAGACCGCCACGATCACGCGGGACTCTTACGGTGTGCCGACGATCACGTCCTCGACGTTGCGCGGCATGTGGTTCGGGGCGGGCTACGCCCAGGCACAGGACCGCATGGCGCAACTGGAGCTCGTGCGGCGCACGGTCGAGGGCACGCTCTCGGCGCTTGCCGGCTCAGGTGAGCTCGGCCAGGACGAGGACGTGCGTACGTTCTTCTACACGCCGGCCGAGCTGCACCAGCAGTACGAATCGCTCCCGGTCTCCGTGCGCTCGTACCTGCAGGACTTCTCCAACGGCATCAACGCCTACGAGTCGTACGCCTTCGAGCCGTCTCACCAGGAGAAGCTCGTCCCTGACGAGTTCTACGTCGTCGGCTTCCTCACGGGCGCCACGGGACCCTACCGTCCGGCGCCCTGGACGCCCGAGGACACCGTCGCCGTCGGCGACTATCTCGCCCGCGAGTTCGGCGGCGGCGGCGGGAGCGAGCTCTCCAACCTCGCCTACCTGCGCTACCTCCAGGCCTACTTCACCCACCGGGACGACACCCACGCCGCCAGGGACGCCATGGCAGTCTTCGATGACACCCGCTGGATCGACGACCCGACGGCGCCGACGACGGTGCCGCCCAGCCCGAGCCTCGTGGCCTCCGCCAAGCTCCGCTTCCGGCAGACCTACGGGGCGAGCATCGTGGCCACGGAGCGCAGCCTGGGGGCCCTCGTCACCGTCCCCAACGGGGACATCCTGCATGCGGCGGCGGCGCTGAAGACCGACAAAGAGCTCATCCTCAAGACGGGCATCGACTTCAAGGTCCCCTCTCACGGGGGCTCGAACGCCTTCGTCGTGGCTCGCTGGAAGTCGAAGGACCACCACACGTTGTTGTGGGGAGCACCCCAGGAGGGTTTCGGCACGCCCAGCATCGACGGCGAGGAGTACTTGCACGGACCCTCATACGACGCCGGCGGGATGTACATCGCTGGCGAGCCGTTCATCCTCATCGGCCGAAACGCCCATGACGCCTGGACGACGACGAGCGAGGAGCTCGTAGACCAGCGCGTCTACTCCGAGAAGGTGCGCATGGGTTCGAGCCCTCCGACGTACCTGTACGACGGCAAGTGGATCGCCCTGCAGGTGATCCACGAGTCGATCCCGGTGCTCGGCGCCGAGCCGACGAGCTTCACCGTGTACCGGACGAACGACGGCCCGCTCTTCTACATCGACGCTAAAGACGGCGAGGCCTTCGCCATGCGCTTTGCCTCCTGGGGGCGAGAGACCGGCTCGTTGCTGGGTTTCTCCCAGCTCGGCGGCGACACGAGCCTCCGCCAGTTCGAGGACTCCATGAAGCTCGTCACCACGCTCCACAACTTCCTCTACGCCGACGACAAGGGCAACATCGCCTACTTCGGTGACGGCCTCGTGCCCGTCGAGCCGCCGTACTCCAAGGTGGACCCCCGGCTGCCCGCCCTCGGCAACGGGACGGAGCAGTGGCTCGGGTACGTCCCCTGGCGGAGCATGCCACGCAGCATCAACCCCGCTCAGGGATACCTCGACAACTGGAATACGAAACCCTCCACGAGCCAGTACTACCAGCAGAACTCAGGCGACGAGTACTGGGGCACGATCTTCCGCTCATCGCTCATTTCCGCGATGCTGGCCAAGAACGACAAGATCACCGTCGCCTACCTCGAGTCGATCGAGCACTCCATCGGCCAGATCGACAACGAGGACAACACCCGGCCGGCCGCTCCGTACTTCATTCCCTTCATCGAGAAGGCCTACAAGACGCTCGTGAAGGCCAAGAGCACCCTCGTGCAGGCCTCGACCCACCCTGACCTGTCAGGGGCGATGAAGGCGCTTGCCGCCTGGAACGACACGACGACGCTCGGCAGCCCTGCCATGTCCATCTTCATGAACGCCCTCGAGGCGCTCGAGCACAATGTGTGCGAGGGCGGCCTCAACGCCGATGACGCCTATGTGGGCACCGTCGACATGAGCGATGCCGCCCTCTCGATGGGGACCTACGGCGGCCTCGGGGGCGACTGCACGTACAACTTCCTCTATCACGTGCTCGCCCGCCCACACGGCATGGTGCCCTGCGACGTCCTCTGCTACCACGGGAGCTACTTCGGCGGTCACGTCAATCAGATCCTCGTGGAGAGCGTGAATGACGCCATCTCGATCCTCTCCGGCACGGGGACGCAGCTCGGACAGGACGTGCCCGGCTTCGGTACGACCGACATCGCCAAGTGGGGGTACCGACCGGCTGAGGACACCAACTGGGACGACCTCGACGCGGCCGCCGTCAACTACAAGGTCGACTGCGGCACGAGCCCTTCCCAGAACCGCAGCACCTTCATGATGGCGATCGACGTCGGCCCGAAGACGCTCACGGGTGTCGACGTCCTCCCGCCCGGGCAGAGCGGTTTCCTCGGGGACGACGGCACGCCCAGCCCGTACCTGTGCGACCAGGTGAAGCTCTTCAACTCGTTCCACTACAAGCCGATGCCTCCGACCCGTTAGCCAACCTTGGCGACCTCGGGCCAGTCCGGCAGCAGCCAAAGCGGCGATGAAGGGCTCAGCAATCTGGACTCAGCAAGAAGGGTGACACTCCGGGCAGAGGTCCTCGAGGCCGGAGGTCTCGGGCGTCGGTTTCTCTTGGCGGAGCCGTCGGGCACCCCCTCGGTCATCGTGATCAGCCTGCACGGGAGCCGTTCCTCACCCGAGCGGCAGGCCCGGCTGAGTTCTATGGAGAGGCTCTGCTCGTCGGGCGCGGCGGTGGCCTTCCCCGAAGCCTCCTGGCCCCTCGGATCGGGGTTTGAATGGGACCTCGAGGGCGACTGCGAGTACCTCCGAGTCCTGGTCAGCTGGCTCCAGGCCTGTTACCCGGAGGCTGATCGACGGGTTTGCCTCGCGGGGATGTCCGGCGGGGCCCGGATGGCCAGCCGCTTCACCTCGCTCCATCCCGAGTCCGTGCAGGTTCTCGGGGCGGTCGCAGGTCTACGCGCCCCCGCCCAAACCCGGCTCAAGCACCTCGTACGGGTAGTCGCCTTCCATGGCACGGCGGACCGCATCAACCCCTTCGCCGGCAGCGGCACCGAGCGCTGGAACGAGAGCGTGCCCGACGCCGCCGCGGCCTGGGCCCGAGCCCTCGGACTGCCGAGTGAACCGACCCGTCAGGAGCTCACCGGCCACCTCACCCAAATCGGCTTCGGCGACCCCGGCGAGGTGCCAGCCGTAACCTTGTTTGTCTCGGATGGAGCTGGCCACACGTGGCCCGGTTCCCGTCTCCCCCTCTTCTTGCGGCTCATACTCGGCCGGACCTCCAAAGAGATCGACGCCACGACCGAGATCTGGCGCTCGACCAGCGCGGCGGCCTGACCGGTCACGTTGTTGCGCCGCGCCACTGCCAGGCCGGCGGTTGGTCGGGCATACGGGCTTCTGACGGATGGACGGAATGGGGCTTAACGTGCTCGGTGTGACCACGCCGTCCCCGCCCGTGTTCGACGCGGTCTTTCAGCGGATGTACCAGCGAGAGGGCCTAGATACCCTGCCCGCTCACCTCGAGAAGAGATATGGGATCACGGTCACGAAGGTGTCCCAGCTCGACGTTGGGGTGTTCCGTGTCGATCGGAGCGACAAGGGTGCGCCGCTCGTGGCGCGACTGTTTTCCGCGGCTCGGTCCCACTCAGCCGCCGAGGCCGATCTCGCCGTGCTGCGATATCTGGCTGAGATCGGCTTCCCGTCCGAGCGACCCTTCGGGGACGGGGCACTCACCAGCCACGAGGGCCAGGCACTGCTCGTGACCGAGTTCGTCAAGCAGGTCGACAAAGCCCAGCGTCCCGCTTTCCCGATCATGACCCTCGGCGCCATGATCGGTCGGTTACATGGCTTGGCTGTGCCTGTCGGCGCTGACAGACCTGCTGGAGCCCTGCACCACTTCGCTGAGGGAACGATGGCCGACGAGCTTCGAGCGGTAGCGGGATGGCTTGATTCCATCGAGGCCCGTGTCCCGAGTTGGGGCAGCGATGCTTTCGACGCCATACGCACCGCTGTGGCCGCGGCTGACGGTGGAGATGGCCTGCCCGAGGCTTTCATTCATCCCGATCCGGTCCCCAAGAACGTGATCTTCACTGCAGACGGGCCTGTACTGGTCGACTGGACTTCCGCCGGACGCGGCCCTCGACTCGCCTCCATGACGCTCGTGCTGAGTTCGGGATGGGCCTCGGTACCTTTCATGAAGGGCTATGCCAGAGTGGTCTCTCTCACCGATGATGAGCGCGACCGGCTTCCAGAGTTGCTCTTCAGCCGCCAGCTCATCGGTCGAGTGTTCCGTGTCTGTCTCGACCCGAAGACCGCTGTCACCACAGCAAAGAAACTGACGGTTCTACGGCGCGACAGCGAGGCCAAGGCACGCGATCTCCTCAAGACGTGACCCAGCGTCGTGGCGGCGGAGGCTCACGACGGCGCGCAGTCGAGCTGGGCAAGCAGCTTCCGGGTGGCGACGGCACGGAACGCGTCCTCGCAGACCATTTCGACCTCCGCCCAGTCGACAGGCCCGTCGAGCCGCAGGCCGAGCCAGCCGCGCGATCCCACGTACGGCGGCCGGAAGAAGCGGTCCGGCGCGGCCGCGACGAGCGTCTCCTGGGCGCCGGAAGGCGCTGCGCACCACATGTGCGGGAACTCGTGATCGTGATGACCGTCCGGCCAGAGCATCACGAACTGCCGGCCAGCGAAGAAACCCGGCGAACCGTGACTGAGCCGTTCGGTCACCCCGGGCATGTCCATGCAGATCGCCCGCACCCGCTCCTCTACGTCGTCTGCCGGCATCCACGCGAGGTTAGTAGCGCCCCAGCCGTGAACGACGAGGGATAGTTTCGCCACGTGGGAACGTCTGGTTGGCCGAGTGGCTCCAGCACCTGGGGATAAGGCCCCGCTAGTCAGAGTTGAAGGCCCGGAAGAGCACGGCAAATTCGCAACCGGCAGCCGTACCTCCCTGCCCGGTGATACTGCGAAGGAAGCCGTCCGGATCGAAGTCCGTGCCGAGAGCCTCGATGTAGGCGCGGTGCTCGCGTAGCGAAGACACTCCCGCCTCGATGGTGGCGGTGACGTCTACGTAGTGCGTTGGGGTGGCGGCACCGTTGACGTAGACCGCCTTGATCCCATCCCACGGTCGGCCGAGTTCGGGGAACACCCATTCGTTGGCGGCGTCGCGGCAAGCGTCGAGGGTCGCCAGTCCGACGGCCCGATGATCTGCATGATTGACGTTTCCGCCATCGCCCCACGTGAGGTCGAAGTTCATACCGATCACGATCTCGGGTCGCAAGCGGCGAAGTGCTCCGGCAAGGTCCCGCCGCAACTTCAGCCCGTACTCGACGGCCCCGTCGGGATGACCGAGGAACTCGACGTTCGCGACCCCGACGACCGAGGCGCTGCGTCGCTGCTCCTCCTCTCGCAATGGTCCGGCTTCGGCCGGGGCCATGCCCGCGATCCCAGCCTCCCCGCTCGTGGCGAGGACGTAGGAGAGTTCCTTGCCCTGAGATGTCCAACGCGCAACGGCGCTCGCCGCCCCGTACTCCAGATCGTCAGGGTGGGCGGCGACTGCGACGGCACACTCCCAATCCTCCTTGACGGGCTCCATCACGCCTCCCACTCGAGTATCTCAGGCTACGTGGTGCTCCGAGAAGAGGACCCAGCCCGTCGGATTATGGGTCACGTGGCCGTCTCGGGCCAGGGTCCTTTGAAAGCATCCGTGCCGGGTGCCCCGCTCCGTGACCGACACGCCGTACTCGTCGACGGTCAGCAGCTCGGATCGGGCGGCTTCCCGCAAGTGGATCTCCCGGCTGGCTCAAATCCTCGATTACTCCAGTTGCTCGGACTGGTATCTGCGGTACACGGCCGGGTGTGCCGCCGGCTCGGTCTGATGCAATTCGTTGATCAGATCGTCGAGCCTCCTGGGCAGGATGATGATGAACCGCGACGGTTCCGGACCGGCGTTGCCGAAGGTGTGGGGAACACCCGCCGGCACGAGAACGGTCGAACCGGCCGCGGCGATCAGCTCTCGGTCCTCGAATCGGAAGCGGAGGGCTCCCGACACGACGTGCCAAGCTTCGTCGTCCTCGTGGTGGACATGGAGGGGCGCGACCTCCGTTCCTACGCCTTGGATTGGCCATTCTCCCATCGCGAGCGTTGCTCCGGTGAGGGTTCGACCACCCGTGCTCTCGGCCGCAGGATCGATGATCATCGGCGATGCCGTCATGTTGAACGCCTTTCAGCTGCCCGGATAGGTGCCGAAGCTCCACGTCACTGACCAAGGGTCGATGACGGTAAAGGTACGGTTGCCGTAATCGGTGTCCTCGAGAGGCCTTGTGATCTCCAGCCCGGCGGCTTTGACTCGGTCGTAAAGGTGATCAGGTTCCGTAGTCACCACGTAGAGCCAACTCTCGAGGGGGCGGTCGGCGTCACGGACAATGATGCCGCCGCTGCCATGGGGCCAGCGCAGCTCGATCTCTGCGTAACCCCCGGGCGCTCCGCTCGGTATGAGCGCAGTCGGCTCGAAACCGAAGGTCTCGACGAGGAAGTCGATCGCGGCCTGGGGATCGGGGTACGGCACGCTCGGCCAGATCGTCGGAGGAGCCTCCGACGAGCTGGGCGCGACGGCTTTGGTGATGTGAACGGGATCTGTCATACGGTCAGCTTGCGTCGTCGAACATGTCTCGGTCTTGGAGAAATGGGAGCTCCTCGGCAATCCACTGGCCCGGCGTACAGCCGGCCAGACGCTTCCATTCGTTGCTCAGGTGCGCTTGGTCGAAGTAGCCGCAGGTGGCTGCCGTCTCGGCCAGCGTGGCCGTTCGACCCGAGCGCAGGCTCGTTCTGGCGCGGGCAAAGCGCAGAACGCGGGCTACGGTCTTCGGCGTCAGTCCCAGCTCTGCCCGCAGTACTTCGCTCAGGTGGCGGCGGCTCAATCCGGCTTCGTCGGCGAGTCTTGCGACCGAGACAGAGCCAGCGGAAGCCACAAGTCGGTGCCAGGCGGTGTCAACGACACGTGGGTAGGCGGCGTCATGAACCCACCCGACGAGGACGGCGTCAAGTGCTCGCGCTCGCGGCATCGGCCCTGCTTGCTCCAGCAATCTCTCGATGAGTTCCCTCGCCCGCGTCCCGACTACCTCATCAAGAGGCCACACGCCGTTCGCGAGCTCGGCGGCGGGCAGACCGAGCAAAGCTCTCGAACCTGGGGGAGTGATCTCGATCTGAACACCCTGCCCGCAGCCACGATGAACAATGTCCAGCGGCTGGGCACGCAGACCAGAGATCGTCGCCGTCGCCTCGAGATCAGCTTGGCCCTTCCGTCGAATTTTGAGTGGGACGTCGATGCTGACCACAAGATTCAACGCCCCGTCCGGGAGGCCTCGATGGCGGCCGCCGGGCCAGCCGCTCATGTCGTACTCCGAGTAGCTCGCCACGTACGAGCGCAACCGCTCGGTGGGCCTCATCTGCGGAGCGCCGCCGCGAGGGATCGCACCTCCGGATGCTACAGGCGGTGCCGGCGAGCCGGAGGTGAGAGTGATGCCGTGGATGTCGTGAAGAAGCCCGGCCGTGGGCGGCGTAGACGTGGTGCAGTGGTGGAGAACTCCGTGGTGCGCGCACCACCACCGGGGGACCCTCTTCGCATCTCGCTCGAGGGCTTGACAGAGTTAGTAAATTGAGATTTACTAACTCCACCGAAGGAGGAAGCAAATGGCAGCCCAATGTCCTGTCAGTTCACCTATGGCAACTTCAAGGGACCTCGATTCCTCGGCTCTCGCCGGCAGGATCGCAACACTTCGCGATGAACTGCGAGCGACCATCGGGACGGTGAGTGATCCTCAGGCGCGGGCCATGCTCGAGACCGGTGCCGAGGTCCTCGGGGGACTCCGCCGAGCCTTCGTCGACTACGCAGAGGGCCGGGAACGGGCCTGGCGACCCTGAGGACAGGATCGCTACGTGGGCCGGCCCGTCGAGACCGACGAGGAGACGTTGCTTGCGGCCGCGAGCTTCGTCTTGATGACCGAGGGGCCGGCAGGGTTCACGCTGGCGAAGGCGGCGCATCGTGCCGGCGTGTCCGCAGCGACGCTCGTGAAGAGGTTCGGCTCGAAAGACGCCCTGCTGCGGCGGCTCTCCCAGCGTTGGGTCGACAGCCTCGACGACTTCTTGGGAGCGGCAGCAGCACCACACCGGTCTCCCTTAGCAAAGTTGCGGGCAGTGGCGCTCCACAACTACCGGGATCTCGATCATCCGGAGACGGCCTCGAAGCAGTTAGCCGCGCTCGGTCTGGACCTGGACAACGACGAGATGCGCGAACTGCTGCGTGACGGGTGGAGTCGGGTGCAACGACACCTCGAGCGACACGCCACCGCCTCGATTGCAGCAGGCGAGCTTGTTGGTTCGCCACCACCCAAGCAGCTCTCGCGGATCATCTTCGGAGTGATGGAGGGTGGATGCCTGGCTTGGTCCGTTCAACCAGAGGGCTCTCTGATCCGCCGGCTCGATGAGGACTTGACGGCACTACTACGGCCTTGGGCCAGAGGAGGGAAATGAATGACACGCACAATCAGCAGCAAGCCGCTCGAAGGAAGGATCGCTTGCGTTGCAGGAGCGACCCGCGGTGCCGGGCGAGCCATCGCCGTGGAGCTCTCCCGCTCGGGCGCATTCGTATACGCCACAGGTCGCAGCAGCCGCGTCACGGGACCGTCCGACCTCGGCCGACCGGAGACGATCGAGGAGACGGAAGTCCTCATGAAGGAGGCCGGAGGCGAGGGAACATCACACCGGGTGGACCACCTCGAACCTCAACAGGTGGGAGCGCTTGTCGAGCGAATCGAGGCGGAACAGGGGCGCCTCGACATTCTCGTGAACGACATCTTCGGCGGTGACCGGTACGCCGAATGGGACAAGCCGCTGTGGGAGCACGATCTCGAAGGTGGCCTCCGGATGCTTCGGATGGGAGTGGACACCCACTTGATCACGATTGCCAAGGCCATGCCTTTGTTGCTCAAGGGAGGCTCCGGCATCGTGATCGAGGTCACGGATGGCACCGCGGAGTTCAATGCCAACTTTCGTCGGAACGTTGGCTTCTACTACGACCTTGTGAAGGGCTGCGTCGACCGGATCGTGAAGGGACTCAAGGTGGAGCTCGGCGACCTTCCAGTCGTAGCGCTCGGAGTCACTCCGGGCTGGTTGCGTTCGGAGAGGATGCTCGAGGACTTTGGCGTGAACGAGGAGACTTGGCGCGAGGCGTGCCGGGAAAGACCAGGGTTCGCCATCTCTGAATCCCCTGCTTACGTCGGCCGAGGCGTCGCTGCCCTGGCCGCCGATCCCGAGGCGTCTCGTTTCGCCGGTCGGATCCTCACCTCGAGACAGCTGGCAGACACCTACGGCGTCACTGACATCGATGGGTCTCAGCCAGACTGTTGGGGCTTCATCGACAAATACGGGATCGAGTACGAGGGCGCCGACGGGATCGACGACTTTCGCTGAAGTCGCGCAGGCGCGCCCAAGCTGACCGCTCGGATGGCGGCACGGAGCCGCTGGCGCAAAGATGTCGGCGTGTCGGCGAGGCCAGAAAAGGTGAAGGGGCGGTGAGCTATCCCGGCCATCGGCTCCCCCTCGAGGAGCTCTTCGAGCTGCAGCTCTCCCTGCCCGACCCCTGGCTCTCGGACCGGGCGAGCCGTCTCGTAGGCTTTTCCGAGCGCTTCGCCCGCCTCGAGGCGGCCCTCCGGCTCATGGTCGACGTCGAGGGCGCCGAGGCCTGGAGCCAGCGCTTCCACAACACCTCCCTCCCGATATTGAAGGTGCTCCCCGACCTCTACCCTCTCGTCTTCTTCCACGGGGACGTCGGAACGGGCAAGACCGAGACGGCGGAGGCAGTCGCCAACGCCCTCGCCCTTGCTACCGGTCGCCCTGCCACGCTCTTCAAGCTGAGTACGCGGGTGCGGGGAGAGGGTTTCGTCGGGCAGATGACGGCGCACATCAGCCATGCCTTCGCCGCCGTCGCCAAGGAGGCCGGCAGACAGCGGACGGCCTATCTGCTCGTCGACGAGGGCGACTCCATCACGTCCTCACGCAGTACGCGGGAGATACACCACGAGGACAAGGTGGCGGTGAACACGCTCGTGCAGAAGATCGACGGGTTTCGCCGCTTCCGCGGTCGCGTCCTCGTGTTCTTGTGCACGAATCGCTACGACGTGATCGATCCCGCCATCCGTCGCCGCAGCCTTGCCGACGAGCATTTCGCGCGGCCTGACGCCGGCGAGCGCCGCGCCCTGCTGCGCATGGACCTCGCCGGCCTCGGGCTCGACGAGGCCACGATGGAGCGCCTCGTGGACCTGACCGGTGGTCCCGACGGGCTGGGATATACCTTCTCCGACATCCGCACCCGCCTCCTGCCGGCGGCTTTGGCGACAGCCTTCCCCGACCGTCCGCTCACAGCAGCCGACCTCGTCGCCGCCGCCGAGCAGATCCGGCCTACCCCCTCCTTCGAGACCGATGACCCCCGCTGAAACGCCTCACTACAAGAAGCCCGGTTGGTTCACGGTCCACGTCTTCAACGGCGCCGTCGCTCTCGCAACGAGGATGGGACTGAGTGTGTGGGGCTCCCGGGTCCTCCGCGTGCGGGGGCGCACGAGCGGCGAGTGGCGCAGCGTCCCGGTGAACCTTCTTCGCCTCGGCGATGAGCGCTACCTCGTGGCGCCGAGGGGGGAGACGCAGTGGGTGCGCAACATGCGCGTCGCCGGCGGAGGCGAGCTCCTCCTCGGCCGCCGGGCGGAGCCCTTCACGGCCGTGGAGGTGGCGGACCCCGAGAAACCCGAGATCCTCCGTGCTTACTTGAAGCGCTGGAAGGCCGAGGTCGGGATGTTCTTCGAGGGCGTGAGCGCCGACTCGCCTGAGGAGGAGGTGTGCAGGATCGCCCCCCGCCATCCCGTCTTCCGTGTCGTCACCGACGCTCAGGCCTGACTCTTAACATCACCTCTGTGGCAATCCTCTATCAGGCCGAGCTGACCCCATCCAAGATGGAGATGTTGTCAACCTGGGTCCCAGTCCAAGCCTGGCTCGGCGATGCGGACGTGCGAACGCTCGACGCTGTCGGTTCCTACCGCTTCGACGACCCCGGCGGTGAAGTCGGCGTCGAGACTCACTTGCTCCGCAGCGCGGACGGGCAGGTGCTCCAGGTGCCCCTCACCTATCGGAGCGCACCCATGCGTGGTGGCGAGCCGTCGCTGATCACGACAGCACAGCACTCTGTCCTAGGCGAGCGATGGATCTACGACGCTTGCGGCGACCCGGTGTACGCGCATGCGCTCGCGACGGCCATCCTGACTGGAGGCACCCAGGCTGAGCTCGAGCTTGTGACTGACACAGGATATGAGCGACGCGAGCCGACGACCAGGGTGTCTGGGAGTGGATTGCCCGGCGCCGCCGTACCGCACGTTGGCCCGGTGACCTACCTGAGTGAGGGAACGAGGACCATTGTCAGATCCGGCCAGCTCGAGCTGACCGTGCTTCGCGTGATCGAACCTCGTGCCGCCGCAAACGCCCCCTCGGCCGACATTCTCGTCGGGACGTGGCCTGGACAGGACACGCCGGCCCTGCTCGCGTCAGCCCGGAACACCTGAGCGTTTTGCGTCGCGGCCGCTCGGCCCGGCGACGTGAGGCTCTCTCGGCCCGTCACCCGGCTGGCGCGCCAGGATCGTCGAGCATCGCCCTGAGGGCGAAGCGTTGGATCTTCCCAGTCGCGGTCTTCGGCAACGCTTCGATCGCGTGGATTTGGCGGGGCCGCTTGAACCCCGCCATGCGCTCGTGACAATGGCGAATCAAGGTGTCAGCGTCGATCGACTGCCTGGCGGCGGGCACGACGAAGGCCACGACGCTCTCCAGGCCATCCGCTGTCTTCCCGCCGACGACAGCGGCCTCGAGGACAGACGGGTGCTCCAGGAGCGCCGCTTCCACCTCGGCGGGAGAGACCCAGATGCCGCCCGCCTTGATCATGTCGCTGTTGCGGCCGACGAAATAGAAGTAGCCGTCTGCGTCGCGCCGATAGACGTCCCCGGTCCGGCACCAGCCGTCGACGAAGGTCTCGGCGTTGATGTCTGGCCTCTGCCAGTACCCTGACGTCACGGAGTCACCGCGAACCCACAGTGCGCCGGGCACATCGGGCTCGAGGATCTCCCTGCCATGGTCATCGAGGAGTTTCAAGTCGTAACCGTCGACCACGCGACCAGTCGAGCCCGGCCGCACGTCGCCGAGGTGGTTGGAGCAAAAGATGTGCAGCGCCTCGGTGGAGCCGAGCCCGTCGAGCATCTCAACACCGAAGCGGTCCCGGAAGCGCCGGTACACCTGCGCCGGGAGAGTCTCGCCGGCGGTGACAGTCGCCCGGACCGACGAGAGCAGGTCGTCGGGAACGTCGGTATCGGCGAGAGCTGCGCAGAAGCCGGGCGGCGCAAAGAAGAGGCTGGGCCGATGACGGGTCGCTATCGTCGCCGCCCGTAGCGGGGTGGGAGGCAACGGGTCGATGACGGCCGAGGCGCCGACGGCGAGCGGGAAGAGCATGGCGTTGCCGAGGCCGAAGGCGAAGAAGAGCTTGGCCACCGAGTAGCACACGTCGTCCGGCCCTATCCCGAGCACGGAGCGCCCGTAGGCATCGGCAACCGCCCTTATGTCGCCATGGCGATGCACAACACCCTTCGAACGACCGGTGGTGCCTGAGGTGTAGAGCCAGAACCCTGACGTGTCCGCCGTCGTCCTCTTCGCCGGAACCTCTTCAGCTACGTCGAACGACGACCATACGTGTGTAGCGACGCCGGCGGGCTGAGTGAGCGGCGCGTCGCTCGGTTGCAGTCCCGAGTCGACGACGACGGCCGCCGTCAGCGCCGCGTCTGCTTGCGCGATGGCGGGCAGGAATCCCGCGTACGGCTCCGAGACGACGGCGATCCGAGCCGCCGAATCAGCGGCGAGACCGGCAACTTCAGGCGCCCTCAGCATCGTCGAGACAGGAATGGGGATCGCCCCTATGCGCAGACTGCCCAGGAAGACCGCCGGGAATGTCGGCTCGTCACTGACCACCATGACGACTCGGTCACTGGCCTGAACACCGAGCTCGGCCAGCATGGTGGCCGCTCGCCACGTCTCGCGCATTAGCGCCGCATAGCTCATCACGTCGTCGGCGCAGTGATAGGCGATGCGTTCGCCGGAGCCGGCCGCTACGTGGCGATCGACGAGCCACTCGGCGGCGTTGAACGTCTCGTCCGCTGTCACTCGGTCACACCCGGACGCCAGGGTCGGAGCACCTCGCTGCCCTGGGCACTCAAGACCGGACGTACTCGAAGTCGACTGGCCTCTGATGTATGCCGGCGGAGGGCGCCGCAATCCAACCGGCCATCCGACCCGGCTCGCTCACCCCGGTCATCAGTGACGCGATGTACTCGCGGTCGTGGGCTGTGGGCAGCCAGCGGTGCCGTTGCGCCTCGAAGCGGTCACGGTCGACAAGCGTCCCTTCTGGCGTGATCGGCGCGCCGGCGAACACGCCGACGGCGCGGTGGAATCCGGTGTGGGGAAGCGTCAGGCTGGTACCGACCTCTTCGAGGATCCGGTTCCAGCGCTCGACCCCCTTCTGACAGTCCGCCGCATAATCATCGCGGAGGATGGCGTTCAGAGCCGTGAGCGACGGCACCTGCCGTTCCGTGATGGTGTCGCCGACCATCACCGGTACGGAGGTCTCGGCGTCGTGAAGACGGTGGTCGTCTTCGCGCAGTGACTCCTGGTAGCGGCCTTTCAGGCCGGCGGCGTAGTAGTTGGCCGCGTTCGTGGACGTCTCGGCGCCGAACAGGTCGAGCGAGACGCTGTAGTGCAGATTGAGGTACCGCTGAAGCGTGTCGACATTGATGCCTCCGTGCGGTGATACGTCGCTCGTGTCGTGCTGGCGCATGAGGTCGGCCGTCCGCTGCACGACCCGACCGACACCGCCCGCCCCCACGAACATGTGGTACGCCTCCTCCTTCAGCATGAACTGGCAAGTTCTCGCCAGTGGGTCGAACCCGCTCTCGGCGAGCGATGCCAGCTGGAACTTGCCGTCACGGTCCGTGAAATAAGTGAAGAAGAAGAACGACAGCCAGTCCGGGGTGGGTTCGTTGAAGGCCCCGAGTATCCGCGGGTTGTCAGGTGACCCGGAATGCCGCTCGAGCAGCATGTCCGCCTCGTCCCGGCCGTCCCGGCCGAAATAGGCATGCAAGAGGTAGACCATTGCCCACAGGTGGCGCGCTTCCTCGACGTTGATCTGGAACAGGTTCCGTAGGTCGTAGATGCTCGGTGCGGTGCGACATAGGTGGCGCTGTTGCTCTACCGAGGCCGGCTCGGTGTCGCCCTGCACCACGATCAGACGGCGCAGGCCCGAGCGCAGCTCGCCGGGCACCTCCTGCCACACCGGCTCGCCGCGGCGGTCGCCGAAACCGACGGTGCGGTCAGGCTCCGGCTCGGCGAGAAAGATTCCCCAGCGGTAGTCCGGCATCTTCACGAAGTCGAAGTTGGCCCACCCGTCACGACCGACGGACACGGCCGTCCGAAGATAGACCTCGTGGTTCTGGTGCTCGACCGGCCCCATCTCTCGCCACCAGTCGAGGAACAGCGGCTGCCATCGTTCCAGGGCCCGCTGGAGTTTGCGGTCCGACGAGAGGCCGACGTTGTTGGGGATCTTTTCGTCGAGATCGACTGAGGTCATGTCACACTCGCTTCGGATCGTACGATGGCCGCGATCCAGTCCCATAGCGACGGAGCGCGCCTTCGGGTCCGGAGGCGTTCGGGCGGAGGAATATCCAGTTCTGCCACGCGGAGAGGCGGGCGAAGATCTTGGTCTCCATTGTTTCGGGTCCGGCATAGCGCAGGTTGGCCTCGAGCCCGGTGAGGGCGTCGGGCGAGAAGGCCGCCCGCTCGTCGAGGGTGAGGCGTACTTCGTCCTCCCAGTCGAGATCGTCCACGGCGAAAGTCACCAGGCCAAGGTCGACGCACTCGCTGGCAGTCAGGCGCTTGCCGAAGTGATCTCGCGCGGTGGCGAGCTGTTCGTCGTGGCCCCAGAATCGTGTGGCCAGGCGGCTGAGCCCATTTGCCATGGGGTACAACCCGTCATTGGCCAATGAAAGGGTCAAGGTAGGCGCAGGCAGATCGGTCTCGGGCTCGCCGTCGAACATGAAACTGCGGTCTGCCGCCATCACCAACTCAGCGAGGGTGCCGGCGAAGCAGCTCCCCGGCTCGACGAGAGCGACGAGCGTGCGCGCCGAGGTGTCGAAGCGCTTCAGAGTCCGCTTCCAGTACGCCCGGATCTCCCTCACCAGCCAGTGGTCGGAGAGGCCGCCGAGCGTGTCGTCGACCCCGAGCACGGCATCGGTGTCGCCAGTGCTACGCAACACCCAGGTCCCGAGCTCAGGCTCGTTGAACCGCAGGTGGAGAATGGCGTCGTCTAGCTCCCGGCACAACGCCAGGACCCATGCGGTGTCGCCGGCTTCGAGAAGTTCCTCGGCCGTGGCTGGCTCGGCGCCGGCCGGCCCTTCGACGACGAAGTGGGCGGCTGCCATCCTGCGATCGAGCTCGACGCTGAGGTGCGAGTAGCCGATCCGGTCGTCGCTCATCTCTCGAGTGAGCGAGCGGAGCGCCACGCCGCGGCCGCCTGGCCGGTCGGACTCGGCGGCAATGGCTTCGGCTCGCCGGCGGACGTGCGCCACGAAACCTGACGGCGGCGCCATCGAGTCGACCAGACCCCAGGCGACAGCCTGCTCGCCCCTCACGCCCTCGGCCCGGGTAGCGAACAAATCCGCCAGGTCGCGCCGCACTCGACGCTTGTCGACGACTCTCGTCAACCCGCCCGTGCCCGGCAGGACCCCGAGCAGCGGCACCTCCGGGAGCGACACGGTCGAGGACCTGTCGTCGACAAGGAGTATCTCGTCGCAGGCCAGGGCCAACTCGTAGCCGCCACCCGCCGCCGTGCCGTTGATGGCGGCGACCCATCGCTGCCCGGAGACCTCACTCGCATCCTCGATACCGAGGCGGGTTTCGTTGGTGAACTTGCAGAAGTTCACCTTGTGGTCGTGGCTCGAACCCGCCAGCATCTGGATGTTCGCGCCGGCGCAGAACACCTTCTCGAGACCGCCCGTCAGGACGACGCATCCAATCTCGGGATGCTCGAACCGGAGCCGTTGGACGATGCCGTAGAGCTCGATGTCGACGCTCAGGTCGTATGAATTGAGCTTCAACTCGTAATCGTCCGCGAGGCCGCCACGCGGATCGACGACCATCGTCACCGTCGCCACTGGACCTTCGGTCTCGAGCCGCCAATGCCGGTAGCTGCCCGGCTGGCAGGCGAAGTCGATAACGCCGACCGTCCGTCCCTCTTCCTCGGGCACAGGCGCCTCTCTTCACTGCGTTCGAGCCCCGGGATATGCTACAGGAACAGTGTCGAACGTCAAGAAATCGTCGAATATTTCGGCAGGCGACTGGACACCTGCTCGCCGGACCGAAGCGGCCCCGAGCGCCCGGACGCTCCTCTTGACGCTGCTCGGCGAATTCGTCCTCCCCGACGGAGGGCTCGTCTGGACGGCAACGCTGGTCGGGGCCCTCGAGCTGCTCGGCGTCGAAGAAGGAGCCGCCCGCCAAGCTCTCGCCCGTTCGAGCGAGCGTGGCTTTGTTGCCGCCGAGCGAGTCGGGCGTCGGACTCGCTGGACGCTCACCCCGAGGGCGGAGCGACTCCTACGGGAAGGAGCGGCCCGCATCTACAGCTTCGGCCTCGAGGCCGGAGTCTGGGACGGTCTGTGGTTGTTGGTGCTCGCAAGCGTCCCGGAACACAACCGCCACCTGCGCGCCCGTCTCAGGACGCGTATGACTTGGGAGGGCTTCGGCTCGTTGGCACCAGGCGCCTGGGTGACGCCTTGGGCAGACCGAGAAGCCGCCGCCTGGGCCATCTTCGAGGACCTGGACTTGACCAACGGACCCGTCTCATGGGTTGGCCGCCCCGGAGCGATGGGATCGGTCGAGGAGCGGGTCGGGCACATCTGGGACCTGGACACCGTGGCGGCTCAGTACGCCGACTTCATCGCCGCCTCCCGCGCCCGGTCGCCAGCGAGTCGGGCTCAGGCGTTCGCCGCCCTCGCCCGGTTGGTGCACGACTGGCGACACTTCCCAGCCGCCGACCCCGGGCTGCCCGCCCAGTTGCTCCCAGCGGCCTGGCCCGGACAAACGGCCGCTCGCACGTTCCATTCTCAGCACGACGCCTGGGCGGCTGAGGCCTGGCAGTGGTGGCGCGAGCACGCCGAGCGCTGACACAGG
>Ga0187883_10000651_pt1 | contig 21340 bp, 21 predicted proteins | sample June2016WEW_20_1_2_FD_132966 | JGI IMG/M metagenome (GOLD analysis project Ga0187883, IMG submission 132966) | Peatland microbial communities from SPRUCE experiment site at the Marcell Experimental Forest, Minnesota, USA - June2016WEW_20_10 | ecosystem: Environmental > Terrestrial > Soil >...
CCAGAGCCCCAGCAGGAGAATGTCAGCGTAATCCATGCCAAGCGACTTCAGGGCGCGCTCCAGACTCCAAGGGACCAGTGCGGCGATACGCGAATAAGACTGGATAACGAGGCGAAACTCATCGCGACGTGATCGCAGGCTGCGTAGACCTGCACCGAACTTGGCAGTACGCATCGAGCCCCAGTACAGGTAGTTGACGCCCCGCTCAAACGCCATCTGCACGCAACGCTCGTCGGCACCATAACTCGATGCCAGACCGAGGCGACCTACTTTCCAGCCTGTCTTGCCCAACGTTGTGGTCTTCCAGTCGGTCATGCCTTGTTCACGGAGGTCCCAGAACTCAGAACCTGCACATCAGGAATTGCTATGGAACAGTTATACCCGAGCCAGTCTCAGCCGGTTTGTAACCCAACTCTCTGCGTCGCCCATGATCGCGTCAAGGTCCAGAGCCGGCGCAAGTACGTCTTCACCGACCAGATCGACAAGCTCATCCGAGAGATCTATCTCAACCAGCGAGAAGCGAAGACGCGACCCGGTATCCGGCTACTGGCCAAGAAGGTCGGTATGCCGCATTGGGCACTGAAGAAGCGTGCCCGCGAATTGGGGTTGGCGCGAACCAAAGAGCTGCCCTGGAACGAGGCAGAGCTAGCGATTCTGTCCAGGTATGCGTGGATGAGCGATGAGCGAATTCGACTCAAGCTGAAATCGGCCGGATACGCCCGCACCGTAACCGCAATTCACCTCAAGTTGAAACGTATGCGGTTCAAGCATGACGGGAGCTTCTACTCCGCCTACAGTCTTGCGCAAGCGCTGGGGATCGACCCTCACGCCGTAACCCGCTGGATCAAGAGCGGCCATTTGAAGGCCAAATTCCGAGGTACGGCACGAGGCCCACAACAGAACGGCGACAGCTACCTGATCCAAGAGAAGGATGTCCGCCGCTTCATCCTCGAGCACCCGACCGACATTGACCTGCGCAAAGTGGATCAACTTTGGTTCCTCGATTTGATTACCAACGGCTTGGTTCGCGCCGCTTGAGATTCATAGCCATTTAACTGCCTGATTGCACGAACCAAAGAGTTCGGTGCGGTCGGGCGCCGCGCCGCCGGAAGCGGCACAACCAACTAGGGAGAGTCGCAGACGCAGCCGTCTGCTGGCTCTCCCGATCTCTTTTCCAGGAGGAAATACGATGCAGGAAACAACCGTAATCGAGCAGGACCAGCCAGTTGGGGCAATTCTCAGCCCCATACCGGCCCCAGCTCCGACCATGACTCTGTGCTCCTATGGCACCAAGCTAACCCGGGAAGAACTGGCCCGAGTGGCAACGCCGGCGGCCACAGCAACCCACAAACCCATTCCGCATATCGCCGTGGTGGAGAAGTTGATCGAAGCACTCGGCTTCCGCCAGATTGGCGTGGTACGGGAGGAATACGCAGTTTCATCGGACGGGATGCGTATGTTCGGCGTGATGGACCTGAGCTCCGGCTTCGACGGTTGCCGCTTTGCCATCGGCCTTCGGAACAGCCATGACAAGAGCTTCCGGTTGAGCTGCACTGTTGGCCTGCGGGTCTTCGTTTGCGAGAACCTCGCGTTTCACGGGGAATATACTCCCGTTTTGGCTAAGCATTCCAAGCACTTCTCGCTCGAAGACAGCCTGGCCATCGGCGTCGATCGGATGCAGAGGAACTTTGGTCCTCTGAAGCAACAGGTGGACGAGTGGCGTGCCATGCAGCTGTCAACGGCCTCGGCAAAGCTTCTGATCTACCAGGCGTTCATTGAGGAGGAGTCTGGGTTTCCCAAGCATCTGGCGCGACGAGTGCATGATCTGTACTTCGAGCCCGTGCATGAGGAGTTCCAGGCGCGGACCATGTGGAGCCTGTCCAATGCCTTCACCAGCGCTTTCAAGGAACTGGAGCCAATTCCTCAGTACAAGGCGACGGCGAAGCTGGCGGGGTTTCTGCAATCGGTTCGGACTTCGTAAGTCTCAGCCAAAATACCGCAGTACGGTCCCGATGCTGCGTAGCCTGTTTCGGCTTGTTGGATGGCGGGGCGGAGGGGCCGTACTACGGTGAAGAACTGCGCGCAGCGACGCGTGAATCATGCCGTTCTCTTCAGATGTTCTCAGACTCCACGACCTGGGCTTCACGGGGTTCAAAGACTCAGTTGCCAACCGGATTCGCGTTGAGATATGCCTCCATCTCAAGAACCTCATCGGCACTCAGGCGGAATTCTGCCGAGCGCACGATCTGTTTGGCTTGCTCGGCAGACCTCATGCCCACAATCGCCCCGGTGACGACCGGATCTCGCAGCGTCCAGGCGATGGCAACTTCGCCCGGCGTGCAACCGTGACGTTCGCCGATGCCGCGGAGTACTCCCACCAGCCCGAGGTTGCGGCTCAGCAGCGGTTCCTTGAAACTGGCGGTCCGCGGGCGAAAGTCGTCTGGGGGCAGCGATGCGATGCGCTCGCGGGTCATTTTGCCGCTCAGCAGCCCGGACTTCATCGGGGAGTACACGATGACGCCGATATGCTGCTCCCGGCAAAACGGCAGCACTTCCTTCTCGATGTCACGGGTCACGATGTTGTAGTTCGGCTGCAGGGAAGTGATAGGCGCAATCCTCCCGATCCGTTTCATCTGCTCCACGTTGCAGTTTGACACGCCGATGTATCGGACCTTGCCCTCCTTTTGGAGTTGGGCCAGGGTTTGCCAGCCTTCCTCAATCTCGGGCTCTGGATCAGGCCAGTGGATCTGATAAAGATCGATCACATCAAGCCGGAGCCGCCGCAAGCTTGCCTCCAGTTCATGGCGCACTGAAGCAGCCTTCAAGCTGTGCCCAATCTCGCGCTGGTCATTCCACACCAGACTGCACTTGGTGAACACGTAAGGTCGCTGTACGAGTCCCGCGATCGCTTTGCCGACGACCTCCTCCGAGTGGCCCATTCCGTAGACGGCCGCGGTATCGATCCAGTTGACGCCCGCATCGAGCGCCGTGTGAATCGCCGCGATTGATTCGTCGTCCTCCTGCTTGCCCCAGGAGAAGGCCCAGTCACCGCCTCCCATCGCCCACGCGCCAATACCGATGGGAGTGATCGCCAAGTCAGAGTTGCCTAATCGTCTAGTCTTCATAAGCTTTTCTCGGACGATTCTAAACCCGGGAAGATGCTCTCATGAAGTTGGTTTCGCTCTTGTGGCCCCGGTCGAAGAGCGCGTTCTCCAGATGGGTACGTAGGGCAAGAGGCGTGGGTGAATATCGCCGTCTCTGCGTGCAGAAGCAGTCCACAGGTGCATTCTCTGGCACTACTTGATCCCGAGAATCCAGCCCTCGATGTGAGCCACTTCTTGCTCCTGAGGCGAGAGCGCGGGAGTGAAAAACCCCGGGAGCGTCCCGTCCAGGTCCGAGCGGCGCATCCATTCTGCAGCGGAATAGGCGTCGTGTTGGTCGTCGTTACGATTCTCCTGCGCAAAGCCTCGCCTCCAAAGCGATGGATAGACTTCTGCTACGACTGACCGTCCCGGAGGGACATCCCAGCTATCAAACGGCCAAAAGTGCGCGGTGGGCACATGCTGGCGGATATACCGTAACCAAGGAAGCCCGGCATGGGTAGACTTTGCAACCGAGCCCGGCACGTCGAAGTGGAAAACGGATTTTGCTCCTGCTCTTTCTTCGGTGATGCGCCTCCACCGAGAGCTCCCACACCGAGCTCTACAGTTCCCATGAAGGCCATCGCGCACGAAATCAACGTAGATGTCCTCGTCCGTCGGCCAGTGCCGCTGAAAGTCGTCAAGAAATGCCGGCCAATCGTGCGTCAGGTGGTACTTATCGCAATACCGCAGGGGAAACGAAAAGCCGTGGTCAATCCCAACCAGGGTTAGTTGCTTTTCTGAGAGGCGTTCCACCAGCCATTCGGCGACTTCTCGCCGGGTCCAGTATCTGCGTGGGCTGGGTGGTGGCGGCACCTCAGTGGGAGGTCCGTTGCGGTCCGCCAAGTAAACGCGCAAGCCCTTGAGGCTCGATTTCGGCGTCTCTGCGCCGGAATAGTCGATGCCGATATACCGATCGAAAGCCGGCAGGCCACTCATGGCGGTGCGCTCCCGTTGGCGCTATATCCAACAACTAAACAGGTTATACGCTAGGCGAGATGCGAAGCGGCTAGCCGCTCGATTCGGTTGGCAGCCTCTGGTGTTCCGCCAAATTGGCGCATGGATTCTGCGACTCGGCGAGCCGAGCTGTGATAGCCAGGCTTGTCCAACACACGGTGCACCTTAGCGCTGAATTCGGCCACGTCGATATGCTTTTCACCATTTGCGCCGTCCATGGGCATCACAATCTCGCCAGCGCCTAGTGCCACCAGACGGCGGGCGTTGCTCTCGCGCTCCGTGATGGTCGGGATGATCACCGCTGGCGTACCGGCGGAGAACCCGGTCATGACCGAGCTGTGACCGCCATGATGCACCATCAGGTCGCAGTGCGCAGCCATGGCAGGACCCGGCAGATAGGCGGCATGATGGAAGTTCGCCGGCAGAGCACCGAACTCCCTGGGTACATCCTGGTAGCCAGTTGTCAGCACAACTTGTACGGGCGCATCAGCCAGCGCCGCGATTGCCGCTCGAATCACCACGATCGAGTCAATAGGAGTGGGAGCGTCGGCGTACCGGGGATTGCCGGAGTAGACCCAGATCACGGGTTGGTCGCGACTGAGCGCTAGGACCCAGTCCGGCAGCGTCGCATTGCCGCGCTGCCAGATGATTGGCCCGATGTGAGTGACCCCTGCGTTGCCGGAAACAGGGTCGGTTTCCGGCGTACCGACGATTAAGGAGAGGTCGCCCGCCAGCAGATCGACGCAGCGGGCGACGGGCGCGATGCCGTATTCCGCTGCCACCTTGTTGATTGCGGGCGCGGCGCTGGGTAATCCGGCTGGCCGCTCGCCTTTCCACCAGAGAAACCCGCGGCTCGCCGGATGAAAATTGCCCTGCAGCACGCTGGCGAGTGGCACTTGGAGAATGCGCGCGGCGAGGCAAGCGAACAGCCCAAAGGAATCGACTACGACATCGGGAAGGAAATCGCGCACCAAATCGACATGGACAGCCGTCGCGGCCCGAACGAATTCCTCATCTGCAAACAGAGCGCCGAACATCTGTTCCACGTCCCAGGCCGAGCTTGCTTGAGCGAGGTCACCCGGAGAATCCGGCATACGAAGCGATGGCATCGGGAGGTTCTTCAACCCTGCATCCTCGATCAGTTTTGCGGGCACCGGCGCTGGGTTGAACACCGCGACGTCGTGGCCGCGATCTGCCAGCACTCCGGCGATGGGTACAAGACGCGTCGGCAAGCCGAGGTCATTCGCCGGCAGCATGGTAAACAGGAACTTGGCCATCCAGAACCTTCGCCTATTGGTCTATTTCTGTTCGTGCCAACGCTCGCCAAGCAATCACAAACGACTGACAGGCATTGAAACCTCGATGCCGCTTTCGCATGGAGGCTGCTCGTTACCTCAGTTTGGGACGCTTGCAGCGAAATACACGGCCATCCGCAGGTCGGGACATGTGCGCCAAATAACGGATGCGGCTAGGCCTTCTGTAGGATTGAGCCCAGCGTTCCGCGAATTGGCGAGGGTGATGGATCTCCCGAGCTCGGCAGAAGGTCTGCAACGGTTTGACCGGCACGCACACGGGCGAGCCATTCGTCCGGGTCGTACTCCACACCAACAGGATTCTCACCAAATTGGGGCCCGTTCATAAAGGCATGGGCCTCTTCGTTCGAGCAACAGCAGTCCACCTGGAACTCCATCTGATTGCCATCGGGATCAGCATAGTACACCGAAACGGTGATTCCGTGATGCACGCACCAATAGGGACGGATTCCGTCCTGCTTGAGGCGAGCGTAGGTTTCGAATAGGTCAGACAACGAGGCGAACGTATAACCTACGTGATCCACTCCCACGGTGGGCGGCCGGTCTTCGCTGGAGCCGTTAGGCTGCATGAGCGACAGGTTGGCAAATGCAAAGCGATGGTGCTCGTCATCGAACGTCGCGAAGGCCAGCGCCGGGTTCTGGTACTGGATCCTGGCGCCAAAGACGGTTTGATACCACTGCAGCATTTCGTCGAACCGCCGGGTGCGGTACACGACGTGAGCCATCTTGGTAGGGCGGGTATCTGCCATCTTGATCTCCTTGGTACCGAAACGCATAAAGGGTGTCAGTATATGGGCGCGCCAGTCTGCTTGTAAACGGACTCGGACACTCGTATCGCAGTGACCAACGCCGATGTCCGTGAGTGTGATCCGATCGATCTCGCCGGTTTGTTTGGCGTCATCGTTGTCACCAGAAAAGGCATGACGCGCGAAGATGGCCGTCCCAAGGATGTCGACCGCGAGTTCGTCTCCATGTATATCGCTATCAACGAGAATGAAAGCTGGGCGCGGTCATCTTCCAATAAACTCCGCCATCTTCTATCTAATACTGTCCGTAGCGGCCGCGGACCGAGTCGAATAGTTTCTGTGAATCATAGCCCACGCCGTCCTTGAAGACGATCTCGACCTTCTCGATGTCGTCGATCTTGCTGGTGGGATTGCCTTTGATCACTACTATGTCGGCGTTCTTGCCGGGCGCAATTGAGCCGATCTGGTCTTGTTTGCCCATGTAGGTTGCGCCGTTCAGGGTCGCGATTTTGATCGCCTCCACCGGAGTAAATCCCGCTTCCACGAGCAATTCAATCTCGCGTTGATCGCCGAATCCTGGCAGCGTGCCGCCGTTGCCGGTGGGGTCGGGACCTGCAAGCAGCAAACCGCCAGCCTGGGCGAAGGCGTGCTCCAGTTGCATGTCGCGCTGGAACATCTCGGCGGAATTGCCGGCCGGTGAAACGGCGCGCCGGTTCCGGGCATAGAGAAACGCCGTGCGCGCTTCCGGGGACATGGCTTCGAGCATGTCGGGGCGCAGCGGTGGGCGTCCCGGCACCGAGTGCTCGAAGACCGGCAGCGTTGAGGTGATAGCCACGTGGGCTTTGACCAATGTCGCGATCAGGTCTTTGGCCTCAGGCGAATCGGGGGCCATCTTTTCCAGAGTGGGTTTGCCACCGCTCTTGGGACACTGGTCGGGCTGCTTGCCGGGATCGAGCTGCGTGTTCACGAAAAAACCGTGCTCCAGATCGTCGATGCCGAGCGCCGCAGCCTCCGTATACGTCACCGAGCAAAGATGGCCGGTCACCTTTATGCCGCGCTTGTGCGCCTCTTCAATCGCGGCCTTGAGCTGGTCGCGGGTGATGTCCATGTATGCCTTGAAGGAGGTGACGCCTTGGTCGGCCCAGTAGTTCACCAGCCGGCGCGCATCTTCCGGACTATCGAGCTGGTGCATTTGCATGAAAAGGTAGGAATTCGGTCCTTCCAGATATGGCCCGGTCACATCAATGTGTGGACCTGGGACCAGGCCGGAGTCGATCATCTTCTTGAGGTTGAGGTCAGCGTAGGTCTCGACACTGCCGGTGGTGCGCATGGTGGTCACGCCCGCCGCCAGGTACATGCGGGGCGAGGAGAACGTCATCTGCGGCACCAGCAGCGGTGCTTCCCAATCGCCATTCGCTTCCAAGTCGGGTCGTGCGATGTGAAACAGATGATTGTGCATCCCCACGATGCCGGGCATCACGGTGTATCCATGCAGGTCGAGTACTGTTACGCCGTTGCTTGAGGCGACGTCTGCGCCAGGCTGAACAGCGACGATCTTGCCGCCTTCGATCACGACGTTCTGATCGTCAACTGCCGGCTTGCCCGTGCCATCGATCATGCGCACATGCGCCAGTACCACTCGCGGCGAGTTCACCCGAATGTACTTCTGTGTGAGTGGCGACAGCGTGACGGGAGGCTGCGCATTCAGCGCGACGGCGGACAAAACGAGCGGAACCCACAACATAAGCGAGCGGCAACGATTCATGGCGTCTCCGGATGTTCACGACATTGTACTGGTTTAGCCACTGCGGCCCGCTAGCCAGCTCAGACTGTAATTCAGGCTCTGCAACCCAAGACTCAATGGCGGTTCTAAACCGCGCCGCCGGTAACGGTGCCCCCTGCCGGCCAACGAGCCAAGATCAATGCAATTCACACTGGAGCGTACCCATGAGACTCCGTCGGAATGAATACTGCCCGATTCACCGGTCGCGGTTCTGCTGCGGTCGGGAGCAGGCACGGAAAGAGCGCAGATTTCAGCTGGGTGTTAAGCGCATCGAAGATCCGCATCACCCGAGGGGGTATCGCGAACTGCGGTCGTCAGCCGAGATGCGGAAGCTACTGAACCGAAAAGTCGTGGAGCAGTCTGGGAAGTGCGCCATTTGCCACCATGAATTTGCCGACTGCAGCGACATCGTACCGGACCACAGACACCCGAAAGGAATGGGAGGAGCCCGGCGAGATGACCATCCGGAAAACATCCAAGCCGTGCATTGGTGGTGCAATTCAGAAAAAGGGTCGATCAGAAAGAGCGACTGATGACCGCTCAGTCCACCTGCCCGTCGAGTTGCATGGAATGGTATGCCCGTTCTGTGCTGTGGAGTGATCGTCTTAGCGCCGTCGAGTGCGTATGGCATGACACTTAAGGTCGCCTTCTCGTCAAAGAATTGCTCCGGCTTCTCTCAAAAGACTGATCATCGTTTCCAGTCGGTCGGGAGTGGCGCTTGGGGCATTCCTTTGATTTGCCGCAACTCCCGGTGCCAAAGTCCAACCGCTTTCTTCGAGAATGACCTTCAACCTCAGAATCGTCTTGTCGCGAGCCCGTGCATCGGCCAAACCTCTCCCAAGTGACCAGTAAACATGTTGCCCAAAAACCCAGCTCTCCAGAACATGCACAAGGAACACATCTGCCGGCTCATTTTGTCGCGCCTTAACCTCACTTCTCGCTCTCGCCAGGGGAAGACGGTCGTGCCTCTCGAACCCAGGCTTATCTGGAGCTTCTGTGATGCAGGCCGCCAATGCAGCGCGGATAAGTCCCGGTAGCTCGTCAATTTTGCCTTGGTTGGAAAGGGTTAGCGCCAGGCGGTCGAGCCAATCTACAGGGCCCAGAAATTCTTGATCGACGCTACCGAACCACTCACTGGCACTTGGTGCATCGCCAGATTTTTCCAAGAAGAGGCGCACGAGGGCTTTCGTGGTCTTGGGTCCGTCATCGAGTTGCAGCACCGTCCAGTGAAAGAGGGCCTCCAACACAAGACGGAAGACCTGTCGGATCTGGAGCGTTCGCCATGCCTGCTCGAAGGGCTGGAGGTCCAACGAAGGGTTGAAATTTGTCGGCGCTCCGCACATCGTTCGCCGAACTGCGTTGACGTCAACCGAGGACCCGAAATACTCGATCGCGGATATTACGAGCTTCGTGCCGCCTCGACGCTTTGGTGGCGCGAACTCCCCGAACAATGCCTCTGCGGTGAACTGCCTTTCCGCTAAGGTTGGTTGCTCCAGTGCCCAATTTTCCGCTAATTTCTCGACCTCGCTGCTAGTCAGTTCTACCGCACCGAACTGGTTAAAAGCAGCATGGTTGAGGTGACTGGCAATTTCCTCCTCGAAAGCAGCGAGAGCATTGCCAGCAGCGGGATTCGGAATCATCGCGCCGGTACCCTTCGGATCAGGCGCAAGCCAGCCAAGACTCTTGAGCCCGGGTCCGTAATTCACTGGAGCACTCAGAGAGGTCGAGTATCTACGTATCTCTTTTCGCCTTCGCCATTCATCGCCGCCGAAAACGTAGCCCTTGTCGGCAATGATGGGGGCGAGTACGTCCCGCCCGGGAAGGCTTGCGGTAGGATTCCTCAGGAATTGGGACCACGTGTAAATCACTTCGACGCGATCGACAAAATCTTGGAGTTCAGCCACGAAAATCGACGTCTTTCCCAATTTGCGAGCGCAGATGGCAGCGCGGTGCCAAGCCCACGTCACAACCGTGAATGGTCGGATATGCTGCGCGACGTTGTTCACGCCAGGCAGGACTTCGTCCATCAGATCGAAATTGATTTGGCGAAGCCCGAGGGGATCAACCCCTCCAGGTTTAGGCATATATCGCGATGTGCGTGCTGGCTCCGCGGCCTGAGCAGCGCTGTTGGACAACTCCGCAACGGTGAGTGCGCCCATCTATGGTTGCTCACAGAGCAAAATATGGCCGCAACAGTTGGTGATCCCGTTTTGCTGCAAGTCTGAAGCCTTCGATGTAGGAAGAGTCATGTAGCAGAAAGGGCAAATGGCAGAGTATTGAGCCATTATGCGTACACGCTTGTTTCTTGCAACCTTAAGCGCTTCCCACTCTGGAGTGCGACTGAGACAAGGATAATCCGCATCAGACAACGGCCAGAATGCTGCGGAAACGTAGGTTTGAATTTCCTCTTGCGGCGTATGGACGCTGAGAATGTTTTGCCACAGCACGTGGAAGCCGAATTCGGGGAGGAGAAGGCGAGTAAATCCCTTGGCAAGACTTACATTCGGCAATCCCAGTGACATGTCAGTTCCGAGACGAAGAAGCTTTCCGCGAACGACACGAGCCACGGATATGTCCGATTGCTCATTTAGCCCTGCTGCCCACAGTAGAACTGCCACTGCGGCAACTTCTGAATTTGCGCCTTTTGGAGGGTACTTTATGAAGCAGTCGACCAAGCGATTCAGGTATTCCCACACACGCCATTCTTCGGGTTCGAGGCGGTCGCATACGAACTGTATTATGTAAAACGCTTCGGGAAGGTTGCGCCTGCTCTCCGAAGCGTTCAACATCGCACTAAAGAGCTGTTCGAATCGTTTCAGGCGGCTTTCGTTGTTCTTCTCGGGTGGCGTCGGATCAATCGGGTCATTGTCTTCATCGTCTTCTGAGGTACCATTCCCGCCGCTGACAATTCCTTTTATTGGCCCTCTCGGCTCACGGAAACACTGCAATACGCTCTGCATGAAGTGCCGCCAAGCCGCCCCGCCTGAACTATAAGAAGCATGCGCAAAGGGTGATGAAGGCAATGTGGGCTCAAGTATCCGGGCGACATCTACGCGAACCTCAGGAGCTTCAACTTGCGGGGGATCTCCGACAGCAAATGCTGGCCGTGATGTGAGATAAGACGGGTTCTCGTAGAACCAGGTCATCACGGCGGCAACATCGTCAGGGGTTTCGTTTCCAGCTAGTAAGGAAAGAAAACTGGGTACAGCATTGCCGAGGTGTTTCCTGACCTCTGCAAGATCCCGGAACAGAACGAATCCCTGAGCACTTGCTCCGGAGTCGGACATGATACGTATTATTAGTCGCTCAGCACTCCACGCCAGGTTTTCGACCTCTCGTGCTTTGAATCCGAAGTGGCCGTCTGAGCCGATGATGGTAGTGGCAATCTCCGTCTGCCCAGCTGCACTAAGCCGGAATATTCTGGCCTGACCTGCATGAAACGGAGTCAGTATCTGGGCATCAACTTCGCCAGAACTGAGCGCTGCGCGAAGAATCCCCTCAACTTCATGGCTATCCTCTGCCCCATCTGAAGCATCGACTTTTGCGGGCACCAACGCAACGGCGGGGCTGAGCTGCCACTGCTCCACTTTAGTGTCATAGCGTCGAAGCACGCATAATTCGACATTGCGGCCCTCGCCCCACGCCGCCATCGTCGCGTTCGCACTGCCGGACAGCACTATGCGACCGCCTCGGCAAACAACCTCAAAGACCTTGGCGTGGAGTAGACGCGGTACAGGTTCTCTGCACCACTCGACTGCGACTGGCAACAGCTGCTTCTGGCATGCGCATGGCCAGGCCAATCCAGCCGAACCTGCAACCGTGCCGCCATCATGCGCGTGTATACAGACTCGATCTAAGTTGAATCGCTTACATATTTCTTCGACCGCAGAGCCGTCGTAAAAAGGCGAGGCCACGGCCAGTCGCTCCGCTCCTCCAAGGTCGGACACTTGGTCGTATATCTGGTCGAGAATGGAACGGTTTAGGCTGTGAATTACACGCACACGGCCAGTTCTTGGTCTATTGGCTGCTCTGCCTCGGAGTTCCTCCGCCACGGAAAAGCATAGTCCAGGATCCGCGAGTGCCACGTTCGGCGACGTGGCCAGTGATTCCAAGAAGTCAGCTACGTCTTCGATAGAATCGGAGGCAAACCCCGTGTGCAAATGTTCGATGCACTCCAGATTCGAGCCCCATCCACCAAAAGTGAGATTCCCCGATCCGATCACAACATGAGCCTCTGTTTTCGAGGTCAAGACAGTAACCTTCGCATGAAAGCAGCCATTCTTCACCGAAACGGGTTCGATATCATACAAACGACCGGCGCTCCGGGCCCCATATTCGGAAAGTGCAGAACGCACACCTGCGACGTCCGCCAGTATTGCGGTGCTTCCGACTTCTTGTCGTACTAGCGCGTCCAGAACCACTGACTCAAAAAACGACAGACTGAGCGCGTAACTTGTGAACAATGACCGCGACCAGCGCTGTGCGTTAATGAGGTCAAGGGTTGAAAATGGTTTCATACGAAGGACAGATTGCCAGAGCACGAGCTAATTGCACTGCATCCTCAAGTCTAACCTTTGCTCACCGAGTACCGTCAAAATCCGAGCACTGCGCGAGACTTTAGGCGGATGGCGCTGATTTCGCAGCACAGTTCTTCGGGCTATGGGCATTCGAGCAAGGAGATGGCATGTGTGGATTTGTTTTAGGTGTCAATCTCGCGTTCTGGTCTTGCGTGCGCGAAGCCGTCGGCAATGTCCTGCAGAAGTTCGATATAGAACGACCGACCCCACAGCCAGCGATCTTTATCTCTAAGCGACAGGCCTTCCGGCGCGACGCGCTGTACTGCAGCGACGTATTTCAGGTATCCGCTCCACAAGCGTTCATAGTTGATCGTGTGTTTGAGACGGTGAAAGTCTCCGAGCACGTTACAAACGCGAATGTCGTATACCGTGAATTCGTTGGGGTAGAGCACGGTCAGAATCGCTGAGGCCGTCGGAAGAAGGAAGCCCCAATCCCGGATCAATATGAGGAACCGATCTTTGGACGAGCTGGCCTTGGCGATCGCACTCGTCAGCGAGCGCACCGCAGCTTCTAGATCGGCGTAGCGACCGGAGAGCATTAGGCGCCGAGCAATCTTCGACTTGGAGCGGTTCGCTTTCCAGATCACGATACAAAAGAAGTCGATAGCACCGAGCGTGCCTTCCTGGGCGAAGCGTCCGGAGACCGTCTCGAACAGGTACGGTTCCAGTTCGTAGTAGACACGAAAATCGATGCTTTCTGCTGGTGCTGATTCAGTACTCATGGTTGAATAATGACTACTCGCAAGCCTCGGACAAGCCATGGATCTCGACGTTCCTCGGCCTGTCCCCGTAAATTACGAAACTGCCCATACCATTCCGCAAATCTCCTTGCCGGCACCGCGTTATTCGGATCGATACGCATGTCATGGAGCCTTTCGAGCTTGTATTCGGGATTGATGACAGCGTTCGGGCCGTTGCACTGTATGGTTCTGCTTTGCGCGGTCCCGAATGCCTGGGCAGTAGGCATCTGGTTTATGTTCAAAAGCCAGGTGTCCAGCATGAGGTTTGGGACTTGCTGCTGTAGCTTTTGAAACGTTACGTAATACGGGAACACATAAAACACTCCGTTTGGCGAAAGGCTCGACAACTGATAAAGCAAGTCGTGCTGTTCTCTCTTCAATGTGTATTTGTAGGGGGGGCTTCAGACTTACCTCTGGGTGCCTTGAATTGAAATGCGAAGATTTTGGCGCTCGGACTTAGTTGCACAAAAAAGTCCACACCTTCTTGCTTTTCTTCCTGCTGGGTGAGGCCTCGAAGATATGCTTTCGGCATTCCCCAAGAAGCACGCATCAAGAGGAGCACTTCATGCCCGACATTAAGTTCTAAGGATTTTTCCGAAACTTTCATATCGCGGATCCCCGTAAGCCTCTTAAAGTTCTTGGTATACCCATCCCAAAGCGGCCTCAATTCGACGTCGATATTCTGTGTCGATCTGTCGAGGTGCCCGCTCAATGTACCGCTTCGCGTTATCTCGCGTGGTGCCCGTGAGTCCTCTGAGATATTCGATCACTTGGTCGACCGATGGCACTGTGTCCCGGCCGTCGAATGTTGGACCCAGTGCGGTCCAAACCACCGCATCGAGGCAGTGGCCTTCGGCCCACTTTGACAATTCCGGGATGTTATCCGTGGCCGTCTGCCCCTGCTGCCATGATCCGATCTTCGAAGTCCAATTGTCTCTAGGTATGCGTTCTCTATCGCGGAGGGCCTCAGTAGCGGTTTGGACGTCAGTTGGCAGCATATGCGCCCAGAGAAGCCGCACAGGAGAGGCGCCCGGCTGAACCACCAGGGTTATGCGGCCGTCGGACGACTGGCGAGTAAACTCGACGGGCGCAAATGGGCCGTCTTTGAACCATTCACGCTGTATTGGCAGAGAGCCGGAGTCCCAGATGAGCGAACCCCAGCCGAGACAAGCGATTTTCATAGTTACGTCCCAATATCTTGGTTGCTGGTCGACGGCTCTAATGACGAGCCATAATTTCTTCTAACGGCGAGTTCTAATGTTCTTCACCCAAGTGTCCAATGCGTCGATTCGAGCCTTCAGCTCGCCTGGACCAGGAACCGGAGTCCCATCTGCAGCAGCTTGATCGTGACCCCGGATCCAGCGAGAGCATTGCGTCATCTCTGCGTCGACAGTTTCGCAGTCGGCCGGAGTTATGTCGTGCAAAAAGCGCAGTTTCTTTGTTTCTATGCTCGGGCGATACCGATCAACCACGTCATTTAGCAATACTTCTGTTATGGCTCGTTCCCATGCCTCTCGCAGAAAACCGTAAATTTCTCGGGCTGCACTTTCGTATGACTCCTGACCCGCTGTTCGATGAAGCTTTTCCGCCGCTTGCCAAAGGACTCTGAGTTTGCCTATCCGCTCCTTTATTGGCATTGCCAGCCATGGTAGGTCAGGCGAGCAAATCCCAGCCTGTCCTTCTCGCCGAACGTACTGGTTTTCGCAAGGAACGCCCTGTCTGTCGGATTCGTCAAGCAACAGACGAAGAAACAAAAGGTCGTGTGTGAATACAACAACCTGCCGTGTCTTTGCCTCGGCGATCAGTCGTCGCGCAATCCGCTCTCGCCAAATATGATCGAGCGATGAGACCGGATCGTCGAAGATTATGGCAGATTGAGATGATGCTGTGCTTAGCTCAGTGAGAAACGCCGCCAGGGATAGCGTGCGGGACTCTCCCTCGCTCAGAACCTCAGCAACGGACACGCCAGGAGCATTAGTAAACACGAGGCGATGGAAGTTGGCGCCTTTCGCTCCCCCGGCAGATTGGATCTCAAGCGCTAGGTGCTTGAAATCGAGCTTTGACAGCTCATCCTGAAACGTCGTGCGAAGATTGTCTGTGACCAGCTCTTTCGTGAGCTCGGTGCTCTTTCGCGTGACCGCAACTGTCGAGGTATCCTCGATGCATTGCCGGTACGCCGCCAATCGCTTCTTGCGCTCGACCTCTCCCAAGACGGCTGGGAGTCCGATGGCGAGCGCCGCCCGCGCGTCAAGTTCCCTAAGCTCTACCAACAGCTTGGGGTCAAAAGATGTTCCCTCACGGTCTAATCGGTTGGCGCGATCCTCAAATGCCTTCATTGCGATACGAACGTCAGTGGCAGGACTCGTCGCCAGTCCGTCTGCGGGTAAGGATGCTGAATTTTCAGCTCCTTGCTTCACCTTCTCTTGAAGCAGGAGGGCTGCCGCAAGGAAATCCTTGATGCGCTGACCTAGATCTGGATCATCTGCAGCAATCTCGTCCGCTGCGAGAGTGATATCTCGACGCTCCACAGCTGTCTTGATAATTCCGAACAAGATGTCGCGGAATTCTGCTTCTGCCTTGCTGAATGAGGCTTGCGCCTTGGATGTTATGTATTCGGAGAAGTGCTTTATACGAGCGGCGGCTTCCGCCGCAATGGTTTGCTGGCAGAACGGGCAACGCGCTCCTTCCGTCAAGACCGGAAATGCCTCGCCGGGATAAGCAACGGTGGAGAACTTGCTTGCGGTTTCCCACATCAGCTTCCATGCATCCGTGCCGGTGCCGGGAAGTAGGTCTGGGGTGAGTACCGCATTTTGCAGCAGCAGGAGTGATTCTCGTGCGATGCGAACCGTGTCTGCTGCACGTCGCAACTCTGAAATACGCACCTGGCTAAGCACAGAACTAAGGTTGTCGAGATGAGTTACGAGAAGGCTGAGACGCTCCGCCTTAAGCTTGAGCTCTCGAGATCGTTTCTTCGGGTCGGATGATTGGAAGTCGCGCTGCTGTTCACGAAGATCTTTCAGTCGACGGGTTTCGTCTGGCGCCAAAGTCGCGAGCGCTCGGATTTCGTCAACGTTTGTCAGAGCTGTCAGGCCGTCGATTAACGTTCGAACACGCGTGCCTTCTGGCACGCCCGGCAGATTGGAGACCGCCTTATTGAGCTGTTGCTGTTCGGCCTCTAATCTCGTACGGACCGCATCGCATGTGCTCGACAACTTGTCGAAAATGTCGAGGCCGTACGGCCTAAACGCGACGTCAGTCTTGTCGCGCAGATATACGGGGGCACAATGCGCATCGAAGACACTCACCCGCGCGAGAGCTTCCGATGCCACAGCGTCGGGCGTCCAGTCCAGCGGTGCTTGTGTCGTGCCTTCCTGGTATCGGATCGTCGCTTTAGGTTTGAGGGGCGTATCACTGCTTAGGACATCTCCCAAGATATTCTCGACGCCACGTGAACGACAGGCTCGCTTGAGAATGCGCGCATAGCCGGACTTGCCAGCGGCATTTTGGCCATAGACGATCGTTAGATTCGGACCGAATGCAACTGTCTGTTCAGCAGCAAGCGCATTGAGGCCGCAATGGTGTGTCACGCTCATTAGCAACACGGCGGCAGACTGAGTGCCTTTTACGGCGAGATGCTCATCGGCCAACGGGATCGCATTTCGAGGCTCGGCGAGCCCATGAGCGGACTTGCAAAGCTCCACGAGTTCTTGGATCTCTGGATCTGAAACGACTGCAGAAGAAACAAGCCGGCGCAGAGCGTCCCTTTGCCAGTTTGGCCTGGCCTTTGACCATTCAAGAATTTCGCTGAGTACATCTTTTTTCGTGGTAGGCACGCTCACGGGGGCAGCGCTTGCAGCCGATTCATCTGTCGAAATAGGTGATAAGTTCATGTTCCGTTATCCCGCCTCGCGAGAACTTCGTTCACCTTACCAGTTACGTAGCTAGGATCAAGGACATGTATCACACACGTGCGGGCAGCGCATCTGGGGCTTTTGAGTCAAACAGTTGGCTGACTTTCTGCAATCGGTCCGGCCTGCATAACGCCCAACGGAAGTACCGGCGTACGGTCCTGGAGTTATACCGCGTGTCTAACTGGGTTGAAAGGCTGAGATACAGCAGAAAGGCCGTGCGCCGACTGGGTAACTTTACATCGGCAGATTCCCGGGGATTCCAGTATTACTCAGGTGCGTAACCGCCTCCAAAGAGCAACGACGGCGATCGATCCTACGAGCAGGGTGACGCCCAAGAAACTCACCATAGCAATGATCGCAATTAACCCCCGCAACTCCCACAAGTAACTGCCAAGACAGGCAACAAAGAGTGTCACAATCGCCACAACGAGCGGCAGTACGAAAAAAGGAAACATCGTCCCGCGCAGAGCCCACGGAAGTTGTCGCCATGGCGTGCCGGGATTCATTCGATCCGGAAGATCCAAGAATTCTTCACGCGGGAGTGTAAGGAAGGGCCGCCAATATTTTTGGTATGAGTTCGCGAGGTATGTCACACTGTCCGCGGTGTACTTGTCGATTGAGAATAGGTCACTATGGCCGAGTCCTTCGGCACGTATGTTGACGACCTGGTCGCCGTCGAATCCGCGACGTCCAGAGGGACCTGAATCCCAGATGGTTGCGTGCGCTAGTGGAACAATCTGATCGGAGGTTCCATAGTGGTTAAGAACATCCTGGACAAGGCCGGCATCTCTGACGGATTTCCAGTCGAAGTCGGGGCGGAGGACGCAGCCGGCAAGAATGATCCGTCCGAACTGCAGCCGATCGGACTCTCTAGCAAGCTCGTCCTCTAGCAAATGCCCGAAGAGCCAGGTACCAAAGCTGTGTGCGATCACATCGGGGCTACCTTCGAAACCTCGCGCACGTGCCTGATCGCGAAGGGCTGCGAGTTTTGAGCGCAGTTCGCGTTGGAGCCTGCCACGGCGCCATGCCATGACAACACCCGCAATGACAATGCCATATTTGTAGACGGCGACGGGAACTGAGCGGCCCCACGTAGTACTGAAAAGCCAGCTAAACGCCTCCTGCCAAGCGCCCGATGTATTCATGCCGTGGATGGCAACCACCCAGTCGACACTGCGGTTTGGCGCTAGGTGACGGACGAAGACCGTCTCGGCAGTTATGCCGCCATGTTCGCTGTAGCTTTCGCCGCAATAGGGGCACACGAGAACTCTGATCTCTTCTCCGTCGAGGTCCTTAGCACAATGCGGACAGCGATGCCGCTGCTCGGGTTCGACCCAACCATCAGAAGCAAACCTTTTGAGCAGATCGAGTGCGGTGGCCAAGGGCCCGTGCAGATCGCTTGGAGTAAACTCAGTAAGTCGTTGCTTTGACTGCTCTTCAAGCTGATCAAGTTGAGGGCCGGACACTACTTGCGCCAAGTGCGCCCAGTATTCGGGTGGTGGCAGGATCGCTGTGCTTCCTCGACCGATCCAAGCTGGCGAGTCTGGCGAACTCGGCGACGTCGCAGGCTTCATTGGTGAGCGCTCAACTTGGAAAGGATAGTCCACACTTCGGAAGCGTCCATCAGAGCCCACAGGCGGATCCGATTTTCTTTGCCATAAAGCTGAACTCTTAAAGGACGATCCAAGCCCTCACTCTGCTGGAAGATGAAGACACCTTCGACGCCCTGGAAGGCGGGCAATTGCTGGTCTCGCACAGATTTGCGCACGTCTTGGATGGCAGGCTCCTCCCAATAGGCCTTGTCGCGCGAGTTAGCGGCGAACTCCACATAGGCACCACCGGATGCCAGGCGGGATCGCTGCGCCTTCACTTCCGGGGAACTAGTGTTGTTTCTAGGAACGCTCTGTTGATCGAGGTTCTTGGAAACGAGTGCGATATTCATCAAACCCCGCTCCAGTGCTTTGACGTCCATCAGCAGGGAGATTACTCGGTTGGCCTCGCTGATGGCGGTCTGGTGCTCAGCGCCCTGGATCGGGTCGGGAATGAACAATCCAGCGATGCCTTCCTTAAGATGTGCTTCGAATCTGGTGATGGCACGACGCTCGACCTGCCGAAATGCCCGGTATTCGTACAAGTCCAAGCCCTCCTGCTCCTGGTAGTTCTTCTCTGGTACCGGAGTCCAACTAGGTGAGGCCTCTTGCCATACGAGCCGGAGCACCGAGCCAGTAAACGAGATGGAAGTGAGCGTCGGTTCGTCCGGAAATGCTAATGCCGTCTCTCCGTTCCAAACACCGTCGAGCCCCGCGTCGGCGACACGCTTGCGGATCTTGGGCTCGGTTAGTTCCTTACGAACGGTGGAAGAGAGCGTGTAGAGGTAGACGTGTTGGTTCCCCCATCCTTCTACACTTGTCAACCAAGTACGGACATCATCTAGCTTGAGGTCGCCTGATTCGATAGCTTTGGTAAGATTGGCCTCGAATTCATCTTTGTTCGCTCCAATCCGGATGTTCTTGCTGCGCAAGAGATCCTTAACGAAGCGGTTACCCTGGGCCCGAATGATGCCCGCAGCGAGGCGCTTGAGGTCGGCGATTTCGGCAGGCGTTGCTTGAGGTCTCGCGAATGTCGGAGTCATATCGAAGATTTCCGGCTTCCTGCCAGCGCACTTAATAATGTTGCGACTAGCGGCGGAACCTATTACCGTACAACTCACAGAACTTTGACGGGATAATGCTACATCGGGTCGTGGATGAAATCGATCCCAAATACTGTGCCCGGTGCGGCATAGTCGGATACGTTTGCATCAGTGGAATAAACGAGAAGGCAAGATGCGGGGTCCGCTGGAACGGTCAATCTCGGCCATGAGCGAAACTTAGTCGACTGAAGTCCAGCCAAAAGACTGAGTTCGCGTCGGATGCCGAGGATTTCTTTCAGTAGGCTCTTCTCATATCCGGTGTTCTTGCACTCGATGCCTAGCCATATCTCATCGTATTTGGGGCGCCCAGACACCCCGGCGGCAACGATCAGAATGTCCAGTTCATGGTAGTCGCCCTTGGTGAGCGACGGTGCTCCCCCAGTACAGTAGCTTAGTGAGAGAAACTCGACGTCAGTCCACAGTTCCGCAACACAGTTTCCCGAACGCCCGAGTTCAATTCGCGGATAGCTGCGATTAATCGGACCTGGAGAACTCTTCAGTTGGACCTTTGTGCCGCCAACGAGGGTCAACGAATAGCCTTCGTCTACCGAAAGGCGCTCAACAACCCGACTCAAAACATGCGCCTCGTAGAGTTTGCCTGCCGAAACGGTTTGCGGAACAAGGCCCTGCGTAACCCCGGAAGATGCACCCAAATAGCGTTGGAAAATGTCTCGAAGTTGCCGCTGAATCTGATCACGCGTCATTGCTGGTCTTCAGGTAATTCAGCTTCGCGTTGGATATCAGCGGTGATGCGATTCAGCTCCGCAAGAAACTCGGACCGGTCCGGCAATTCTGCCAAGTTGATTTCGTCGGTGTCATATAGTTCCCGCTCGGCCGGCGAGAGTGCGACAGAAATGCCGCGAATCGGTGAGTCGTCTGCCAACCGGACGAAATGATTCATCGTGTTTAAGATCGGGCCCGCCATCCCGCCGGAGCGTTCAGAATAGACCTTGGTGATGGTTCGCAGAAGCCTAACGACATACCGTCGGGGATCGTTGTCCCGCTCCGTTGAACGAACAACCAAGTCCAGCGACCCGGGGTCATACTCACGGAGGAGTCCCTCGATTTCCCTGACGAGCACGACACAATCTTGTCGGGTTAACGCCATCGCCGCTTACGATAACACGATTTCGTGGCGGCTATCATCCTCTTTCCGCACCGACAACGAGTTGTCATCGAAATCGATGGACAACAGCAGCACGCTGTCCTGCCTGACCAAGAAGTATCAAGGCAATTCATACTGGAGCATTCCCATGAAACTCCGTCGGAATGAATACTGTCCGATTCACCGATCCTTGTTCTGCTGCGGTCGCGAGCAAGCGCGGAAGGAACGCAGATTTCAGCTTGGTGTTCAGCGTATCGAAGATCCCCACCACCCGAGGGAATATCGCGAGGTCCGGTCATCGGCAGAGATGCGAAAGCTGCTAAACCGAAAGATCGCCGAGCAGGAGGGAAAGTGCGCAATCTGCCGCATCACCTTC
>Ga0187883_10000657_pt1 | contig 21268 bp, 18 predicted proteins | sample June2016WEW_20_1_2_FD_132966 | JGI IMG/M metagenome (GOLD analysis project Ga0187883, IMG submission 132966) | Peatland microbial communities from SPRUCE experiment site at the Marcell Experimental Forest, Minnesota, USA - June2016WEW_20_10 | ecosystem: Environmental > Terrestrial > Soil >...
ATCCTCAAGTCCTATCCGAGTCTCAACGCATCACAGGTGGAACTCGCCTCAATCTACTCGAAGGCGTTTCCGCAGCGGGGCCGGCCACGGCGGCTATCAATTCCAGGCGCTACCAGAATCTCAATCACGAAAAAGCGGCTTTCCAACTCCTCTGTAGGAGACTGAAGATTGCTGAGATTTCTGATTGACGAATGCCTGAGTCCGGACCTCGCACACTTGGCGCGCGACCGCGGCTACCATGACAGCTTCCATGTAACCTGGCTGGGCAAGGCAGGCTGGAAGGACTGGCAGCTCCGTGACCTGATCATCGAGCAGGACTGGACGTTTGTCACGAGAAACAGCGTCGATTTTCGTGGGCCGGCTAACCAGCCAGGGTCCGAGGGGCAGTACGCGAATGTTCCGATTCACGCTGGTCTGATCTGCATAAACGGTACGGGCAAAATAACTGGCGAGGTCGAAATCGAGCTTTTCACGGCAGTTCTCGATCAAATCGGAACAGTGGATCACCTCGTCAATGAGGTGATTGAGGTTTATCTCGGCGCGGAAGAGAGCGGTGAATTTGAGATCGTCCGGTATTTACTTCCGATTCCAGATGAAACGGAGTCAGGTTGACGATGCTCGCGGAGATGGATCGTGTGCCGTTGCTCGAGCGGAGCCTGCAGATCCCAGGAATTGTAAGGCCAACGGAGCATTTGCCGAGGGAAAATCGGACGATTTCGTGCTGTCCTGGACTCGCCCGCGTAATGGGGAGCCCATTTCTTCGATTTCTCCGACGACGGATCGGCGAACGCTTGTCGACATTTGGGGAGCAATCCTGGAGAAAATCCGTAACGAGCAGAAAATAGTATCGCTAGTGGGGATCTTCTTCTACTGAATGCATTGGCTGCAAGATTCTGTCTGGGCTCGACTCCGCCGCCAATCAGGGTGAATGTTGCAATCAACACTTTCGCGGCACCAAGCGCGGGCACCCCGCCGGAGGTGTTGGGTAGTGAACAAGTAACTGCCGAACAGCCGGTGCCGAACATCCGGTGACACGCCCGGAACTGCCAAAATCTAGCTCCCAAAGCGCGACTCCTATGGGCTTGCTAGATTCTGATCAATCGAGTGTATTCCGCATAACGGTTCCTGAGTCACAGCAAAGGCAATTCGACCGGCGTAAGGGGCCCGACGCAGATTCTGTTGTTCTGTCAGCCGTCCTTATTCGGCGTCTGCAGCCCGTAGCCGCTGACCTTTAAGGAGAGCGGGCTCTATACTTTCCACATGTCTGTAAGCAAGAACACGCGGCTCCTGCTGCGCCGCGCCATGTACAACCTGCGCGGCGGCTTTCTGGTTCGCCCGCTCATCATCGCGCTCACACTGGGGGGCGCGGGGGCGCTGCTGTCGTGGCTGGAGGAGATGTTTCCGACGGTCAGCGCGTGGGTGCCGGCGACGATTTTCCCGTCGCACTCCGATCCACAGGTGGCGCAGGTGATCCTGGCGGGGATCGCGGCGTCGATGATGACGGTGGTGTCGATCGTCTTTGCCATCCTGCTGATGACTCTGACGCTGGCGTCGATGCAGTTTTCACCGCGGATCATCGTGAGCTTCGCGAAGGATCGCGTGACGCAGTGGACGCTGGGGATCTTCCTGGGGACGTTTTCCTACTGCATGGCGGCGCTGCCCGCGGCGCGGTCGCTGCCTCATCCATTTGAGCCGGTGGCCGCGGTGCTGGGCGCGATGGTGCTGGCGCTGACCTGCGTGGGATGGCTGCTGTTCTTCATCCACCACATCTCGCAGGCGATCAGCGTGAACCATATCGTGGACCGCATCGCGAAGGAAACGGAGGGGGTGATCGACGACATCATGCCGTGGCCGCACTGGCCGGAGCGACTGCTGCAAACGAAGGCACCGCCACCGACGCCGGACGAGATCCCGCTGGCGAATCCGGAGTCGGGCTACATCCGCTTTGTGGACACGCAGCGGCTGCTCGACATTGCGAAGCAGTATCACGTGCGGATTCGGGCACTGCGGCGGGTGGGCCATTTTGTACCTCAAGGGATTCCATTGGCGATGGTAGCGAAGGGCGAGCGGCTGGGGCTGGAGGGAACGGCGCGACTGCAGGCAGCGTTTGATATGGGACCGACACGGACGCTGCAGCAGGATGTCGAGTTTGGGGTGCTGCAGATTGTCGATATTGCGCTGAAGGCGATCTCACCGGCGGTGAACGATCCGTCGACGGCGATCAGTTGCGTGGATCAGCTGAGTCGGGTAGTGATCCGCTATGTGGCCCGACGGCCTCCGGACGAACTGTTGTTCGATCCGCCGGGCGTCATCCGGGTAAGCCTGGGGTGGATCCAGTTTCCGCGGCTGCTGGACGCGGCGTTTGAGCAAATCCGCATGTACGCGAAGACGGATCTGGCGGTGAGTCTGCGGCTGCTGCGAGCGCTGGGCGACGTTGCGGCATCGACGCCTGACCCGGAGTACCGGAAGATCCTGCTCTCTCGGGGATGGCGAGTGGTAGAAGGCTGCGCTGAGAAGCTGGGCGAGGACGAGATGCGTGAGCTGCGGATGCGACAGGAGTCGCTGGCGGGGCTGATGACGGAGGCGCTCCCCGGAACTTCGGACGTCGACTGATGCCTTTAGCGAGTCACGCATTGACGCTGTTGCTAGACCCGGATGGCCGTCCTGAGCGAGTCGCCAATCCGGATATTACCCCGTTTTGGGGTAATATCCGTGTTGCCGGTTCAGGCATCACAGTTGAACGTTTGTGAAAATGATTTCCAGATCCTGCTCCGCCAATCCAATCAAACCAATAGCGTGCTCCGCCTATCCGGTCGCGCAAGAGGCTATGGGTAATTTTACATATTCATGCGGACAGAACCGGGATTGCCGGATCTCATGGTTGGCGGCCCGCCCGGTTCCTCGGCGTTAGAATCATCTTCGAAGCGTCGAACCAAATGAACCTCTTGAATTCCAAATCCATGCAGCAGGTTGGCATTCACATGCTCCGGGTCCTCGTCTGCCTTGTGCTCGTCGCGACAATCACCTGGATTGCCTTCTCTGTTTTGAATGTCAATGCCCTGATTGTGGGCTTCGCATACGTGCTCGCTGTCCTCGTCGTAGCAGCTCGATGGGGTCTCACTGAATCGTTCGTGACCTCTGTGGCCGCGATGCTCTGCCTCAACTATTACTTTCTTCCGCCGATCCTATCTCTCACCATCGCTGATCCGCAAAACTGGGTGGCACTGTTTGTCTTTATGGTGACAGCGATCACCGCGAGCCAACTTTCGGCGAGTGTTCGGAAGCGTGCAGCGGAGGCTCAGGCTCGCAGGATCGAGGTAGAACGTCTCTATCAGCTCAGCCTGTCGTTGATGCTGATCGATAACACAATCGAGATTGGGCCCCAGGTAGCGGCCAGCGTCAGGACTCAGTCGGGATTCTTTGTAGTTGCTTTCTGTGACAGGCAGACTTCTGAGATTTTTTTCGCGGGAATTGAAGATCAGAGGATCGAGCAAGATATGTTGCGCTCCGTTGCTATTGGGGAAGCGGCTTGGTTCGTTTCTCGAAAGGTCTCTACTCCAACCGGCGTCGAAGTAATCATTGTCCCTGTCGCGCTTGGGGGGAGAATGCTGGGCAGTCTCGGCGCAATCGGCCCTTCATTATCTGAACCTGCCGTGCAAGCGATTGCGAATCTAGTCGCAACCGCAATCGAGCATGCAAACCAACAGAGCGCTCTTGGGAGACTTGAAGTGGCTCGCCGCAACGAGCAGCTTCGCAGTACCCTTCTCGATGCGCTCGCGCACGATTTTCTCACCCCTCTCACTTCCATCAAGAGCTCCATAACTACGGTACGTTCCGAATATAGTCATGACCCTGAGGAAGACGAGTTTCTTGCCGTTGTGGAGGAAGAGACGGACAGGTTGGGCGAAATGATCAACGAGACTACGGATATGGCGCGGATCGAGCCGGGCAAGCCTCAGATACAGCGCCGTCAAGTGTCGGTGCCCGATCTCATTGGCTCTTCTCTGCGTCGCATGAAGAATCTGTTGGACGGCCGGCCGCTGGAGGTCAAGATCCAGGAAGATATTTCAAATGTCGATGCAGATCCGGATATGATCGGACTCGCCCTGCGCCAGTTACTAGGCAACGCCGTCAAGTATTCCCCTCCTGAAACAATGATTGGAATATCGGCGAGCCAGATTGAGGACACCGTCACGATAGGAGTTCGCGATCATGGCTCGGGGATACCGCCAGACGAACTAGACGCGATTTTCGAGCGTTTCTATCGAGGAAAGCAAACACAGGAATCGGTGGCAGGGACAGGAATGGGGCTGAGCATTGCGCGCGACATCGTACGCGCTCATCATGGAAAGCTGCGGGTGCAGAACACGCCGGAAGGCGGTGCCCAGTTCTCGTTCACATTAGCCGCATTTCATGAGGTACAGTTGTCATGAAGACGGCAAAGATTCTCGTTGTCGATGATGATCCGCAGCTCCGGCGTGTGATGAAGGCTGCGTTAACCAAGCAGGGGTACATCATAGGAGATGCAAGAAGCGGCGAGGCAGCGCTTGAAAAGCTGCGCGATGAGCGCTATGACCTGGTCATCCTGGACCGGAATATGCCGGGAATGGGCGGAATCGAAGCCTGTCGTTCGATGCGCGAGCATTCAGACATGGGGATCATCATGCTTACTGTTCGAAAGACTGAAGAGGAGAAGATCGAAGCTCTGGATGCAGGCGCAGACGACTACATCACTAAGCCCTTCAGTATGCCCGAACTGCTCGCTCGCATTCGAGCCAACCTGCGGCGTGCTCCCTTGGCAACGCGCCAGGGATCGAACCTGATCACGTTCGATCAGGTTCAGGTTGATCTGGATACCCATCACGTATCGATTCAAGGCCGTGATGTGCGCCTGACTCCCAAGCAGTTCGAGGTTCTCAATTATTTAATTGCGAATCCGAATGTTTCAATACCCCACGCGAAAATCCTCCAAGCGGTCTGGGGTCCAGACTACGGTGGTGAGGTCGAATACTTACACGTATTAGTTAATCAGCTTCGCAAGAGGATAGAGCCTGACCCTTCCAAGCCGCGCTATATCCTCACAGAGCCATGGTTCGGTTACAGGTTTCAGTTGCCCCTCAGCAAAACCTAGCTCCTGCCCCTTATTGGCAATTCGCGCTTACGAACAGCCTCGCGCCCATACCAATCTGAGCCAATCCCTTTAGGAATAATTTAGGCACCTTTCAGGACTTCATTAGAGACGGAGCCATAACCTTCCGATTGTGCAGGCTGGTGCTAGACAGTCTGTCTGGAAGGTGCGCCGTGGTTGTACTGGTCGTAGTGGGCGCGTTTTGCGCTGTTGGTGTTGCATTCATGATCTTTTTCTTGGTCGGCACTCAGCGTGATCTCAATCGCGAAAGAAAAGCCAATGCACAGGGCCAGCCCCCACATTCACGACGTTGGTAGAGCTGAAACTTTCGGACAGATGGCTTTGCGGACAAGACTCCGCATTGGGCTACACGCCGCTTACCACTCAGTTTGCGGCGGCGCATGAAACCAAACCTCATCGGAAGCGGCAGCGCCCGATGGAGTTTACCGGATGGAGAAGTGAGACCTGCGATGCAAGATTTAACGATGTTGCTGTTCACCGTAGTTTTCTTCGGCCTGGCGTTTCTGTACGTCAAGGCTTGCCAGAAGTTGAGGTAACCCATGGATATCATCACTGGATTTGCGCTGATTCTGTCCGTTTTGCTGTTCGGCTACCTCATCGCCACCCTGCTTTTCCCGGAGAAGTTCTAACATGTCCGCAAACGGTTGGTTGCAATTTGCCATATTCTCCGCGATTTTGCTGGCAAGCGTTCGTCCGGTGGGCATCTATCTAGCCCGCGTACTGGAGGGTGAGCGCACCTGGCTGGATCCGGTCCTTCGTCCTATCGAACGGCTCATCTACAAGCTTTGCTGCGTCGATGCCGCCAAAGAAATGAACTGGCGGCAGTATGCCTATTCTGCGCTGGGCTTTTCCGCCGTCACTCTGCTGGCTACCTACGCCCTCGAGCGTCTGCAAGCTATGTTGCCGTGGAACCCCCAGCACCTCGCCGCCGTGGGCCCGGATCTCGCCTGGAACACCGCCGCCAGCTTCACCACCAACACCAACTGGCAGTCGTACACGCCTGAGACCACCATGAGCTATCTCACCCAGATGGCTGGCCTAGCGACGCACAACTTCTGGTCAGCGGCCATGGGCATCGCGGTGGCCGTGGCCCTGATCCGCGCCATCAAGCGGACCTCTTCCGCCACCATCGGCAACTTCTGGGTGGATACGACGCGCTCACTGCTCTATGTCCTGCTGCCGGCCTCAATCATCGGCGCACTGCTGCTGGTCGCGCAGGGCGTTCCGCAGAATCTAAAGGCCTACACCACGGCCCATCCGCTCGAGCAGCCTGGGCAGACGCAGACCATTGCGCAAGGGCCAGTGGCCTCGCAGGAAGTCATCAAGGAAATGGGCACCAACGGCGGCGGATTCTTCAACGCCAACAGCGCTCATCCCTTCGAGAACCCGACGCCGCTCTCGAACCTCTACGAAATGTTCTTGATCTTCTCGATTGGCGCAGGACTCACGTATACACTTGGCCGCATGACCGGCTCGCCAGGCCACGGCTGGGCGGTGCTGGCTGCAATGTTCATACTCTTCTCGGACGGATTCACCACCGTCTACTGGGCCGAATCGCATCCGTACGCCCTGATTCACAACGCCGCACAGACCGGCACAGCGACCGCGCCTGCCGGCAACATGGAGGGCAAGGAGGTCCGCTTCGGCGTTTCTCAGTCCTCGCTCTTCTCCAACGTCACCACCGACGCCAGTTGCGGCGCGGTCAACACCATGCACGACTCGCTTACTCCGCTTGGCGGCATGATGGTGCTCATCAACCTCATGTTCGGCGAGGTGGTCTTCGGCGGCGTGGGTTCGGGCTTGTACGGCATGATCATCATGGTCGTGCTCTCGGTCTTTATCGCCGGCCTCATGGTGGGCCGAACCCCCGAGTACTTGGGCAAGAAAATCGAGGCCTACGACGTGAAGATGACCATGCTCTACGTGCTTATCTTCCCGCTCATCATCCTCACATTTACGGCCATTTTCGTGCTCTCGCCCACCATCGGCCTCAGCAGCCTGGGCAACCAGGGGCCGCACGGCTTCACCGAGATTCTTTATGCCTTCACCTCCGCGGCGGCCAACAACGGCTCGGCGTTTGCCGGACTTAACGCCAATACCTGGTGGTACAACGTGATGCTGGGGTTCACCATGCTGGGTGGACGCTTCCTCATGATCATTCCGGTGCTGGCGCTGGCCGGCAATCTGGCAAGCAAGAAGAGCGTGCCGCCCTCGCCGGGAACCTTCCCTGTGAACACCGCGCTGTTCACCGTGCTGCTGATTAGCGTGATCCTCATTCTGAGCGCCCTCACCTTCTTCCCGGCGCTGAGCCTGGGGCCAATTCTGGAACACCTGCTGCTCAAGGCGGGGCAGCTTTTCTAGGGAGACTCTGACCACCAACTCTTGAAAGGGCGTGCCTTTAGGCACGCCCTAGGCCGAGCAAAAACATGCGGGGCTTTAGCCCCTGAGGGATCACGGACTGACATGCTTGAAAAGAAGAGTCTTTGGAATACGGAAATCATGGCCCAGGCGCTTGTGGACTCATTCCGCAAGCTCGATCCACGCGGCATGGTCAAGAATCCGGTGATGTTTGTCGTCGAGGTGGGCGCTGTGCTTACTTCGGCACTGCTCATCGACAACACTGTCAACCACCGTGCCGGCTTCGGCTTCAACCTCCAGATCACGCTATGGCTTTGGGTTACGGTGCTGTTCGCCAACTTTGCCGAGGCTATGGCTGAGGGCCGCGGCAAGGCCCAGGCCGACACCCTGCGCAAAGCCAAGGGAGAAACCGTTGCCAAGCGCTACACCGCCAACGGAGCCTTTGAAGAGGTCGCCAGCGGCCAGCTCCGCCTGGGCGACGTGATCTACGTCGAGGCCAACCACTACATCGCCGGCGACGGCGAGGTCATCGAGGGCGTTGCCTCGGTGGACGAATCGGCAATCACCGGCGAATCGGCCCCTGTCATCCGCGAGGCTGGCGGCGACAGGTCCGCCGTCACCGGAGGGACCAAGGTATTGTCGGACTGGATCAAGGTTCGCATCACCTCCAACCCCGGCGAAACCTTCCTCGACCGCATGATCGCCCTGGTCGAAGGCGCCACGCGCCAGAAGACCCCCAACGAGATCGCGCTGAGTATTCTGCTTTCCGGCCTCACCATTGTTTTTCTGCTCGCCGTGGTCACATTGCAACCCTTTGCGATGTACTCCCACGCGCCACAGACCATCTTCGTACTGGTTTCGCTCCTCGTCTGCCTGATTCCCACCACCATCGGCGGACTTCTATCTGCCATCGGTATCGCGGGCATGGACCGCCTGGTGCAGTACAACGTGCTGGCCATGAGCGGGCGCGCCGTTGAGGCCGCCGGCGACGTCAACACCCTGCTGCTTGACAAGACCGGCACCATCACTCTGGGCAATCGCCAGGCCACTGAGTTCTTCACCGCCCCCGACGTGAGCGAAGAGCGGATGGCCAACGCCGCGCAACTCGCGTCTCTCTCGGATGAGACCCCCGAAGGGCGCTCAATCGTCGTCCTGGCCAAGGAGAAATACAACCTGCGCGGACGCGACCTAGCCGGTATTCACGCAGAGTTCGTACCCTTCAGCGCCCAGACCCGCATGAGCGGCGTCAATCTGCCGGGCGCGATCATCCGGAAAGGCTCCGTGGATGCTATTGGCCGTTTTCTCGAGGAGCAGGGATCGTCCTTGCCTCAGAAGGTGCGTGACCGCGTTGAAGAGATCGCCAGCGCAGGCGGGACACCGCTGGTCGTTGCAGAGAATGCCGCGGCTTTGGGCGTTATCTATCTCAAGGACATCGTCAAGGGCGGCCTCAAGGAGCGTCTCGCCCGCCTGCGCGCCATGGGCATTAGCACCGTGATGATCACCGGCGACAATCCGCTTACCGCGGCTGTGATTGCCCGGGAGGCAGGCGTCGACGACTTCCTGGCCGAAGCCAAGCCCAAGGACAAGATGGACCTCATCAAGCGTGAGCAGGCCAAGGGCAAACTCGTCGCCATGACCGGCGACGGCACCAACGACGCTCCCGCCCTGGCCCAGGCCGATGTGGGCGTAGCCATGAACTCCGGCACCCAGGCTGCGAAGGAAGCCGGCAACATGGTCGACCTCGACTCCAATCCGACCAAGCTCATTGAGATCGTCGAGATCGGCAAGCAATTGCTGATGACACGGGGTGCGCTGACCACCTTCTCCATCGCCAACGACGTGGCCAAGTACTTCGCTATCATCCCCGCCATGTTCGCCGGCGTCTTCCCGGTGCTGGGCGTGCTCAACATCATGTACCTGCACTCGCCCCAGTCGGCCATCCTCTCGGCGGTCATCTTCAACGCGGTCTTCATCGTGGCCCTTATCCCGCTGGCCCTCAAGGGCGTCAAGTACGTGCCTCAGTCGGCCCATATTCTGCTGCGCAACAACTTGCTGATCTACGGCGTGGGCGGAATCATCGTGCCCTTCATCGGCATCAAGGCCATTGACATGTTTCTGGTAGCGCTGCATCTGGCGTAAACACAGGGGGTGCGCTGCGCCCCAAAGGAGATGTACCGTGCATTCCGTCTGGAAGACTTCAATTCTCTTCACCATCGTGACCACCGTACTGTTGGGCCTGGGCTATCCTCTGTTCGTCACCGGCATCGCGGCTGTTATTTTTCCCCACCAGGCCGCCGGAAGCCTCATCCTCAAGGACGGCCAGGTCATCGGCTCCGAGCTGATCGCCCAGAGCTTCACCTCTGACAAGTACTTCCACCCCCGGCCATCGGCCGCCGGCAACGGCTACGATGCCACTGCCTCGGGCGGTTCCAACCTGGCCCAGTCCAACAAGGCCCTTGTGACTCGCATCCAGGGCTCCATCGACCAACTGTCCAAGGAGAACCCCGGCCATCCCGTGCCCATCGATCTGGTCACGACGTCCGGCTCCGGTCTCGATCCCGACATCACTCCGGATGCGGCCTTCTTCCAGCTCCCCCGTGTAGCCAAAGCCCGCGGGATCGACGAAGACCGCGTCCGCCAGCTCATTAAGCAGCACATCACAAGCCGCCAGCTAGGGGTGCTAGGGGAACCCCGCGTCAATGTACTGGAATTGAATCTGGCTATGGACGGGTTGCCAAAGTAGACCAATCGGTGGCGAGAGTTGCACCGGCTTGTCGATTGCGAATCGACAGTTCCTGCACTTCATTCGGGACCGACACTGATCCTTCCATCGATGACAGTGATTGTCAGCAAGCTTGAAGGAACCCGCAAGACGCCGCAGTAATAGTGGTGGGCGTTTTTGCGTAGACGGAAAGATCTTCATGCTCTTTGTCCTGGTCAATTTCCATAACCATTTGAAGGGTAGAGATTCATACCTGAATCGAAAACCTTTTTGTAGAACCGAGAGGTAGCATGAAAAGAATTCAGAACACTCTATCCGGCTTATCTTCCCAGTCCCGAGTCTCCTCTTCGCAGGACATTACGATGACCATTCGCAGATTTGTTTCTGTTACGGTCGTGTTCGTGCTTCTGACTTTTCATGCGGCGCCGGCTCTGTCACAGTCAAACGGTGATGAAATCGGACAACTGAAACAGATGGTCATCGACCTGCAATCGCGAGTAGCCGCGCTCGAACGGCAGAATGGCGAGTTGACAAACCAGGCTGCCTTCAGAGGCACCAGTGGACCGGAAGCCGCCGCAGCGTTGGCCAGCGCAACTGCGGATATCAGACGATCCACGACAACTCAATCCGCCACGATCCAGGCTGTTGCCCCGAGCGATGCAGCATCCGCGCCCCAGGCGTCAACCCTTCCCACGACCCTTCCCGGCGGAGCCACAATCAACTATATGCTCGACGGCTATTATGAATACAACTTCAACAGGCCGCCCGGTCGCGCCAACGATCTTCGCGCTTACGACGTCCTCGGCAATGTCTTCAGCATCAATCAGGCCGATCTCGTCTTCGCCCTCGATCCCGACGTTACGGCCAAAAGAAGATTTGGGGTTCGCTTCGACCTGCAGTTTGGCCAAGCGACGGAGACCTTGCAAGGCAATCCAGTGAACGAGCCACGTCCGGATATCTATCGAAATATCTTCCAAGCTTACGGTACATATGTAGTACCGGTGGGTCGAGGGCTCAATGTGGACTTTGGAAAATGGGCCAGTTCGCTTGGGGCTGAAGGAAACTACACCAAAGACCAGATGAACTATACGCGGTCTTTCTACTTCTACTATCTCCCCTTCTACCATACTGGGCTGCGCACCGCTTATCACGTCAACGACAAGCTCTCTCTGAACTACTGGGTTGTCAATGGCGCCAACCAATCTGAGCCGACGAACAGTTACAAGGACGAACTATTCGGCTACGTCCTTCAGCCTACGAAGACTCTCACATGGACGACCAACTATTATCTCGGCCAAGAGAACCCCGATGTCACACCTGCTACGAATTGTCCCGTCCCGGTGCAGCCTGGGCTGTGTCTCACGCCCATCATCCCTGCCCCGAATGGGAAGTTGCATATCTTTGATACGTACGCTACCTGGCAGGCAACTCCAAAGCTGACACTGCAGGGCGAGGCTGATTATGTGATCCAACGTGTATGGGCCAACGCAGCTCCAGGCGAATCCTCGGCGCCGTCGCATGTGGATGGCGGTGCTGCATACGTCCAGTATCTTCTTTCATCTCGCGCTTCGTTGGCAGCGCGCAGTGAATATCTCTCCGACCGTGGGGGGCTGTTCAGCGGAACAACCCAGGCGCTGAAGGAAGCCACCGCGACGTATGAATACAAGTTTGGCGATGGATTCGATGGATTTCTCGAGTTCCGCCGCGACTGGAGCAATCGCCCTTATTTTCAGACTGACCACATAGGATCACCCTCCGACCATCAAAACACTGCTGCAGTTGGCCTGGTCTGGTGGTATGGCGGCAAACAAGGGGCGTGGTAAGAACGCTGGCGGCTTTTTCAATGCAAATTTGCCATCTGAACGCTTTAGAGCTTGCCTGGGGCGGGTCGCAACAAGTGGACGAAAACGACTCAGTTAACAAGACTCGGTTGCGGAACATGCCATTAAATCGCAATTCGGCCCTGTTGATACGAGCGCTCCAATTTTCTGGAGCGAGCATGACCGTCGAGCGGAGACTTTGGTGTGAAGCCACATTCCCCGCAAAATCTTTATGCTCGGCTGCGGAGAATAGTGGGAGGCCGCTTGTGGCGAAATGCCAGGAACGGGCATTGCGATGAATGTGTATAGTGCAGTTCAGTATCTCCTGTTTGTGGTGATCGTCACCGCTTGCGTCAGACCTCTGGGTGGATATTTGCACCGGGTCTTTGCCCGAAGAGAAACAGCGTTGGATCGATTATGCGTTCCAGTGGAACGATGGATCTATCGCCTCGCGGGGATCGACCCTTCAGTAGAAATGGATGCCGGTCAATATTTGGTTTCCTTCGTTGTCTTTACTTTGATCGGCACGCTCCTCCTTTACGCCATCCTCCGGTTCCAATACGTCCTTCCCTGGTTTTTCCCGGAATATCAAACTACACCGCTTACTCCGGGCTTATCCTTTAATACAGCGATCAGTTTCTCAACCACCACCACATGGCAGGCTTACGCAGGCGAAAACACCATGAGCTATTTCAGTCAGATGGTGGGGCTGTGCACGCAGAATTTCCTTGCTGGAGCCGCGGGACTGGCCGTGGGCATCGCCTTCATTCGAGGACTTGCGCGCGAATCCTGTTCAACGCTCGGAAATTTCTGGGTCGATTTAACTCGCAGCTTGCTTTGGATTCTGTTGCCTGGTGCGCTCATAGGATCGTTACTACTTGTCTGGCAGGGAGTTCCTATGAACTTCCACCATTATGTCGTTGCCCCCACTCTTGAAGGAACGCGCCAAGTCATCCCCGAGGGACCGGTCGCTGCACTGGAAATCATCAAGAATTTGGGTACCAATGGCGGTGGCTTCTTTAACGCCAACGGAGCACACCCTTACGAAAACCCCACGTCGTTGACGAACTTTCTGGAATTGTTATCGATCATTCTCTTGCCGGCGGCCTTGACGAACACATTTGGAAGAATGGTGAAGAACGTACGCCAGGGCTGGCTTCTTTATTGGGTGATGCTCCTTCTGTTTATCGGCGGATTGTTTGCACTGCATTTGAGCGAGAGGCGGACCAACCCATTTTTCCATGGTGCCGATTCCAGGTCAAGTCAATTCCTATCTGGAGGCAGCATAGAAGGGAAGGAAGTACGGTTCGGAATCGGGGGCACTGCGCTTGCCGGTGTTGTCACCTCCAACACCGCAACGGGTTCAACCAATGCAGCGGACGACAGCTTTACTTCACTCGGCGGGTTGGTTCTGTTAATTAATCTTCTTCTGGGAGAGGTGATATTCGGCGGCCTCGGGACCGGGATCTTCAGCATGATCATGACGGCTGCCATTGCCGTTTTTCTGGCTGGACTCATGATCGGACGAACGCCCGAATACCTCGGCAAACAGATTGGGCCAAACGAAAACAAGATGATCGTGCTGTACGCGCTCACCGGCCCTGTCACGATCTTGATTCTGACCGCGATTGCCATCTCCACGAAAGCCGGACTCTCTGGTCTAACAACCAATGCAGGTCCGCACGGACTCACCGAGATCCTCTTCGGTTTTGCTTCCTCTTTTGCCAACAACGGTCAGGCCTTCGCCAGCCTCAACGCCAATACGCCCTTCTATAACATCACCATGGCGATCGCTATGTTGGCAGGACGATTTGGCCTTGCCATTCCCGCCTTGATGTTTGCAGGCATGTTCGCACGGCAAAAGGAAAGACCGCAATCCCGTGGAACTCTGCGCACCGACACCTTCACGTTCGGTGCTCTGCTAACAACATTCTTGGTCATTGTGACGGCATTGAGCTACCTTCCCGTGCTGGCGCTGGGGCCTGTGCTGGAGCATCTGCTTTTCAAGATTTAATGGAACAGCGTTATGTCCCAAGACAAAACGTGAACGCCACATCCGCTCCGATGACGCGCCGATGTGAAAGGGCGTGGGCATGGCAAGAAATATTGTCAGCAATACTTGACAAATTGTCACATACAGCGCAATTGGTGGCCTGATGAACAATCCCGGTCGCCACCTGACTCTGCTACCGCCGATTAACAACGCATCCACCACCTCGGGGACTCCCTACTCACCCAGAATGCGGGCGACCGCGCTAAGATGCATGACGGCACAGTCACTTTCGACTACATGCCGTCGCAGTTCATCACATTTCGCCTGGAGGAAAGCTATCGGTATTCCGATGTGCCGTACTGGACCGGGCATGGCGGCATAACGCCTCCGGGTGGCAACAATGGAAACCCAGCCGACTACCAGTGTGCCGCAGGCGGAGACTCAGGTGTTGGCTACGTGCCGACTCCAGCCGGGATTGCGTTGGGGTATGCGACCGGGCAAGCACAGGCGATATCGAACTGCGTCGGCCTCGGACTGAACAACGGGGCGGGTGGTCTAAAAGCCCTTTGGTGGCCCGACCTGCGCACCGACCAGACCGCCACAATTCTGGCAATCATGGTTCAGTTCTGAATCAACTTGAAGCAGTAGTTTGCTCTTGGGACTTGCTTTCGCGGCAGGTCACGCGCCTTGGACCTCTCGTCTGCCGGGCAACTCCGAACCGCTCATGGTTCATTGTTCTCTGTGACACAAATAGTCTTCGCGCAGATTTAGGTGAATCCTTGCGGTCCACGTCCTTCTCAAACCGTCGCGTCCCACGATCAAGTCTCCATTGTATCGTTGGTCATCACTCGGATCAGGCGACACAGCCGCGCGGCACCACGAAGGAAACGTTGGTATCATTCATCGATGCATCAGGAACCAACAAACCGTCGCCGCCTAACCCTGCTATTTCGGGCAGTGATTGAAATTGTGTTTATCGTCTTTCTCTATTATTCAAATCTCCTGATGGGGGAATTCACCAAGACGAATGGAAGAGGGAAGAGTATAACGTTCGCCTTGAGCGATATCGTCACGGGTACGAATTTCTCGATCGCCATTGTCTCTGCGCTGGTCGGGTGGGCTTTGTTTGAATACTTTCGACGAGAACTTTAAGGCTCTATGCCAACTACGGACAGCGGGAGGAAACGAGCGAATGGGTAGGCGATGAATGTGATCCCCACACCATTTCAGTCGGCACGCCAACCAGTTTCTCCCACCCATGCACCCTTGACGGCAAACCCGCCAAGAATCAGCCAGCAGCCTCGACTAGCCAGGCTTGCCGAAAGAACACGCAGCTCCGCCAAAACTCACGATATTTGGCATGAACTCTGTGCCAACAAGGGAATCTTCTGTGCGAAATCTGAATCGAATAGACTGGTCGGTCTATCGAATGTGAGAATTGACGAAGAGGGAGAAAATGGAAGTTCGGAACACGCGGGAGCATCTTCTTCAAGTTGGACTGCGGCGCATTCATGCCATGGGCTACGCGGCCACGGGCGTGAAAGAAATCCTCGACGAGGCCGGCGTGCCAAAAGGATCGTTCTATCACCACTTTGCCAGCAAAGAGGCCTTCGCAAAGGAGGTGCTCAATCTTTACGTTCGGGGGGAAAACGAACGCGCAGAAAAGATTCTACGCGACGGCAAGGCCGCGCCGCTCAAGCGCCTGCGGCGGTACTTCGAGGAACTCATGGCTAATTATGGGCCCGCGGCTACTGTTAGCGGCTGCATGCTGGCAAACCTCAGCCTGGAGATGGCAGACCACAGCGATTCGATCCAATCTCTGCTCCACGTGTCCTTCTCGAATTGGCAAACGGCGATCGCCGACATCCTCCAGGAGGCAATCGACCGCGGAGAGCTAGCCAAATCGAGCAAACCCCAGGAACTGGCATCTTTCCTCCTCAATAGCTACGAAGGCGCTCTCCTTCGGTCAAAGGCGGACCGCTCCAGCAAGCCACTGGAGAACTTTCTGCACTTTGCTTTCAACGTCTTGCTGAAGCGCTAAGAAGAGATTCTTACGAATTGCACAAATTCTGAATCGCTAGACCGACCGGTCTACTCTGATGTAATGAGTCCGATTGATGGACACATTTCAGCAACTCAGAGGAGACCCACTATGTCGAAACCTTCGAAGCCGGGTACCGCACTCATCACCGGAGCATCCACAGGCATCGGCTCCGTCTATGCCCACCGTCTTGCCCAGCGAGGCTACAACCTCATCCTGGTTGCCCGCGACCGGGAGCGGTTGACCAACTTGGCAAACGATATTGCTGCAAAGACCGATCGTAATGCCGAAGTTCTACCCGCTGACCTCACCGTCAAGGCTGATCTCAAGCGCGTCGAAGATCGCCTGCGCTCGGACAGCGAAATCACAGCCCTGGTCAATAATGCGGGTTTCGGCGGCGTTGCCAAGTTGATCGACTCCAATGTCGACGACATGGACAACATGATCCAACTCAACGTTACCGCTTTGACGCGCCTCACATCCGCGGCCCTGCCGGGTTTCCTGGAGCGCTCCAAAGGGCTCATCATCAACATCGCTTCCGTCGTCGCCCTCAGCCCCGAATTGCTCAACGGCGTCTACAGCGGCACCAAAGCATTCGTGGTCAATCTCACGCAATCCCTCTATAACGAGGTCAAGGACAAGGGTATCCAGGTGCAGGCTGTTTTGCCCGGGGCCACCAGCACTGAGTTTTGGGACCGCGCCAATTTGCCCGTCCATAATCTTCCCGCAGAGATCGTCATGTCGGCTGAGGAGATGGTCGATGCTTCCCTCGCAGGTCTGGACCAGGGCGAATTGATCACCATCCCTTCGTTGCCCAACCTGGGCGATTGGAAAAAGTTCGAGGAAGCTCGCAAGGCACTCGGCCCCAATTTGTCTCGAATGCATGCAGCGGCTCGTTACGCCATCAACGTTTGACGAGCTGATCGGAGGAAGACGATAAGCCGGATCTGTCACGGATGTGGTCTGCCGGTGTCGATCGGCAGAACCATTTCCTGATCGGAGAGAGACTATGCCCAACGAAATCAACCTAGATCGTCGCCGCATTCTTCGCGCCGCGGCAATGTCGATTGCCGCTGCTCAATTAGGAATTGTCGGTTCAGCGGCAGCGCAGTTCGCAATCGATAGCGAGTCGCCTTCCCTCGCGGGCGGGTCCGCATGGCTCAATTCACAGCCGTTGCAAATGAGGGAGCTACGCGGAAAGGTCGTGCTCGTCAATTTCTGGACCTATACCTGCATTAACTCCCTGCGCGTACTCCCATACGTTCGTGCATGGGCCGAAAAGTACAAGGCCCAAGGATTGGTGGTAATTGGTGTGCAAGCTCCGGAGTTCTCTTTCGAGAAGAACATCGATAACGTCCGCTGGGCGATCAATGCCATGAAGATCGACTATCCGGTTGCGGTCGACAACGATCATGCGGTATGGCGCGCTTTCAACAATGAGGTTTGGCCGACTCTTCACTTCGTCGATGCACGGGGGCGTATTCGACACCATCAATTCGGCGAGGGCGATTACGAACAGTCGGAACGGACCATCCAACAATTGCTCGTCGAGGCCGGTGCCGGAGAGATTTCCCATCGACTTGTTTCGATCGATGCCCAAGGTGCGGAAGCCCCCGCCGATTGGGGCAGCTTGAAGTCTCCTGAAACCTATGCCGGATTTGAACTCACCGAGAATTTTTCATCCCCTGGCGGCGCACGATTGAACAAGAGCCATGTCTATGGATACCCCGCGAAGTTAGGGCTCAACCATTGGGCAATGCAGGGTGATTGGACAGTCGGCAGAGAAGCGGTTGCACTGAACACGGCCAACGGGCGAATCGCATACCGCTTTCACGCCCGCGATCTTCATCTCGTCATGGGACCTGCGGTGCGAGGCGCCTCCGTTCCATTTCGCGTCCTCATTGATGAACATCTGCCCGGCGCATCTCACGGTAGCGACATTGACGATCAAGGCAATGGCAAAGTGACCGAGCAGCGGCTGTATCAGCTTATCCGGCAGCCGGAACCCGTCGCGGATCACCTGTTCGAGGTCGAGTTTCTCGGCTCTGGGGTAGAAGCTTTTGACTTCACGTTCGGCTGATCCCATGCGACGGATCTCTTGAAGTCCATCCCGATCGGAACCTCGGAACTATTTTGGCGGAGAACTGAATTGGCTACCACAACTGTCACAACACGACAGGCACCCAAGGTGCGTCTAGCGATCAATCCATGGGTCATTGCACTGACCGTGACCTTGGCGACGTTTATGGAGTTACTCGATACTTCCATTGCGAACGTGGCGCTGCCGTACATCGGCGGAGGTTTGGGCAGAAGCTATGACGAGGTGACCTGGGTCCTCACAACCTACCTGGTCGCAAACGCGGTCATATTGCCTATGAGCGCCTGGTTGAGCCGTGCCCTTGGACGAAAGACCTACTATCTGATCTGTGTCGCACTTTTTACGGCGATGTCGCTCTTCTGCGGTCTCGCGCCGTCGTTGGAATTGATGTTGGTGGGACGGGTATTGCAGGGAGTCGCGGGCGGAGGCCTAGCGCCAGTGGCACAGGCCATCTTGATCGATACCTTCCCGCCTGAGAGACGTGCTTCCGCGTTCGCTCTCTATACGGTGGTCCTGGTTACGGCCCCGGCAGTCGGTCCGGTCCTGGGTGGGTGGATTACCGACAACTATAGTTGGCGCTGGATTTTCTTCATTAACGTCCCTATCGGCCTGATTGCCCTGCTTCTGTCGAGGAAGTTGTTGCATGATCCTCCTTCATTTGTCGCGGAGCGAGCCAGTGTGCGCATAGGCGGGAGACTATCGGTCGATGGAATTGGAATCACACTCATCGTCCTCTCTTCTGCTGCGCTGGAGATTGCGCTGGATCGCGGTCAGATCGAAGATTGGTTTGGTAGCGCATTCATATGCTGGCTTTTAGGGATTGCGGTTGTGGGGTGGGTGTCCACAGTTGTATGGGAGTTGAACAGCCGATATCCAGTGATTGACTTTCGCATGCTGCAGAATCGCAACTTCGCAATTGCGAGCATTTTGTTCTTTGTGTTTGGAATCGGGCTATTCGGAACGACAGTACTGGTTCCTCAGATCCTGCAATCTCTCTACGGTTACAAAGCGACAGATGCCGGGCTAGTCCTGGGTCCGGGGGCCCTTGTTATCACAGTGCTTGCGCCCGTCTCCGCACAACTGATTCAGCGTCGTCTGATCCAGCCGCGAACAATGATCGCGCTTAGCCTTTGCACTGTAGCGGCAGCAATGTGGTATTTCAGCACCCTCTCGCTTGATACCAATGGCGGACACTATGCGTGGGGGCGAGTGTTTCAGGGAGTTGGTTACGGATTCTTCTTTGTGCCGGTAAATATCATCGCTTACTCGATGCTGCGCCCCGATCAAAACAACAAGGCTTCAAGTCTTACCAATCTCTTCCGGAACTGGGGAGGAAGCTTTGGAATCGCCATGATTGGCACTGTTAGCGAGAGGCGGATGAATTTTCATCAGGAGCGACTTTCCTCCAGTCTTGCGCCGGCATCGCAGTTCCTTCAGCAGCGTGTCGCAGCTGTTTCCGACTACCTGATGCAGAAAGGATATTCAAGTGTGGATGCGATGTCAGCAGCCAAACTTGTTGTATATCGCGAACTTCTAAAGCAGTCCAGTTTTCTTGCCTTTATGGATTGCTTTCGATTCATTGGGGTTCTGACCATCGCTGCCATTCCTTTGCTGTTTGTGGTCCGAGCGGTAAGAGCCAATCTCAACGTGCCTGAAGGCCATTAGCCAATCAGGCAGACAATCAACGCGCAGCCCTTTCCGGGCGGTGCTGATTGTCCGTCTTCTTCGCACGGACGATCCCGGTGGCTGATACCAAGGTATCGACCAACACCATCGTCCAACAGATTTGACTTTGCGCCTCTGGCTTAACCGTAACTGTGTTACACACTGGAGCGCTCTCGAAGAGCAATCCAATTGAAAAGGAGAAAAGAAATGAAGCAAAGACAATCTAGTGGGATGCAAAGCCGAATCCATCAAAGCCGCTCGAAGTGGTTGAGTGTGCCGGTCATCATCGCCTTATTGGTTGCTGGGTCAGGCGCTGCGCAAACCGCCAGGGAGGTGCGTGGGGCAGCGGCTGTCGAGCCGCTTCAAAACGAACCACCGGCGAAAATCGTCATCGATCCGCCTCTGGCCGAACCCCTGTCGCATGGCCTTGTAGTGATTCAATATCGTACGGAGAACCTGCACATGGCGCCGGTGTTCGGACCGGCCGCGCTTGCCGTTTCTCCGCGGGTCGGACACATCCACGTGTCGGTCGACGATGCATCGTGGGTCTGGGTCGATGCAAGCGGAGAGCCCGTGATTCTGAACGGCCTGCTGCCCGGGCCGCATAGGGTCCTGATTCAACTGGAAAGTGCGAACCACCAACTGCTCGATCAAGGCTCCGTCGAGTTCACGGTGCCTGAGCCGCCAAACGCCGCGTCATCCGCCGCAAAGGACCTGCACGCAACCCATGGCATGGCCGCTGTTGAGCCTCCTCAGAGCGAACCACCCGCAAAGCTCATCGTCGACGCTCCTAAGGCCGAGCCGCTGTCGCGTGGCGTTCTGTTTCTTACCTATCACGCGGAGAATCTGCACATCTTGCCGGTATTCGGGCCTGCCGCACTTGCCGTGACTCCACGGGTTGGGCACATCCATGTGACGGTCGATGACGCCACCTGGCACTGGGCAGACGCGAGCGGCGTACCGATCATCATCAATGGCCTCGCGCCCGGACCGCACAAGGTTCTGATCCAACTGGTCAATGCAAACCATCGGCCCCTCGATCAGCAAGTTGTTACCTTCACAATTCCGAGCGGAAGTACACCCCAAAACCTTCACTGACGCCAACATCGCACGATTTGTGGGGAATGGTTACACGCAGGATCAAGGAGAAAATCGCCATGAAGCAAACGAAGTCAATCGTAATGTCCCGTCGCAATTTCACCATCGCCGGACTATCAGCGGGTGCAGCGTTGCTCGCACCGAGCGCGCTCTTCGCGGGCGAGAGCCGGCCCGTTCCCAAGACAGACCCGTCGGATTTTCCGGCGATCAAGCCGGGGACGAACACATCGTTCGCCTCGATGAAGCAGATTGACGCTGGCCTCCTTAACATTGGTTATGCAGAAGCTGGTCCGGCCAATGGCGCAGCTGTGATTCTTCTGCATG
>Ga0187883_10000659_pt1 | contig 21230 bp, 19 predicted proteins | sample June2016WEW_20_1_2_FD_132966 | JGI IMG/M metagenome (GOLD analysis project Ga0187883, IMG submission 132966) | Peatland microbial communities from SPRUCE experiment site at the Marcell Experimental Forest, Minnesota, USA - June2016WEW_20_10 | ecosystem: Environmental > Terrestrial > Soil >...
GACGACGCGACGCTGGAGGCCTACGTCCGCAGGGCGACCCAGGCGAGCCCGGAGCACCCGGTGCTGGTCGACAAGTTCCTCGACGACGCGATCGAGGTCGACGTGGACGCCCTGTACGACGGCCGGGAGCTGTACCTGGGGGGCGTAATGGAGCATATCGAGGAGGCCGGGATCCACTCCGGCGACTCGGCCTGCGCGCTGCCGCCGATCACCATCGGCCGCGAGGACATCGGACTGGTCCGTGACGCAACGGAGGCGATAGCCCGCGGCGTCGGGGTGCGCGGGCTGCTGAATGTCCAGTACGCGCTCGCCGCGGGGGTGCTGTACGTGCTCGAGGCGAACCCGCGGGCCTCGCGCACGGTGCCGTTCGTCTCCAAGGCCACCACGGTGCCGCTGGCCAAGGCGGCGGCCAGGATCATGCTGGGTGCCACGGTGGCCGGGCTGCGCGGCGAGGGGATGCTCCCGGCGGCCGGCGATGGCGGCACGCTGCCGCTGGACGCGCCGATCGCGGTCAAGGAGGCGGTCCTGCCGTTCGGCAGGTTCCGCAATGCCCGCGGTGAGGGCGTCGACACCGTCCTCGGTCCCGAGATGCGCTCGACCGGCGAGGTCATGGGCATCGATGAGGCGTTTGGCACCGCGTACGCGAAATCGCAGGCGGCCGCGTATGGGTCGTTGCCGGTGAAAGGCCGGGCATTCGTGTCGGTGGCCAGCAAGGACAAGCGTTCTATGGTGTTCCCTGTCAAGCGCCTCGCCGATCTCGGTTTCGACATATGGGCGACGCGCGGTACCGGAGAGGTTCTGCGCAGGAACGGAGTACGTGCCACGATCGTGCGTAAGCACAGCGACGGCCCGGGGCCGGACGGCGAGCCGACGATCGTGGAGCGGATCCTGGCCGGCCAGGTGGATCTCATCGTCAATACGCCGTTCGGCAGCCCCGGGCAGTCCGGGCCGCGGCTGGATGGCTATGAGATCCGTACCGCCGCGGTCCGGCGGGGGATTCCCTGCATCACCACGACCGCGGGGCTCGCCGCCGCCGTGCAGGGCATCGAGGCAATCAACTCCGGTGGGGTGGGCGTGCGGTCATTGCAGGAGCATGCGGCGCGGCTGCGCGGCGCCGGTCCGGCACCGGGCGCGCAGCCATGACGAATACCGCCAGCGAGATGGAAGCGGGCCCGGTCCAGGTCCGCGGGACGGTGCTGACCGTCCGCCGGGTTGACGCCTACTACGCGATGACGGTCGTGGCGCCTGGCGTTGCGGCCAGGTTCCGGCCCGGCCAGTTCGTGGCGGTGGCCGTCGGCGGCCCCGATAGCTCCATGCTGCTGCGGCGGGCGTTCTCGATCCACGATGTCCGGCCCGACCACGGCGGCACCGTGGAGTTCGTGTTCGCCGCCCGCGGCCGGGGAACCCGGTGGCTGGCTGGCTGCCGGGCCAGGGACGTGCTCGACGTCACCGGCCCGCTCGGCCGGCCGTTCCCGGTTCCGCGTCATCCGGCCAGCTGCCTGCTCATCGGCGGCGGCTACGGCAGCGCGCCGCTGTTCTCGCTGGCCGGCCGCCTGCGCGAGCGCCGGTGCTCGGTGGACTTCCTGCTCGGCGCGGCGACCGGGGACCGGGTGTTCGGCGCGCTGACCGCGCGGCGGACCGGCCGCACCGCGATGATCACGACCGAGGACGGCTCGCTCGGCACCCGCGGGATCGTCACGGATGTGCTCAGCCAGGTTATTCACGAGGCCAGGACCGACGTCATCTACGCCTGCGGCCCGATGCCGATGCTGCGCCAGGTCACGGCGCTGGCCGGCGGCTACGACATCCCGGTGCAGGCCCTGGTGGAGGAGTCGATGGCCTGCGGCATCGGCGTCTGCATGACCTGCGTACTGCCGGTGGCTGGCTCCGACGGGATCACCAGGATGGTCCGGTCCTGCGTGGACGGCCCGGTGTTCCGCGGCGATCAGGTGCGCTGGGATGACATCGGGACGATCCCGTTCGACGCGTTCGGCGCGCCCGGCTGGGAGCCGAGGTCACGGCACCGGGCGGGGATGGCCGGAGCGGCCGCGACGGGCGCAGGGCAGGCAGCAGGCAACGGCACCGGCGCGGCGAGCGCTAACGGCCCAGTGCCGGGCAGCTCGGCCGGCTCCGGCCGCAGCGGGCCCGGCGAGGCAGCGCAGCGGCGGTCACCAGGGGCCGGCCATGGCGACTGACCTTCGCACCAGGCTGGGCCATATCGAGCTGCCGAACCCGATCCTGACCGCGTCCGGATGCGCTGGCGCCGGGCGCGAGCTCGCCCAGTTCTTTGACGTCTCCAAGATCGGCGCGATCGTCACCAAGTCGGTCATGCTCGCGCCCCGGGCGGGCCGGCCCACGCCGCGGATGGCCGAGACGCCCAGCGGCATGCTCAACTCGATCGGCCTGCAGGGGCCAGGTATCGACGCGTTCTTGCAGCGGGACCTGCCCTGGCTGCTGTCCAGAGGCGCCCGGGCCGTGGTCTCCATCGCCGGCGGCACCGTCGAGGAGTACGCGGAGCTTGCTGTCCGGCTGTCCGGCGCAGCGGGCGTCACAGCGATCGAGGTGAACATCTCCTGCCCCAACGTTGAGCACCGAGGACAGGTATTCGCCTGCGACCCGGGTGCCGCCGCGGCGGTCATCGAAGCGGTCCGCGGCCGGGCCCGCTACGACCTCCCGGTCTTCGCCAAGCTCTCGCCCGACGTCACCGACATTGTCGGGATCGCCAGGGCGTGCGTGTCGGCCGGGGCTGACGGGCTGTCGATGATCAATACGCTGCTCGGCATGACGATCGACCCGGATACGATGCGGCCGGTGCTGGCCGGGGTGACCGGCGGCCTGTCCGGGCCCGCGGTCCGCCCGGTAGCCGTGCGCTGTATCTGGCAGGTCCGGGAGGCCTTCCCCGACGTGCCGATTATCGGTATGGGCGGCGTCCGGACCGGGCAGGATGCTCTCGAGCTCATCCTCGCGGGGGCGGCGATGGTCAGCGTCGGCACGACGATCTTCAATGATCCGTCGGCGTGCGCGCGTATTCTGCGCGAGCTTGACGACGAACTCGCGCAGCGCGGCATCGAGCGGCTCTCCGACGTTGTCGGGCTGGCCCACGAGCCGCGTGCCGCGGCCCGGCGCAGGCGCGCCGGGAACGTGCTGTAGAGGAGGCCTAGTGACGCAGCCCGCTCCGATCGCGGTGGCGCTGGACGCGCCTGACCTTGACACTGCCGCTAGCTGGGCGGCGATGGTCACTCCGCATGTCAGCACGGTCAAGATCGGGCTCGAGCTCTACCTGCGGTACGGCCCCGAAGCGGTCGCCTCGATCCGCGGCGCCAGCGGTGTCAAGGTCTTCCTCGACCTGAAACTGCACGATATTCCCGCGACGGTGGCGGGGGCGGCGCGGGCCGTAGCCAGGCTCCGGCCGGACCTGCTGACCGTGCACGCGGCCGGGGGATCGGCCATGGTGCGGGCCGCGGCGGACGCCGCCCCGAACGCCAAGATCATCGCGGTCACGGTTGTCACCTCGCTGGACAGCGCCGATCTCGACCGCATCGGGCTGGCGGGCCCTGTTCCCGATGCCGTCCGGCGGCTCGCGGTGCTGGCCGTCGAAGCGGGCGCGCACGGCGTCGTGTGCTCGCCGCGTGAGGTTGCCGAGGTGCGCGCCGAGGTGGGTCCTGACATCCTGCTTGTCACTCCCGGCATCCGGCTGGCCGGCGCAGATGCGCACGATCAGGCGCGCATCGCCACGCCGGAGGAGGCGCTGCGGGCCGGTGCCGATCTGCTGGTTGTCGGGCGCCCGATCACTGCCGCTGCGGATCCAGGCGCGGCCGCGGCCGCGATGGCGGCATCGGTCCGGCGCATCGCGATGCTGCCAGGCTGAGCCAGGGGCCCGCTGCGGCTACGCCTGCCCGCGCGGCTGCGCCCGGGCCCGCTGGAAAGGCTGGGCCACGGCCCGGCTGGCCAGCAGAGATCCCCGGACCGGCAGTGGCGGAGATACCAATTTGGTTACGCTGAGTATCCAACTCTGTTCGGCGAGTAATATTGGGCAATTTATGACGTCACAAACGGGGGTTTGCATTGCCGACGCGGGCTGAACTCGCTAGTTTCCCCTCGCGGAGCGAGTTTTTCGATACGAAACCCGAGGTGACCACACGTGGCTCTTCCTCCACTTACCCCCGAACAGCGAGCCGCAGCCTTGGAGAAGGCTGCCAAGGCGCGCAAGGAGCGTGCTGAGGTCAAGAACAAGCTGAAGACGAATGACAAGACCCTCCCCGAGGTTCTCAAGGAGGGCCAGACGGATGATGTCGTAGGAAAGATGAAGGTGTCGGCACTGCTGGAGTCGATGCCTGGCGTAGGCAAGGTGCGCGCCAAGCAAATCATGGAACGACTCGGCATTGCCGAGTCACGGCGCGTTCGCGGCCTCGGCGCCAACCAGCGGACGGCTCTTGAGAACGAGTTCCGCGGCTAACTAACCCGGTATCCGTACGCGCGGCACCAGGGGCGGCGGCGGGTGACGCAGTGCTGCAGCCGGCTCGTCAATGACGGCGGCCGGAATGCGGTCCGCGTCCCCGTTGCCCCTGTGCCGGTGCGGCGTTTCCTGTTTAGTGTCCCGTGCTCCGGGCGGTGACGGAGTCAGGCCCGGTGCCGGGTGCGGGCGCCTGGCCGGTACCAGTTGGCTGTCAGCAGGTCCGTCGCTTTACATCCGCTGACGGCTGGTAGCCTTGAGTCGGCCTCAGGTGGCCGAACCGTGCATGATGACATGGAAGGCACAAGGTGGCAGGGACTCCGGCCGGGGAAGGCATCATCAATCCGCCCATCGACGATCTGCTCAATGTGGTGGACAGCAAGTACGGCCTCGTCATCATGGCGTCGAAGCGGGCCAGGCAGATCAATGCCTACTACGCCCAGCTGGGCGAGGGCCTCCTTGAATACGTGGGCCCGCTCGTCGAGACCCGTGTTCAGGAGAAGCCGCTGTCCATCGCGCTGCGCGAGATCAGCGAGGGGCTCATCAAGGCAGAGAAGCCCGAAGTCCTGACGGGCTGACGGAGCCGTAGAGGCCAGCTGCGAGCCGGGCAGAGGCCGATGCGCATCATCATCGGAGTGGGCGCGGGCATCGCCGCGTACAAGGCATGTGAGCTGGTCAGACTGCTCACCGAGGCGGGCCACAAGGTCCGTGTCGTGCCCACGCCCGATGCGCTGCGGTTCGTCGGCGAAGCCACGTGGGCTGCGCTGTCCGGTGAGCCGGCGGCTAGCAGCGCATGGACGGACGTGCACGAAGTTCTGCATGTCCGGCTTGGTCAGACAGCGGACCTGGTGCTGATCGCCCCGGCCACCGCAGACCTGCTGGCGCGGGCCGCCTCGGGGATGTCTGACGACTTGCTGACCGCGGTCCTGCTGACAGCCCGCTGCCCGGTTGTCTTCGCCCCTGCCATGCACACCGAGATGTGGGAGCACGCGGCGACCCGCGCCAACGTCAGCACGCTCCGCCAGCGTGGCTCGCTCGTGCTCGAGCCCGCGGCCGGGCGGCTGACCGGCGCAGATTCCGGGCCAGGTAGGCTGCCTGAGCCCGCCGAGCTGTTCAGGATTGCGCTCCGGGTGCTGGCCAGGGGCGGGGCGGGGCTGGCGCCCGACCTCACCGGCCGGTCGGTGGTGATCTCCGCCGGCGGCACCAGAGAGGAACTCGATCCGGTCCGTTTCCTTGGAAACTGGTCGTCGGGCCTGCAAGGCTACGCGCTCGCCAGGACCGCGACGGCGCGCGGCGCGGACGTCACCCTGGTAGCCGCGAACGTAGCCCTCGACGACCCGGCCGGCGTCAAGGTCGTGCATGTCACGTCCGCCCGCGAGCTGCGGGACGCCGTGCTGGCCAGCGCGGCCGGAGCCGATGCCGTGATCATGGCAGCGGCGGTCGCCGACTACCGGCCCGCGGCCCGGAGCGCACAGAAGATCAAGAAAACCGGGACCGACCCGGAGCCGGTCAGACTGGTCCAGAACCCGGATATCTTGCGCGAGCTGGCGGCCAGCAGGCCGCGCCGTGGCCAGGTCGTAGTCGGGTTCGGCGCGGAAACCGGCGACCTGCTCGCCAACGGGCGGGCGAAACTCGCCGCGAAGGGCTGTGACCTGCTCGTCGTCAACCAGGTCGGCGGCGGGCTCGGGTTCGCGGTGGCCGAGAACGAGGCCCTCATCCTGGGCGCGGACGGCACCCAGGAGCACGTGCCCCGCGGCCCGAAGGAAACGATCGCCGACGCCATCTGGGATCAGGTGGCGAGCAGGCTCGCCCCGGCCGCCGACAGGCCGTGAGGCCGTTTGCCGGGAGGCTGCCCGCCTGGCCCGGCTACACTTCGGCGAGGCCAATCACAGAAGTCGAAGGAGTCAGGGTGGCACGTCGCCTGTTCACGTCCGAGTCTGTCACGGAAGGTCATCCTGACAAGATGGCCGACCAGATCAGCGATGCCGTCCTTGATGCCATGCTCAAAGGCGACCCGCGGAGCCGCGTCGCTGTCGAGACGCTGATCACCACAGGTCAGGTGCATGTCGCCGGTGAGGTGACAACCGAGACCTATGTTGACATCCCTGGCATCATCCGGGAGAAGATTCTCGACATCGGGTATGACTCGTCGACGAAGGGCTACGACGGGGCGTCGTGCGGGGTCTCGGTTTCGATCGGCTCGCAGTCACCTGACATAGCGCAGGGCGTGCGAGATGCATACGAGCACCGCGAGGGCGAGGGATCGGACGAGCTCGACCGGCAGGGCGCCGGAGACCAGGGCCTGATGTTCGGTTACGCCTGCGAGGAAACCCCCGAGCTGATGCCGCTGCCGATCATGGTCGCCCACCGCCTTTCCCGGCGGCTGGCAGAGGTCCGGCGCAATGGCGAGGTGCCCTACATCCGTCCTGACGGAAAGACGCAGGTGACGATCGAGTACTCAGGCGGCGAGCCGGTGCGGCTTGACACGGTGGTGGTCTCCACCCAGCACGCCTCGGCCATCGACCTGAAAGCGCTCCTCGCCCCGGACGTGCGCGACCACGTGGTGGATCCGATCATCGGCAAGCTCGAGCTGGACACGTCCAATTACCGGCTGCTGGTCAACCCAACGGGCCGGTTCGAGATCGGCGGCCCGATGGGCGACGCGGGGCTGACCGGCCGCAAGATCATCATCGACACCTATGGCGGGATGGCCAGGCACGGTGGCGGCGCGTTCTCTGGCAAGGACCCGTCAAAGGTCGACCGCAGTGCGGCATACGCGATGCGCTGGGTCGCCAAGAACGTGGTCGCCGCCGGGCTGGCCGCACGCTGCGAGACCCAGGTCGCTTACGCGATCGGCAAGGCGAAGCCCGTCGGCCTGTTCGTCGAGTGCTTCGGCACCGAGCAGGTCCCCGTCGAGCGGATCCAGGACGCTGTGCTCCAGGTATTCGACCTGCGCCCCGCGGCGATCATCAGGGACCTTGATCTGCTGCGTCCCATCTACTCCCAGACTGCCGCCTACGGCCATTTCGGCCGCGAGGAGCCGGACTTCTCCTGGGAGCGCACCGACCGGACGGAGGCCCTGCGGTTCGCCGCGGGCCTGTGACCATTCCGGCGCCACAGCGCGAACAGCCCGGCCAGCCGGTCCGGCTGGCCGGCCGCGTCCAGGTCGGACGGTCTCCTGGTCTCTGGCAGGACAGTCTCTGGCAGGACAGTCTCTGGCAGGACAGTCTCTGGCAGGACAGTCTCTGGTAGGACAGGAGCCGTGGCTGGCTCAGGAGAAGGCACGGGCGCCCTGCTGGCCGGCGTCGTCCCGGCGGATCGCGGTGCTGCCGGGTCCGAGGATGGCGGTGCTCCTGGGCCGGCGGGCGCGCCCGGGCGCCGGACGGGGCGGAAGCCCGGGGCGCGCAGTCAGCGGAGGCCGGTTCCCGCGGCCTCGCTGCCGGTGGCGAGGGTGGCCGTCGACATGCCGCTGGCGCATCTGGACCGGCCCTTCGACTACCAGGTACCTGAGTCGATGTCAGACACCGCGGTCCCCGGCTGCCGGGTCCGGGTCAGGTTCGCGGGCCAGCTGGCCAGTGGTTTTGTGCTCGGGCGGGCCGCTAGCAGCGAGCACCTCGGCAGGCTCGCCTACCTGGAGCGGGTCGTGTCGCCCGAGCCGGTGCTCACGCCGGAGATCGCCGGGCTGGCGCGCGCGGTGGCGGATAGATATGCCGGAACGCTGGCCGACGTACTCCGGCTGGCGGTCCCGCCACGGCACGGCAGAGCCGAAGCGGGCCCGGGCTCGGCTGGTCCAGGGCCGGGTCCGCCCGGTGCCGGGCTGGCAGGCCGCCCGGAGCCTGGCACCTGGTCGCGTTACCGGGCGGGGCGGTCCTTCCTGGCGGCCATCGCCGACGGCCGTGCCCCGCGTGCGGTCTGGTCTGCCCTGCCAGGACCGCACTGGGCGGACGAGATCGCGGTAGCCGCGGCAACGGCCGGGACGGCCGGCCGCGGCGTGCTCATCGTGGTCCCTGATGCCAGGGACCTTGACCAGGTGGACGCGGCACTGGCCGGGAGGCTCGGCCCCGGGCGGCACGTCTGCCTTGCCGCCGGGCTGGGGCCCGCCGAACGGTATCGCCGGTGGCTGCGGATCGTGCGCGGCGAGGTCACGATAGCGGCCGGGAACCGTTCCGCGATGTTCGCGCCCGTTGCCGGGCTCGGTCTGGTGGTGATCTGGGATGACGGCGATGACCTGCACGCCGAGCCGCGGGCTCCGTACCCGCACGCGAGGGAGGTGCTGGCGCTGCGGGCGCACCGGTGCGGTGCCGCTGCCCTGATAGGCGGCTTCGCGCGGACAGCTGAGGCGACCCAGCTGGTCGCGAGCGGGTGGGCGCACGCCCTGACGGCTGACCGCCCGGTGGTCCGCCGGTGCGCGCCGTTCATCAGCGCGCCGGGCGACGACTCGGAGCTGGCGCGCGACGAGGCCGCCCGGTCCGCGCGGCTGCCCAGCCTCGCGCTGCGCACCGCACGGGATGCGCTGGCCAGCGGGCCGGTCCTGATCCAGGTGCCGAGGAGAGGTTACGTGGCGGCCGTCGGATGCGCGCACTGTCACGGGCCGGCTCGCTGCCGCGCCTGCGGGGGACCGCTCACGCTTCCGGCGGCGCACGCGGCCGCGGTCTGCGGCTGGTGCGCGGCGACCGGCAGCTGGACCTGCGCGCGCTGTGGTCACGGCAGGCTGCGCGCCGCGGTGACCGGGGCCGGGCGAACCGCGGAGGAACTTGGCCGGGCCTTCCCCGGCACGCCGGTCCGCGTGTCGGGCGGCGACGGGGTGATCGCTGCGGTGCCCGCCACGCCCGCGGTGATCGTAGCGACGCCGGGCGCCGAGCCGCGAGCCGACGGCGGCTATCCGGGCGCCGTGCTGCTCGACGGCTGGGCGCTGCTTGGCCGGCCCGGCCTCCGGGCCGCCGAGGAGGCACTGCGGCGGTGGATGAACGCTGCGGCGCTGGTACGGCCGGCCTCCGGCGGCGGGGTCGTGGTGGTCGTGGCCGATGCCGCGGTACCGGCCGTGCAGGCTCTCATCCGCTGGGACCCGGTCACCCACGCCGAGCGGGAACTCGCTGAACGTGCCGAGCTCCGGTTCCCTCCCGCGGCCCGGATGGCCAGCCTGACCGGCCCGAAGGATGCCGTCGCCGGGCTGCTCGCGGCCGCCGAGCTGCCTGCTGCCGCCGAAGTTCTCGGACCCGTCCCGATCGCGGCGGGCGCCCCCGGCCACGGCGGCGAGGCGGCTGGGGAGGCGGTACGGGCCCTGATCCGGGTGCCCCGCTCCATGGGTGGCGCGCTGGCCGCCGCGCTGCGCGCTGGCCAGGGCGTACGCAGCGCGCGCAAGGATCCGGGCGCGGTGAGAATGCAGCTCGACCCGGCCGAGCTGATCTGACTATGCCCGCCCGAGGCCATAGGGTGCTGGGGTGGCTACCTCACGAAGGAACCCGGACGCGGGGCCGAGCGGCTCCCGCTCGGGCCCGGAGCCGGGGCCAGCCGCTCCGCGGACCGGGCCCGCAGCAGATCCCGGTGCGGCTGGAGCAGGGGGGCAGGCAGCCGACGGGAACGGCGCTGGCACCCTCCCGGCCAGCGCAGCGGCACCGGGCCTGCATCGTCATGGAGACCGGCTGCGCATGCCGCCGGTGCGGCTGGCGCCAAGGGAGGAGCTGGCCGCTGCGGCACGCGTCGCGCCGCTCCTCCGGGCCGCCAGGGACCTGAGCCGCTGGGCTCAGGGCCTCGGTGACCTGGCCGGATCGCGGCGCCTATCCGGGCTGCAGCGAGCCGCGGCGGCCGCCGAGCTGGAGATGGCGCCCAGCGAGGTGGACATGGCCTGGCAGGTGGCCGTGGCGGCGGGGCGGCCGGATGCGGACGGCGGCTGGACGCCCGGCAGGCTCGACGCTCTCGCGTCCGGAGATGCGGAGGAAGTGCTGGCGCTCTGGGACGGCGCGCTCCAGGTGACCCTGGCCGCCGAGGACCTGGACGGGCTGGCTACCGCGCTATACACGGTGGGTGCGCCGGTGCGGATGGAGAGCCTCTTCGACGCCTATGCGGCCGCCGCTGGCACCCGAAGGCAGCAAGCGGACCGGCAGGTCAGGCACAGTGAGCAGGTCCGGGAGCACGATCAGGGCGCGGCCCTGTCGCGGGCCCTTGAGACGCTGGCCGACCTGGGCGTGGTGGAACTCGGCACCGAAGAGGCGGCAGGCGGACTGACGGTCGCGTTGTCCCCGCTCGGGATCTGGGGCGTGCACCGCAGGCTGCGCGCGCAGGGCTGGCACGTACCGGTCCTCGGGAGTTCAGGGCGGGCCGGGGCTGCCGGACTGCTCGCTACCCTGGCCAGCTGCGACGCCGAGGACGGCGAAGCAGAGATCGGCGCCTGGCTGGCCGCGCGGACCGCGGCCCAGGCAGCCGCGGAGCTGGTCAGCGCGGCCAGGTCCGGGTCGCCAGGGCTCCGGGGAGCGGCCTTCGCCGTCCTGGACCGGGTCGGTGCCGGAGCCATCGCCGACGTCCGGGCCGCCCTCGGCGATCCGCTGCTGCGTGCGCACGCGGCAGTCTGGCTGCACGAGCACGGCGAGGAGGCCGAGCTGACCCCGGAGGACCGGACATGGCTGCTCGTTGACCTGGGCGCGGGGCTGCTCGAAGAGGCAGATCCGCATGACGTGGTGGCCGAGCTGCTGCCCGAGGTGCCCGCCCGCACGCAGGCGCAGATCGTCGCGAGCCTGTGGCAGGTCAGTCATCCGGGGGTAACGGGCCTGCTGACCGCGCTGGGCGAGCATCACCCCGACCCGGCCGTGGCGCGGGCGGCGCGCAAGGCCGCGTTCAAGGCTCGTTCGCCTTCGGCCGGTAAAGGTGCCGCGAATCCATAGACTGTCTGCGGTAGCGACACGCGGTCCGTCATGCGGGAGGCACGTAGTGAGCGTCAGGCCGATACGTCTGTTCGGCGATCCGGTGCTGCGCACCCCGGCCGAGCCGGTCCGGGATTTCGACGCTGAGCTGCGCAGGCTGGTCAAGGATCTCACCGAGACGATGATGGAGGCACCCGGCGTTGGCCTGGCGGCGCCGCAGATCGGGGTGAGCCTGCGTGTCTTCACCTACTACGTTGACGATCAGCTGGGCCACCTGATCAATCCGTCGCTTGAACTATCCGTGGAAGAGGAGACGGACGACGAGGGCTGCCTGTCGTTCCCTGGCCTGGCGTACCCGACGAGGCGCTCCTACGGAGCCCTGGCAACCGGGTTCGACATGTACGGCGAGCCGGTCACCCTCGAGGGCACCGGCCAGCTCGCTCGCTGCGTGCAGCACGAGACCGACCATCTGGATGGCGTGCTATTCATTGACCGCCTCGATGACGCCCAGCGCAAGCAGGCCATGAAGGAGATCCGGGCGGCCGAGTGGTGGGGCGAGGCAGTCCCCGCGGTCAAGCTCTCGCCGCACCCGATGCGCGGCAGGGCCTACTAGCGGATGCGACTGGTCTTCGCCGGCACCCCAGCGGCGGCCGTCCGCTCCCTGGACGCGCTGCTGGGCTCGCGGCACGAGGTCGCGGCCGTGATCACCCGGCCGGACGCGCCGTCGGGACGCGGGTTGCAGGTCGCGAAGAGCCCGGTCGCGCAGCGCGCGGAAGCAGCCGGCCTGGAGATCCTGAGGCCGGAGCGGCCGAGAGATCCTGACTTCCTCGCCAGGCTGCGGGAACTGGCGCCCGACTGCTGCCCGGTCACCGCCTACGGCGCGCTGATCCCGCAATCAGCGCTGGACATCCCCCCGCAGGGCTGGGTCAACCTGCACTTTTCGCTGCTGCCCGCCTGGCGGGGCGCGGCCCCCGTGCAGCAGGCGATCCTGCATGGCGACGATCTCACCGGGGCCACCACCTTCGTGCTCGTCAGGGAGCTTGACGCCGGGCCCGTGTTCGGCGTGGTCACCGAGCCAATCAAGCCTTCGGACACGGCCGGCGACCTGCTGGCCAGGCTGTCCGTGTCGGGGGCCGAACTGCTGGTCGCGACCATGGACGGGATCGAGTCCGGGGAACTCGTGGCGCAGCCGCAGCCTGCCGAGGGGATCAGCCTGGCTCCCAAGATCACGGCGGATGATGCGCATGTGGACTGGCACCAGGCCGCCGTTGCGGTGGGCCGCCTGATCCGGGCGTGCACGCCTGCCCCGGGCGCGTGGAGTGTCCTTGACGGCACCAGGCTCAGGCTCGGCCCGCTGGCGGCGGTGGCCACGGCGGCGGATCCAGGCGGCGCACCTGCGCCAGGCGAGTTGCTGGTCGAGCGATCCCGGGTACTCGTCGGCACCGGGACGCTGCCTGCCGAGCTCGGCGACGTGCAGCCGGATGGCAAGCGCCTGATGCGGGCGCCGGACTGGGCGCGGGGCCTGCGCCTGGAGGGCCGAAGTGCGGTGCTCCGCTGACATGACGCCGGGCACGGCCGGCGCTGCCGGGCGCGGCGGCGACCAGCAGGCAGCCACCAGAAGCGACCAGCCGGCCGGAAACGGCCGTGGCCGCGGGTCCAGCAAGAGCCGCGGGTCCAGCAAGAACAGCAACAGGGCGGCCCAGAAGAGCACGAGCCGGTCGCCCGCCGGGCGGGCAGATCCGGCGCGGCGGACGGCGGTTGATGTGCTCCGCGGCGTCGATGAGCGCGACGCCTACGCGAACCTGCTGCTCCCGGCGCTGTTGCGCGAGCGCGGGCTGACCGGCCGGGATGCCGCCCTGGCCACCGAACTCAGCTATGGGACCCTGCGCGGTCAGGGCAGCTACGACGCAATCCTGGCCGTCTGCAGCGACCGCGACCTGGCGGCAGTGGACCCGCCGCTCCGGCAGGTGCTCCGGCTCGGCGCGCATCAGCTGCTCGCCACCCGGGTCCGCCCGCATGCGGCCGTTGCCACCTCGGTCGACCTCGCCAGGTATGTCGCGGGGCCGCGCCCGGCCGGTTTCGTCAACGCGGTGCTCCGCCGCGTCGCGACGCGCGACCTGCCGGGCTGGCTGGACATCGTGGCCCCGGGCCGGGCCGAGGACCTGGTCGGTCACCTATCGGTGCGGTACAGCCATCCGCGCTGGATCGTCATGGCGCTGAGCGCCGCGCTGGGGGAGGCGGAGGCTGGTGGCCTGGCGGAGACCGAGGCTGCGCTGGCCGCTGACGGCCGGCGGCCCGCCGTCACGCTGTGCGCCGTTCCCGGCCTGGCCAGCCGGGCAGAGCTGGTCGCGGCCGGGAGCCAGCCCGCGCGGTGGTCGGAGTTCGGCGCCTACCTGCCCGACGGCGACCCTGGCGACGTCCCGGCGGTGGCGCAGGGCCGCGCGGGAGTGCAGGACGAGGCCAGCCAGCTGGCCGCGCTGGCGCTGGCCCGGGCGGAAACCAGCGGCACCGATCGCGGGCGGTGGCTCGACATGTGCGCGGGGCCGGGCGGCAAGGCGCGGCTGCTGGCTGGCCTGGCCGCCGCGCGCGGGGCCGGGCTGCTGGCTGCGGACGTGCGCGAGCACCGGGCCCGCCTTGTCATGACCGCCCTGGGCGGCGCTGCGCGCGCGGGCCTGGCGGCTGCGCCAGGTACCGCCGGCGCTGACGCCGGTACCGCCGGGGCTGACGCCCGGACGGCCGGCCCGGCCGCGGGCCGGCCCGGCGCGGCCGCCGTGATAGCGGCTGACGGTACTGCTCCTGCGTGGCGCCCTGGCTCCTTCGACCGGGTCCTCGCGGATGTCCCGTGCTCGGGTCTCGGGGCGCTCCGGCGGCGCCCGGAAGCACGGTGGCGCCGGTCGCCGCAGGACATACCGGGGCTTAGCGGACTGCAGCGCGAGCTGCTGGCGACTGCCATCGAGTCGGCCCGGCCGGGCGGGGTCGTTGCGTACGTCACCTGCTCGCCGCACCTGGCCGAGACCCGCGACGTGGTCGGCGGCGTGCTGGCCTCCCGCGGCGACGTGGAGGTACTTGACGCGCCCGGCGTGCTCGCCGGCGTGCCAGGGCTATGCTGCCCGGCACCGGATGGCAGGTTCGCGCAGTTCTGGCCGCACCGGCACGGCACTGACGCGATCTTCCTCGCGCTGCTCCGGCGCGGCGCGCACGCCTAGCCGCAGGGAGGAGAGCAGCGATGAGTCTGGATTCCGGCGCTCGTCCAATCCCCGGCAGCCCCGTCCCGACCAGGAGGAGCATCAGATGTCCCGCCCGGCAGCTATCGGATACGTGCCCGTCAATGGCCTTGACATGTACTGGGAAAGCCGTGGCGACGGCGGCGTACCTCTCGTCGTGGTTCACGGCGGCTTCGGCCTCGCCAGCATGTTCGGCGATCTGCTCGACCAGCTGGCCGAGAAGCGCCAGGTCATAGCCGTCGAGCTGCAGGCGCACGGCCATACCAGGGACACCGGCCGTCCGTTCAGCTTCGAGGCCTTCGGTGACGACATCGCCGGGGTGATCGAGCATCTCCGGCTCGGGCAGGCCGACCTGCTCGGCTATCCCTGGGCGGCGGCGCAGGCCTGCGCTGCGTGGTCCAGCACCCCGGCCGGGTACGGAGGCTGGCGCTGGTGTCCACGCCCTGTCGCCGCGACGGCTGGTTCCCCGAGGTCCTCGCCGGGATGGCGCAGGTCGGCAGGGATGCGTTCGGTCAGATGCGGCAGTCCCCGATGTACCAGGCGTGGTCACAGGTCGCTCCCGACCGCGATGCATTCCCCGCCCTGATGGACAAGACCGGCGAGCTGCTGCGGCAGCCCTACGACTGGACCGACGAGGTCAGGCGGATCACGACCCCGACGCTGCTGGTGTACGCCGACGCCGACAGCATCCCGCCCTCGCACGCCGCCGAGTTCTTCGCCCTGCTCGGGGGCGGCCTGAAGGACGCGGGCTGGGACGGCTCGCTGGCCACCAGCATGGGACTGGCCATCCTGCCCGGCCTGACCCACTACAACATATTCGGCGCCCCGCAGCTGGCCGCAGCGGTAGCGGGCTTTATGGCCTGACCGGACAGCAGGGAACTCGGCTACCGGGGCGCGCCGGACAGGGCGCGGCCCCGGCTCGCGGCCAGCCGGCGGCCGCCGATGTCGGCCTGCTGGCCCTTGGCGTAACCGTCCCCGTAGCCGCTCCCGCTGTAGGTGACTCTCGCGGTCCGGGTGACGGGGTAAGCGTGCTCGACGTTCCTGCGGATCACCAGGGTGCGGTCGGCGAGGACCAGGGCGGTCTTGGAACCCGACGCAGCCGCGGGCGCGGTGGCCTGGCTCGCTGCCGCGTGCTCGGCCGCGCGGACCCTGGAGACCACGGCAGTGGCGAAACCCAGCAGCCAGCTGCGCCGCCAGGCCCGCGCGCTGCGGCTCCACGACGGCACCTGCGCGCCCGCCAGGCCGTGCCACATCTGGATGAGTACCGAGGTGTACAGCATGTCGGTGCGCTCGAGGTCAGATGCGTAGCCGAACACGTGGATCCTGGCGCCAGGTCCGGCGCTGGACAGCAGGATGCAGTGGCAGCGGAGCGCGGAACCGAGTCCGCACAGCAGATGCGCCTTCACCCGCGCCCAAGGGTTGCCGATGTCAAGCACCCGGTTGGCGGGCTGGTCGGTCTCCGGGCGGTCGGCCGCGAGCAGCGCCCGGTCGATGCCGTACTTGGCCATCAGCTCTGCGGCCTTCGCCGTCAGTGCCTGGGCCTCGGGCGGCGTAACACTCTCGTCCTCCGCCTTGGCCAGCAGCTTCCTGACACGGTCCAGCAGTCTGCTCGATGCTTCGGGGTTCAACTCGCGGCCTCCTCGCCTGCTTCAGGTTTCGAATACAGGATCGAACGATAGCGGGGGGCTGTGACACTTTCCGCGGCCCGGCTCGCCGGGCCCGGCCGGGCTGCAGAAGTGCCAGTGTGGCACGCCGGCCATACACTTGAGGCTGAGATGACCGTCCAGATCGCGCCTAGCATGCTGGCCGCGGACTTCGCCAGGCTCGCCGACGAGGCCGCGGCCGTCTCGGGCGTGGCCGACTGGCTGCACGTCGACGTGATGGACGGCCATTTCGTGCCGAACCTCACGATTGGCCTGCCGGTCGTCGAAGCGCTGCACAAGCACGCCAGCCTGCCCCTGGACTGCCACCTGATGATCGAGGACCCGGATCGCTGGGCCACCGGCTACGCCGAGGCAGGGGCGCGGAACGTGACCATCCACGCCGAGGCCGTCCAGTCACCGGTCCGAACGCTGCGGATGATCAGGGCGGCGGGCTCGCGGGCCGGGCTCGCCGTCAACCCGGGCACACCGGTAGAGCCCTACGCCGACCTGCTGGGCGAAGTCGACATGCTGCTGCTGATGACGGTCGAGCCTGGTTTCGGCGGTCAGCCGTTCCTCGATCTGGTGCTGCCCAAGATCCGGCGGGCAGCTGACCTTATCGCCCGGCGGGGCGGTTCGATCTGGCTGCAGGTCGACGGGGGCGTCAGCGCGGAGACGATCGGTCGCTGCGCCGAGGCCGGCGCCGATGTGTTCGTGGCGGGATCAGCCGTATTCGGCGCTGATGACCCCGTAAGTGCCGTTAACGGGCTTCGTGCCCTGGCCCTCCGCAGTGATCCTGGCCTGTCGCGGCACTGACATCAGGACCGACGCCGCCGCCCACTGTCGGCACCATCGGCCCACTGTCGGCACCATCGGCGAGAATCCTGGCAACGCCTTGTCGATTCCTGGCGGGCCCGTTCGTCGAAGTGGTGAAGCCACCCGATCGAGAGACTCAAGGAGATCCAGATGGCCGAGTACCTGATCCTCATCTACGAGAACGAGGACGCCTACGTGAACGGCTCGCCCGAAGTGTGGCAGACGGCGGGGCAGGCACATGCCCGGTTCGCCGAGCAGGTAGGGGAGAAGGGCGGGAAGATCGTCGGTGGTAACGCCTTGCAGCCCACTAGCACCGCGACCTCGATCGGTGGCGACGTCGTGACCGACGGCCCGTTCGCCGAGACCAAGGAGGCGCTCGGCGGCTACTACCTGATCGAGGCCCATGACCTCGATCATGCGCTGGAGATCGCGAAGCTGTGCCCGGCACCCTACGGCGGCGTCGAGGTGCGGCCGGTGATGGACCTGTCAGGCGGGTGAGGCGTGCAGCCAGGCGCGCCAGGTGCGGGGGCCCGCGGCGATCAGCCTGAAGCCGCGGACGTCAGTGCCGCGGTCGCCGACGCGCACCGCCGCGAGTGGGCGTTCGTGCTCGCCGCGACGGCGCGCGTCGCGCGCGACATCGACGTCGCCGAGGAGTGCGTGCAGGACGCCTACGTGGCCGCGCTTGACGCCTGGCAGCGGCAGGGCGTGCCGCGCAATCCTGGCGCCTGGCTGACCACCACGGCGCGGCGGCGGGCACTTGACATGCTGCGCAGGGACCGGACGCTGCGGGCCAAGCTGCCGCTGCTGGTCGAGCCTGACCCGGCTGAGCCCGGGCCGGGCGCGGCGGTCGGCGGTGAGGCCGACGAGGGAGAAGGCGTGATTCCCGACGACCGGCTCCGGCTGGTGTTCACCTGCTGTCACCCGGCGCTGGCCAGGGAGGCGCAGGTAGCGCTCACGCTCCGGCTGGTGTGCGGACTGACCACCGCGGAGATCGCGCTGGCGTTCCTGGTGCCGGAGCCGACCATGGCGGCGCGGGTCACGCGGGCGAAGAAGAAGATCTCCGCCGCCCGGATCGCCTACCGGGTGCCCGGTGCGGCGGAACTGCCTGACCGGCTTGACGCGGTCCTCACGGTGGTGCATCTGCTCTACACGACAGGCCACACGGCTCCGGCTGGGGACGGCCTGGTTCGCGCCGACCTGGTGGAGCGGGCCATCGACCTGGCCCGCACGCTGCGGGTGCTCATGCCGGACGAGCGTGAGGTCCGCGGCCTGCTTGCGCTGCTGCTCCTCACCGACGCGCGCCGGGCTACCAGGACAGCCGAGGACGGGCGCCTGCTGCTGCTCGAGGAACAGGACAGGTCGCGGTGGGACTTGGCGGCGATCGGGGAAGGCACCTGGCTGGTGACCGAGGCGCTGCGCGGCGGCCGGCCGGGGCGGTTCGCGCTGCAGGCAGCCATAGCGGCGGTGCACGCTGAGGCGCCGAGCTACGCTGAGACGGACTGGCCGCAGCTGCTCCAGCTCTACGGGGCGCTGCTGCGGGCCTGGCCGTCTCCGGTGGTCGCGCTGAACCGGGCCGTGGTGCTGGCCATGGTCGACGGGCCAGCCGCGGGGCTGGCCGAGATGGAGGATCTCGAGCGGGCCGGCCGGCTGGCCGGCTACCGCTACCTGCCGGCGGCCAAGGCCGACCTGCTGCGCCGGCTGGGCCGCCCCGGCGATGCGGCCACCGCCTACCGCAGCGCCCTCGACCTGGCCGACAATGCGGCCGAACGTGCCTTCCTGGCCGGCCGGATCGCCGAGGTCTGCGGCAGGCCTGGGTAGCTTCGCGGTGAATGTTCGCACCACAATAGGCCCATGAGTGTCGCCGTCAGGCCTCCAGCGCAGTCGAGGCCGCTGCTGTCGGTGTCCGGGCTTGTCGTCGATTTCGGCCCGTTGCGCGCGCTCGCCGGGGTCGATTTCGAAATCGCGCCCGGCGAGGTCGTCGCGCTAGCGGGCGAGAACGGCGCGGGCAAGACCACGCTGGTGCGCTGCATTTCTGGAGACATCGCCCCGACCGTCGGGCAGATTTCGCTGGCCGGCCGCCCCGTCAGCGCCAACCCGGCTGCTGCCGCCCGGCAGGGAGTCTCCGTGGTCTGGCAGGACCTGGCGCTCTGCGACAACCTGGATGTCGCGTCGAACCTGCTGCTCGGCCGGGAGCGGCGCCGTCATCTGCTGTCCGACGTCCGGTTCCACGAAACCGCTGCGGCACTGCTCGGCAGCCTCCGAATCCCGATCCGGGACACCACCCGAAGCGTCCGCTCGCTGTCCGGAGGCCAGCGCCAGCTGGTGGCGGTGGCGCGGGCGATGGCGCACAGGCCCCGGCTGCTGCTGCTTGACGAGCCCACCGCCTCCCTCGGAGTGCGGGAATCCGCGCAGGTCGAGGAGCTGATCCGGAGCCTGCGCGGGCAGGGCACCACGATCCTGCTCGCCTGCCACGACATCGACCAGATGTTCCGGCTGGCCAACCGGATCGTCGTGCTGCGTCATGGCCGGGTGGTAGCCGCCGTCGATCCCAGCGCGGTGCACCCCGACGATGTCGTGGCGCTGCTGTCGGGCCAGCAGGTGGACTCCTCGGCGCGGCGGCAGCTGACCAGGCTGCACGGTCTGGCCGACCGGCTGGTCTCGGCCGACCCGTCGTCCAGCCTGTCGCTGATCCTTTCTGCGCTCGGCGCCGCGCTCGGCAGCGACCGGCTGTGCATTCACTTGCGCGCCCAGAATGCGCTGATCTGCGCCGCCTCACTGGGGCTGCCGCCGGTGCTGCAATCGGCGTGGTCCCGGCTGCCCTATGGTCCAGCCGGCGGCCCAGTCGGCCTGGCCGCCGCGGCGGGAAAGCCGTTCGTGGAGGACAACGTGCGCACCGGGCTCGCCTGGGCGCCGTTCGACGGCCTTGCCAGGGCAGCCGAGGTGCGCAGCTCCTGGTCGGTCCCGGTGATGGGCCCCGGCGGCCACCTCGGCGTCATCACCGTCTTCGGGCAAGCCCCGGGCAGCCCGCAACGGGACCAGCTTGACCTGGTCAACCTCTACGCAGGCTATGCCGCCAGCGCGATCGAGCGGGATCGGCTGCTTGAGGAGGTCACCGCACGCAACCGGGTACTTGAGACGATCAGGGAGATGCTGGAGACGCTGGCCGGGCCGATCCCCGTGGCCGAGGCGCTAGGTCCGGCACTGCAATCCCTGCGCCAGGGCCTGCAGGCGGACGAGGTGATGTTGCTCACGCGGCGGGCCGGCCAGACGCACTGCCGCGCGGTCTGCACCGCCGAGGCAGCGGGCCGCCCGCGCGGTGCCGGTGCCGCCTCGCCCGGTCTGCTGGACGCCGCGGATCACATCCTGGCCGGCGAGCGCAGGGACGGCGTGGCCCGTGAGCTACCGGCCGACGGGGGCGCCCGGCTGCTGGCCGTGACCTTCGCCGCTCCTGGCGGCCCGACCGCGTTGCTGGCCGGCTGGGCAGCGCGGGCCGGGCGCCCGGACGGTGTCGGCTGGCCGGACGGTGCGAGCTGGCCGGACGGTGCGAGCTGGCCGGACGGTGCGAGCTGGCCGGGCGGCCTGTCCGGCCGTGGCGGCGCACGCGGTCAGGCCGCTGACGCGACGGCGCTGCTCGAGGACGCTGCCCACTCGCTGCGGCTCGCGCTGGAACGCGAGGAAGCCGGCCTTGCCCACCAGGAGGCGGCGGCGCTGCGGCGGTCGCAGGAACTGCAGCGCGGCTTCCTGTCCCGGCTGAGCCACGAGCTGCGCACCCCGCTGACGGCCATCAGGGGATACGCGTCGAGCCTCATGCAGTCGGACGTGACCTGGGACAGCCAGTCGCAGCAGCGATTCCTGGCCCGGATCGCCTCAGAATCGGCTCGGCTCGGCCGTCTCGTCGGCGATTTGCTCGACTTTTCCGCGATCGAGTCGGGAGTCCTCCGGCTGCAGCGGGACTGGTGCGACATCCCGCTGGTTCTCGACGCGGCGATCGCCTGCCTGCCGCCCGCCCACGGCAGCATGGTCGAGGTCTCCTGCGACCCCTGCCTGCCCGCTGTCTGGGCTGATCATGACAGGCTTGAGCAGGTATTCGTTAACCTGCTCGACAACGCCATCGGGCACAATCCGCCCGGCACCCGGGTGCGCGTCAGCGCTACCGGGAACGGGCCCGGCGGTGTGGCCGTAAGCGTTGCCGACGACGGCGCGGGGATGCCGCCGGAGCTTGCCGCCGCCCCGTTCGAGC
>Ga0187883_10000661_pt1 | contig 21227 bp, 21 predicted proteins | sample June2016WEW_20_1_2_FD_132966 | JGI IMG/M metagenome (GOLD analysis project Ga0187883, IMG submission 132966) | Peatland microbial communities from SPRUCE experiment site at the Marcell Experimental Forest, Minnesota, USA - June2016WEW_20_10 | ecosystem: Environmental > Terrestrial > Soil >...
CCTCATGATCGGTTCGACCGACCGCTGCGCGCTCAAGGTGCAGAACCCCGCCTACGGGCTGTGCTCCCAGGGCGTCAACGGCGTGAACAGCGACGTGGTGATGATCCTGCACCTCAACCCGGCGAACAACTCTCTGTCCATCCTGTCGATCCCCCGTGACCTCTTCGTGCCCAACGCCCGCTCCGACGGGGCCAACAAGATCGATGCCGCGCTCTACCAGGGCCCCGATCAGCTCATCGACGCGATCGAGGAGGACTTCGGGATCCCGATCCAGCACTTCGTGGAGCTGAATTTCGACAGCTTCATCAACGTGGTCCAAGCGCTCGGTGGGATCAAGATGTACTTCCCCGAGCCCGTGTTCGACGCGTACTCGGGGCTCAACATCCAGACGACGGGCTGCATCCCGCTGAACGGGACCCAGGCGCTCCAGGTCGTGCGGGCCCGCCACCTCCAGTACAAGGGGCCCGGCGTCACCACGACCGACCCCAACTACTGGCCCCAGGAAGCGCAGAGCGACATCGCGCGCATCCGCCGCGACCACGAGTTTCTGCGCGTCCTCGCGGCGGCGGTGAAGGCCAAGGGGCTCAGCAACCCGATCACGGACCAGCAGCTCGTCGGAGGCGTGGCCGGCCAGCTCACGGTCGACTCGGGCTTCTCGGCCAGCGACATGATCAGCCTGGTCCTCGGCTACCACAACGTCGACGTGAACACCGCGCCGCAGCTCACGATGCCGGTGGCGGTGGACCAGTTCGGCAGCTACACCTACGAGGGGGGCAGCTACGGGGACGTCGAGTTCCCGGCCGAGCCGCAGGACCACACGGCCGTCGACCAGTTCCTCGGGCTCACCTCGAGCAACGACGACACCTACACGGGAGGCCCGCTCCCGTCGCCCTCGACCGTGACGGTGTCGGTACTGAACGGGTCGGGCGCCTACAACCAGGCGACCGACACGTCACAGAGCCTGCAGGCGCTGGGCTTCAAGATCGGCACGATCGGTGACAGCGCACCCGTGGGCCAGGAAGCCGAGACCGTCGTCTACTACTCCTCCAAGACCCCGGCCGAGCTGGCAGCGGCCCAGAGCGTCGCCAACTCGATGACGGGGGCCGTGATCATGGCGGAGGACCCGGCACAGGTGAAGCCGGGCTCGCAGGTGACCGTGGTGACCGGCACCGACTTCACCGTCAACGCGCCGCCCACCACCACCACGCCGACCTCCGCCGGTGGTACGGCGACCAGCCCCGCCGCACCGACCACGACCACCACGACGCCCGCCAGCACCGGCAATACGGGCAACTCGGGGGCGTTCCAGGCGCCGACGCCGTCGGTGGAATCTCTCGCACCCTGGGACCCGCGCTCCTGCACGGCGAGCGGCGGCGAGGGCACCTGAGCTCCTAGAGGTCCTGGCCCACCCGCTCGACGACGCGGCCGGCACGCACGGGCTCGGTCCCGTCCCGTATCGTCACCAACTGAGCCGGTGAGTAACCGCGCAACGACGTTGCGCGTCGCAGCGGGGACGGACCGGCCATCAGGCGAAGATCTCGCCGCCGTTCGTGTCGAGCGCCTGCCCGGTCATGGCGGACGAGAGGTCCGAGGCGAGGTACACGATGGAGCCGGCGACGTCCTCGTCGCTCGGGATCCGGCCGAGCGGCACCCGGGCGTTGAGCTCGTCGACGACCACCTGGGCGGGCACACCCCGCCCCGTCGACGTCATCTCGATGTAGATGTCCACCGATGGGCCGGCCATCCAGCCGGGGACCACGGCGTTGACCCGCACCTTGGACGGGCCCAGCTCGTACGCGAGCACCCGGGTGGCCGTGAGCAACGCCCCCTTCGAGATGGCGTAGCCCCCCTGCACCGGCTGGGGCTGGCGCGCCACCATGGAGGCCACCATCACCACCGACCCTCCACCGCGCTCGCGCATGGAGGGCAGCGCGGCCCGCGTCATCTGCAGCGAGCCGAAGAGGTTCGTGTCCATGATCTTGCGCCAGATCGCGAGGTCGACATCCTCGAAGCTCTGGAAGGCGTCGAACCGGAAGGCGTTGTTCACAAGCACGTCGACCCCGCCGAACTCCTCCGTGGCCGCTGCCATGAGGCCGGCACACGCCTCGGGGTCGGTGATGTTGGTCGGCACGGTGATGGCGCGGGCGCCGATGTCCGCCACCTCGGCCAGGACGTCGTCAAGCGTCGACTGGCGGCGGGCGGCCAGCACCAGGTCGGCCCCGTGGGCTGCGAGCGCCCGCGCCGCCTGCCGTCCCAGTCCGGGGCCGACGCCCGACACCACGCACACCTTTCCCGACAGCAGTCCGGCCGCAGCCGTGTCCCCGCCCCCCACGTTGCTCTTCGCAGTCGTCATGGGCGAAGCGTAGGGCAGCGCGGCGACGCGGGGCCGGGCCATCCGCGCCGGTGTCACACGGGCCTGAGAAGATCGGCAGCAGAGTTGAGCAAAGGAGGGTCATGGCCATTTGTTCGCACTGTGGCGGTGAGATGACCGACGGGATCAGCTGCCTGACCGACCCCGTCCTCATCGGTGGGAGGGCCTACGCCCCGATCCGCTGGGGCCAGGAGCTCCGGCCAAGGCACCGCTACGAGCCCGAGGACTGCAGGGACTGCGGGACGCCGCTCGGCGGGGTGCACCATCCCGGTTGCTGCATCGAGCGCTGCCCGGGGTGCCACGGACAGGCGATCGGATGCGGCTGCGTCAGCGAGCGCTTCTGTGCGTTCGAGAGCTCCCGGACGGGCCGTTGCCGGTCACACGTGCTGCGACGGGTCGGCTGGCGCTGAGTCTCAGTCGTCTGGTCCGGGAGCGCGTCCCGAGCGCCTGAGGATTGCCTCCCACGGGCGGAGGTGGGTCCCGAGCGGGATCAGCATCGCCGCCACCCGCCCCTTGAGCCCGCTCTCGGCGGCCGCGCTGCACGCGCCGGTGGCGGCGTAAAGCGAGGCGGCGTCCGAGGGCCGGTGCCCTCGGCCCAGTGCGTGCATGAGGTCCCAGGTGTGCAGGTGCCATTCGCAGGCCGCCACCGCCGCGTGCAGCCCGGCGGTCACGGTGCCCCGCGGATAGCCGTACGGCACATCCCATTGCGCCGACAGGCGGTCGCGGTAGGCCCGGGCGCGGGCGACGAACTGCGCCATCGCCTCGGGGCCACCCAGGCCGGACAGTGCCCGGAGCGCCTCGGCGTTCTGTGCCGCCAGCTCCTGCGCCCCGAACGGCGGCGACGCGTCACCACGCTCGGCCCGGTCCAACCAGTCGTGGTACCACCCGGCCACGGCCAGGACGTGCCGGGCCAAGTCCGTCGCCGTCCACTCCCCGCAGGCCAGCTGATCCCAGCCCTCGGCGGAGAGGCCGTCCGCCGCCGCTGCGAAGTCATGGACGCCCTCGTCGTAGAGCCGAAGAACGCTGTCTCTCGGGACACCCGGCATCGCCGGGGACGCTAATCCCGCCCGGCGACGCCCCGAGGGGGCCCGCAACCCCGGGGTCGTTACCCCGAATGCCGATGCCCGGGGCGGCACCGAACCCGGCAAACGGCAACAGCGCCATGGACAGGGCCATGACAACGATGCCGGCGATCAGAAGGGGTATACGACGCGTGAGCCTGCGGGCAGTGGTCATGCCTTCTTTGTAAGACGGCCAGATGCGCCACAACCACGGCGCAGTGAACTGACGATGAAGAGATCCGCGGCTTCGGTGGGCTCCCGCCACGCGTCACGGCGTCGTCACCGTCCGTTCCTTCTCACAACAGTCCCGCGGCCACGGTGACGACGATGACGACGAGGAGGACGCCGCCGGCGCGCTCGCCCCATTGGCCGAGGCGTGTGCCGACTCGGCTCCCCAGCTCCAGGCCGACCAGTGTCAGCCCCACGCTGACAACCCCAATGGCGAGGGCGGCCACGATGACGTTGACGTGGTACGCGCCGAGCGCGAACCCGATGGCCAGGTTGTCGACGCTCAAGGCGGCGGCAAGGACGACCAGGCGACGGAAGCCCGGGCCGCCGCTCCCCGCCCCGCCGTCAACGCCCTCGTCGGCGCTGCGACCCTGCACGAGGCATAGATCCCCGCCAGGCACAAGACGAGACCGGCAACGAGCTTGGCACGGCCCCCGAGCCCGTGGGCGACGGAGTCACCGAGGAGGAGGCCGAGGAGTGGCATGGCCGCCTCGAACACCCCGAAGACGACCGCGATCTCGAGACGTCGGGAGCCCGCACCGGACACGCCGAGTGCGCCTGCCGCTCCGAAATTGTCGAGCCCCACAGCGAGCGCGACCAGCAGCAGAGCAGCCACGCGCGGATGCTACGGACCGGGCAGCGTCATCGGGTGCCGCCGACGCGCGAGACGCGTCTTCAGACGGCCGGTGCCGAGCGTTCGAACGCGCGCTGGGCCTGGTCGAACACCGTCCTGACCTTCTCGAGGTCGTAGGGTTCCTCGGCCAGGGAGTCGGGGTCCCATTGGCTGCGCTCCGTGGTGACGAAGTCCCCGCCGTAGACGTGGACCGCGCCGGTGTAACGCGCCAACGGATTCCGCACGGCATGGATGGCGTCATCGCCGAGGAGCAGTACCTGCCCGGCGCGCAGCTCCTTGCCGCCGGAGACGACGATCTGACCGTCCTTGCGCCTGTAGTACGTGTTGTCCTCCTGCCCGCCGTAGATGCCGATCGCGGCCCACATCCGGTGGTTATGCGGGAACAACGAGATGTGCGGCGGCCATACGGCGTTCAGCACGGTCAATGACGGAGAGCGGTACCAGATGTCGAGCCATCCCGAGACGGGCTTCTCGAGATCGTCCGCCACCGGTGCACCCACCGCCAGCGCCTCGTCGAGCACTTCCTTCACGGCGCGCCGGGGCTCGGCGTCCTCCGCAGCCGTGAGGCAACGTGCGACCAGCTCGTCTCGATTGAGCATCCATCCTCCGGACTTCCAAGTGGGCTCACTGGCAACCGTACGGCGGGGAAGGTCCGCTGTCGATGCGCGACGGGACACCGAGATGGTGTTCGGACTCGTGTACGGCTTGAAATGCCCGTTCCGGCGCATAGTCAGGCGTTGAGCGGGACGGCGGGACTCGACCATGAGTTGGTCGATCACCTTCATCCATAGCGGGCCGCCAAGCCGTCCATTGCCGTCCGGTACGAGCGACCCATCTCCTCGAACGAACTGTGCAGGTCAACGGTACGGCCGCGCGACCGTCGGGCCAAGCTGAACTGCAGGGCCTTCGCCGTGGTGGCCACCATGCGGAACCCCTCGGCGGCGGCGGCCAGGTCACCGGACCCGGAGGCCGCCGGATCGTGCTGGTCCAGCCAGTCGACGAACGATGCCGCAAGCTCGGCCGCAGCACCGCACTGCCGGCACGTCCCGAATGCATAGAGATGGAAGGTCTCGAGGTCCTGGCTGGCCAACCACGCGGCGTCGCGCTCGAGGCGTTGCTCGAAGCGGATCATGGGATCGTCGACGGGACGTCGGGCCACGTGTGCCCTCGTGAGCGCCACAGCCCCGGCGACGAGCCCATTCGGGTCCCGGCGCATCCGGTCGAGACGGACGGTCTCCACGTAGGGCGGCAGCGCGATCGGGTCGGCGTAAGGACCGAGCCGGAACAAGCCGTCGAAGTCGTCGCCGCCCAGCTCGAAGTACCCCGCGTTGTGGAAGTAGCCGAGATGTCGTCCGGCCCGGTCGATGCCGTTGAGGACCACGGCGGTCTTGGTGTGGGCGATGCCGTACGAGACGCCCTGCGTGTCGGGAAGGAACCACGCGTCGGCGTCCATGATCACCAATCGGCCCAGCTCGAGCTGTTCCTCAGCGTGGTCGAGGACAGGACGCCATACGTTCATCTCGGCCACCTGGAGTCCGAATAGCGCCCGGAGATCCTCGGGAGGAAACTTGAAGAAGGTCCACTGATCGCCCTCGAAATCGGTGCTGATGGTGAACGCGGCGGCGGCCAGCGGATCGAGACCCAGGGAATGGAGCAACTCGATCCAGAGATCTACATAGCAGTTGGTCTCCGTCCACGTCCGCTCGGTCGCGTGCAGTGGATGCGGGCGGTAGCTCGCCGCATCGATCGCCACCACCCGGATTCCGGGCCCCGCGCTCACCCCCAGAGTCGGTCCCGGGCTGCCACCGGCCAGTCCCCGGGGTGCATCCCGTGCGTCCGCAACAAGGCCAGGGCGATGCGGTCGAGGCCGAACCCGAAGCAACACGAGTGGGCTACCTCACCGTCGGCGGTCACGATCCCGAAGGGTTGCCCGAAGTGGTCGAGGTGGCAGTTCGACGACCCGATCGCCGTCGGGTGGTCGGCGGAGTCGATCGGCGTCACGATTTCGTACTTGAGAGTCTCTGCCCGCTGGTTGTCGGCCAGAATGCGGCCAACCCGCCCGAAGAAGGGGTCGTTCGCCACCACCGTCTCGACTTCCAGGCCGAGCGAGCCGAGGATCTCGACGCCAAGCTGCAGCCACCGGTCCCGGTGCTCGCTGGCCCGTGCGGCGTCGCCGACGTAGACCAGCTCGTGCATCCGAAACGCCTGCATCCGGGCCGGGTCCACGCTGGGCTCGTGGCGGTAGCACCAGCCGGCGACGTCGTAGCGGCTCCCACCCTCGGGAAGGGTACCGGCCAGGGTCGGATAGAGGGGATGGCAGGCGGCAGGACACAGGTTCACTCCGGCCGCCTCGAGCAGCGCCGTCCAGTCACCCCCCGACTGCGCCACGTCCATCAGCTTCCTGTGGTCAGCGTTGTTCCCCGTGAAGGTCGACACCGAGCCCAGCAGGTCAGGAAAGGAGGAGAGGTACCCCGTGCGTTCGAACACATCGCGGGGCATCACCGGTGGGAACCGGTAGCTCACCGCCCCTTCGGATGCTGCCGCCGCTACTGCCCGGCTGTCCACCGCCGCCACGATGTCCTCGTAGACCGATGAGCGGCCGTAGATCCCATCGGTCCCCGTGGGGACCAGGAGTCCGGCCGTCATGAGTTCGTCCCGGAAGAGTCCTCCGTCAGTCATCACACCGTCAATCGTCCTTGTGGATCAACAGCATCTGCGCGGTGTTGCTGTTGATCCGATCATTGTTGACCATGACGGCCGCACCATGCGCATCGCGCAGGATCCGCCCGAGGCTGTACGGCGAGTCCTCCCGGTAGCCGGCCATGCCGCAGATGGCCATGGCCCGGTTCACGATGTCGACCACGAGCGTCGAGGCGGACACCTTCAGTGAGTTCATGGCGATGGCGAATCCCATGCCGGCCAGGGTGTCGAGGTCGTCGCACTGCCGGTCATAGCGCCGGGCTGTGCCCCGGACGAGCTCCTCCATCCGCTGAAGCTGTGCAATCAGCTCAGCCAGGCGGAGGGCGGACGGCGGGGTGACGCCGGGCTTCTTGCGAGCCTCGGTCCGGACGAAGTGTCGGGCCTTGTCGGTCGCCGAGGTGGCCAGACCGAGCCAGACGTTGCTCCAGAGGATGTGCGACACCGGCAGCATGGTCCGGCTCGATATGTCCGCATAGGCATCGTCCAGTATGTGGTCCGCCCCACCTTCGGCGACGAGCCGGAACCCGAGGCTGCAGGTGCCCCGGAAGCCGAGGGTGTCCCAGCCGCTGATCGGCTCCAACGTGAGCCCCGGGGCCCCGCAGAGCACGAGGACCTGGTCGTTCGGCGGGCTCTCCGGGGCGCGGCGAGCGGTGGCGAGGATGCCGTCCGCGTGCTCGCCGTAGGAGATGACCGGGGCCATCTTCTCGAGTCGGATGTCGCCGGCGTCATCGCGCTCTACCGTGCACACGCTGGTGCGAACGTCACCACCGACTCCGACTTCGGTCGTCGCCGAGGCGAGCAACAGCTGACGCTCGCCCAGGTCGGCCAGGTAGTCGCGGAAGAAGGCGGACCGGCCGTGGCGCACCAGGCTGGCCACCTGGATCTGGTGCATCGCATAGATCATGGCGGTCGACGCGCAATGCCGCCCGAGCTCGAACACGATGTCCGCGACCTGTCCGACCGTGACACCGGGACCCCCGAGCTCTGAGGGGACCAACACGGACAACAGCGATTCCGCCCGTAGCGCATCGAACGCCTCGGTGGGAAAACGAGCTGCGCGATCGACGTCATCGGCGGCGGGTCCGGCAACTTTCGCACCGATACGCTCCGCCTGGCGCGCCCAGTCGTTGACGGGCACCTCCGAGTCACTCATGAAGCGAGCTCCGCTGACCTAGGGCCCGGTCAGTTCGCTGAGCGCGACCCGGATCGCGACAACGGACTCGAAGGTGCTCTTGCGCAGCATTGCCTCGGGGAACTCGACGTCGAACTCGTCTTCAAGTGCAAGCATGACGTTGACGCTGGCATGTGAGGTCATCCCCGCCTGGTAAAGGTCGTCCCCGTCGCGGATCTTGGTCAAGTCGACGGGGAGGTGGCCGTACTCGGCCAGAATGGTGCGAATCATCTCGTCCATCAGGCAGCCCCACCAATGTGGACCGGGACCGCCGGCATCCCGGATCGCTCCGCCGAGTTCGTCCCGGAACGGCACAGTGCGACCACCACGGCTGCGGCCACGTCCCCCTCGTGGGTGAGGCTGACGGCCAGGTCGGCGATGCCCGCCTGGTCGGCCAATGCCGCGGCGTGACCCGAGAGGGCCATGGTGCACCAACCCCGGGAATCGCGGCGTACCTCCACGGACCGCCAATCCGGCTGATGACCGACAGGACGCAGCACCTTGATGGTTGCCTCCTTGGCCGCGAAGCGCGCGGCCAGGCCGGCGGCCCGGACCGGCGGCGAGCCCGTACAGGAGCTGATCTCGTGCTCCGTGTAAACGCGCTGCAAGTAGCGAGCACCGAACCGGGCGACACTATCGGCCACCTGGCGGACCGCCACGACGTCCGTCCCCACACGAATAGCAGTTCCCGTGCTCATTCAGTCCGTTCTCCCACGCAATTGGCTACTCGTTCCAACTGGCACCGCCATGTGATCGCAGGCCGGGCCGTCATCCACTCGCGCCGATGGGGACCCGCTTCGCGAGGAAAAAGAACATAACGGCGACCTCCGGCTCGGTGAGCGAACGAGTGCCAAGGTGAATTCCCCCAATCTGAACGCCGGGTCCCCCAATCTAAATATCGGAGTCACCCGCCAACCTGATATCTCGGCCGAACGGCCACGCGCCTTGAACCGGAATTGCTACGGGGTTTTCATTCAGCCGTGTGCTCAAATGGCGCCATGGGAGCGGCACCGGCGGAGACGATTGCTCACGATGTCCTGGCTGGCTCGATCTGGGAATGCCGTTGGAGCGACCCGGACTCGGGCGTGGATGTGGCACAGATGTCCCTCGACGACTTGTCGTGGATCCCGGCGATGGTGCCCGGGACCGCGGCAGAAGCGCTGAGGAAGCTCGGCCGGTGGAGTTGGGGAGACGACGATCAAGGCCTGCTCGATGGGAGCGAGTGGTGGTACCGGTGCCGGTTCGACCTTCCCGCGGCCTCCCCACGGGGTCCCTGGAGGCTCGAGCTCGATGGGCTGGCCACCGTCGCCGATGCATGGCTCAACGGCGAGCTCGTCCTCCATTCGGAGAACATGTGGGTCGCTCACCAGATCCGCGTCGACCACCTCGACACCCACAACGTGCTGCTGCTCCGCTTCGCCGCCCTGGCTCCTTTACTGGCCCAACGCCGGCCCCGCCCCCGATGGCGAAGCCTGCAGCTTCGCTCCCAGAACCAACGCTGGTACCGCACGACGCTTCTCGGCCGCGTCCCGGGGTGGTCCGCCTGCGGGGCGCCCGTAGGACCATGGCGCCCGGTCCGCTTGCACCACGCGGGTGCACGGCCGTTCGTGGCCGAGCGCCGCGTGATGGCGAGCTGTGACGGAACGGACGGAAGCGTCAACATCCGATTGCTGCTCCAGGGGGTCGACGCCGGTACCGAGGTAGAGCTCCGCGTCGGGGATCACCTACGGCCGGCCACCGTCTTCGAAGTCGATGGGCACAATTTCGTCGACGCCGTCGTCCGGGTACCCGACGCCGAACGGTGGTGGCCCCACACCCACGGCGCCCAGCCGCTCTATCCGGTGCGCCTGATTGTCGACGGCTTCGACGTGGACCTTGGTACCGTCGGATTCCGGACCGTGGAGGTCGACCGGGACGGCGGTGCATTCAGCATCTCGGTCAACGGTGTCCCCGTGTTCTGCCGGGGAGCGTTCTGGGTGCCACCCGACGTCGTCACCCTGGGCTCTGCCGAGGCCGCACTGCGAGAGTCACTCCGGCTGGTCGTCGATGCCGGCATGAACATGCTGAGGATCGGTGGCTATATCTCCTACGAAGACAGTGTGTTCTGGGACATCTGCGATGAACTGGGAATCCTGGTCTGGCAGGACTGCATGCTGGCCGGCTTCGACCCACCCGAGGAGCCTGAGTTCGTCGAGAGCCTGCGCGTCGAGCTCAACCAGCAGATTGGCAGGCTCCAGAGCCGTCCCTCGCTCACCGTGGTCTGCGGCAGCAGCGAAACCCATCAACAGGCGGCAATGTTCGGGCTACCGCGCGAACGCTGGCGCAGCCCACTCCTTGAAGAGACCATCCCGGCCATCGTGGGCGAGATCGTTCCAGATGTTCCATACGTGATCTCGTCGCCGTCCGGCGGAGACCTGCCGTTCGAGCCGGGCCAGGGCGTCTCCCACTACTTCGGCGTCGGCGCCTATCTGCGACCCCTCGCCGACGCGCGCGCATCGGGGGTGCGTTTCGCGGCCGAGTGCCTCTCATTCGGCACCCCGCCCGAGCAGTCCACGGTGGAACGGTGCTTTGGTGGCGCCAACGTTGCCGGTCACCATCCGTCCTGGAAAGCTGGCGTGGCGCGCGACAGCGGTTCCTCGTGGGACTTCGAGGACGTCCGCGACGACTACGTCCGCCGGGTCTTCGGCATCGACCCGTTCCGCACCCGCTACGCCGATCCGGAACGGTATCTCGATCTCGGAAGGGCGGTCGTGGCCCACATCATGTCGACCGTCATGGCGGAATGGCGCTGCGAACAGTCGACATGCGCGGGAGCGCTGATCCTCAGTTGGCACGACCTGTGTCCGGGCGCCGGGTGGGGACTGCTCGATTCCTTCACCGCGCCGAAAGCGCCGTGGTACGCACTCCGGCGAGTACTCGCGCCGGTGGCGGTGCTCATGACGGACGAGGGGCTCGCCGGTCTGAGGGTCCACGTCGTCAACGACCAGGCGACGTCGATAGAGGGTGGGTTACGACTGACCCTGTACAACCATGGCGGGGCGGCGGTCGAAGAGGTGGAGTCCGTCGTTGAGGTCGATGAGCACTCGGAACGGCAGTGGAATGCCGCCACGCTTCTGGGGGGCTTCCGGGACCTCACCAACGCCTACCGCTTCGGACCGCCGGCCTACGACGTCGTCCGGGTCAGGCTGGAGACGGGCGGCGTCGTCAGCGAGGCCATCCACCTCCCGACGGGATCCGGGCGTCCACAGGAGGCCGACATCGGGCTGGAGGCCCACGCGTCGCTCGTCGGCGACAGCTGGCAGCTCAACATCCGCACGCGCCGGTTCGCCCAGTGGGTCGCCATCGAAGTCCCGGGGTTCGCCCCGGACGACTCCTGGTTCCATCTTGCGCCGGGCGGCGAGCGCACCATCGGGCTCCGGTCGCTGGCCGACGGGCCGCCAAAAGGGCGGGTGCGGGCACTCAACTGCCTCTACTCGAGCCCCATCGTGGTCGAACAATGACGCGACCGAACAATGACAACGAGGTCGTTCGAGAAGGGGCGGGGCGGCCACCGGCTGCCGCTCACGGCTCCTTCGAGGTTCAAGTTTCCTGAGGTGCCTCGTCGAATTCGAGCCTGACGATGTCGTCGATCTGTCCGCGCGCCGCGGCCAGATCGACCAGGTTCTCGACGGATCCGAACACCTCGCACACGTTTGTGCGTCCTCCCGTGGCCCAGTCGAGCGGATCCCCATGCCTCTGGTTCCGGACCACGCTCGACACATGAGGCAGGGCAGCCACGTCGTCGAGGCCTTCCACTCCGACCAGGCGCGTGGCCGACATCGGGGTCTGGATCCAGGCGAAATAGCCCACCCGTGGCCAGTTGCTTTCGAGGATGCGTGCGAGCGCTGGCTCGGCGTTCATGTCGTGGCCCAGGGCAAGCCGGAAGACCAGGGGCATGATCGGCGGGCCGCCGGCCAGCTCCATGATCACTTGGACGTTCCCGCCGAGACGGCCGTTCACCTCGACGATGCGGGGACCGTCCGGTGTGAGCTTCATGTCGACGTTGACGACGCCGTCGGTGACTCCGAGCGCCAGAACAGCGGCCCCAGCGGCCTCGAACACCTCCGCCTCGGTCGACGAGTCGATGTGACTCGGCAGGAAGCAGCCTCGGCCACGGAAGGGCGGCGCATGCCTGAACTTGCCCGTGGTGGCCAGATGCCACACGCGACCCCCCTGGACAAGCAACTCCACCGCGATGTCGTCGGCAAAGGGGCCGCTCGTGACCCGGTCCGCCAGGTACTCCTCGACGAGAAGGCCGCCTTCCCGGTCACCGAATCTGGCCAGGAGCTGTGACAACTGTCGGCTGTCGTCGGCCCGGGCCGTCGCGACGCTGCTGGCACCGCGCCTGGGCTTGACGACCACCGGGAAGGTGACGCGTTCGGCTAGCGCTTCCATCTCCCGGGCGCGCTCCTCCTCTCCCAGGGAAGGGGACGGCGCCTCCCACACCGCTGGGCCAGGCACGCCGGCTTGACGCAGCGCGAGCCGCTGGAGGTACTTGTCAGACAGGCGGTCGGCCGCGGGGACGGAGTGGTAGGTGAGCGACAGTTGCCCGGCCAGTGCAGCCGCCAGCGGCATCTGGGCCTCCGAGAACGTGAGGATGCCGCCCGGCGCGTGCGGTTCCAGTGCGGTCGCAATGGAACGGGCGTCGAGTCCGGCCGTGTCGACAACGTCACCTATACGGCGGAGCAGTCGCACCAGCGGAGCCATGACGGGGTCGCTGGCGTCGACCACCCAGATCAGCCGGCAGACCCCGCCGGCCGCCTCGGCGAGCACCATCGGGTTGAACGACGCGGCGTCGTACACCACGACGACACGAGGGAGTGCACGGCCATCCGCCTCGCCGACCTGTGTGACCACTTCGCCCACAACAGCTCCAGTCACTCGGCGGGGAATGTCCCGGACACCGTACCAATGCAGTTCATTTCGAAGTTGCCGGCCTCCGGGGCGGCGATCGCCTCTACCTTCCATTCCTGTGCGCTGATCATCGGGTCGGGAGACTGCTTAGTTCGACGGATCCCCCGGAAGGGTGACGTCGAGCCACGCAGTGATGGCGCTCACCATGGACCCCCTCTGCCAGTGCCGGTGCATCGGATGGTCGATGCCGGCCACGGTGGCGGACCCAATCAGGTCGCCACGGAGGGCTCGTCGCCAGGCCCGGCCGGTACGGTCCTGGAGGAACTCCAAACCGTCGTCGCCCTCGGCGAACACGGCCAGAATCGGCCTATGGCGACTCTCAAGATCCCCCAACCACACCGCTGCCGGGTGTCGTACACCGAGGATGTCGAGAAGCCACCACAACCCGACGGACCGGAGTCTCTTGTTCCGGCGGATCTCGGGCAGGCGGCGGACCCTGGTCTCGGATACGAGGTCAGCCTCCACGGGGTCGCCGGGCTGCCAGTACATCTGGGGATTGATGGCGACCACACCGTCGACGTCGACGGTCAGGGCGGCCCGGAGAGCGATCCAGGCCCCCGCGCAGAGCCCGGCCAGAACGATGCGCTGGTGTCCCAGTTCCCTGAGCGCGCCGACGGCCTCTCCTACCTCACCGATGCCGTGCTGGTCGTACGGCCGCCCCGGGACGTGGCCCCGATCGGGGCTCTCGCCCCAACCGGAGAAGTCCATCCGCAGCGAGGTGAAGCCGGACAGCGCCAGCTCCCGGGCGTACTCAACCCACGCCCGGCCGGGACCGACATGGTGCTCCGAACCCGAGTTCAGCCACACCACCGTGCCCCGCGAGATGCCGGAAGCCCGGGTCAGGATCCCGACGAGGCCTTCCTCGCCGAGGTGCGCCACCTCCTCGTCCACCGCCCCGCCGTGCCAGCCGATGGTCGCGGTGGTCCGGCGTGCGGGCACGACAGCGGCCGGAGCGGCGCCCACATCATCCGGCCCGACCCAGCGGCAGATCTCGTCGACGATGTCGCCAGCCACCGTCGCGTACTCGGTGGGCCGATCGATCACCAGGTCCGTCCCGCCGCGCACGAAGTGGTCTGGCTCGACCCCCAAGGCGCGGAGCCGTTCGAGCAGGGCGGTGCTGGCCGGCTTGTCGTCCCGGTCGACGATAAGCACCTTCGGCGCCGGACGGCCCGGCAATGTGGCCAGGTTGATCGCCCCCAGGTCGGCCAGCGTCTCCGCCGAGAACACGGACCCCGCCTGCACGACGCCCCCGGACCGCTCGGGAGAGCCCGGCGCCTCGGGCACCGGCAGCCCGAGCAACTGCAGCTCGCTGACGTACCGGCGACCCCGGACCACGGGGGCCCAGGCAACCACGGCATCGGCACCCACCGCGCCGCCTTGCATCAGGGCCAACGTTCCCCCGACCCGCAGGCCGATCACGACCAGCGAGGTGACGCCCCACCGGCGCAGCGCGTCGGCCGCATGATCGACGCTGCTCCGCCAGGCTTCGACCCGACCCGGATCCCACTGGTCGCCGGCTGAATCCCCCGTCCCGTCGAGGTCGAAGCGCAACACACGACAGCCGTGCTCCGCCAAGCGTTCCGCCAAGGTCCGCAAGGTTCGGTGCGAGCTCCAGTACTCATAACCCACCGGCGGTACGATCACCACCCCCACCGCGCCCGAACCTCTGACCGGCGCAGTGAGCCACGACATGAGCGGCCTCTCGGGGGGCCCGATCCATTGCCCGGAGGTCTGGACCGGATGGAGCACCGTCGTCGCTTCGCTGCCGTCGGTCATCGCGCTCTCCACCGGACCCGGTCACTTGCCGAGACGACGATCAGTCCTTCACCGAGCCCCCGATCCCCGTCGCGACCTCGAGGACGATACTCCGCTGTTACCCCAAGCCAAGGCACCGGTCGGGCCGGAATTCGGTCATCCCCCCGGGGGGGTTCGAACATCGCACTTTGCTTCGGTCGGTTAGTGCCAACGAAAAACGGCACCTACCAGGGAAAACGTTGTCATTCCGACAACATCCGTGGAGGTGAAGGGACTCGAACCCTCGACCTACGGCTTGCAAAGCCGCCGCTCTTCCAGCTGAGCTACACCCCCCGGGGGAAACATTGCGAAACGAACAGGTTCGACGTCGGGCTGCCGGGACAGGTAATTCTAGGCAGGGTGCAGGACGCCCGTGGACGACGGTGGACACCGCCGTTCGCTCCAGACCCACCATTGTCGGCGGGGTGAGGGACCCCATTAGGGTGCGCCCCGGTGGACGCACGGACTTTCCTGGGCATGGAGCCCGACGGCGACGATCTGCACTGGCGCATGCTCGTGAGGCCGCAATTGACCACGCCCGGGAATTTCCTCTTCGGTGGATGCGCGCTCGGGGCAGCCCTCGTGGCGCTCGAGGTGGCATCCGGTCGCCCGACGGTGTGGGCCACCGGGCAGTACCTCTCCTACGCGCTCACGGATTGCGAATTGCAGTGGGAGGTCACGCTCGCCGCCATGGGTGGGCACGTGACGCAAGGGCGAGCCGTGGGACGGGTCGCCGGTCGTGAGATCCTGACGGTCAACGCCGCCCTCGGGAAGGATGATCTCGAGGTGAGCGGTGTGTGGGTCGATCCACCCGACGTGCCACCGCCTGGGGAATGCCCGCCGCGGTTCCTGCCCGAGATGTTCCGCAACACCATCATGGACAGTATCGAGGTGCGCTCGGCCCGAGGCCGGACCTTCGAGGAGATGGACGGCACGCCCGGCAGCCCGGACTCGGCCCTGTGGGCCCGGGTACCGGGCCACCTCTCGCCTTCTGCGGCCACCCTGGCCATCGTCGGTGACTACGTCTCGGGAGCCGCCTCGCAGCCCATCGGGCGTCGTGCCATGGGTCGGAGCCTCGACAACACCCTCCGAATGGTCCAGTTGAAGCCGACCGAGTGGGTCCTCTGTGACATCCGCATCCACGCGCTCATCGGGGGTTACGCCCAGGGCATCGCCTTCCTCTGGTCTGAGGACGGGGAACTCCTGGCCACCGCGAGCCAGTCGATCGCGGTGCGTCTGTGGCCGGAGGACGCCGTCCTACCCCAGTAGAACGAGCGTGCGGCGATGACCCTTTGGCTGCGGCAACGGCGAAAATGGTGACCCCATGGATCCTGATCACGCACGACGAGGGCGCCGCCGACCGTCGCGAACGATGGTCCTGGTCGCCTCGGCTGTCATTGCCGCCGCCGCGGGCGTGACCGCGTTCGTTGTCCTCGACGGCTCGACGAGCACACCGGCGGCACACGGATTCGCGGGGTCGGCGCGTCGGTCCACCACTACGTCGGCAGTCGGCGGACCCAGCTCGACGACGTCCCCGACCACATCGTCCTCGTCGTCGACAACGTCGACATCGACCGCGCCCGACGTGCCCGGTCCGGCGGCTCCGGGATTCGTCGCCGGACAAGTCACCGCCGTCGGTGATTCGGTGATGCTCGACTACGAGGACCCGCTCAAAGCCGCGATTCCCGGCATCGACGTGGACGCGGCGGTCAGCCGTCAGTGGACGGACGGCGAGGCGGTGCTCCAGCAGCTGAAGGCAGCGGGTCAGCTCGGTTCGCTGGTCATCGTCGAACTCGGGACCAATGGCCCGATCACGTCCACCGATTTCGACAACATGATGGCGATCCTGAGCGGCGCATCTCGCGTGGTGTTCGTCAACGTGCACGTCGACCGGCCCTGGCAGGATCCCAACAACGCCGTCATCGCCAGCGGCGCCGGCCGATACCCCCACGTCGTGGTCGCTGACTGGGCCACGCTGGCGGCGCAGAACCCGCAATGGTTCGGGGCGGACGGCACCCACCTCGGCATCGACGGCCCCGGGGCCGACGCACTCGCGGCGCTGGTGAGCAGCACGTTGGCCAACGGATAAGGCGGACCACCGGGTTGGCGGGATGCGGCGGACCGTGGTGTAGCCTCAACTTCCTTCAGGAGCCATCACGCATCGGGGGCTATAGCTCAGTCGGTTAGAGCGCAGCACTGATAATGCTGAGGTCGCAAGTTCGATTCTTGCTAGCCCCACCAGTACGTCGGAGGTGGCGCGTCGGCTCGCCCTCTACGAGAACAACGTCGCGGAAATTGCCCTCGACCAGGGCCGGATAGAAGAGGCCGAGCACCTCTTCGAGTCGGTGTCGCGCACCTGGCGCGCCGCCGGCTACCGGTCGGGCGCCTCCTACGTCAGCTGCAACCTGGGGAGGTGCGCGGCCGAGTCGGGCCGCTTCGACGAGGCGATGCGGCGTTTCGAGGAGACGCAGCGCGAGGAGGAGTTGCTGGGCAGCCAGGCCGACCTAGTCGAGATCGGGGCCCGGTGGGCCGAGACCGAGCTGCTGGCCGGCAACGTCGGTGCCTCCCTGGCCCGGGCCGACGCCGAGATCGACCGGGCCCGCTCCAAGGGTGGCGGGCACCAGATGCCGTTCCTCCATCGGGTCCGCCGCCGCCGCCCTGGCCCGCACCGGGGAGCTCGATGCGGGCCACCGGGCGTTGGGGGAGAGCCTGCGGGCGGTGAAGGCGCGCCACATGGACTACGAGGTGGCACTGACGCTGAGGGTGGTCGCCGAGCTGGGAGTCGAGTGCGACGGAGTCTCACCCGAGGACGCCGCCACGGAGAGCCGGCGGATCCTCCAGGTGTTGGGCGTGGAAAAGACCCCGGACCTGCTTGGAATGGCGAACGCCTAGACCCGCCGGGCCGGTCAGCGGCACCCCGAGCACACGCCGAGCACCTCGAGGCGGTGGCTCTGAGGCTCGAAGCCCTGCACTGCCTTCAGTTCGCCCACCGTGACCGCAACCTGCTGCTCGAAGTCCGCGCTGGGGGTCACGTCGGTGACCTTGCCGCACCCCACGCACAGGGGATGAGGGTCATCACGATGGTCGAGGAGACGAGCAGCACGGCGTCGGCCACCTCCCTTCGCCCCGAACGGTCTCTCCGACGGACGCGGCGCTCTGGACGATGGCGCACCCTTCAGGATTGCGCTCTAAGGAGTCGGGTAGTAGACGGGCGACAGGCACAGCTGCCCCTCGGCCGGCTGGCCGGCACGCCACCCCGAGGAGGAGCCCATGCAGCAACGTCCCATCGGCAACCGGACCGTCAGCGCGATCGGGCTGGGCGAAATGCCCCTCTCCATTGAGGGCCGACCGGACCGCGGCCAGGCGATCGCCACAATTCACGCCTCTCTCGATGCCGGCGTCACCATCATCGACACCGCCGACGCCTACTCGCTGGGCGTGCACGAGCACGGCCACGGCGAGGTGCTGGTGGCAGAGGCCCTGGCCGCCTACGCCGGGCCTACCGACGACGTCCTGGTGGCCACCAAGGGTGGGCACCGGCGCCCGGGCGACGGCAGCTGGACGGTGCACGGCGACCCGGCGTACCTGAAGGAGGCCTGCGAGGCCTCGCTCAAGCGGCTCGGGGTCGAGGCGATCGGCCTCTACCAGTACCACCGGCCTGACCCCTCCGTGCCCTGGGCCGAGTCGGTCGGTGCTCTGGCCGACCTGCTCGACGAGGGCAAGATCCTGATGGCCGGTGTGTCCAACGCGTCCGTGGCGCGGATCGACGAGGCCCAGCAGGTGCTGAGTGGGCGCCTGGTGAGCGTGCAGAACGAATTCTCGCCTCGCTTCCGGTCCTCGGAGGGCGAGCTCGAGCACTGCGAGCGCCTCGGAATTGCGTTCATCCCGTGGAGCCCGTTGGGCGGCATCGGGAACGCCGAAGACATTCAGAAGAACCACCCGGCCTTCGCCGAGGTCGCCGCCGAGGTCGGGGCGACCCCCCAGCAGGTCACGTTGGCCTGGATGCTGGCCAAGGGCCCCCGGGTCATCCCGATCCCCGGCAGCAGCCGTCCCGAGACCGCCATCGCGTCGCCGGCAGCGGCGGACATCTCGCTGACGCCCGAGCAGGTCAACCGGCTCGACGCCTCTTGAACCGACGGCGGGGCGGCCAAGGGCGGCCCGGAACAGAAGCACGACCCGGCGTGTTGGACAGTTGTTGCCCCATCGACGCCCACCGGATCCCGGAGAGGCGTGGCGGGCGCGAGACCGACGCGACAGAGAGTGAGCCATCATGCCTGCAGTGACCGTCCCCGACAACCTTGTCCTCCCGCGTATCGAGACACCGGGATCGGCCGCCATCCGGCCGGTCAAGAGCGTGAGCGACGCGCCCGCCGGCCTCGAGGGGGAGGGATTCCCGGTGCGACGGGCCTTCGCTGGGGTGTCGCTGGCCGACCTCGACCCCTTCATTCACATGGACCAGATGGGTGAGGTGGAGTACGCCCCCGGCGAGCCCAAGGGCACCCCGTGGCACCCCCACCGGGGCTTCGAGACGGTGACCTACATGATCGACGGCACCTTCCAGCACCAGGACTCCATCGGCGGGGGCGGCCTGATCACGAACGGGTCGACGCAGTGGATGACCGCCGGCTCCGGCATTCTGCACATCGAGCGACCGCCCGAACAGCTCATCGCCAGCGGCGGGCTGTTCCACGGCATACAGCTCTGGGTGAACCTGCCATCGGCCGACAAAATGATCGATCCGCGCTATCAGGATCTCGAAGCAGGCAACGTCGTACTGCTCACCTCACCCGACGGCGGCGCGCTGGTCCGGGTGATCGCGGGCGACGTGGCCGGACACCGCGGCCCCGGTGCCACCCATACGCCCATCTCCCTGGTGCACGCGACGGTGCAGCCGGGAGCTGAGCTGGTCCTCCCGTGGCCGCCCGAGTTCAATGCACTCGTGTACGCGCTCGCGGGGACCGGCACGATCGGTGCGGACGCCAGGCCGCTGCGCACCGGGCAACTGGTCGTCCACGGAACGGGCGACGCCCTGGTGCTGCGGGCGGACGCCGCGCAGGAGTCACGCCACCCGGCTCTGGACGTGCTGATCCTCGGGGGCCGACCGATCGGGGAACCCGTGTACGCACACGGCCCCTTCGTCATGAACACCCGGGCCGAGATCATTCAGGCCTTCGAAGACTTCGAGGCCGGCAAGCTCGGCACGGTGCCGGCGGACCACATCGGCAACGCGTGAGCCGGATTCCGGGGGGCGAGGCGACAAAGAGCGCCACCTGGAGCGCCGACGACATCGGCGACCTCACCGGCCACGTGACTCTGGTCACGGGCGCCAACAGCGGCATCGGCTACGAGACCGCCAAGGCGCTCGCCGACCACGGGGCGCATGTGATCCTCGCCTGCCGTGACCAGGAGAAGGCGCGCCGGGCCCGGGACAAGCTGGAGAGCGAGCTCGACCGCAGCTCCCTGGAGCTGCTGGAGGTCGACCTGGCCGACCTGGTGTCGGTGCGCCGAGCAGCCGCTGCCGTGCTCTCCGATCATGCGCGGCTCGATGTCCTGGTGAACAACGCGGGCGTCATGGGCGCGCCCTACCGGCTCACGGCCGACGGTTTCGAGCTGCAGATGGGCACGAACCATTTCGGCCACTTCGCCCTTACGGGCCTGCTCTTCAACCGGATCGTGACAACCGATCGCTCGCGCATCGTGACCGTGAGCTCACACATGCACCGCATGGGCCGGCTCGGCCGTGGCGACCTGACCGGCGCATCGGCACGCAACACCTGGGTCAGCTACGGCACGTCGAAGCTGGCCAACCTGTTGTTCACAGCGGAGCTCGCCCGGCGCCTGAGCGCGGCGGGACTCACCACCCTGGCGGTGGCGGCGCACCCCGGCTGGACCCGGAGCAACCTCGCCGGCAACGGCGCCGCACTGGGCAACAGCCGGCTGCGACGCAAGCTCGGCCGGACAGCCGGCACCATGCTCGGCCAGTCGACGGCGGGCGGGGCCGTCCCGGTCCTCTGCGCCGCGACCGCGGCGGCCATCGGGTCGGGGCAGTACATCGGCCCGGCGCGCCTCTTCGGGCTCTACGGCCCGCCGCGCGTGGCCCGGCCCTCCGGGCGCGCCCGTGACACGGAGGCTGCCCGGAGATTGTGGGAGGCCTCTGAGGAACTGACCGAGGTCCGTTATTCGGTCGACGCGCCCGCCTGAACGCAACGGCAGCAGGGCACGGTCCCGCCTCCGGTCGCTGCCACCGGTGCCCGGCAATGGCAGAGGAAGGCGGCGTGCGCCGCCGAGCGGTCCGGGCGCAGGACCCGGCCCAGG
>Ga0187883_10000669_pt1 | contig 21058 bp, 19 predicted proteins | sample June2016WEW_20_1_2_FD_132966 | JGI IMG/M metagenome (GOLD analysis project Ga0187883, IMG submission 132966) | Peatland microbial communities from SPRUCE experiment site at the Marcell Experimental Forest, Minnesota, USA - June2016WEW_20_10 | ecosystem: Environmental > Terrestrial > Soil >...
CGGGGATGGGGACGGCGTTGTTGTGGTCGGCGTAGCGCTCGGAGTCGGGGATGGGGACGGCGTCGCTGTGGTCGGTGGCGGGCTGGGGGGCGGACTCAGGCACGGGCTGGGTGCCCGGCTCGAAGGGGCTGTGCTCGGTGCTGGCGCTGGCGTGCGACTGGCCGAGGGTGCCGAGACCGCCGAGGGGTCCAGGGCTGGAGGCACGGCCGTGGGTCTGACCTGTGCGGGCAGCACTGGCGCAGGGTGGCGGGTGACCGTGGCGCGGGCCGAGGGCGGGGCTGCCGGGACTGGGCTGCTCGCAGTCACCGACTGGCTGGTGTCGTGCATGCGTAAGATCAGCACTGCCGCCACGATGACCGTCACGGCAGCTATCGTGGCCAGCCATGCCGGGTGAGCGGAGTACTCGGCCCAGGCTTCCGCTGCCAGGCGCCGGCACCTGCCGATCATGGGCCGATGCCCGGCAAGAGCTGCAGCACCTTGGCGAGGTAGTGCATCACGGCCTTCTTGACGTGCGGCCAGGGCTCCTGGTGTCGCGCGGAACCCTCTAGTTCAGGATAAGCCGCAAACCGCCCTTTCCGAAGATCCGCCAGTAGTCCCTGCGGGCCCGCGGGCTGCCGCCCCGGCCGGCCACAACGATCCGATACAGGCAGCGACGTGGCCCGACCGCTACGTGACGGCCTCCCAGCGCCTGACGGTGTGAGCGGCCGGCTACTGCAGGATGTTGATCGCGCGGGAGATCACCAGAGCGGCCACCCCGAGCGACACGCATGCTTCTACGATCATGAGCAGCTTGGCCCACCGCTTGACCGCGGACACGTCGGTGGGGCTGAAAGCGGTGGCGGTCCAGAACGCTAGCGATAGGTAGTCGACGAACCGCGGCACCCAGGTGGCCGGAACGTAGTCGGTGTGGAGCATCTCCGGGAAGACGAACGCCGGGTCCGCGTTGGGGTGGTGCGCGCGGGCGGCGGCACCACCACGGTCGAGGTCCCAGTACCACAGCCCGAACGCGATCACGTTCGTCGCCCAGACCACCCCGCCGGTAGCCAGCAACCCGGTCGCGTTGTTCGCGAAGAGCTTGTTGTTGGTGACGATGTCGTCGACGAGCCGGGCAGCGGAGAACAGGTTCGCCACCGTGATGAAGGCGATGACGATGCCGGTGACAATCCGCAGCCAGGGCTTCTGCCGGTCGATGCGGCCCGGGTCCCCGATGATCAGGACCGCCAGCAATCCAACCAGCACGACCGGGACCACCCATCTGGGGTTCACCCGGTACTGCGCAGGCAGCACCACGTGCAGAACAGCAGTGACCAAGATCGCCATCGCCACCGGCCACCAGTGCTCGCCCCGTTCGGCGGCCCCGGCTGGGCTCACCGGGGGCCGCCCGGATGGCTTCCGATCGGGGACCACCCCCCTATTGTGACCTCCGCCACCGGCTCAGCAACTGACCAGGGCGACGGCCAGTAAAGTCCATCCGGGAGCTAAATCCTGACCTGCGGCAGCTGACGCTGGTCCGGAAACCGGGACGGTACCCTCCGGGCGGGAACGGCCAGGCCGTTCGGGACTGATCGTCGGGACCGTCATCAACTGGTCCGGCCCGCACCGGGCCAGAGCGGCTCGGGGATGCGCAGGCCGGAGTCGGCGCCCCACGAGTTGCGGTAGGCGACCTCGTGCACGGGCCTGCGGGGCGCGACGCCCCAGCGGCCCGTCGGGTAGCCGAAGGACACACAGCATGCCAATGACCAGCCGCGATCCGGTGGCACCGCGAGGATCTGCATCGCCTCCGCACCGTGAAACATGCCGAGCACCGAGGTCAGCGCGCTGCCGACACCCTGCGCCCGGGCGGCCAGCTGAGCGCTCCACACGGCCGGAAAGATCGACGCGCCCGTTCTGTCACCAGCGGTGAACGCCAGCAGGAAAAGCGGCACCTCCTCAAAGTGGTCAGCCAGGTGCTGCGCCGAGGCTTGCACGCGCAGCATCGATGCGCTGTCCGGGTCCTCGGGCGAGCTGCGGGCCAGCTCCAGCCGGTCACGGTAGGCGGTCTCCCACAGCCGGCTGATCGCGTCCCGGTACAGCGGTCCGAGACTGGCCTTGATCCGTGGATCGTCGACTAGCAGGAAGCGCCAGTTCTGCGCGTTACCGCCGCTGGGCGCCCTGATAGCGGCATCCATGATCCGGGCCTGGACCTCCTGCGGGATCGGGTCAGGCCGGACTCGCCGCATCGCCCTGGTGGTGTAGAGCGCCTCGTAGACGTCCATGTGCCCCCTTCCGTGGCCGACCTGACCCCGGCCGGGAGTCAGCGGGGCCGGTCAGTGGGCGTAATGGCCGCGGTAGTACTCGAAGACGAAGCCGATCGCGCTCAGCGCGACCGACAGCATGCCGATCAGGAACAGCCACCATCCGATGGCCGCACCGACGGCAGCCACCGCGGCGGACAGGCCCATGAACAGCGGCCACCAGCTGTGCGGGCTGAAGAAGCCGAGCTCGCCGGTGCCCTGGTAGATCTCGCCGCGCTGGTCATCCTCGGGCCGCAGCGGCAGCCGCCGACCCGTGAAGAGCACGTAGAAACCGGTAAGGAAGGCGAGCGCCACGGCCAGCGCCAGGGCGGTCGTGCCGGTCGGATCGTGCGAGAAGTGCCAGTAGACCACGTCCGTGGCGGCGAAGAACACCGCGCAGCCAAGGAACAGGTACCCCTCGACCTTCATGAAGACTCCCCTGCCGTCGGGCCCGCTGCTGCCGCCATCGCTCCATCAGCTCCGCGGGTCAGCCGGAATCACCGGACATGCCGGCGCCGATGGCCTGCCGCTCGGCCTCCCGGTCCCGCCCGGTCCTGATGTGCGGGTAGTGCAGATCGAACGCTGGCCGCTCGGACCTGATCCGCGGTATCGAGGTGAAATTGTGCCGCGGCGGCGGGCAGGACGTCGCCCATTCCAGCGAGTTGCCGAAGCCCCACGGGTCGTCGGCGGTGACCTGCTCCCCGTGCTTCCAGGTCTTGTAGATGTTGTAGAAGAAGAAGAAGTTGGACACGCCGAGGACGAACGCGCCGATGGTCGAGATCTGGTTCAGCGTCGTGGCGCTGCCGGGCAGGAACGGGTAGTTCGCGATCCGGCGCGGCATCCCCTCGACGCCCAGCCAGTGCTGCACGAGGAACGTCATGTTGAAGCCGATGAAGACGAACCAGAAGTGCCACTTCCCCAGCGTGTTGTCGAGCATCTTGCCGGTGAACTTCGGCCACCAGAAGTAGAAGCCGCCGAACATGCAGAACACCACCGTGCCGAACAGCACGTAGTGGAAGTGCGCTACCACGAAGTAGCTGTCGCTGACGGCGAAGTCGAGCGGCGGCGAGGCGAGGATGACGCCGGTCAGGCCGCCGAACAGGAACACGATCATGAAGCCGAGGATGAACAGCATCGCCGGCTCGAAGGTGAGCTGGCCGCGCCAGATCGTGCCCACCCAGTTGAAGAACTTCACCCCGGTCGGCACCGCGATCAGGAAGGTCATGAAGGAGAAGAACGGCAGCAGCACCGCGCCGGTGGTGAACATGTGGTGTGCCCACACCGTCAGCGACAGCCCGGCGATCGCTATGGTGGCGGCCACCAGTCCCTTGTAACCGAACAGCGGCTTGCGGGCGAAGACCGGCAGGATCTCGGTGGCGATGCCGAAGAACGGCAACGCCACGATATAGACCTCCGGATGGCCGAAGAACCAGAACAGGTGCTGCCAGAGGATCGCGCCGCCGCTGCTGGCGTTGAACACCTGCGCGCCGAGCTTACGGTCGATCTCGAGCACCAGCAGCGCGGCGGCGAGCACCGGGAAGGCCAGCAGCACCAGCATGCTGGTCAGCAGGATGTTCCAGGTGAACATCGGCATCCGGAACATGGTCATGCCGGGCGCGCGCATGCAGAAGATCGTGGTGACGAAGTTGACGCCGCTGAGGATGGTGCCGAGCCCGGACAGCACCAGGCCCATGATCCACATGTCACCGCCGATGCCCGGCGAGTACAGCGAGCTGGTCAGCGGCGAGTAGGCGTACCAGCCGAACGAGGCGGCCCCGCCCGGGGTGAGGAAGCTGAACACCAGGATCAGCCCGCCGAAGGCGAACATGTAGTAGCTGAGCAGGTTCAGCCTCGGGAAGGCCACGTCTGGCGCGCCGATCTGCAGCGGCATGATCTCGTTGGCGAACCCGACGAACAGCGGCGTGGCGAACAGCAGCAGCATGATCGTGCCGTGCATGGTGAACAGCTCGTTGTACTGCTCGTCGGAGACGATGTGGTTGTCCGGCCCGAACAGCTGGACCCGCATGATCAGGGCCATCAGGCCGGCGATCAGGAAGAAGATGAACGACGTAATCAGGTAGAGGTGGCCGATCACCTTGTGGTCGGTGGTCGACAGCCAGTCCGCCAGCAGGGAGCCCTTGCGATAGCGGCGCGGCGCGGCGATCGGCGTCTGCTGGCCAGCCGACTGATCGAACGTGGTCACTGAGCACCCCCAGATGCATTCTGCTGGGTCTGTTGCGCCGCGATCCACTGACGGAACTGCGCGGGTGTCACGATCTTGACGTTGAACAGCATCCGGCTGTGGAAGACGCCGCACAGCTCGCTGCAGCGGCCGATCCAGGTGCCGGTGCTTGTCGGCGTCACCTCGAAGTGGTTCGGGTGGTCAGGAAGCACGTCGCGCTTGAAGTCGAACGGGGCGATCCAGAACGAGTGAACGACGTCGAGCGACGCGAGATTGAACCGGACCGTCTCGTTCTCCGGGATCTCGAGCAGCGGGAGGCTCTGGGCCTTGGTCCCTGGGTTCCACATCTGGCCGATCTCGCATACGCCGGAGCCCGGACAGCTGGACGCCGGGTTCTTCACCGCGTACTGCGGGTACCCGAACGCCCAGCTCCACTGGAACCCGTAGACGTTGACGACCACGGCGGGATGGGCGGACAGCTTGTCGATGTAGTTCTCGTCCCTGGCGGTGAAGTAGAAGAGGACGCCGACCATGATGAACGGGACGACGGTGTACAGGATCTCGATCGGCAGGTTGTACCTGACCTGATGCGGCACCCGGTCCGACCGCTTGCGGTAGAACACGATCGCCCACAGGATCAGGCCCCAGACCACGATCCCGACGGCCAGCGCCGCGACCCAGGAACCCCGCCACAGGGTCAGCACGACCTGGCCCTGCTTGGTGGCCGGCGACGGCATGCCCAGCCGGTTGAACGCGGTGGACTGACAGCCGGTCGTGGCCAGCAGCACCAGGCCGAGCATGACCGCGACCCGGGTCACGCGCCGCCGCGGGCGCACGGAAACGGGGCGCACGGAAACGGGGCGCACGGAAGCCCGGCGCGCCGAGATCCGGCGTGGCGCCGTCGCCGGCACCGGCGGGCTAACCTGGCCGGCTGCGCGGCCCGGACTGTCGGCGTCCCCTTGGCGCGGGGCTCTGCGGAGTGGGCTCACCGATTGCCTTCCCAGCGGATGACTCCCGGCTCCACTGGCCGGTCTCTGCTCGTCCTACAGCCTGTCGTGGAAAACAGTACCGCGCCAGCATGCCGCGCCTTGGGGGACCCCCGGTGCAGGACCGTGAAAAATGCGGACCGGCGGCGGCAGGCCACGCCGCAATGGCGGCGATGGGCACATTGCTGCTGTTGTTATCGCAGCGGTGCGCCATCGCTGTCATTGCCTGGCGGTGGTTCCGGGCCCGGAACGAGGCACCGGCGGGCGCTGCTGGGCGCCGGATGCGGCGGCGGACGCCGCCGCGACCATGGTTACTCTCGGACGGCCAGATGCTTACCCACGGCGACTCAGGGGTATCGTATCGGCGTGATGCCCCCGCTCCCCTCGGCTGATCTGCCCGCACCAGTACTGACAATCGACGCGCTGGGCCGCAAATGCCCGATCCCGATCATCATGCTGGCCGAACGGATCAGGGAAGTAGCCGTAGGCCAGCTCATCGCCGTGCTGGCCGATGATCCTGCGGCCAAGACCGACCTCCCTGCCTGGTGCATGATCAAGTCGCACGAGTTCGTGCACGCCACGGATCTGCCCAGCGGGTGGGAGTTCCTGGTCAGGCGCTGTTACTGACTACTCGCCGCCGCCATCGGCAGGCCGGAACCGGTTGGCGAACCGCGGATCGGACTCCCACCATGGCCGGTTCGCGGCCCCCGCGGCGCCGGCCCCGGCCGTAGCCCCGGCCGCGTGGCCGGCGCCTGCCGCAGACACGGCCGCCGCAGACGTGCCTGCAGCAGCCGCGCCCGCCGCAGACACGGCCGACGCAGCCGCGGCCGCAGTAGCCGCGGCCGCGGCAGCATCTGCGGCGTCAAGCTCCGCGTCGATCGCCGCCGCCTCGGCCTCATCCTCGCGGATCATCTGGATCAGCTGCGCGGCCAGGAACGGCAGCCCAACCAGGTCGCCGAGCACCCAGAGCGCCCCGCCGCCGATGACCTGATCGCCGGCCAGGCCGGGTCCCCACGGCCGGGCCAGCGCGTGGTAATAGGCGCCCGCGATCAGGTTCTGGTCGACGATCACCGCGAGCCCGAGGACCGCATCGCCGACAACCTCTGCCCCGGTGATCCACAGGGCCACCAGGTAGGGATAGGCCTTAGGCACCGGGTCAACCCGCAGCAACGTCCAGAAGAACACGAATCCGGGCACCAGCAGCGCCAGGTAGGTCAGGTCCCGGACCAGCGGGCTGCCGAATCCCGCCGCGTACCAGGGCGAGAAGTACAGCACGAACGGGACGAGGATGAGGACCATGGTGCTGATCGCGGGGAATGTCAGGATCACCGCGGCCCGGCTGCGGAGGCCGGCCTGCAAGCGCGGGCCGAGCCCCGGCAGCGCCGCGATGGCCAGCGACAACGGCCGCCCCAGCGCAAGGAACAGCGGCACCACCAGCAGCAGCAGGATCGTCTGCACCGACCGGACGTAAAACAGTACCGGCTGGTAGACGCCGACGAATGACATCGTCGCCAGCACCGCGAAGCCAAGGCCAAGCCCGCAGAACGCCACCACCCGCCCGGCCGGCCAGGACCCTGCAGGAGAGGTCCCGTGCGCCCCGGACCCCGCGGCAGAGGTCCCGCGCGCCCCGGACCCCGCGGCAGAGGTCCCGCCCGGCGGGCGCTGACTTTGGCGTACCCGCCGGACTCCGGCCAGATAGAGCCCGCCAAGCAGCACGATGAACCCGAGCGCCCACGGATCGAGTGTCCATTCGGTGACCGCCCGCAGCGGCGTCAGCTCCGGCGGTCCGTGATAACCGGAAGCGAGCGTGGCGACCATACCTGCCACGTTACTGCGGCACGCCGAGCGAGTTCGTGTTGCGTTCCGGACACGCGATGCCGGGTTCTTTCCCACCGAGCCCGACCAGCTGGTCTAATCGGGCACAACCTCAAACTTCCGCAGAAGGGATCGCGTATGCCGCACGTCACTCGGCTCCGGGTGATCAGCGCCGCTGTAGCCGCAGGTGCGCTCACGCTCGGCGGCGTGGCCATGGCGTCTGCCGCGCAGGCCGCACCGAGAAGAGCTATCGCGGGCACCCATCCGGCGTGGGCCACCGCGTCACACCGGGTCGGCAGCCGTGCCGTCAGCACCGGTACGGTAACCGCCCGGGTCTACCTGGCCGGCCGCGACCCCGCGGCACTGGCCGCGTACGCGGCAGCCGCCACCACGCCGGGGAACGCGCTGTACCGGCACTTCCTGTCGCCCGCCCAGGTGCAGGCGCGGTTTGGCACGACTGAGGCTCAGCTTGCCGCCGTGGAGTCCTGGCTGCGCGGCTCCGGCCTGAGCGTCACGTCGGTCAGCAACCACGTGGCCGGCGGGTACATCGCCGTCCGCGGCTCGGTCGCCGCGGCCAGCCGCGCGTTCGCCGTGACGTTCGGCACCTTCCGGCCAGCGGCCGGGGCCGTCGCCCGGGCGCCGGAGCAGGCGGCCAGCGCGCCAGGCAGCGTGGCCAGCTCCATCCTCACGGTCTCCGGCCTGTCCACGGCCCGGCAGGCGGTGCGCCCGGCCATCGCGACGTCGGCCAGCACCCCGCCGGCTCGTACGAAGTCGGCTCGCACGACGTCGGCCAGCTCAGCCAAGCTGCCGCCGCCGGCCCCGAACTTCTGGGTGGCGCGCCCGTGCGCCGCCTACTACGGCCAGCTGATCGCGCGGCACAAGCCCACCGCCTACGGCAAGCACCAGCCCTGGGCGGTCTGCGGCTACACCCCGCGGCAGGTCCGCGGCGCCTACGGAGTCACCGCGTCCGGCCTGACCGGCGCGGGCCAGACCGTCGCGATCGTCGACGCCTACGCGTCGCCGACGATGCTGGCCGACGCCAACCAGTACGCGAAGGTGGTCGGCGACAAGCCGTTCGCGGCCGGCCAGTACCGGCAGCACCTGCCTGCCACGTTCACCGACGCGGGCGCTAACCAGTGCGACGCGGCGGGCTGGTACGGAGAGGAGACCCTCGACGTCGAGTCGGTGCATGGCATGGCGCCAGCCGCCAACGTGCGGTTCGTCGCCGCGGCGAGCTGCAACGACCCGGACCTCGCTGACGCGCTGGCCTACATCGTCAATAACCACGTCGCCAGCATCGTCAGCAACTCCTGGGGCGACACCGAGGATGGCGCGGCGGGCTTCACCGACGTCTACCACCTGATCCTCCAGACCGGGACGATCGAGGGCATCGCGTTCATGTTCTCCTCGGGCGACAACGGCTACGAGTCCCCGGCCGAGGACCCCGGCTACTCGGACAAGCTCCAGGTTGACTACCCGACCTCCGACCCCTACGTCACCTCGGTGGGCGGCACCAGCCTGGCCATCGGCAGCCACGACAACTACATGTTCGAGACGTCGTGGGGCACGCTGCTCGACCCGCTCGCCAAGGACGGCAAGGCCTGGTCGTCCACGCCTCCTGGCCCGTACCCGGCCGGGTTCGACGGCGCCAGCGGCGGTGGGACCAGCACGCTGTACGCCCAGCCCGGCTACCAGGCTGGCGTGGTGCCCGACTCGCTGTCGCAGACCCTGCCCGGCGGCGCGCACTCCGCGACCAAGATGCGCGTGGTGCCCGACGTCTCGGCGTATGCCGACCCGGCCACCGGCTTCCTGGTCGGGGAGACCGGGCTGCAGCCGAACGGGAAGACCTACGCCTTCTCGCTCAGCAGGATCGGCGGGACCAGCGTGGCCTGCCCGACCTTCGCCGGCATCGAGGCCGACGCCCAGCAGGGCTACCAGCGGGCGGCGCACACCAGGCGGCCGCTCGGTTTCGCCAATCCGTGGATCTACGCGGCGTTCAGTCACGATCCGGCGGCGTTCCACGACGTCACCGATCACCCGCTGGGCAGCGGACGGCTGGCGCAGGTCCGCGTCGACTACACCAATCCGTACACCAAGGCCGGCCCGCTGGTCTACAAGCTGCGGACGCTCGGCATCGACGGGGAAGGCAGCGCGGCACTGCCCGCCGTGCCCGGCTACGACGACTCCACCGGCGTCGGCTCGCCGCGCGGCTACCTAGAGCTCTTCAGCTCGCCGCAGGCCGGCGCGCTCCGGTGAGGGGCCGGCTCACCCAGGCCGGCGTGCCTGGGTGAGGCGCTGACGATCGCAACGATACGGCGGGGATGGTCCGCACCGGACCGTCCCCGCCGTTGCACGTGATCAGCACGCGTTCGTCGTTATCTGCCGCTTTCCGAACCTGCCCGGGCGCTAGCAGTAATGGTCAGCGAGCTCGCGCGCGGCCTGTTCTCCGTAGACGGCGGCGAACCGCTCGGCCACCGGGCCTGGCTTCAGCTCATACTCCTGCGTGCCGATGGTCTCCAGGGCATGCACCGCGATCAGGTTGCCCAGCTGGGCCGCCCGCTCCAGGCTGAGGCCCCATGCGATAGCGGCGAGAAAACCAGCCCTGAACGCATCTCCGGCGCCAGTCGGCTCCTTCGGCTCGACCGCCGTCACCGGCGCGACAAGGACCTCCGGCTGGCCCGCGCGCTCTATCCGGGCTCCCTCCGCGCCGAGCGTGGTCACCCGGACGCCGACCCGGTCGAGGACCTGCTGGGCGGTCCAGCCCGTCTTGTGCTCGATGAGCGTCGCCTCGTAGTCGTTCGAGAACAGGTAGGCGGCGCCATCCACCAGCTCGCGTACCTGGGGCCCGTCCATCCGCGCCAGCTGCCATGAGGTATCCGACGCGAACGGGATCTCGTACTTGCGGCACTGCGCGGTGAAGCTGAGCATCGCCTCCGGATCGCTCGCGCCGATCAGGACGAGGTCGGCGCCATCCTGGCCGGCGAACGCGCCGAGGTCGATCTCGCGGTCCTCGCTCATCGCGCCGGGGTAGAAAGACGCAATCTGGTTCATGTCAGCGTCGGTCGTGCCGACGAACCGGGCGGTGTGATGCAGCTGCGACTCCCGCACCCCGCTGGTGTCCACGCCGTGCTCGTCAAGCCACCGACGGTACTCGCCGAAATCGGCCCCGGCGGTGCCGATGAGCAGCGGGCGGTGCCCCAGGCAGCCGATCCCGAAGGCGATGTTCGCGGCGACTCCGCCGCGCCTGATCTTCAGCGTGTCCACCAGGAAGGACAGTGCGATCTTGTGGAGCTTGTCCGGCATCAGCTGATCGACGAACCGGCCGGGAAAGGTCATCAGGTGGTCGGTCGCGATCGAGCCGGTCACGGCAATACGCACGGCGGGACTTTCTGTGAGGCACCTTGAACGGGCGCAGACAGGCTATCCGTTCGGAGCCTGCCGTGCGCCTGGTCTCGCGGGCCGGTTAGTGGAAGGAGTCGCCGCAGGCGCAGGACCCGGTCGCGTTCGGGTTGTCGATCGTGAAGCCCTGCTTCTCGATCGTGTCGACAAAGTCGATCGTCGCGCCGCCCAGGTAGGGCGCGCTCATCTTGTCCGTGACAACCTGAACGCCGCCGAAGTCGGTTACCACGTCGCCGTCGATCTGCCGCTCATCGAAGTAGAGCTGGTAGCGCAGGCCGGAGCAGCCGCCTGGCTGGACGGCGATGCGCAGCCGCAGGTCATTGCGGCCCTCCTGGTCGAGCAGGTTGCTCACCTTGACCGCCGCGGCGTCGGTGAGGGTAATGCCCTGCGTGATCGCCTCGCCCTGAACTGTCATCTGTGTTAGCTCCCGCATCCGGCTGCGGCCGCCGCCCGTCCGGCGCGGCCTCTTCTGTCCACTGTCAACGATATGCCCTGCGCCGTCATTCCGGCCTCACAGGCCCGGGGCACCCCAGACGGGGAACCACCGGCCGAGATCAGTCTCGATCTTGAGATCGTCGCCGAGCGCGCCGCGGACCTGCATCTCCAGGGCATTGTCGCGGCGCTCCCCGGTCAGCGGGGCGAACGGGTAGAAGGTGCCGCGCTTGTAAAGGTAGACCAGCCCGACCCGGCGGCCCTTGTCGTCGGTGAACGCCAGGATCGTGCAGAGCAGCATCGGGCCGAAGCCGCCCTGCTCCAGCGATGAGTTCACCGCGTGCAGGTCGGTGACCAGGCCCTCGACGTCGTCGGCCGAATGACGGCAGACCAGCCAGGTGAACCCGTACGAATCGGTGGATACCTCGATCAGGGTCTTGCTCTGGCCCATCTTCAGCAGCGCCTGGACGTCCGACTCGATCTCGTTGAACGCCCGGCCCTCGGCCGCCCGGAAGCAGACCGACCCGGTCCCGGTAGGGCGCATGTTCGCTGCGGCCTGCAGCGTGATGGCCGCCGACGGCAGCGCGAACAGCGCGTCCAGGTTAGGCGGTACCGGCTTGGTCCTGCCGAGCAGCGTGTCGAACAATCCCACTTGCTACCTCCCGGGCATCGAGCGACCTGGCTCGCGGCGGCGGAGCGTTACCTGCCGAGCTGCTTGGCCACCTTGTCGAGCTCGGCCAGCCGCTTCTCCAGGCTCGGGTGCGTGGAGAACAGTCCGGACAGGCTCAGCTCGCCCTTGCGGGCCGACAGCGCGGGCGCGAAGTAGAACGCGTTCAGCGGCTCGGCGGAACGCAGGTCCCTGGTCGGGATCATCGCGATCTGGCCGGTGACCTTCTGCAGCGCGCTGGCCAGCGCGGACGGGTTGCCGGTCAGCAGCGCGCCGGACCGGTCGGCGGACAGCTCACGGTACCGGGACAGCATCCTGATCAGCAGGAAGCTGATCGCGTACACCACCATGCTGACCACCATGACGGCCAGGATGATCGGGAACGTGCTCTGGTTGTTGTTGCCGCCCCGGCCCCGGCCGCGGCCGCCACCGCCGAACAGCTCGGAGTAGAACGCGAACCTGACCACCAGGGCCGCGATGATGCCGATGAACGAGGCGATGGTCATCACCGCGACGTCTTTGTGGGCGACGTGCGACATCTCGTGGGCCAGCACGCCCTCGAGCTCGTTGTTGTCCAGCCTGCGCATGATGCCCTGGGTGGCGCAGATCACCGCTACCTTGCTGTTGCGCCCGGTGGCGAACGCGTTCGGCATATCTGTCGGGGCGATCGCCACTCGCGGCTTGGGCATGTCGGCCAGCGCGCAGATCCGGTCGATGATCGCATGCAGGCGAGCCGCCTGCTCCCCGTCCTGCGGGCTGACCAGCCTGGCGCCCGAGGTGCTCAGGGCGATCTTGTCGGAGTAGAAGTAAGACCCGAATGTCACCGCCACGCCGAACAGCACGGCGATGAAGATGATGCCGCCCCCGGAAATCGAGCTGTACCTGGAAAGCAGGTAGACCAGTGCGGCTATGAAAGCCGTGAAAACCAGTCCGAGCATGAACATGGTCGCGCTCATCCGCGCGACCAGCCCCTTGTCTGTCGCATAGCGCGTCCGCGCCATCGGCGACGCCTCCGTTCAGTTCCGGCCGCTGATGCGGCCGTGTTACTCCATTACACCGCAGCGCCAGAGCCGTTTCGCCCGTTAACACGCCCGGGGCAGACCGGTCTCGAGCGTACCGGCCATCCCGTGCAACGGGCCGTAGCCCGTGTTCGTTCCCGGCCTTGTCAGCCGGGGATGAGCCCATCGCCGGCAAGCAGCCTGCGGACGTCGTCCATGGTCGCGCCCTCCTGCGGGAGGATCAGCTCAGACGGATGGAGCGCGTCAGGCGCCAGCGGCGTGCCGATGGCGCGGACCCGCGACCGCAGGTTCTCAAGCGCCGCGGCGAAACCGGCTTCGTCGCCGACGTCAACGGCCGCCTCCACCTTGGCGTCGAGCTCGTTCAGCTCGCCGGCGGCCGAGTCATCCACCCGCAGCTGGCCCTCGCCGAGGATGCGGACGATCACTGCCCATCACCTGCCGGAGGCTGATCGGCTGACTGGGTAGCGCCGGCCGGCTGGCTCTCGATCACCGGCTCGGCCACCGCGGGCCCGGCGGCGGCCGTCCCCGGCTCGATCTGCTTGGGCGCGCTGCCCTGCGCAAGCTCGGTCTTCATCCGGGCCAGCTCGGCGTCCACGCCGTTCGTTGCGCCCACCCGGTCCAGCTCGGCCTGGATGTCGTCACGCGGCCCGCTGACCACGTCGTCGAGAGCACCCGATGCCATCAGCTCGTCGATCGCGCCGGCCCGCGCCTTCATCTGCTCGGTCTTGTCCTCGGCGCGCTGGATCGCCATGCCGACATCACCCATCTCTTCCGAGATGCCGGTGAATGCCTCGTTGATCCTGGTCTGCGCCTCGGCAGCGGTGTAGGTGGCCTTGATGGTCTCCTTCTTGGTGCGGAAGGCGTCGACCTTGGCCTGCAGCCGCTGCGAAGCGCCGGTCAGCTTCTCTTCCTCACCCTGCAGCGATTGATACTGAGTGGTCAGGTCGACAATCTGGCTCTGCACTCCCGACTTGCGCTGCAGCGCCTCGCGGGCCAGGTCCTCGCGCCCGGCAGCGAGCGCGTCGCGCGCCTGCCTGTCGAGCTTGTTCGACGACTGCTGAAGCTGGTTGATCTGCAACTCCACGCGCTTGCGCGACGTTGCCACGTCGGCTACCCCGCGGCGGACCTTCTGCAGCAGTTCAAGCTGCGTCTGGTAGGAGTAATCCAGGGTTTCACGCGGATCCTCCATTTTGTCCAGGGCCTTGTTGGCCTTGGACCGGAAGATCAATGTGACCCGCTTCATCACGCTCATAGGCGCGACCATCCCCTCATCCTGTACACCGCTACCGCACTGCGCGGCGGCGCCGCGGAACTGGCTTGCTGCGAAGGGCAACGGAGGTTGCCGGTAGGTGCTTGTTTCCAGCCTACGACGGGGCGCAACAGCCGTCATCATGAAGCCCCTAGCCGCCGCTGGCCGCCGCGGCCTGGCGTTGCGGGGGCTTCGTCCCGGTAAGCTGTGCTGGTGTTCCGACGACGCTCTTCCGGCGTGCCTGACGTCCTCGATCAGGATCCCGCACCGGCCGCCACTCCCGGCTCAGCCGGCGCCGACCAGCGCGACGCTGGCACTGGTCTGGCTGGCACTGGTCTGGCTGGCACCGGCGGGGCTGGCCCTGGCCGGGTCGACCAGAATGCCGGCAAGGGCAGGCCGACGCCCAAGCGCAGCGAGGCGGAGCGCCGCCGCAGGCAGCCCTACACTGCCCCGGCCGACCGGAAAGATGCCGTCAGGCAGTCAAAGGATAAGGACCGGACGACCCGCGCCCGCAGGTACGCGGCCGCCAAGCGCGGCGAGGACTGGGCGCTGCCGAAGAAAGACCAAGGCCCGGCGCGAGCGCTTGCGCGGGACTACGTGGATTCACGGCGGCGGATCAGCGAGTACTACATGTACGCCGTCGGAGCGCTCGTCATCCTGCTGTTCGTCCCCGCGCTCCGGTTGTATGCCGACTACGTGGTGCTGGGCATCGTCGTGGTGATGGTGACCGAAGGCTGGTTCGTCGGCCGCCAGGTCGTCAGGCTGGCGCAGCAGCGGTTCCCTGCCGAGAGCACCCGGGGCATCCGCTGGTACTCGGCCCTGCGCTCCACGCAGATCCGCAAGCTGCGGATGCCTGCACCGCGGATCAAGCCAGGCGACAGTTTCTGATGCGGCACCGTCACCTCGGCCGGAGCGGGCTGAAAATAAGCGAGATCGCCTACGGCAACTGGCTCACCCACGGATCCCAGGTGGAGGAGGCGGCGGCGATCGCGTGCGTGAGCGCTGCGCTCGACGAGGGCATTACCACCTTCGACACCGCGGATGTCTACGCCGGAACGAGGGCCGAGGAGGTACTCGGCACGGCGCTGCACGGCGTGCGCCGCGAGTCCATCGAGATCTTCAGCAAGATCTACTGGCCGACCGGCCCCGGGCCTAACGACCGTGGCCTGTCCCGCAAGCACATCATGGAGTCAGCGGAAGCCTCGCTGCGCCGGTTGCGGACCGACTACCTGGACCTCTATCAGGCGCACCGGTATGACTACGAGACGCCGCTCGAGGAAACCCTGCGCGCCTTCGATGACCTGGTCCGCCAGGGCAAGGTCCTCTACGTGGGCGTCTCTGAGTGGCGGGCCGAGCAGATCGCGGCCGCGCTCCGGATCGCCGGGCAGCTTGGCCTGGACCGGATCGTCTCCAACCAGCCGCAGTACAACATGATCTGGCGGGTCATCGAGACGGACATCATGCCGCTGTGCGAGAAGGAGGGCGTCGGCCAGATTGTCTGGTCGCCGATCGCCCAGGGCGCACTGACCGGCAAGTACCTGCCGGGCAATGCGCCGCCCGCTGGCTCGCGCGCCACTGACGCGACCGGTTCCGGTTTCATCCAGAACTACCTCACTGACGACATCCTCGGCCGGGTGCAGCAACTCCTGCCGCTGGCCGCCGAGACCGGCCTGAGCCTGGCCCAGCTGGCCGTCGCCTGGACGCTGCAGCACCCGAACGTTTCGGCCGCGATCATCGGGGCGTCGCGTCCGGAGCAGGTACGCGAGAACGCGAAGGCATCAGGAGTCCGGCTGGATCCGCAGCTCATGGGCCGCATCGACGAGGTACTCGGCCCCGTCATCCAGACCGACCCGGCCCGGACGGTTAGCCCGGCGCACCGCCCCTAGGCCCGGGCCCGGGCCCGGGGCCCCCTGGCCTGGACTCCGCGGGCCCCCTGGCCTGGACTCCGGGCCCCCTGGCCTGGACTCCGGACGCCCTGGCCTGGACTCCGGACGCCCGTGGACCCGTGGACCCCTGGACCCAATGCCGGGGAGTCGCTAACGCGACTGGCTGCTCCTCGGCTACTCCTCGGCCGGCCGCAGGCTCATCGGGCCGTATTCGGTCTTGCCCTCATCGAGCAGCGTCACCTGGCAGACGCCGGCTTCAAGCAGGGTCCGCCAGTTCTCGCCGAGCCAGGTCTCGGCGTCACCCTGGCTGCTGAAGGTCTCCTTCGGCAGGCCACGCGAATCGGCGACGGTCCCGTCCTCATTCTCAAGCTGCCAACTCCAGGTCATGCGCGCCTCCCTAGTGGCCGTCCCTGCTGGTGCCGGGCACGGCGTGATCCTGATAGCGGTTCGGATCGTACGTGCCTGCCCAGGCGTGCTGCCCGGCGGGCGGCCCCGGGCACGCTGGTGCCGGCCGGCGGCGGGCGCGCGGCCGGGCGCACCGGCCGGCCGAACCGGGGCACCGGCGATTAGCCTGGCCGGGTGAGCGATCTTGAGCAGGCCAGGCGGTTCGCCCTGTCGTTGCCTGAAGCCACCGAGGAGCCGCACTTCGACATGTCATCATTCCGGGTGCGTGGCAAGATTTTCGCGACTGTGCCGCCAGCCGGGGCGCACCTTCACGTCTTCGTTGACGAGCTTGAGGTGGCGGCCTCGGTGGCCGAGAACCCGTCGGCGTTCGAGCCGCTGCGGTGGGGTCAGCGGCTGAGGGGGCTTCGCATCAACCTTGCGGCAAGTCCCGCAGGGCGCCTGCAGGAGCTGATCGAGGAGTCCTGGCGCCGGAAGGCCCCTCGGCGCCTGGTCGCCGACCTAGAGGCACGACGCGGCCGCTGACGGCCCGCCACGGCCCCACTTACCCCGCGGCATGGCTGGTGCTCCACGACCTGTTCCAGCCGGGTAGCGGCCCGGCAGGAACTGTCCCGACAGTCGCCGATAGTCTGGCGACAGTGACAACTTGACCGGAATAGCCACTAATCACGGGTTCAGCGCGCGAACACTACGAGACAGGCCCCTGAAACTGTTAAGTTCGATGGGCTAGCCCTGAGCTGGGCGCGCTGAGCGCAGCGCCATCAGTTCAGCCCAGTGATCGAGGTGGTGACGACATTGACGCGCGTTGTCGTCGTTGGTGATCTTATGACGGACACCGTCGCTCACGCTGCGCTGCCGCTCGCAAGGGGCAGCGACACGCCGGCCACGGTGACCATGCACGGCGGCGGCTCAGGTGCCAACATCGCCGCCTGGCTTGCCGTGGACGGCACTGAGGTGGCTTTCGTCGGGCGGCGCGGCGCCGACATCGCGGGGCGGAACAGGGACATGGAGCTGATGGGCTATGGCGTAGACGCCAGGCTCGTCATGGACCCCGAGCGTCCGACCGGCACCTGCGTCGTGCTGGTCACCCATAAGGGCGATCACACCATGCTGTCCGACCCGGGAGCCAACTCGGCGCTGTCTCCGGATGACCTCCCGAAGGACCTGTTCACGCCGGGCAGCCACCTGCACATTTCCGGCTACACACTGCTGAACGAGGGCTCAAGGTCGGCAACGCTGGCCGCCTTCAGCCACGCGCAGCGGGCCGGGATGACCGTGTCGGTCGACGGCGCCTCCGCCGCTCCGCTCGAGCGGGCCGGGGCCGAGCCGTTCCTGCAGCTCACCAACGGGGCAACCCTGCTGCTCGTCAACACCGACCAGGCCCGGGTCATCACCGGCCGGGAGGAGCCCGAGCAGGCCGCGCGGGTACTGAATGCCTGGTACCCGCAGGTGGTCATGAAGCTCGGTGCCGACGGCGCGCTCTTCTACGCCAACGGCCGGCCCGATCCGTTCCGCGTTCCCGGGCCGCCGATCGAGAGGATCGTGGACGGGACCGGGGCCGGAGACGCGTTCTGCGCAGGATTCCTGCCGCCGTGGCTAGACAAGAAGCCACCGGGCGAGGCACTCGTAAGCGGCTGCAGGCTGGCGGCCCGCGCGCTCAGCCTCGTCGGCGCCAGGCCGGCGCTCTAGGCCGTCCCGGCGCTGACCGGCCCGGGGCGGCCATACTCATAGTTGTCATGACTGATTACCTCCGGAACCTCTTCTCGCTGGACGGCCGCATCGCCTTGGTGACCGGCGGCAGCTCCGGCATCGGCCAGGCCATGGCGGGTGCGCTCGCCAGGGCAGGCGCGAGCGTCGTGGTACTCGCGCGCGGCGCGGCGGCCCTCGACCAGACGGTGCGTAACCTGCGGGCGGCCGGCTGCACGGCGGCCTGGGTCCGCGCAGATCTCGGTGACCGCGCCGACCTGGAACGGGGCGCGAGGGAATCGGCCGGGCAGTTTGGTGAGCCGGACATCCTGGTCAACTCCGCCGCCGTCAACCTGCGGCCGCCGATGACCAGCCTGACCATTGCCGAATGGGATCAGACGGTCGCAGTGAACCTGACCGCACCGTTCCTGCTCGGCCAGCAGTTCGGGCCGGGTATGGCGGCCCGCGGCTGGGGGCGGATCATCAACATCGTGTCCCAGCAGGCGGCCCGCGCCTTCGGCAACAGCGGCGCCTACGGGGCGTCGAAGGGCGGCCTCGCCTCGCTCACGCGGTCCCAGTCGGAGGCCTGGGCACCCAGCGGAGTGCGCTGCAACGCGCTCGCCCCCGGTTTTGTGGCCACCCCGCTGACCAGGCAGACAGTAAGCGACCCAGTCCGCTCGGCCGCGCTTGCCGCACGCACGATGATCGGGCGTAACGGAGCGGCGGGCGATTTCGAGGGCATCGCCGTGTTCCTCGCCAGCCGGGCGAGCGAATACATAACCGGGCAGGTCATCTCGGTCGACGGCGGCTTCTCCGCCAGCTGACCGGCCCGCCGCGGCCAGCTGGCCGGCTCCGGTCCAGGCGCCACGCCGGGGCGGTCGCCCCCGCCAGCCGCCAGCGGACGGCACAATGGCGGTCATGGCCAGACGTACGACAACCCCGCCCCCCGAGGACTTCGAAGAGAACATCGTCGACATCGATGTCACCGAGGAGATGCGGGCCAGCTACCTCGAGTACGCCTACTCGGTCATCTACCAGCGTGCCCTGCCGGACGCGCGGGACGGGCTGAAGCCGGTACAGCGCCGGATCCTGTTCCAGATGAACGAGATGGGGCTGCGCCCCGACCGCCCGCATGTGAAGTGCGCCCGGGTGGTCGGCGACGTGATGGGGCGGCTGCACCCGCACGGCGACAGCGCCATCTACGACACGCTGGTCCGGATGGCGCAGCCGTGGGCGATGCGGCTGCCGCTGATCGACGGGCACGGCAACTTCGGCTCGCTCGGCGGTGACGACTCGGCGGCGGCCTACCGGTACACCGAGGCGCGGCTGGCCGCGGCGGCCATGGAGATGGTGGCCTCGATCGACGAGGACACCGTGGATTTCCAGCCCAACTATGACGGCCAGGACGCGGAGCCGCAGGTGCTGCCGTCCGCGCTGCCCAGCCTCCTGGTGAACGGCGCGGCCGGGATCGCGGTCGGGATGGCGACCAACATGGCGCCGCACAACCTGGGCGAGGTCATCGCCGCGGCCCGGCACCTGATCGCCGACCCGGACGCGAGCCTGGACGAGCTGATGCGCTTCGTGCCCGGCCCGGACCTGCCGACCGGCGGCAAGATCGTCGGCCTGGACGGGATCAGGGAGGCGTACGAGACCGGGCGCGGGGTGTTCCGGACCCGGGCGGCGGCGCGGATCGAGCAGATCACGCCGCGGCGGACCGGCATCGTGGTCACCGAGCTGCCCTACGGGATCGGCCCGGAAAAGGTAGTGACCAGGATCAAGGACCTGGTCCAGGCGAAGAAGCTGGCCGGGATCGCGGACCTCAAGGACCTCACTGACCGGCACCGCGGCCTGCACCTGGTGATCGAGATCCGCAGCGGCTTCCACGCCGAGGCGGTGCTCGAGGAACTCTACCGGCTGACCCCGATGGAGGACACCTTCGGGATCAATAACGTCACGCTGGTAGACGGCCAGCCCCGGGTGCTCGGCCTGCGTGAGCTGCTGCAGATCTACGTCGACCACCGGATCGAGGTGGTCAGGCGCCGGACGGCGTTCCGCCGCCGCAAGCGCGAAGAGCGGCTGCACCTGGTCGACGGCCTGATGATCGCCCTGCTCAACATCGACGAGGTCATCGCCGTGATCAGGTCGAGTGACGACGCCGCCGCCGCCAAGGAGCGGCTGATGTCGGTGTTCGACCTGTCGCAGATCCAGGCCCAGTACATCCTCGACACCCCGCTGCGCAGGCTGACCCGCTACGACCGGCTGGAGCTGGAGAAGGAACGAGACACCCTGCAGCGCGAGATCGCCGAGCTGACCGCGATCCTCGATTCCGAGGACAAGCTGCGCGAGGTCGTCTCGGCGGAGCTGGCGAGCGTCGCCGAGCGGTTCGGCACCCCGCGGCGCACGGTGCTGCTCGAAGCCTCGGGCGCGGCGAGGACCACTGCGGTGCCGCTGGAGGTGGCCGACGAGCCCTGCCTGGTGCTGCTGTCCTCAGCAGGCCTGCTCGCCCGGGCTGCCGCACGCCCGCAGGCTGGGCAGGAGACGCTGCCAGCCGCAGGTGAGCCTGCGCGATCGCGCGATGCCGGCCGCGCTGCGCATGACGTGATCGTATCCGCGGTGCCGTCGACGGCGCGCGGCACGATCGGCGTGCTGACCTCGCATGGGCGCCTGATCAGGCTCGGCGTGCTCGAGCTTCCCGCGCTGCCGCCGAGTGCGCACTCCCCCGCGCTGGCCGGCGGAGCGCCGGTTAGCGAGTTCGTCGCCACTGGGCGCGGCGAGACCGTCGTCGCCATCGTCGCAGCCGAGGCCGAGGGCGCCGGCCTCGTGCTTGCCACGGCAGGCGGTGTCGTCAAGCGAGTTGCTCCCGACTACCCGCAGAACGCTGCCGACTTCGAGGTCATCACGCTCAAGACGGGCGACCAGGTGGTCGGCGCGGTGCAGCTCGCCGACGAGGACCAGGACCTGGTGTTCATCACCAGCGACGCGCAGCTGCTCAGGTTCGGCGCCGCAGCGGTGCGGCCGCAGGGCCGGGCCGCCGCCGGCATGGCCGGGATCAGGCTGGCGCC
>Ga0187883_10000676_pt1 | contig 20913 bp, 23 predicted proteins | sample June2016WEW_20_1_2_FD_132966 | JGI IMG/M metagenome (GOLD analysis project Ga0187883, IMG submission 132966) | Peatland microbial communities from SPRUCE experiment site at the Marcell Experimental Forest, Minnesota, USA - June2016WEW_20_10 | ecosystem: Environmental > Terrestrial > Soil >...
AATGCCAACCGTAGCGACGCTTTTTACGACGCCGCCCGTTTTCCAGTTCACAACTTCAGGAAGTACCTCAGTCCACTTACCCTTCTCCTTTGCGTAGACGCCGATTTCAGTTGGGATATCAGGATTGGGTGGGTCGGCCTGTGGGTTCGCTTGTAGCGGCTGCCGTGCCGCCTGAACAGGCACAGACGGTGCAGTCATCTTTTCGGCAGGTGATTGCACCGTGTCCTTCTTCGGATCAATCATGACTTGGATAACCCGGTCGCTGACGTGAGCAGCCTTGAGCTGAAGAAGCTGGTCAGTAGACAGATCGAAGCTCTGGCCCTTCTTCTTGATCTGCTCAATGATGAGATCGTCGCTCAGCCCCGCCTTTGACAGTTTGATGACATCATTGACGGTCATCTTTGTTTGCGAGGTAGCGGGGGGCAGGTATACCTGTCTGGGGTACGTCGTCTGTGCTCTCGCGTTCGTGGACGACCCAGTCAAGAGCATCAGCAAGACAAACAGCATAGCTATGGCGAAGGCTAACGACGGGGCGCGTTTCACGGTATTGCCTCCATCCAACGCAACCTGTGCGCGACACAAGACGCGCAGGGCAGCTCCAAAACTTCAGATTTCAACCGACAGGACTCGGGAGGAAAACGTGAGGTCGGACACCTCTCGTGGGCACGCGGGAGCCATTCAGTGGGCGCAAAGAGCTTCGCGGCCAGAAACTAGAGGCTAGGTGCCCACATGACTATTGACCGCGATGTCGTAGCGGGCCTGGCGCTGCATCTCGGCCGTGATCTTCGCGGCCAGCGGCCTTGTGGGCTGAGGGCGGTAGTAGTTGAATGGCGCGGTCGCCGATGGTTACGGCCTTGGCAGTGCGGAGCAGGAGGGCGGCACGGGATTTGGAACAGAAGTCTGGCGTGTCAGTGGCGGGGTTTTGGGTGGACGTGAAGATGCGTACTATCGCTAAGCTTGCACCAGCCGGCGAGGGAGAACAGGAGAAGGGAGTAGGCGGGCGCGCCTGTTCGCCATCCGCTCCAGCCGTTCCGCAGCAGTTCCGCGTCGGGTTGCGCTCTCGTCCTTCGTCTCACAGGGGATTCGAGCCGGAATCGGGAGAATAACTTTAGTCGGGTAACTATTGTTCCGCGTGGAACATTTTCATTGCTCGGGCCGACTACACGGACCGAGCCCGCACACAGCGCAAGGAGCTTAAAGCCGGGCCTGCTCTGGTACTTCCGTAAGTCCTTTCTTCGCGAAAATCTAAGCGATTGGATTTAACAACTTACAAACATTTTCTACAAAAACAGACAGCACTGGATGGCGTCAATGGGCCTGACGACCTGATTGCTGTGGCCGGTGATGAAGCCATTCGCTATGTTCACGAACTTGCTCAGCCGGCCACGGAGCTGGCCGTTGCTGAAGTCGAGGCCGCAATCGCGGACATTGTTGCGGCGAAGCCGAACATCAGTGCGGACCAAATGAGGCGCGCTCTCGATGCTGTTGCCGACGCCTCCGACCATGTGCAACGCGAGATGCTGGAAAGCCGACTCGCCGCCGCCGTCCGCGGTGTGATGCCCAAGAGCACCGTCGTCAGGCAGGTGAAAGCGCGTCGCCAAGAACGGGCTGCCCGACAGGAGGACTTCTCCCGCCAAAATCGAGAAGCCGAGTTACGAGCGGTGCCGGTCGATGCCAAGCGGTTGATCGAGGAGCTGGAAAGATTCTTCGCCGACCGTGCTCATCTGCCGCAAGGAGCCGCACTGGTGCTTGCATACTTCGCCTTGAATACCTGGACTTTCCGGCTATTCGATACGGTTCCGTACCTTCTCCTGGAAAGCGCCGTGCCTGGATGTGGTAAATCGACGGTTATTCGCTTATTGCACACCATCTCATGCCGTTCGCGTAAGGCAAGCTCGCTTAGCGAAGCAGTGATGTTCAGGCTCATCGACACTGAATCTCCAACGTTGCTTATCGACGAAGCCGAGACTCTCGATGGTCGCTCAGAGAGGGCGGAGGCTCTGCGGGCTGTCGCCCATGAAGGTTAAAAACTGGGCGGCCAAGTGCCACGTTGCGAGGGCGACGCACACCAGGTCCGTTGGTTCGACGTGTACTCTCCCAAGGTATTCGCGGCTATTGGCGGCTTGACCGGCGCCCTGCTGGATCGCTGTCTCATTATCCACATGGAGAAGGCCCAGAAGGGCAGCGTCCGCAAATCCACCCGTCTTCGGGCGCTAGGTCGGGACGGGAAAAATCTGGTCCTACAGCTTGAAGCCTATGCCCATCAGGCCACGGACGCACTTCGTCAACTGTACGAAGCGGAACCCGATTGCGGCTATTGGCCATCGATAACCGACCGCGAGGCCGAATTGTGGGGACCACTCCTAACTCACGCTCGCCTGGCGGGACCCGACGCCGAAGCCCGGCTACTGGTCGTCGTGGATAAGTTCAGCGAAGACAAAGCCGAGATCAAATCAGCAGACTCGAAGATCGCACAGACGATCGCATTGCTGGATGCCATCTCCGTGCATCCGGACACCACCTTCACTCCCAGCGAGCTTATTTCTGCATTGATTCATACCGATGCGTGGGGTAGGCCATTGGCCGAGGCGAAGGGCCGCGATGATGAGTCGGTCCGCGTGTCTCAGGCCGCCAAAATCGGGTACTCTCTACGCAATTTCAGACTGCCGAACAAGAAGAACGGTAGCGGCAACAAGGCCTACGACAGAGAGGCAGCTATGGCGTGCCTTGCTGCCCACGTACCGCAAAACCCTCCGAACTCTCCGCAGTCTCCGTCGATGGACCCGCCGGAGATGCAATCCGCAGAAAATAACACCTCGCCAGAGGGTACGGAGGCTACGGAGGGTTTCGGCATCCAACTCACGCAAGACGATAAGCCAAACCATATAGCCTCCGCAGGGGATGCGGTCGATTCTAGTAACTCGCCCAGCACGGTGGCCGTGGGAGTCCTGGCCTGCCGAAGCAAGGGCACCCTTACTACTGGGAACGAGATGGTGGAGGGAGAGATATGACCGCCATCGAGGTGTTACACGCTGTCGAGCAGGCCGGTGGGTCGGTGGTACTGAACGGCGAACACATTAAATACGCCATACCCAAGCCTGCGGCATGGCTGGTCGTCGAACTCCGGCAACAGCGAGACAAGATAGTCCCACTGCTCCAGCAGAGAACGGCATTGCCGCCCATGCCACCCGGTGTCCGGTTAGTGCGCTGGGCCCCAAAACAACCGCCGCTGGTACTGCAGCAGTGCTCCGTAGTGATTGACGTCGACAAGTTTATTTCATCCACGCTCGCGCAATTACAGGCCCGCCTGGAGGGCAGAGACTTCCTTGCCGGGAATTGGGGGCAGCGGGATTTGATCGAGCGCTTGGAGCAGGTAGGAGTCGAAGTCGAAGTGAATGACGACCAAAGCTGCCCCTCCACATTTGAGGACAACGCAGGCGAGATGAGAAAGCCGGTAACAGATGGGTGGTAACGGACATTGGCGGAACTCGTATCGCGGCGAAGGTGGTCACGAGCACAGCGACCTGCTCCCCAGGGGTGACAGCGCCAACTCGTCGATGTCATCTGCGGACGGAGGGTCTCCCTTCGATCCCTTGTGGACGCCCGATCAAGTGGCGCAACGATTGAACGTGTCGCCCGATTGGGTGCGGGATCACTCCTCCCGCAAAGAACCAAGGCTGCCGGTGATCCGTCTCGGCGGCGGCCCCGGGCGCGCTGGTCTGCTGCGATACCGGCGTAGCCAGATTGAAAAGTTCATCGAGGAAATGGAACGCCTTAGCAGTCGCAACTCTCGGAGAATATAATGCTGACACCCCGCCACAGATTCCGACGAGAGGAAGCTATGGCGAAATCGCATCAACGAGGCACCGTTCGCCTCGAACACCATTCCTGGGTCGGGTACATGAATGTCAAAGTACTCGACCCGAGCACTGGAGAGTCGAAGTGGAAGAAGCAGCGCGTCGGTGTGCTGGGTCCGAAGTCGAAAATGACCAAGCACCAGGCACAGGATTCGCTGGACGTGACTATCGCGCAGAGACCGGGGGTACAACTCAGCCGCGGGCGGACGAGCGCATCGCCACTCTCGGCTGGTTCACCCGCAACCGCTTCTTCCCGCTGCGCGAGGGAAGCACGTGGAAAGAGCAGACGGCAGCGATTCGCAAGATCGAAATCGAGCAGGACATTCTCGCAGCATTTGGCAATCTGCCCTTGGCGCAGATCGACAAGGTAATGTTGCAGACGCACCTGAACGATTTGGCGAAAAAGTTGTCGGCCGGGCGCGTCCAGCACGCCCGGTTCTACATGAAGGCGATCTTCGAGGAGGCGATCGATCAGGATTTTGTGCAGAAAAACCCTGCTCGCAAGCTGATCCTGCCGAAGGAGCTGCGCCCCGTGGACAAGACAACCCTGACGTGGGATCAACTGCGCCGGGTACTTGCCTCGGTGCCGCTCAGGGATCGCATCCTGCTGATATTGGACATGACCGAGACGTTTCGGCCGAGCGAGCTGTTCGCGCTCCGCTGGAGTGGCTTCAACATGGACAACCGGACCATTACCGTCAGCCAGACCGCCTTCAGGGGCAAGCTGCGCGACTACGGCAAGACCAGGAAGTCGCTGCGGACCGTGCACCTGCCGGAGGGGTTGGCGAACGAGCTGTGGCTGTGGAAGCAGGAGTGCCCCGATGCTTCGCCCGATGCCTTTATCTTCCCCAATTCGCGCAGGCGCAATGGGGCGAAGAAGAACGGCTTCATCCGCACGGACAATTATCGCGCCCGTGTGCTGAAGAAGCTGGCCGCGGAGCTAGGGCTCAGCAAGCTGAACTTCCAGGTGTTGCGGCGCACAACTGCGACGCTTGCCCAAACCAAGGGCAACGTGAAGGATGTGCAGGGCATCCTGGGACACACGAAGGCCGACACTACGGTCAACGTCTACATGCAGCCGATCGAGGAGGGCGTGAAGCAGACGCTGGACGCGATCTATGCGGAGTTGACGGCGGGGCCGAAGCTGCTAGCAGTCGCATAAATTTGGTACGCTTTGGTACGGTGGGTATTTTAGGATGGCGCGCAAGTGATAGACTTCAAACAGTAGGCGCGTAGCTCAGTTGGTTAGAGCGCTACCTTGACACGGTAGAGGTCAGGAGTTCGAGTCTCCTCGTGCCTACCATTCTTTCAATCACTTACAGCCGACCGCTTTCTCCGCTTGGTAGCAATTGGTAGCAAATCGCCTCTTGCCGCCTTCCGATTTTTCCGTTTGGTAGCAATTTGGTAGCAAAGTCCGGCTTGCCTTCTCTTACCGTTCACAGGTGCTGTCCTAAGCTCCTGGTACACGGAATCGACCATCTGCATCACGCTTTCCGGCAACTCCTGCATGTACTCGTTGGCCGTGGTGTCGGCTTTCGCGTGCCGGAGATGAGCCTGGATGTCCTTGACCGAACCCTTCTTCTGCGCCAGTGTGGCCATCGTGCGCCGCAGAACCTGGAAGTTCAGTTTTGGTAGTCCAAGCTTCTCAGCGAGCGGGATCAAGACGCGGTTACGATAATTCCCCGTGTCAATGAACCCGCGCTCTGAGTTCGGAAAGATGAAGGCATTGGACGACGAATCGGGACAATTCCGTTTCCAGAGCAGAAGATCATCCGCCAGTCCTTGCGGCAGATGGACATCTCCGAGGCTCCTATCCGTCTTGCCCCATGTGCGAATCCGGCCTCTGTAGACGGTTTCGGTAATCGTGAGTTTGCCGCCATCAAATGATTTCCAGCGCAAGGCGAACAACTCGCTCGGCCGTAGCGCGTCGGTCATTTCCAATGTCAGCAACACGCGATCCCTCACCGTCAGGCTTGCCAACACCAGTCGGAGTTGATCCCACGTCAGTACTGTCTTGTCCTTCTTGCGCAGGTCCTTCGGAATCGTGACCTTGCGCGAAGGATCTTTCAGCAGGAAGTCCTGTTCAACTGCCTCGCTGAAGATCGACTTCAGATACGATCGAGCCTGCAACACCCGGTCCTTGGAGAGGATCGCGGCCAAGTGGTTGATGTGCGTTTGCAGCATGAACTTGTCGAAGCCGTCCAGCGGCACGCTCTCGAACTTTTCGACCAGGTCCCTCTGAATCTGAATCTTCTTCACCTTGGCCGTTTCGGGCTTCCAGTTTGCCTCCCGCAGCGGCAAATACCGACTGCGTACAAACCATCCAAAAGTGACAGAGCTGTCATTCAATACTCTGCCGCCAAGATTTTGGCCGGTCTGCTTGATTACTTCAGCCGCCAGTGCTTCCCGTGCCTCAAATTTCGTCATTTGAGACTTGAGGCCGAGAATCACCGGTACGGCATCGACTTTCTGCTTGTTGGTAACTGGGTTGAGGACGGTCCTACGGTAATAGCCGTACCACTTTTTCCCGCGAGGCACGACCCAACCCGCCTGATGCGACTTACCCATTTATTCCTCGGTTTCTGTGGGGGAACAAGTGGGCTGCGCTATTGTAACCGCTTGTTCTTCCGGCGGACATTGGTGAAATGCTCTTGCTCGGCTATAAATTCTTCGATCTTGCTCGCCCGGTATCGCAGCATTCCGCCTCGGCCAGGACCATCACCGAAACGAATGACTGGCAGCAGAGGAGTCTTCCGAGTTGAATGATCCCAAACCCAATCGACCGATGTGTTCAGCCTCTTGGCCACTTCTTTGGGAGTGAGAAGAGGATCGTCCTCCCCATGCCGACTGGTTACCGCTTGATCGTCAATCTCCACAGAAACAACCTCCAGAACAAGAAGCCTCGAGAATCACCATTGAATTGCGGACCGAGTCGGTCGTGAAGGGCTGCCCCATCTGTTACGACCGACGGGGCTAGGACCTCCTGTGAAAGACGGTTTAGCCGCAATTCACAGCCCGGTCAAACGGCTAATCAGGCAGAAACAGATTGGGAACGGCTGTGCCGGCTCGAAGCAAGGTACCAATGCACCAGGAGACCCGGTAGGGTACGAAGAAATAGGCTCGAACGACTGAACGCGGCGAAGACAAATTAAGCCGTGAATGGATTTCTACTTTATTTCACCGATCACACTTTGACTGGTCACAGCATCGCATGCGCCCGAAGCCGCGGCTCAAGCAAATGCCCAGGAAAATGTGCTGGAATCAGTCCGTGATTCACTCGACCGCAGCCGCGAAATCGATCTTCTCACCGATGCGTTGTCTGACTTCCTTGAGCCACGCCTTGGGATTGGTGCCGTGAATCACGCGGCCGAGAAAGCCCAGCCGTTCGGCGGCGTTGTCCCGGTTCCGGCGAATGTCGTCCTTCGTGATCTTTGTATACAGAGCGAGAAAGCTATCCATGCTCCGGGGTTTGCAGAACACGTAAGTCGCGTGCCCCAGCTGAGGGGTTTCGACGACGACAGCTCTCTCAACGTCGAAAATGTATTCCTCCCGAAACAGATAGATGACGCGGGACCGGCGTGAGAGCTGGCGATAAAAGAACGGATCGTAATCGGCGCGCCAGCTGATCTGGGCGACATCAAAGTCACTCGGAATACGCATCTCGGAACACAGTCGCTGCAGCTCCGCTCGCTCGACCGCCCGATGTTCCAGGCGCAGCCGTATCTGATCTAGAGCCCGCGAGTATTGACCGAAGCGATGATAGGTAGCTTTGGCAGACTCCATTTGCTGTTGAAAATCGGGTGGCAGCTTGAACTCCAGCCGGCTCGGCAACGCAGTTTCCCAGGTAAAGAGCTCCCACTTCTCACTACGTTTGCTGTATTTGCCGCTCTGTACGAACGTGCCCTCGACCTCGATCTTGGTTCCCAACAAATGCTTCCACTGATTCCAGGTGCGGTCCCAGAGTGTATGCAGGGCGGCTGGATCGAGCCAAAACTCCAGCTTGCGACGCACGTCGCGGCACAGTGCCCGGTCGTCATAGAAATCACATTTGCGCAGTGGCACATGGAACCGCCGGCGCCGGAGATCTGGTGAAAACGCGAGGATGCGGCGGACAAAGAAAGTCTCTCCATCACGGGAAGGTTCGCCAGCAACAAGAAGAGAACCGAACCCACCATACGGAAATATGGCCGGTGCTTCGGGATCAGCCAGCAGCGCGTCATAGCAAGCGCGCAGTTCCGGCTGACCAACGATGTTGAATGCCCGCTCCAGTGCCACTCGCTCTCTGTGAAGCACGCCCGCAGTTCTTAGCTCCAGATCACGCAGCTTGAATGCGACGCGAAGCTCAGAGGGCGAAGCGCTAGCCGGGATACGCAACACTTCGTACAGGGTGGGATGATCGACTCTGTCGGCCGTGCGCGGCAGGCGATAGAAGTACTCGCGCAGGACCTCGCATGGCAGAAATACCGTAGCTACGCCAAGGCCTCTTCGGCGAACCTCGGCAGAAACAAAGCTCTGATTTCGTTTGTCCTGCTTGGGCCGACTGACGTATCCGATCGGCGTTTGATAGATATAACGGCTCGGTCCGGAGACGGCATTCTTAGTGACGAGGATTTCCGGACCCACTGCATCTGGTGCTGGAATCGGAAACGTGACTTCGTCGCCGACAGCGACAGACTTCGCGAGAAAATGGGGCAACAGAAGCTTGGTTTGATTGGCGAAGACACAGGCAGCCGGCTCCTCCTGCCGCTGGACGCTAACCACGCGCTCCCGGCACACCGGAATGGACGGGCTGAAGGACGCAAGAGCCATGCTGTCGCGGGCAGTATAGGACTGCCTTGCGGAACAGCAAAACGCGGCTTCGAACCTGAAGTCGATCGTTCAAATGGATTAGCTGGTTGCAGAAGGCGTGCGACGGTCTCAAGGGGGTGAGTTGACCCGCTATCGTGTTTCACCAAGCTACGCAACGAGCCACAAGATCAGTTCTGGGTACGCCGTCACTCACCAGCGGTCACGCTCCACCACAGAACTGGGATGATTTTGCGGTCAAGTCACACGAACGGGGTACCGGGTCCATTCCGCTCCGGGTTGTCGGAGACCAAGAAAGTACTGGCCCGGCTGAACTCTGCTCACGTCCAAGTCAACCTTGAGAATGACACCCTGACCTTTGGATCGCGCTGTGCCGCTCGATCCCAGGACCGGAGCGCCCGTTTCACTCAGTAAGGCGACTTCGTCGTTCCCTTCTTTGCTCCCATTCGGCAAGTCCAGAATCAGGTGCTTGCACCATCGATGGAGTTCAAGATGGTGCTGGTCCGCTTCGATCGGGTTTTGGCCGTGAACCGCAGGCACGTTCCTAAGATCTACAACCTGCGTTTCGGTTGACTGACCCGAATATTGAGTCTTTACCCACAACCATCCGGCCACGGCAATGATGAGGACGGCAGCAGCGCTGAGGAAGGCGTACTTTCGTCGCCGTTGGCCGGCCGCCACCTTGCGGAAGTCGCTGAATTCCTGAAAGCACGGGCTACAGGAACTGAGATGCTCCAGCCATGGCTCGGCATCGGCGAGTCGCAGTTTGCGAGAAGCGATACCCCTGAGAACTTCGGAGCCCGGGCACCCCACGCGCTGCGGGTTCGGAAATTCCCGCGACAGGCCACTCCCTAGCAGATCCAAGAGGCCCTTTTCTTCTTTATCGAATTTGTCCTGGTCGCTCAGAACTTACCTGCTCTCGTGAAGTCGTTCCGCACGGAAACGCCAACTTTACCGTCGGAATCAAATTGCAGACCGCTGGCCCGCCGTCGTCCCTTTTATTTGCGGTACTTCAAGCGGTCCGCAAGTCTGCGAAGTGCATTGCCAAATCGAAGTTTTGCCTTTTGCACACTCAGACCTTGAAGCTCTGCTATCTCTTTCCAACTGTAGCCATATACCCTCGCGGCGAAGACCTTGCGGGTCCAGTCGTCCATACTCTCAATCGCTTCTTTAACCTGAATGGAGCGTTCCAGATCAACCACCGACTTCAAGTCGCGAGCCCCCGGAAGTTGCTCAAGATCGCGGCCCGAAGGAACCAGCTCGATCATTTCCTGTCTGCGTCGTTCGCGTTTCAGAGCTCGATTGAAACGATGGAGGAAAACTCCAAACAGATAGGCATCCAGATCCACTATGCCCGCAGTGCTTCCTTTTCGCCTTTGAAGAGTCTTTGAGACCGACTGCAGCACGCCTTCCCAAACTTCGGTCGCCAAGGCCACACTGTCGTCCGGATTCCAGTTTGTTAGCTCCCTGCGCGCGTGAATCTGGACCCGAGGCCACAGGCGGCTCGCGACCGCGATTAACTCCTTGTTGAGCGGGTGCCCATTCGTTTCTGCTGAACTACTAGAAACGACCCATTCAGGGCTCGACTCCGGGTTCGACATCCAGGGGGCCTCACAACTCCGACCAGGGTTCGCCACCAAAACAGCAGACTGCCAACAGGTGAGGAGACCACCAGATAAGAAGACGTGTCAAGATAAACCTGCCTTCTTACTATTTCGTCGCTTCGTTATAAGGGCCTGAAGTCATACCGCAGACGCTGTGCGCGATAGGGTGGCACTTTTGTCTAGTGTCATCCCCGTACTTATAAGGTTCACTACCTAATAGTTGAACTTTCTTTGATACTTTTCCCGTCCGGATGTTCCTTTGTTAAGTAAGGAGTAATTACCAGCAGACCGCCCTCGTCTAAAGCAAAATGTCGGTACCACAAACGTGGTACCGCGCTGACAGCAACTGCCAACTTCGCTCTGTATTGACCGTGAGAAAGCCTCGCGACTGGTGAACTTCGCCTTGTCGCGGGAAGCCAGCTCACGACACCGATCTTTCTGTGGTGAGGTTGGGCAATGCCCGGGGCTCCGCGACAAAAAGGTAGGCCGGCCAAGATCAACTCCAAATGGTTGGCGGTTGTCGACCGTTTGCTGATTGCTGGAATCAGACTTGGCCCGGCGGCGAAGCGCGACGCGATCAACAAGATCCTAGAGCAGGTCCCAGAGCTGACGCGCGGAGACTGTTGGCGGCGTATCCGCCATTTACGAAGAACCCCAGAGCTTGCTGGCTTTGAACAACACCAACCACGCGAGAGCGTTTCCAGAGCGCGAAAATCTGGCTCGGCCCGCGGGGCAGCACCCCAACCTTGGACACCAGCGGACGATGACCGGCTGTTGAACTGGGCCGGATACGAACCCGTCAAGAAAATAGCCCATCGTCTCGGCCGCTCGATTAGCGCGGTTCGTTTCCGGATCAGTGCACTCGGGATGAGCGCCAAGGTCACTGACGGGTGGTCCCTGCGGACTCTGCAGGCAATGCTCCGCGTTAGTCGCACCAGACTCCGGCGTCTAGTCGCAAGCGGCATGTTGAGAGTGCGCGATCCGCGTATCACCATTGCCTCTCTGGCAGCATTCTGTGAGAGAAACCATCCAAGTCTTGAATCCTCGGCTGTCGAACGGGTCACGGCTGCCCTGGCCAAGGGAGAGGAGGGATACACGCGGGAACGGGCCGCGGACCTTCTTGGTGTGAGCCTGGCGCAAGTACAGAGCTGGATTTCCGCAGGTCAGCTAAGGATCGTTGACCCGTTTGTCACCGATCGGGCGTTTGAAGAGTTCTGCAAGAAGCATGGCGGCGAGATCAACATGGGACTGATGGATCCGGCGACGGCAAAATGGTTAGTAAGCGAGTATGGCGTAACGAATGCCGCTGACCGGAGCCGGAGCGTCTCCCGCGCACAAAAGCATGCGTTGGTGGTTAGGACCTGCGCCTGCGGAAGGAAGATTGCGGGCAACGTGTACTTCCGGCATGTGAAAATCTGCCCGTCCGCAGTCGCAGCGGCTCACCGATCCATCTAATCGGCTGAAGCCCCCAGTCAAACTCCTACGAGCGTTCAGTCGCCCAGGTCAACGTACAAATCGGCGTCTCTGCGCCAGTCCTCCAAAGAGGGGTAAGGATCTGGCAGTTCTGAACTCCACAGCTCGTTGCAGTGGTCGGCGTATTCCATAGTCCGAATCGCCCGCGGATGGCTCCGCACGTGGACGAGGATGGCATCGAACCAGCCCTCAGTTTGCGCATCCTGGAAGCAGTGCTCAGCGACCCAGAGCATCAGCCGCTGCAGTGCTTGTGAGTCACCTCCGGAATCTCGTTGCCTCGCTTTGACGCTTGCGTTCAGGAACCCAGGGCATCGACGTTCAAGCACGCTCGCAACCTCCGCGGGCAGACGAAATTCGCGCTCCAGTGCCGGTCGAGCCCAATACGCAAAGGCCTCCCAATCGATATATCGAGCGACGGCCTCGCAAAGGCGATCAGGTTGCACCAACTTTGTGGATGCCCGGGCCTGGCGTTCCTTGGCCGTGAGATGAGCAGTCTCGTCACACTGCGCCGCTATGCCTTTCCACTCCTCGAACGACGGATACCGGATTGGTTTGGCTTTTTTCCATTTCTTGGTGCACTCCGACCAACACACTTCGGCGCGCTGGTAACGCGGATCACGTATGGCGTAATACGTAATTGCGTTAAACCAGCCTTCCTGCTTGGCAAAGCCGAAAATATGGCCATCGATCCAATCTTCGAGACGCAGAGGCAAAGGCCGGCCCTTGGCTGCTTTGGGTGTCACTTGTTTTTCGCTTTCGAGAAATCCAGGCACACGGTCGTCGAGAATCTTGACCAGCCAATCCGGAATGCGATTCTCCACTTCCAGAATCGAGCGAGCCCACAGGGAAAACTCTTGCCTGTCGATGTACTCATTACGAGCATCAAGCAGCCGGTGCCAAGGAATGCGGCGTGCTTCATCCTCGGCACGCTCGCGGGCGGTCCGCTGAAGTCGGGTGGTCGAGTTACGTACGGATTGGCTCTTGGATTTATTCAAGGTGGAGTACCTCAGAGGGGACCAGGGATACGTGTCTTCTACTGTCGTTTCAGAGCCCGCCGCTTGGCGCCCCATTTTAGTCGATTTCGCCGATGCCGGAAGCCATTTTTCATCGGCCTTGCCGCCTCCGTTGCCCCCCGGTTTCCTGCGGAAACAGCGGGAGGCGGCGACTCATTTCCAGATCGAAAAGTATCGCACTTAATCAATCACGAACTATAGTTCCTCAATTATTCAGCGTCAAACGACAACTATGGAGACGTGCCCAAAAAGATTGGTGCTGATAAGCAGCGTGAGTCCCGCACGTTAGGTGAGGCGGTCGGTGCTGAGATTACCCGACTGCGTGTCGATCGAGGCTGGAGCCAGTCAAAATTGGCGCACGATCTGGGATATACCGAACGCTACATCGGCCAACTGGAACGCGGTACCAAGAGCCCGACGTTGCGAACCCTCGCCGATCTCGCCAAGGCATTTTCGACAGAGGTTTCCGCCATAATCAAGGCGGCGGAACGGCGCCACCGGCACAGTGGAAAACGCTGAAGTTCAGCAGCAGACGATGGTCCGAGCCAAACCGTTTGGCCGGGAAGAAAACCCCTGTCGTAGTAAATTCCGCTCCGGAGACGGGAATCGTTTCCGTAGTCGTGCTACTCGAAAAGAACCGGCTGCGCAGCAGCGTCTTCGGGTTCCTGAAAGTTGCTCAAACCAACTCCAACGAGCCGATAGCGTTGCTGCGGACCGAAATCAACCCGCTCCCGCAGTTTCAAGGCAATTTCGGTCAACTCTTCGCAGGAAGTGGGCGGACACCCGGGTGTATGGCTGCGGGTGAGAATCTTGAAATCGCTGGTCTTCAGCTTGAGCACAACCGTGCGTGCGATTCTTGATTCTTTTCGCGAAGCAGACCAAAGCTTTTCTGCGAGACGCCGGATCATCGGCTCCGTTTCTGCCAACAACACGTCGTGCTCAAAAGTATCCTCGACGGATATCGACTGTGTCGGCCGGTCCGGGACAACTTGATTATGGTCGATACCGAAGGCAAGTTCGTGCAGGCGCTGGCCATAGCGGCCGAAGTGATGTTCGAGTACGGCCAACTCGAGGGCTCGAAGGTCCTCCACCGTGTGGGTCCCAAGCTTAGCCAGCTTCTCTCCGGCAACTTTCCCGACACCTGGCAAGCGTCCAACTGGCAAAGGCAACAGAAACGCGTCAATGTCCTCAGGCTGGATGACAAACAACCCATCGGGCTTTCGCCAGTCGGAGGCAAGCTTGGCTAAGAACTTGTTAGGTGCTACTCCTGCCGAGGCTGTCAGATTCAATTCCTCACGGATTTGCTTACGGATGGTGCGCGCCACCAGGGTAGCTTTCGCTAAACCGGTCTTGTTCTCGGTGACGTCGAGATATGCTTCGTCTAGAGAGAGTGGTTCTATCAGGTCTGTGTGACGCTTGAAGATCTCCCGCACGCTGCGGGAAACGGCGCGATAGCGTGTGAAGTCCGGAGGTATGAAGATCGCATTAGGACACAAGCGTTCCGCTCGCATTCCTGGCATGGCGGAATGCACACCGAAGCTCCGGGCCTCGTACGAAGCAGCGCAGACCACAGAGCGGTTGCCCAGCCAAGCAACGATTACCGGCTTGCCGCGCAGCTGCGGATTATCGCGCTGCTCGACTGAAGCGTAAGAAGCGTCCATGTCGACGTGGAGGATTTTGCGCACGATCTAACGCCACAAATGCGAGTCTGTGACCAAGGAAAGCAGAATACGTGTCACGCTGATTCCTCACTTCCATTACATTATTACTTGATCTGAGGAGTGGGGGATGTGTGGCCGCTATCGTCTTTCTAGACGGAAACAATTGATCGCGGAATACTTCCAGACCGCCGACGAGGTCGATTGGGAGCCTCGCTACAACATAGCCCCGTCTCAGCCTGTAGGGATCATTCGGCAAGATCCAGCGAGACCGCAGAGGCAATTCACTCTCGCTCGCTGGGGCCTGATTCCGTCGTGGGCTAGCGACGCCAGCATCGGATTCAAGACGATCAATGCGCGTGCAGAGACGGTCGCTAGTAAACCAGCCTTCCGCCATGCCTTCATGAGCCGTCGGTGCTTGCTTCCTGCGGACGGATTTTTCGAATGGCGGCGCAGCGGGAAAGAAAAACAGCCGTTCCACTTCGGAATGCAGGACGACTCCCTGTTTGCCTTTGCTGGCCTGTGGGATCGATGGAGAGACCCAACCGGCACTGTCATTGAGTCTTGCTCGATTCTAACGACCACTCCAAACTCGCTGCTGGCGGACATATATGCTCGAATGCCGGTAATTCTTCGCCAGGCCAACTACGATCTATGGCTCGATCCCGGCTTCAAGGATGTGAAGGCGCTCGCAGGTGTTCTGTCGCCGTTCGACGCCTCCCAGATGAGAAGCTTTCCGGTAAGCACGCGAGTTAATGCGGTGGCTAACGACGACCCGGATTGCGTTGTGCCTTGGTACAGAGATTCGCCATCTCAGGCTGCCCTTTTCGGGTAGCGCAGCATGCTATGCTGGCAGCCGCACTTTGTTAGGAGGTTGCCAAGTCCGTCGATCAGATCTAGCGGCTTATCCTTGACGGGCCTGGTTTACCATCTCGATGAAAACTTCTCTAGTCTCCGCTGGATCACTTACTTCCCGTAAGAACGCGATCCGAGTTCCCTTCATACCGTCTTCGGTTTTCAGCCGCAGGTGGAAGCCTAGTCGATCAATCGCGGTCATCTCCGCCTCCTGAGCATCAATGTCGGCGAATCGCTTTGCGAGCAGGATGAGAGCGTCCTTATGATCGGCATTCATGTGCTGCATGATGTCACTCTTGTGCTCAGCTAACGGATCGGCCTGCGCTCGGGAGTAGTCCGAGGCAGCAACCCATCCCATCACGCCGAAACCGCCCACGTAATAAACGTCGAAAACATCCATGCGGTAGAAGGAGAAGTCGTCAAAATCGATCCAATACTTGCTGTCCGGGTAGCCTTCCAAGTACAGGGAACGTACCTCCCCCAGGTCGGATTCCGGTATCGGGATAACATTCCCGATCAATGTGACTCTAGGGATTCGCGATCAACAAGTAGTCCGCAGAGTGTGGACGAAAAGTGCGAATGAAGGTGTCCCTGCTCGAGTCTTGAGGTTGCTGGGCATGAGCAGCGGCTGGAACGATTGGAGCAGAAAGATAAACTTGCAGCGCCAGGAGAGCGGCGATGAGGAACAAGACGGTCCAGCGGGCCAGTTACACAGGAGGCGTCATCCTGCGACAAGAATTATTCATTGCTGAGTATCTGATCGACCTCAATGCAACAAGGGCTGCTATTGCAGCAGGTTACAGCCCAAAGACCGCCGGCCAGCAAGGCTCACGCTTGTTGAAAAATGTTAAGGTTTTTGCCGAAATCGCCAGAAAGACGAAGGAGCGCATTGCAAGGTTGGAGATCACGGCAGACAACGTTTTGCACGAGCTTGCAAAGCTAGCCTTTTTCGATCCGCGCAAACTTTTTAATCCAGATGGCAGTGCTAAGCATATCGCCGAACTCGACGACGACACGGCGATGGCCCTGACCGACTTCGAGATGATCAAGCAGTTCGAGGGTTCTGGCGACAACCGCAAACACGTCGGCTACTTGAAGAAGTTCAAGTTCGCCGACAAGGGCCAGAACCTTGAACGCTTGGGCCGCATCCTGGGCATGTTCAACGAGCGCCCCATGGATCTGCCTGCTGACTGGGACAGCCGCACCCTGGAAGAGAAGAAGTATTTCGTCAAGCATGGGTTTTTCCCGCCACCCGGCCCACGAGCGCGACACGATGAAATACGTGGTAGTGAGGGAAACGGCTTAGACGCAGCTTTGGAGACGCCTGAAATTATGCGACGAAAGACGAGGGCGCAACGCGAGGCTGAACTGCTGGAGCGCATGGCGAACAGGGGGGCCGGGCGTCGCCAAGATCCGCTTACTCGCGCTGCGCATGTCCCTCACTATTTCGCTGCTGGCTTAACGGCCGGTCTGAGCGACTCCCTTTTGACTCCCTTTTCACTCCCCCCAAGAATTTTCACAATTTGTCTATTGACAGCCGTTCTTCTGTTCGGCCATTTGAGGGAGTCATTGCGCTCAAATGAGATAGCATCCTCAGATGACCAACCAACGCTGTTCTGTGGAGCCGAGGCGGACTGCTGCCGAATAGAGGGCGAACGCTAGGCCGTGGGTCTTTCCAGGACCCAGTTCGACTGCGGATGGTGGCGATCGGCTTGGGAAGCCCGACGTGCTGGCTGGGGTCCGACAATGGCACGGACAACAGAATGGACAACAGAATGGACACATTGGCAATCCGTGAGGGGTCGGATTATGCTATAAGTTATTTATCATGAGTGCTCTAGCCCTGACAGCGCACAGGACATATGAAACGACACATCCGTGGATAATGTTTTCGGCAACGTTTACGCGACAGATTCAGCCCGGATCATGGATGTTGTTGGGGGAATGCCGCTCGAAGTGCGAGCACATTGCGGGCGTGCCTCTTCCGCCCGACAAGGCCGCGAGAATGTATGCCGTCTATTTGGCCAAAGGCGCATTGGCAACCACGGCTATAGAGGGCAACACCCTTTCGGAACAAGAGGTGCTAGATCATCTCGAGGGAAAATTGAAGCTGCCTCCTTCGCGGGAATATCTCGCTCAGGAAATCGACAACATAATCGCGGCTTGCAATGAAATTCTTGGGGAGGTTAGCGAAAAGCGAACGCTGAATCTCAGCGCAGACAGAATACGAGAACTTAACCGAATAGTTCTCAACAATCTGACGCTTGATCATGGGGTAACGCCAGGAGAAATCAGGCAACATGAGGTCACGGTTGCTCGCTACAGAGGCGCTCCTGCAGAGGACTGCTATCATTTGCTAGAGCGTCTGTGCGAATGGCTCGCAGGGACCGAATTTATTCCGGCAGCCGAGCATCTGATTCTCCCGATAGCCATTCTGAGGGCGATTCTCGCTCATGTGTATTTGGCCTGGATTCACCCCTTTGGGGACGGCAATGGTCGCACTGCCCGCCTCGTCGAATTTCAAATCCTAATTTCATCTGGTGTTCCGGCTCCGGCTGCGCATTTGCTGAGCAATCATTACAACCAGACTCGCACCGAGTATTACCGTCAGCTTGAGAACGCTAGTCGTTCTGGAGGTGATCTGGTTCCATTTGTCGATTATGCCCTAAGAGGCTTTGTTGACGGCCTGAAACAGCAACTGGATCATGTTCGGCAGCAGCAATGGGATGCGGCGTGGAGAGATCACGTCCAAGAAGCGTTTGACAGACGTCCAGATTGCGACCTCACCAGCAATTCTCAGCTGGCGCCTGTTATCAACAGTAACCGCTTTTGGGATCAAAGGCCTCAACCAACGCGTCAACGGGGCGGGGCGGGCCGTGCCTGCCTGTCATTTTTCGGGTGGCCGCTTAGCGCCGGGTTGGTACTCGCACTGCACAGCCTCTCCGATTACTTTACTTGGATAAAGCCAACAGGCTAGTTGGACGCGTGGTTCTGCATAGGATGGGTGACGATTGTACGATGCTGTCATCACCGCAAGATCAGGTACTGGCATCCACGCAGATTGAGGGATGTGATTTCGATCCGTCCAGAAGTTCACGCTGCATTGTGGCGTTTCTTTGCACAGCATGTTACCGATGCCTCTGTAGTATCCGCCATCTCGTTGCTTGGCTTCAGGGATAAGGACGAAGTACATGGTTCCCCCCGATTCATCCGGCACTGATCGTACAACTGTCCAATCCGCCGTGGTGGTGCGGTCCACCTCAGTCGCAGGCGATCTGTCTCCTATGACGGCGGTGCTGACCTCTTCCTTGTATTTCAAAACAGGATGGGTATCTCTCGTACATCTGTGGTAGGTGTCCCAACCGTTGGCGCTACGCTCTTTGATTTCACTCTCGCTGATGACTTCGTAGTCTCGGTCTTTTGTGATGAACGTGATGCGCCCCTCGCGATCTGGATCTCCACATCCACCAGGCCCGCAGAAGACGATTGAATACTTCCCATCTGTCCCATGAGGCATTATCTGGAGGCCGAAGGCTTGGTCGCAATCTTCTTTCCAGAATCCGGTGAAATTCTTCGACGGATCGGGTTCGCCGGGGTAATCGTCGTCGGCAATCTTCTTTCGAATATCCGCAACCGTTTTGTATGGAGTGGGAGTTGGCGCGGCATCGTAATCAATCGTGGTGCCATTGCCCCCCGTTCGGGTCTGAACTCCAACGCCGAACAGATTCCACCCGCCAAGTGGCAGCGAGTCATCAATTTTAGCGCTTGGAACCTTGAGCAAGCGGCCGTCGAAGTTGGCAGCGTATTCTCCGCCTCGGCCAGTAGGATTCCCAGTACCGGCCGCAGTCAACCTCAGGTGATACTCAACTACGTTCGGGGCAACAACGTTGACATCCCCGCTCACGCGCCACGGAGCTGAAATAAAACCCTGTGCGCTCGGCGTCGCAAACTGGATTCCCGTTTTCTCGCTCTTATAGTCGATCTTGCGCACTCCTTTGATTTCTTCGGGCCCATTGGGTAGCGCGGCACCGAGCAGGCGAAATATGAGTTCCTGCTCTAGAACAGGCGCATCGAGTGCATCGATCTCATAGCCTGGTTCGGTCACCGGCCCTCGCGTGGCCAGGACGCGTCCACCAACCATCAATATTTGCCCTTTCGTGATTTTCTTACCATCCCAAATCTCGACATCGATTTGAATATCGAGGGACTCCTTGTCGAACGTCCCTTTCCAGGACGAATGACCGGGTTCCTTTGGCACGGTCATCTTGAGCTCGAATTTGTTGAACTCGTCCCACGCTGTCGGCTTTCCGCAAGGATCTCCGCATTTATCCTCTGGCGACGCGCCACAGAGGGTCACGCAGCTCAGCCAGGTGAGAATAATTACGACCACGAAATTGAGTACCCTGTTCATAGTGTCTCTCGTAGGCCAAGAACGACAGGCTGTGCCTGTCGCCGTTTGGCCGTACCTACCTTTTTCTACCATATTCGAAGCACTGTCGGTTGTGACGAGAGTGGGTGCCCTACCGGTTGCTGGCGCGACATCACGTTCACGCCAACAGTTCGGTCGTTTGAGTCTAGGAATGCTGAGCGATCCAGGCAGAAGGAGTAAGTGCCGGGATGCGCTGGATCGGAAGATCGGCGAGTCCGGGAAGGATCGCGTCGAGATAGTCGCGCACTGGGAGCTTCAACCTGCGGCAGCTTTCTACCACCGAAAGAATCGCTGCGATCTTCGGTCCCGCCTGCGGGCTTCCGACGTGGATCCAATTTTTTCGTCCGATTGCGACGGGACGCATGGAGTTCTCCGCAAGGTTATTGCTCAACTCCAGTTCGGGGTATTCCAGGAACCGCGTGAGTTTTTGCCAGAGAGTAAGCGTGTAGTTGCAGGCCTTGGCCAGGGCACCCGCAGGCAGTGCCGTGGAGCGTGCCGCTTCGATCTGCTTCCGGATCTCATCCAGGAGCGGTCGCGATTGTGCCTGGCGCAGAGCATGGCGAGCCTCCAGGCTCATCCCTTCGCGGCGGGCCTCGGCGTCGATGGCAAACAGTTCATCAATCCGCGCCACGATCTGGGTCGCCACTCGATCTCCTGGATTTAACTGTGGTCAGGCGCGGAAATCGACTTTTTTCAACGGGCGGAATGGGCCCCACCCCACCGCTTAGCGGTGTTTGGCCCGCAGAATAGCGAGGTCTAGCGATGCAATGTCAGAAGAAGAAACGGGACGGAAACCAATGCCGGGCGCGCGCCCGATCCGGTCAGAAGTACTGTGCTCTGCACGCGCAACCAGGCAAGGCCGCGGAACTTGGCAGTAAGGGCGGACGTCGGCGTGCTGTTTACAGTCCCGACGGCTTGCAGGGATTCACTGCGCCAAAAACTGCTGCCGACCTGCGGGATCTGCTGGCGCAGTCAATCATTGAAATCAGAGCCGGCAAGCTGGACCCCAAACTGGCCAATTCGATCAGCTACTTGGGGACGGGTTTCCTGCGCGCAATTGAGGTTGCCGACATTCAGGAACGTCTAGAATCGCTTGAACGCGAACACCAGGAGGCTTGGCAAATTGCCGGTATCTAAAGCCAGACTCGAACGAATGAAAGGGGAGCTGCAATTTCTCAACTGGGTTGGGACCCAACGATTCATTGAATGCCTAACGAT
>Ga0187883_10000678_pt1 | contig 20895 bp, 17 predicted proteins | sample June2016WEW_20_1_2_FD_132966 | JGI IMG/M metagenome (GOLD analysis project Ga0187883, IMG submission 132966) | Peatland microbial communities from SPRUCE experiment site at the Marcell Experimental Forest, Minnesota, USA - June2016WEW_20_10 | ecosystem: Environmental > Terrestrial > Soil >...
GACGCACATTTGCTAGACGCACATTTGCTAGACGCACAGTTGTTTGGTCGCACAGTTGCCTGACGACGCACAGTTGCCTGACGCGCAGTTGCCCGAGGCGCACGCGGAAGCGCCCCACTCTGAAGGACTGCGCGCGGTGCTGGCCGCGCTGGGCGCGAACCTGGGCATCGCGGTCACCAAGCTCGCCGCGTTCGTGATCACCGGGTCGGCGTCGATGCTCGCCGAGTCGGTGCACTCCCTGGCGGACAGCGGGAATCAGGTGCTGCTGCTGTTCGGGCGCAGCCGGGCCCGGCGGGTGCAGACCGAGGAGCACCCGTTCGGGTTCGGCCGGGAACGCTACTTCTACGCGTTCGTGGTGGCCGTGGTGCTGTTCACGGTGGGCTCGGTGTTCTCGCTGTACGAGGGTGTCCGGAAGATCATCAGCCCGGAGCGCATCCACTCGCCGGTGGTGGCCTTCGTGGTGCTGGGCATCGCGATGGCCCTGGAGAGCTTCTCGCTCCGCACCGCGGTGCACGAGTCGAACCTGGTCCGCGGCCGTAACGGCTGGACCGCGTTCATCCGGCGGGCCAAGGCGCCCGAGCTGCCTGCCATCCTGCTGGAGGACCTGGCCGCGCTGACCGGGCTGGTCTTCGCCGCCGCCGGGGTGGCGCTGTCGGTCATCACCGGCAACCCGGTCTGGGACGGTGCGGGCTCGCTGGCCATCGGCGTCCTGCTCGGCTGTGTGGCCGCGGTGCTGGCGGTCGAGATGAAGAGCCTGCTGATCGGGGAGTCAGCCAGCGCCGAGGTGGAGCGGGCCATCGTCACGGCCCTGGAATCCGGCCCGGAGGTGCAGCGGGTCATCCACCTGCGGACCCTGCACATGGGCCCGGAGAGCCTCCTCGTCGCGGCCAAGATCGCGATCAGCGGGGCGGACAGCGCGGCGCTGGTGGCCGCGGGAATCGACGCGGCCGAGCGGCGGGTCCGCAGCGCGGTGCCGATCGCCGAGATGATCTACCTGGAGCCGGACATCTACCGTCCCGGCAAGGCCGACACCACCGACCCGGCCATCCGCGCGGTGCGCCGGCCTCGCGGCCCAGGCGCCTAGCCATCCGTGCGGGTCCCATACAAGTCGCACCACCAGCACCATGGGCCACATTTGATCATGGGCCGGTGCCGACGTTTTCCCGCGCGACGTGCGCCCTGGCGGGCGTTTTATCCGTTTACGGCGCACGCGACGCGGGAAACGTGGGCGGGAGGGGCCAGTGTGACTGGGGTGCATCGGGGAGGGAAGGGCGGGGGTGGTGGTTGGGGCGGGCAGGGCCTGGTTGGGGCGGGGAAGGCCACACGCGCGCCTGGGGTGGCGGCGGTGGTTAGGGGCGGAGGGAGGGCCTGGGTCGTGCGGGGGGACGGTGGCCTGGAGGATGCGCTGGAGCGGGGAGAACGGGGGGCGGCGCCGTCCGGTCGGTACGGTGGCCCATGCTGAGGAGGCGGAGGGCCCGCTCCTTCTCGAAGTCCAGCGCGCTCCCCGGCGGCGGGACCCGCCCGATCCGCCGGCCCAGCTCGGCGACCTGGGCGCGGACCCCGGGCTCGGCCAGCACCCGCAGGCCGAAGGCCAGGGCGGCCGGGCTGATGTCCAGCCTCCGCTCCAGCTCCAGGCCGAGCGCCACCGCGGCCACGTCCTGGTCGCGGAACTGGCGGTGACCCGGGCCGTGCCCTACCGGGGGCAGCAGGCCGAGCGCCTCCCGGTACCGGAGCATCCGCGGGGACGTACCGAGCCGCTGGGCGGCCTCCGTGATCCGCATAGACTGAATCTAACATTCTTCTGTCAAGAAACCCCCCTGAGGGCTGCGCCCAGGCCGGCGCGTGCCGTACGGTCGGGAGAGCCGACTAAACCATGAACCTGCTGAGGAGTGTCATGCCTGCCGAATCCGTCCCGTTCAAGGTGGCCGATCTGTCTCTCGCTGACTTCGGGCGCAAGGAGATCAGGCTCGCCGAGCACGAAATGCCGGGGCTGATGGCGGTCCGGGAGGAGTATGCCGATGCGCAGCCGTTGCGGGGGGCGCGGATCACCGGATCGCTGCACATGACCATCCAGACGGCCGTCCTGATCGAGACCCTCGCCGCCCTCGGCGCCCAGGTCCGGTGGGCCAGCTGCAACATCTTCTCCACCCAGGACCACGCCGCGGCGGCCATCGCGGTCGGGCCGGAGGGCACCCCGGAGGACCCCCAGGGCATCCCGGTGTTCGCCTGGAAGGGCGAGACGCTGGGGGAGTACTGGTGGTGCACGAACCAGGCCCTGACCTGGGCGGGCCACGACGGGCCGAACATGATCCTCGATGACGGCGGCGACGCCACGATGCTGGTGCACAAGGGCTCGGAGTACGAGGGCGCCGGGGCGGTGCCGTCCGCGGCCGAGGACGACGCCGAGGAGTGGAAGGTCGTGCTCGACCTGCTCCGCGAGTCCCTGGAGACCAGCAAGGACCGCTGGACGCTGATGGCCGAGGGCATCCGCGGGGTGACCGAGGAGACCACCACCGGCGTGCACCGGCTGTATGAGATGGCCAACTCCGGCACCCTCGCGTTCCCGGCCATCAACGTGAACGACTCGGTGACCAAGTCCAAGTTCGACAACATCTACGGCTGCCGCCACTCGCTGATCGACGGCATCAAGCGGGCCACCGACGTGCTCATCGGCGGCAAGGTCGCGGTGGTATGCGGCTACGGGGACGTGGGCAAGGGGTGCGCGCAGTCGCTGCGCGGCCAGGGCGCCCGGGTCATCGTCACCGAGGTCGACCCGATCTGCGCGCTGCAGGGGGCCATGGACGGCTTCCAGGTGGCCCGGCTGGACGACGTCGTCACCAGCGCGGACATCTTCGTCACCGCGACCGGCAACCGGGACGTCATCACCGCCGAGCAGATGCGCATGATGAAGCACCAGGCGATCGTGGGGAACATCGGCCACTTCGACAACGAGATCGACATGGCCGGGCTGGCCCGGATCCCGGGCATCCGGCGGCAGATCATCAAGCCGCAGGTGGATGAGTGGCAGTTCGGGGACGGCCACACGATCATCATCCTGTCCGAGGGCCGGCTGCTCAACCTCGGCAACGCGACCGGGCACCCCAGCTTCGTCATGTCCAACTCCTTCACCAACCAGGTCATCGCCCAGATCGAGCTGTTTACCAAGACGGACCAGTACCCGGTCGGCGTGCACACGCTGCCCAAGCACCTGGACGAGAAGGTGGCCCGGCTGCACCTGGACGCGCTGGGCGTCCGGCTCACCGAGCTGACCAAGGAGCAGGCCAGCTACATCGGCGTGCCGGTGGAGGGGCCGTACAAGTCGGACCACTACCGCTACTGACGCAGATCACCGACCCGATGAGCGAGCGGCCACCCGGCGTCCCGTCCGAGATCGCGGATGCCGGGCTGGCCAGCGAGGGTCTGGCCAGGATCGGCTGGGCACAGCGGTCCATGCCGGTGCTGACCGGCATCGGGCGGGTTTTCGTTGCGGAAAAACCGCTGGCCGGCCGCACGATCGCGGCTTGCCTGCACGTCACCGCGGAAACGGCGGTCCTGGTCCAGACGCTGCGGGCAGGCGGTGCCGAGGTCTACCTGGCTGCCTCGAACCCGTTGTCGACCCAGGACGACATCGCGGCCGCGCTGGACGCCAGCGGCGCGGCCGTGGTGTTCGCCCGGGCCGGGGCCGGCCGGGGCACCTACGAGGAGCACATCCACCGGGCCCTGGACGCCGGGCCGGACCTCGTCGTGGACGACGGCGGCGACCTGATGGAAGCGCTGCACGCGGAGCGGCCTGACCTGCTCGGCAAGGTCATGGGCGGGTGTGAGTCCACCACCGCGGGAGTGATCCGCCTGCGCCGGATGGCCAGCGACGGGACGCTCGCCTTCCCCGCGGTCGCGGCGGACGCGACCGGCACCCGGCTCATGCTGGACAGCACCTACGGCACCGGGCAGTCCACCATCGATGGGATCATCCGGGCCACCAACATCATGCTGGCGGGCCGGACCGTGGTGGTGGCCGGGTACGGCTGGTGCGGCCGGGGCATCGCGCAGCGAGCCCGCGGCCTGGGCGCCCAGGTCGTCGTGACCGAGGTGGATCCGGTCCGGGCGCTCGACGCGATGATGCAGGGTTACCGTGTCATGCCGATGGCGGAGGCCGCGCCGCTCGGCGAGGTGTTCATCACCGCGACCGGATCTCGTGAGGTCATCACCGCGCCGCACCTGGCCGCGATGCGGGACGGCGCGATCCTGGCCAACGCCGGCCACTTCGACGTCGAGGTGGACGTGCGGGCGCTCGCGGCGCTGGCCGTCAGCGTGGAGCACGGCGTCCGGCCGCATACCGACGAGTACGTGCTCGCGGACGGGCGGAGGCTGCTACTGCTGGCCGAGGGCCGGATCGTCAACCTGGTCGCCGCCGAGGGCAATCCGCCCATGGTCATGGATGTGTCGTTCGCCGGGCAGGCGCTGGTGCTGGCCTGGCTGGCCCGCGAGCACGGTTCGCTGCTGCCAGGCGTGCACCAGGTCCCGGCGGCCATCGACGACGAGATTGCCAGGCTGGCCCTGGGCGCGACCGGGGCCGCCATCGACGAGCTGACCCCGGTCCAGCAGGAGTACCTCGACTCCTGGCAGCAGCCGTAGCCGACAGTGCGGCGTACAGGGGCCGGCGCCCGCGCCGCGGCCTGACCGCCACTGGCCCGCCGCCGCATCATCCGCACCGTTGGTCACATTGATCATGGAGTACCACGACATATCACCTATCCGGTGCATGGGAAACCGGACGAATCGGGCGCTGGAGTGCACCAGATAGGTGATATGTGGCGGCGGCCTGAGTCGCAGGGGGGTCAGCGAGGGGGAAGGAAGCCGCCTGGGCGGGGAGGGGCGGGGTCGGGGTTGGGGGCTGGTGCGGTGCCTGTGGCCGGCGTGGCGGGGGCGTCGTCGGCGCCCCCGGCGGGCCCGGCGGGGGGCGGGGGGACGGTAGCGGCCGGGGGGCTGGTTCCGGCGGGTGCGGCCATAGAGCCCGGGCTGGCCTGGGCGACCATCCGGGCTTGCGCGCGCGTGCGGCGCTCGGCGAGCACCGCGGACAGGTAGTCGGGAGGGCTGCTGCCGGCCGGCGGGGGCGGGCTGACCTGTGCCGCCACGGCGGCCCCGATCCGCCGGCCAAACTCCTCTCGGGTCGCGGGGGTGAAGTCGTAGTACCGGCTCAGGTACTGGCGGACCGTCTCCGCGGTCGCGTCGGTCAGCCCCGACAGCTCGGCCGTGGCCGCCCACGCGGCCAGGGCCGGGGGCAGCGCCGACATCGGGGCCGTCGTGCCGCGCCGGCCCGGCAGTCGCTCGGTGATGACGAACGTTCCGGCGAAGATGTCGCCCAGGCGCTTGCCGCCCGACGACAGCAGCGAAGTGACCAGCGCGAGGAAGCCCAGCGTCAGCCAGATCTCCAGCACCCCCACCAGGGCCCGCATCAGCGCCTGGCGGAACCGCTCAGGCCCGCCGTCGTCGCTGACCACGCGCAGGCCCAGGGCCAGCTTGCCCAGCGACCGGCCCCGGCTCAGGGTCTCGAAGAGGGCCGGGTAGCCCACGATGATCGCGACCGTCACGGTCAGCGAGATCGCCGCGACCGCTGCCGCGTCGAGGCCGCCGCCCGCCCCGGCGGCCAGGGCCACCCCGCCCAGCCCGAACAGCAGCACGAGCTGGATCGCGATGTCGATCATCAGGGCCAGGGTGCGGCTCGGGAATCGGGCGAAGGGCACGTCGATGACGACGGCCTCGCCGGTGATCACCTCGGCCACGCGGTTCCCCTGCCTGTCAATGAACTGTCTATCAGTAGGCTGCCTAGAGTGGACGTGGACGCCTTTGTTGCCGCACATCAGGCCGATTGGGCCAGGCTAGACGAACTCGTCCGGCGCCGCCGGCGGCTGACCGGCGACGAGGTCGACGAGCTGGTCACGCTGTACCAGCGGACCACCACCCACCTGTCCGTGCTGCGCTCGGCTGGGCACGACCCGGCGCTAGCCGCCCGGCTGTCCAGCCGGGTCGCCCAGGCCCGGACCACGGTGACCGGCTCGCACGTGCCGGCCTGGTCGGCGGTCGGCCGGTTCGCGCTGGTGTCGTTCCCGGCCATGGCCTACCGGGCCCGCTGGTGGTGGGCGGGGTGCGCGGGCGGCTCCATCCTGGTGGGGGTTCTGCTGGGCTGGTGGGTGGCCCGCTCGCCGGGGGTGCAGGCGGCGCTGCTGCCCGGCACCGCGGTCCGCCAGCTGGTGAACCACCAGTTCCGTGGCTACTACTCGCAGTACGCGGCGAGTTCGTTCGCGGCGAAGGTGTGGACCAACAACGTGTGGGTCGCCGCCGAGGCGCTGATCTTCGGGGTGCTGCTCGGGCTGCCCACCCTGCTGGTGCTGTTCGGGAACGCCGCCAACGCCGGGGTCGAGGGCGGCCTGATGGTCGCGCACGGCCGGGGCGGGCTGTTCTTCACCCTGATCCTTCCGCACGGGATGCTTGAGCTCAGCGCGGTCTTCCTGGCCGCGGCGGCGGGGCTGCGGCTCGGCTGGAGCATCATCGATCCGGGGCCCCGGCCGCGCGGGCGGGCGCTGGCCGAGGAAGGCCGCTCCTCGCTCACGATCGCGCTCGGGCTCATCGTGGTGCTGCTGGTTTCCGGGATCATCGAGGCGTTCGTGACCCCCTCGCCGCTGCCGGCCTGGGCCCGGATCGGCATCGGCGCGGTGGCCGAGGCGGCGTTCCTGGGCTACGTGATCGTGTTCGGGCGGCGCGCCGCCGCCACCGGGAGCAGCCCCGACATGGAGTTCGCGCCCGATACCGTCCCGGTGGCCGGCTGACTGGGCGGTGGGCTGATCCTCAAAGGCGGCCGCTAGCTTTGAGTTCCAGGTAGGCGTCGGCCAGCGCGGACGGTAGCCGGTCCGGCGGGCCGTCGACCACGCTGACGCCGTGGCGCCGCAGCAGGGCCGAGATCCGGCGCCGCTGGGCCTGCGCGCCCTCGGCCGCGGCGGCGTCGTAGAGGCTGGCCACGTCGCCCCGGGCCGCCGCCATCTCCGCCACCCGCGGATCGGCCACCGCCGCGATCATGACCGTGTTCCGGGACACCAGCGGGCCCAGCCGCGGCAGCAGGCCCTCCTCGATCACGGCCGGGTTGAGGTCGGTGAGCAGCACCACCAGGCAGCGGTGCCGGGCCACGGTGAGCACCGCGCTGACCATCGCCGCCATGTCCGTCTCGGCCAGCTCGGCATCCAACGGCGCCATGGCCGCGGTGAACGAGGCCAGCACGGATGACCGTGGGGCCCCCAGCACCCGGGCCCGCACCCGGCGGCCGAACGCGATCAGGTCGACCCGGTCCCCGGCCCGGGACGCGAGGGCGGTCAGCAACAGCGTGGCGTCCATCGACGCGTCCAGCCGCGGGATGCCGCCGACCCGGCCCGCCGAGGTCCGCCCGGTGTCCAGGACGACCAGGATCCGCCGGTCGCGTTCGGGCCGCCAGGTCCGGACCATCACGTCACCGCGGCGGGCCGCCGCCCGCCAGTCGATCGAGCGGACGTCGTCGCCGATGACGTACTCGCGCAGCGAGTCGAACTCGGTGCCCGGCCCGCGCAGCAGCGAGCGATGCTGGCCGTCCAGCTGGCGCAGCTGGGACAGTTTCTCGCCCAGGTGCCTGCGGCTGCCGAACGGCGGCAGCACCCGGACGCTCCACGGCGCGGCGTGGCGGCCCTGCCGGGCGGCCAGCCCCAGGGGCCCGAACGAGCGCACGATGACGGTCGCGGACACCTTGTCGCCACGCCGGTCCGGGGTGAGCGTGCTGGCCGCCGTGGCCTGGCCACCCGCGGGAGCGGTGAGCGCCACCTGAGCCGGCTCCGCGTGCGCGCTGGGCGGCCACGCGGCACGCACCCGGGCCCGCAGCGGCCGGCGGCCCGGGTTGTGCACGGTCACCGCGACTGGGGCCGACTCGCCCAGCAGTACCCGGGTGTCGCCGGACCGGGTGATGCGCAGCCGCCGGACGCTGGCCGCGAGCACCAGGTCAGCGAGGATCGCGGCGAGCAGCAGGGCGTTGACGGCCAGCAGGGCCGGCCAGGTCCGGACGCCGAGCACGACCAGGGCGCCGAGCAGCGCCGCCGCAGCTGCGCGGCCGGTCAGCGCCATCGGTCAGTCCCGGGGCCCATCAGACAGTCACCGGGGTACGGGGACGGACGCGAGCACCGCCTGCAGCACCCCGTCCGCCGAGGCGCCCTCGATCTCGGCCTCGGGCCGGAGCTGGATCCGGTGCCGCAGCGTCGGCCGGGCCAGCGCCTTCACGTCGTCCGGCGTGACGTAGTCGCGGCCGGCCAGCCAGGCCCAGGCCCGGCTGGTGGCCTGCAGTGCGGTGGCCCCGCGCGGGGACACCCCGAGGCGCAGCGACGGCGAGGTCCGGGTGGCACGGCAGAGGTCCACGATGTAGCCGGCCACGTCCGCGGCCACCCGGACCTCGCGGACCGCGGCGGACGCCGCGGCGAGCTCGGCCGGCCCGGCGACCGGCTTGATCCCCGTCGCCGCGAGGTTGCCAGGGTCGAACCCCGCCGCGTGCCGGGCCAGGATGCCGATCTCGTCGTCCCGGCCGGGCAGCTCGACGGTGAGCTTGACCAGGAAGCGGTCCAGCTGCGCTTCGGGCAGGGGGTACGTCCCCTCGTACTCCACAGGGTTCTGGGTCGCGGCCACCAGGAACGGCTCAGGCAGCCGCCGGGGCTCGCCCTCCACCGACACCTGCCGCTCCTCCATCGCTTCGAGCAGGGCGGCCTGCGTCTTCGGCGGCGTCCGGTTGATCTCGTCGGCCAGCAGCAGGTTGGTGAACACCGGGCCCTCACGGAACTGGAACAGGGCGGTCTTCGCGTCGTACACCAGCGAGCCGGTGACGTCGCCCGGCATCAGGTCCGGGGTGAACTGGATCCGGGTGCTGCGCAGCGACAGCGCGGCGGCCAGCGAGCGCACCAGCAGGGTCTTGGCCACCCCCGGCACGCCTTCGAGCAGCACATGACCCCGGCAGAGCAGGCAGATCACCAGGCCGGTCAGCACCGGGTCCTGGCCGATGATGGCCTTGCCGACCTCGGTGCGGACCGCTTCGAGCGCGCTCCGTGCGTCGGCGTCCAGGGCCTGGTATTCCGGGGCCTGGTATTCGGCGGTCACTGCGTGCGTACCTCTCCCTCGAGAGCGTCAATATCCTGCCCTAGAGCGACGAGTGCCGCATCGTCGCGGGGCGCCGGCCCGTACAGGATGCCCCGTACCGCGCCGGGCTCGCGCCCGGTCAGCGCGGCCACCGCCGCGCATACCGCGCCGGCGTCCGCACCGCCCGGCAGCGCCAGCCGGGCGGTGATCCGGTGCCGGGCCGCATCGCGCAGCACCTCGGCGGCCCGGCCACGGGACCGCCGGGACCTGTATAGCCTGCCGTGTCCCTCCACGGTCTCCGACGCCCGGACCACCACGGGAAGCGGCTCGGCGACCAGCGGGCCGAGCCGCCGGGTGCGCCACAGCGCGGCGAGCCCGGCCGCGATGAACAGTTGGACCGCGACCAGGTAGGCCGGCCCGGGGATCTCCTGGAACAGGGATTTCTGCCCCGCCGAGGTCACGGTCGGCGGGCTGGGCACCAGCCACACGATCCGCGGGCTGCCGCGCAGCAGGTTCAGCGCCAGGGCCGCGTTGCCGCGCTGAGCCAGGGCCCCGTTCGTCAGCGGCACGCCGCTACCGAGCAGGGTGACCATCCGGCCCCCGGACAGGTAGCGGACCAGGCTGGGGTGGCCGTCCACCGGGTAGCACTGCCCGGCGCCCGCATCTCCGGTGCGGGCCGTGTCGCCCCCCGCGCCGGTCGCCGTGTCGCCGCCCGTGGCGCTGCCCATGCCGGTGGCGCTGCCCATGCCGGTGGCGCTGTCGCGGACCCGCATCAGCACCCCGCCCATGGCGGCGTCCCCGGCCGCGGCCGCCGCGGCGAGGGTGCAGCCAGGACGGACCGGGCGGACCTCGTCGGCGCCCGCCACCGAGACCCGCGGCACGCCTGTGCTCCCGGAGGGGCGGGTGCTCCCGGAGGGCCGGGTGCTTCCGGAGGGCCGGGTGCTTCCAGGGGCTCGCGGGTGCTGCCCGTTCAGCGCGACGAGGACGGCGCTGTCCGGCTCCACCACCATCAGGTTCCCGGGCCGCCGGACCAGCTCGCCCAGCTGGCGCAGGCTGAGCAAGTAGGGACTGGTGATGACCAGCGCCGGGGTGCGGCCCGCCCGGGCCGTCCGGGCGGGCCCTGAATCCGGGCCGGGGCCCCCGCCACGGGCTGCGGCGAGGGCCGCGGTCACGCTGACCGCCCGGATCACCGGCTGCCCACGCTGGGCCAGGAGGGAGGCCAGCGCCCGGGTGCCCTGCGATCCGGGATTGCCGGGATCGAGGTAGCCGGTGGTGGGCGGGGACGGTCTCAGCAGCGCGATCACGATCCCGCCCAGCAGGACCAGCGCCAGCACGGTGAGAGGTCCACGCCAGCGGCGCAGCGTGCCGCGCGGTGGCGGGGCGGCCGGTCCGGCGGACCCTGGGCCGCCCTGGCTCGCCGGCCCGGACGTGGCCGGGTCCGCGGCCCCGGGTGCAGCCGGACCTGGGCCTGGCCTGGTCAGGACCGGCGCCGGTCCGGTCATCTCACTCCGCCCGCGCGCGTCCCGGTTCCGCCGGTACCCGTCCCGGTTCCGCCCGTACCCGTCCCCGTTCCGCCGGTACCCGTCCCAGGACCGGCCCCCGCCCCCGCCCCCGCCAGGATGGCGCCGGGCTTCGGGGTGGCCGCGCCGATCCGTGTATCCAGCTCGCTGATCAGCGCGTACGCCTCCTGGGTGCCCGGTCGCCCGCCGTAGCAGATGTCGTCGAACAGGACGGCCGCATCGCGCAGCGCGGCCGTCTCCGCGGGAAGCGCGGCGGCGGCCTCCTCGGCCATCTCGTCCGCGGTGCGCCCGGCCCGCGGGGTGAGGACGGCCCGTTCGTCAAGGTCGCAGGCGATCGCACGGACACGTTCCACAACGGCCCCGGCGTAGTCGCCGGTGGCGGCCAGGCGCCCGGCGCGCAGCCGGTGATCGGCCGCACGGAGCATGCCGGAGCCGGCCATCAGCTGGCCCGCGGCCCGGCGGGACCGGGCGAGCGGCCCGGTCCGGCTCAGCACCACGGTGATGAGCGTGGCCAGCAGGGCGGCCAGCGCGACCGCTGCCCACCAGCCGCCAGGGAACGCCTGGCCGGCTTTGGACAGGTCGTTCAGCAGGTCCGTGATCGCATCCAGGATCCGCTGGGTCAGTGGTTCGTGCGGATGGTAGATGGCCTTGGACAGCTCGGCGCGGGCCAGTCGCTGCCCGGCCGCGCGGCCGGTCAGGGAGCCGATCGGCCCCCCGGAGGTCACCACGGCGGCGGGGCCCCCGTGGCCGTGGGAGGTGTGCCCGGGGCCGGGGCGGCCGATGGCGGCCGCCACACGGTCGCAAAGTCGTCCCCGAGCGGGTCGCCGCCTGCGGGCCCGGGGCCGGGCTGTCCAGTGCCGGGCTGTCCAGTGCCGGGTGCCCCGGAGCCAGGCTGGCCAGTCCCGGATGCGGTCCGCAACGCCAGGTCCAGGCCTTCCTTGCGCATCCGCATGTCCACGTAGAGCAGGACGGTCACCCCGGCGGTGATCGGCCGGGTCACGGTGCCTGCCGCGATGGCGCCGATGACGATGATCACGGTCTCGGCCATGCCGCTGCCAGACAGCCCGCCGAGGACAGTGAACGGGAGCTGCAGGATGGCGCCCGCGATGGCGACGATGATCCCGGCCAGCAGTGTGATGCCGAACACCCGCCAGAAACTCCCGGTCACCAGCCGCCAGGACCGCGCCAGGGCGCGGGCCGGCCTCTCGTTCTCGAGCACCACGACCGGCGTGACCAGGCTGAGCATGGTCGAGAACCAGATGGTCAGCACCAGCGCCACGAGCCCGAGCAGGACCAGCACCGCATAGACGGCCGGCGGTGCACCGGCCACGGCGGCGATGGCCACGATGAGGCCCAGGATCAGCAACGGCCCGAGCCCGGTCAGCAGCACCAGCAGAGCGGCCAGCAGCAGGCTGGGCAGCCGCGGGCGGGTGACCCGCCAGGCGTCCCCCGCGCTGATCTGCTGGCCGCCGACTGCGCGGGCAATGATCGGGGCGAGCAGCCCGGCCAGGACGGCCTGCACGATGAAGGTCAGCAGCACGGTCAGCCCGAGCGCGGGCACCGCTACCGCGACGACCCGGCCCACCAGGTGGGTGGCCTGGGCCGTCGTCAGATGCTGGCCAGGGCTGGGCAGGTTGAGGCTGCCCGGGTTGAGCAGGGTCCGGGTGATCGTGGCGGAGATGACCGCCGAGATCGTCATGACGACGGCGGCCAGGCCCAGGATGGCCTTGGGGTTGCGGCGGATGGAGGCGAAGGCCCCGTCGAGGATCTCGCTGACGCCCAGCGGGCGGAGCGGGATCACGCCGGGCTTGGGAGCGGCCTCGTCGTAACGCGGCCACTGGCCGGGGGGTGGCTGCCCGTACCCCTGCTGCCCCGGGCCGGCCGGCCCGTACCCGTGCTGGCCGTAGCCGCTCTGGCCGTAGCCGCTCTGGCCATAGCCGGGCTGCCCGTGGCCAGGCTGCCCGTACCCGGGCCGGCCAAAGCCGGGCCAGCCGGGCGGATCCGGCTGGCCGGTTCCAGGCGGGCCATACCCAGGCTGGTCCGTCCCGGGCTGGCCGGCCGGAGCCTGCCCGGGCGCCGGGCTGCCCGGGCCATACCCGCCGCCGGGCGGGAACCATGGCTGGGGCCGCTGGGTGTGCCCGTCCCCTGGCGCGTCCGACGACGGACTGTCTGTCATGGTTCTCCTTCGCGGCACGCGGCCGCCGAACTGCTCGCCGATAGCCGGGCTTGCCCCCGCGTCCCCGCTGGCGCCCATACTCGCACGAAGCGGGGGGGTCATGAAGTCCAGCCAGCCGAACCGCGCGGGGACCGGGCCTGGCCTCCGCGGGCCGGGCGCCCGTCCCGTCGACCTGACTCTGGCCAGGGGGCAGACTCAGATCATGAGCGTGCCCACGTTGCAATGGCTCGACCCGCCGCGCGGGCCGGCCGTCGCCCTGCTCGACCAGACCCGGCTCCCGGCCGAGGAGAAGGTCGTCACCTGCCAACACGTCCCCGAGCTGGTGGACGCGATCCGCCGCCTGGTGATCCGGGGCGCGCCGGCGCTCGGGGTAGCTGGTGCGTTCGGCGTAGCGCTGGCCGCCTGGCGGGGTGACGACGTGGCCGCCGCGGCCCGGCTGCTCTGCGAGGCCCGGCCCACCGCGGTCAACCTGGCCTGGGGCACCCGCCGCGCGCTGGCCGCTTACCAGGCCGCCCGCAGCGCCGCCCCGGAGCCGCACAACCACAACCAGGATCCCCAACGGCTCGCAGCGGGTGCCGCCCTGGATGAGGCGCGGGCCATCGCGGCTGATGACGCCTCCGCCAGCGCGGCGATGGCCCAGCATGGCCTCACCCTGATACCGGAAGACGCCCGGGTCCTCACGCATTGCAACACGGGGGCGCTGGTGTCCGCGGGCGGCGGGACCGCGTTCGCGGTGGTCCTGGCTGCGCACCGGGCCGGGCGGCTGGCCCGGCTCTGGGTGGGTGAGACCCGTCCCCTGCTGCAGGGAGCCCGGCTCACCGCCTACGAAGCACAGCGGGCAGGCATCGACTACGCGGTGCTGCCGGACTCCGCCGCGGCGGGGCTGCTGGCCAGCGGCGCGGTGGACGTGGTGCTCACCGGCGCGGACCGGATCGCCGCGGACGGCAGCGTGGCCAACAAAGTCGGCACCTACAGTCTCGCGGTGCTCGCCCAGTACCACGCCGTCCCGCTGGTGGTGGTGGCCCCGGTGTCCACGATCGACTTCGGTACGGCTACCGGTAGTGAGATCGTCGTGGAGCACCGTGATGCCCGGGAGGTGACCACCCTGGGTGGCCAGGTGATCGCGCCCCTGGGCAGTGCAGCGTATAACCCGGCGTTCGACGTCACGCCAGCCGCCCTGGTCAGCGCGCTAGTAACGGAGCGTGGTGTCACGCAGCCTGTTACTGCAGGTAACCTACGTCTGCTATGCACTCCCCCGGCTCACCGGAAGAGTGCCCTCACCGATGTTTCCGTGGAACTATGAGGCCCATGAAAGGTCGTGTACTCGTCGTCGATGACGACGCTGCCCTGTCCGAGATGCTCGGGATCATGCTCCGTGGCGAAGGGTTTGAACCCACCTTCGTCTCGGACGGGGACAAGGCGCTGGAGGTGTTCCGGGACACTCATCCCGACCTCGTGCTGCTCGACCTGATGCTGCCGGGAATCGACGGGATCGATGTCTGCCGGCAGATCCGCACCGAATCTGGTGTGCCTATCGTCATGCTCACGGCCAAGAGCGACACTGTTGACGTGGTCCTGGGACTGGAATCCGGCGCGGATGACTACATCGTCAAGCCGTTCAAGTCGAAGGAGCTGATCGCGCGCGTCCGGGCCCGGCTGCGCCGGACCGATGACCCGGCGCCCGAGATGCTCCAGATCGTGGACGTCGAGATCGACGTGGCCGGCCACTCCGTCAAGCGCAACGGCCGGCCGGTCAGCCTGACCCCGCTGGAGTTCGACCTGCTGGTGGCCCTGGCCCGCAAGCCGCGCCAGGTGTTCACCCGTGAGGTCCTGCTCGAGCAGGTCTGGGGTTACCGGCACGCCGCGGACACGCGCCTGGTGAACGTTCATGTGCAGCGGCTCCGGGCCAAGATCGAGATGGACCCGGAGCACCCGGAGATCGTGGTGACCGTGCGTGGCGTGGGTTACAAGGCAGGACCGGCCTGATCACGGAGCCGGCCCCGGCCAGTCAGCAGGGCGGGCCACATGGCCGGGCAGTGTCCCGATCAGCGTGAAGAAGGGCAATGGAGGGGGCAGCGAGCAGCGGCGAGGCGCGGCGCGGGCCGCGCGGCAGCGGACTGCCTGGTAGCGGCCTACCCGTAGGCGGGATACCGGCGGGCGGGCTTGCCGCGGGCGGTGTGACCCTGCCCGGAAGTGCGCCCCCGGACCCCGGCGCGGCGCTTCCCCGCCTGGGCCGGCGTGCCGGCGGCTCCCGGATAGCGCCACTGGTCCGGCGGGCCGGCCGCCGCCTGCCGCCCCGGGCACGCCGCGCACTGCGGACCCTCGACCGGCGGTTCCGGGTGGTCGCGGGGCGGATGCGCCGGCGCTGGCATCGTTCACTCCAGCTTCGCGTGGTCGCCACCACCCTGGTGATTTCCGTGGTGGTCGTCACGGTTCTCGGGTTCTTCCTGGTCCAGCAGATCGAGAGCGGGCTGCTGAACAGCGCGCGGACCTCAGGCGCGCACCAGCTTGGCGAGGGCCTGGACGTGGCCAGGGACGAGACGGGGCTGAATGGGTCGGCCGGGGACCGGGTCAAGTCCCTGCTCTCGCTGGCCTCAACGCTGCAGGCGCTGAGCGGGCCCGGCGACAACTTCGATGTGGTCATCCTCGCCCAGCCGGCCGGGGATTCCGCCTTCGCCGGCACCTACGGCAACCAGAATCTCAGCCCGGAGAGTGTCCCGGACTCGCTGACCCGCAAGGTGAGCGGGGAGCAGCAGCAGGGCCGCACAGACGACCTATGGTCCACCCCGACCCTCATGCGTTACCTGCACGGCCGATCGCCGGCTCCAGGGCTGGCGATCGGCGGCGTGATCAACGCGCGCTACCAGCTCTACTACCTGTTCCCGCTGGACCAGCAGCAGGCCACGCTGAGCCTCGTCCAGCATGCGATGCTCTTCGGCGGTTTGGTCCTGGTCGCGCTGCTAGCCGGCATCATCTCCCTGGTCACCCGCTGGGTGGTGCTCCCCATCCGGGAGGCGGCCGGGGCGGCCCAGCGGCTGTCCGACGGCCAGCTGGACGAGCGGATGCCGGTCCGAGGTACCGATGACCTGGCCGCACTGGCCACGTCGTTCAATGACATGGGGGCGAGCCTCCAGGAGAAGCTGCACGAGCTGCAGGAGCTGTCCAAGGTGCAGCGGCAGTTCGTTTCCGACGTGTCGCATGAGCTGCGCACTCCGCTCACCACGATCAGGATCGCGGCGGACGTGCTGTTCGCGGCCCGGGAGCAGCTGATGCCGGCTCCGGCCCGGTCCGCGGAACTGCTGGAAGGGCAGCTCGAGCGTTTCGAGTCGCTGCTGGCCGACCTGCTCGAGATCAGCCGTTACGACGCGAACGCGGCGACGCTGGACGCGGAGTCCGCCGACGTGTGCGACCTGGTCCGGCGGGCCGCCGCGGACGCCGAGCAGCTGGCCGCCCGGCGGGGAACCCGGATCGATTTCCGGCTGCCCCCCGAGCCGTGCGTCGCCGAGGTGGACCGGCGCCGGGTCGAGCGCATCCTCCGCAACCTGCTGGACAACGCGGTCGAGCACGGCGAGGGCCGGGACGTCGTGGTCACCGTCGCAGGCGACCGGGACGCGGTAGCGGTGGCCGTCCGCGACCACGGGGTGGGCTTCGGGACCGCTGAGGCGCAGAAGGTGTTCGACCGATTCTGGAGGGCGGACCCCGCGCGGGCGCGCACCACCGGCGGGACCGGGCTCGGCCTGGCCATCGCGCTGGAGGACGCCCGGCTGCACAACGGCTGGCTGCAGGCCTGGGGGGAGTGCGGGAAGGGCTCAGTCTTCCGGCTGACGGTGCCCCGGGCGGCCGGGCAGGAGCTGGCCGGCTCGCCGCTGCCGCTCGGGCCGGACGGGGCCGAGCCGGGCCCGGAACTCGCCCATTCGCCAGTGCCGCTCCGGGTGAGCCCGGCACCGCCGGGCGCGGTCAGTGACTAAGACGGGGTCGCTGCTGCGCTGGTTCGCGGCCGCGCTGGCCGGCATGATCCTGGCGGCGGGCTGTGCGGACGTGCCGACCAGTGGGCTGCTGCAGCACACCGCGCTGCCGGCGGGCGGCGGGGGCGGCCAGCAGGGCACGAACTGCTGCGGACTGATCATGAGCCCGCCCGCTCCCGGCTGGAGCCCGTCGCAGATAGTCCAGAGCTTCCTGCTGGCCAGCGCCGACTTCGGTGACCACCACGCGATAGCCCGCGAGTACCTGACCGGGGCGGCCAGCCGGTCCTGGCAGCCAGGGCCGGGGCCGGCGGTCACCGTGATCGCGCAGCCGCCCACGATCATGTCCGCCCGGCGGCCGTTCGGGTCGCAGAACACCGCGGTCGTGGAGATCAGCGCCCAGGAGCTGGGCAAGGTCAGCGCCAGCGGCCAGTACATCCCGGCGGACCGCGGCGGATCGCAGCTGAACCAGGGGTTCACCCTGGAGCGGGTGAACCGGCAATGGCGGATTGCCAGCCTGCCCTCCGGCGGGGTGAACCAGACGTCCAGCGAACTCCTGCTCACCAAGGACCTGTTCCAGCTGGCCTACCAGCCACGAGACCTCTACTACCTGGACCCTACGGGTACGGGCCTGGTGCCCGACCCGGTCTTCGTCCCGAACGATTCCGCGGAACCCGCCGCCGATCTGGTCCGGGCCCTGCTGGTCAGCCCGGCGGGCTGGCTGGGGGGTGCGGTCCTGTCCGCGTTCCCGCCCGCGGCCGTACTGCTCCGCCCGGTGCAGATCCTGCCAGGCAGCAAGACCGCGGTGGTCGATCTGAGCTTGCCCAAATCCGCGACCAGCCCGGCGTCGCTGGCCGGGATGGCGTCGCAGCTGGTCTGGACGCTGACCGGTTCGTCGTACGGATCCGCAGCCATCCAGGCGGTGAAGCTGGAGGTCAATGGCCGGGTGTGGACCCCGCCGGGAGCCAGCAGCGCGGTGCTGACCCGCAGCGACTACCCGCAGCCCGCGCTCGAGCCGTCGGCTGGCGAGAACCTGTACTTCCTCAGCACCCAGGGCGCCGCGCGCGTGCTCGGCGCCCGGCAGGGCAGCAGCGCGGTACCGGGCCAGGCGGGAACCGGCCAGGTCGCGCTGACCGGCATCGCCGTCTCACGGGATCAGCGTTATCTGGCGGGCATCGGGGGGCCGGCGGGCGCGACGACGCTCTACACGAGTTCCCTGTACGCTGCGGCGAAGCCGCACGCCAGCGCCTCTGCGCAGTCGCTGAAGATCCGGATGAGCGGCGCCTCGATCACGTCACTGAGCTGGGATCGCCAGGACAACCTATGGGCCGCGGGCTCGTCCGGCGGCAAGCCCCGGGTCTGGGTGCTGAACGCAACCGATGGCCAGCCGCTCAGCGTGGGCCTGCCGCCGCACATCCGGTCGGTGACGGCGCTGCGTGTCGCGCCGGACGGTGTGCGGTTCGCCATGATCGCCAGCGTCGGCACTGGCGCGAGCGGCGGCAGCAGTCCGGAGACGGAGGTGCTGCTGGGCGCCATCGTGCGGACGACGGAGCAGGTGGTGATGATGTCCAGTGCTGGGCAGATCGGCGCGGACCTGACCCGGCCCAGCGCGCTGAGCTGGTACGACGCGGACCACCTGCTGGTCGTGAACCAGGCTGCCTCCGGACCCCAGCTGGAGGAGGTGCCGGTGGACGGGGACCGATCCTCCTACCAGGGCAACGAGCCGGACATGACGTCGATCGCTGCGGCGGGCCCGCATAACAGCCTGTTCGTCGGCCTGGAGACCGGGCACCTGGCCAGGTCCGTGGGCCTGGGCGAGCTGTGGGACCAGTTCGCGGAGGGCCGCGCCGTGACCTACCCGGGCTGACGATGTGCCCGCAATCGCTTCCGTGCTGGAAATGCACCCTGGTGTCAGCTTGCTCCCGGTACGGCATACGCCCAGGTACCGGGCGTGTCGAAGAAGACACTCCCGGCTCCTGACATCTGGGCCCGGGCAGGCTAGCGTCGGGTCTATGGCACCCGCCCGGGTCCGTGGTTGCGCTGTGCAGGGTTCCCCGCCCGCTGCGGGGAGCCCGGCTAGGCAAGCCGATGCCAGCCGCAGGCGAAACGGCCCACGTAAGGCGACTTGTCGTCGACCGATCACGGTGCGGCTTAGAGGTAAGTCCTGCCCCCCCGGGAGATCAGATATCCCCCGGACCGGGAGAAGGGCGGTAGTGGCAACAGGCCGCGAATCCCTCAGCAGGCGGATGTGGGGACGAAGACCAGGTCGGCCGGGCGGGTGTCATTCCACACGAGACTGTCGAAGGGGGTTTCCCACGTGGACATCATCTTCCATGGGCGGCGCACCGGTATCCCGGAGCGCTTCCGCGATTACGCCACGGCCAAACTAGGCAGGCTTGTGAAGCTCGACCAGAAGACCATCAGCATCGATGTGGAAGTAACCCTGGAACCTAACCCCCGCCAGTCCGCCCAGCGCGAACGTGTCGAGCTGACGCTGTTCTCGCGGGGCCCGGTGGTCCGGGCGGAAGCAGCCGCTGACGATCGCTTCCAGGCCCTCGACCAGGCGATGGCCAAGCTAGAGACGCACATGCGGCGGGCCGGCGAGCGGCGTAAGGCCCGGAATTCGGCGCACGTCTCACCGCTGGAGGTGCTGCCCGTGGGGCCTTCCGGCGTGCCCGGGAACATCGAGGTGATCGACGCCCCGGGTCCGGAGCCCCGGGACGCCGCGGCGACAGCGCCCGGCGCCGGGCCCGCGGTGCCTGCGGCCCGGACCGCGGCGGCCGACGGGGACGCGGGACGGGGGATGGAGGAAGCGGACTGGCCAGATGCCGAGCTCCAGATCGACGGGCTCGTCCCGATCGCGATGGAGGGCGACGGCCCGCTCGTGGTCCGGGAGAAATTCCATTCCGCGACGCCGATGACCATCGACCGTGCACTGTTCGAAATGGAACTGGTGGGACACGACTTCTTCCTGTTCCGGGACGAGACGTGTCAGCTGCCGAGCGTGGTCTATCGCAGGCGGGGCTACCACTACGGGGTGATCCGGCTGGTCGAGGAAGTGGTCCCCCGGCCCGCCCGCACGCCCTACCGGCGCGTGCCGGTGGATTGAACCAGGAGGCAGAAGAGAACCGATGTGCTGGTGAGGCTGCTCTGCCGTCGGCGGCCCGCCGAAATGCCGGTTTGGCGAGCCCCGGTTTGCGCGTGTCCCCCCGCTGCGCCAGAGTTTGACGCGGTGGGGGCACCACGCAGGGCCTTTCCAGCCGGCCGCGGTACCGGAGAAGGCCCGCGCGGTTCCCAGCGCGGCAGTACCCACAAGCCCCGGGTAGTGGGCACGGCGAGAGCATCACGCCTTGACGCAGGGTCAGAGAGGAGGCGCCATGGGCGGAGATCCCGCGGCAGCAACTGTTGCCAGGGCCGGCACCGATCTCCAGGCCAGCGCCGGTTCAGCGGATTCCCCGAGATCCGATCCGATCCGCGCCCTTATTGTCGATGACCACGCGCTGTTCCGCCGGGGACTAGAGATGGTCCTGGCCGCCGAGGACGATATCGAACTGGTCGGTGAGGCCAGCGACGGGGCCGAGGCGGTGGAGAAGGCGGGAGAGGCGCTCCCCGACGTGGTCCTGATGGACATCCGGATGCCCAAGAGCAGCGGCATCGAGGCCTGCCGTGCGATGAAGGAAGTGGCTCCTAGCTCGAAGATCGTCATGCTGACGATCAGCGATGAGGAAGAGGATCTCTTCGAGGCGATCCGCGCCGGCGCCAGCGGTTACCTGCTCAAGGACATCCCGCTGGACGAGGTCGCGGACGTGGTCCGGGCCGTGCACGGCGGCCAGTCGCTGATCAACCCGTCCATGGCCGCCAAGCTGCTCACCGAGTTCGCGGCGCTAGCCAAGCGGGACGGGGAGGAGCGGGCCGAGCAGCAGGTCCCGGCGCCCAAGCTCACCGACCGGGAGATGCAGGTCCTGAAACTGGTGGCCAAGGGGATGAACAACCGGGACATCGCCAAGGAACTGTTCATCTCGGAGAACACGGTCAAGAACCACGTGCGGAACATCCTGGAGAAACTCCAGATCCACTCGCGGATGGAAGCCGTGATGATCGC
>Ga0187883_10000684_pt1 | contig 20833 bp, 18 predicted proteins | sample June2016WEW_20_1_2_FD_132966 | JGI IMG/M metagenome (GOLD analysis project Ga0187883, IMG submission 132966) | Peatland microbial communities from SPRUCE experiment site at the Marcell Experimental Forest, Minnesota, USA - June2016WEW_20_10 | ecosystem: Environmental > Terrestrial > Soil >...
AGCCTTCGTGAACTTCCCGGGCATGCAGGCGCTTCTTAAGAATTTCATGGGCAAACTGGTGCGGCGTCATCAGCGAAAGATCGCGCGAGAAGGGGAGCAATAAAACCGAGTCGATCCCGGTAGCTTCCAGCAGGCGCAGTTTTTCCGGAAGCGGAGTCAGCAGCTTCAGGTCGTGATCGGGACGCAGGATGCGGGAGGGGTGGGGGTCAAAGGTGACAACCACTGACTGCCCGCTCCCGGCTTTCGCGCGCCGCACGATTTCGTCCAGAACATGGCGGTGGGCGCGGTGCACGCCGTCGAAGTTGCCGACGCTGACAAGCGCGGGACCGAAATCGCGGGGAATATCGTCAAGTTTATGGAAAGTTCGCATTCGAAAAATTGCTTTTACCGCCGAGATGCCGAGTTCGCCGAGGGAACTGCAGATCCCTCGCTTCGCTCGAGATGACAATTCACAGATTTGTTTTGACGAGCTTTCATATTTCAAACTCCAGCTTCATTCCGTCAAATGCTAGCCGCACGTCGGCCGGTAACGCGGCGTTGGTCGCCTCGTGCGGCAGGTCGTGGCAGATGTGCGTGAAAAACGTGCGCTTCGGTTTCAGCGTGTCCACGATCTTCAGCGACTGCTCCACCGTCGAATGCGTGGGATGCGGCTTGTAGCGCAGCGCATCCAGAAACAAAATGTCGAGGTCGCGCAGCTTCTCCAGCGTTTCGGGCGGGACGTCGCTGTGATCTGTCAGGTAGGCGGCCGATCCGAAACGGAAACCTAGTATCGGCGTTTCGCCGTGGATCACGGTCACGGGCTCGAAGCGCGCGCCGAACAGATCGAAGGGGCCCTCGATCGGATGCAGCTCCACCAATGGCAGTCCGCCGAACTTATACTCGGCTTCAAAAATGTAGCGAAACATGTTGCGCAGAAATTCACAGTTTCGCGTCGTGGCATAAAGCGGCAGCTTGCCCGGCTTGTGTCGATAGGTCAGGGGGCGCAGGTCGTCGATTCCGAGGATGTGGTCGGCGTGCGTGTGAGTGTAGAGCACGGCATCAAGGTGCGTAATGTTTTCGCGCAGCGCCTGCTCACGAAAGTCGGGCGTGCTGTCGATCATGACGTGGCGGGCATTGTCGTGAGGATCACGGTAGCTGATCATCACGGAGGGGCGAGTGCGGCGGTCACGCGGGTCCAGCGAACGGCAGACGGCGCAGTCGCAGCCGATGGTGGGTACGCCCATCGACGTGCCGCTGCCTAATACCGTCAGAGTCGCCCGCATCAGCCGTTTGTACCTGTAATCGGGCCGGGCGCCTGCGGAGGATGCGCCAGCGCGTTGGTCACTTCCACGTAGGCCATGCGCAGTTCATAGAGGCAGTTCTGCAGGAATGCCTGCTCCTTCGGAGTGAGATTGCCCTTGGTTTTCTCGGAGATCATGCCGAGCGTGTCGATGGTCTGCCGCGCGCCGATCAAGTCGACTCCGGGCTGGCCGCCCTGTTCGTGCATCAGGCCGAGTTGCATCATGGCGGTCATGTAGAGCGAAGCCATGAAGCGCTCAAAACTCAGTTCGAGTTCTTTCGCGGAGTGTCCGCCCAGTTCGACGCGCGCATCCAGATCGCGCGCCGACTGCTTGTAGGCATCGTGTTGCGCCTTCTGTTCGGAGGCAGTGGGTGGTTCGGGGATATCGGATTCGTGTGTGGGCGCCGCTGCTGTGGGCGCAGCCTCCGCAATCGTTGCAACTGGCGCCGCCGGAACCGCCGCCGGGGCCGGAGGCGCGGCTTGCTCTTCCACGGAATCCGATCTCAGTTCTCCGTCCGAGGTGAACAAGCGTTTGTCGCTTACTTTGAATTCGCTTTCTTCTCTTCTTTTTTGCGCCATATGGTTTACCTGGTTTCTTGAAGGTCTTCCTGAAATTCAAGCGATCGGGAGCGTTGCTGGTTTCAGCTTCGCCGTTCCCGCACGCAAATCTTTTCCCGCAGCCTCGCGTCGCAGATAACCCAGTGCGACCGGGCGATCTCCGCTGGGGAACGGCAAGATCGCGCCGCTGGTGATCTCGCCGACTTCTTTTTCATCTTTCTCCAAGGCCAGAATCTTCGCGCCCGGTTCGGGCAGCGTGCCCTCGACTGCGAACGCGGTGAACTGCCGGTGCACGGCGCCGCGCGAGCGAACACGCTCCACGATCTCCTGCCCGAGATAGCACCCTTTGGTGAAATTCAACGCGCGTGTCTGCCCGGTTTCCTGCGCCAGATCGCGCTCGCGGATGTCCTCGCCAAATTGCGGAATGCCGCGCGAGATGCGGAAAAGATTCAGCGCGGTCGTGCCGGTCGGCCGCGCACCCGCCTTGAGCAGCGCGCTCCACGTGGATTTCAGTTTGTCTGGCTCCAACCAGATTTCGTACGAAATGCCTGCGGAATCATCGCCTCGCACTAGCGTGCATTGCAGGCAGCTACACGCGCAATCACATTTCGGTGAGCATAACTCCAACGGTGCGAGATCGGGAACTACGATGCCGGCGCGTTCGAGAACATTGCGCGATTCGGGCCCAATCAGGCCCAGCGCGGCAAGCTTGTCGCTGATGTCGGCGATCTCAACATCGTCGGCGATGATGTAATGATCGAACAGCTGCAATATTTTGTCGCGCTGCCTACGTTCCGTATCCACCAGCAATGATTCTCCCCGCTGGAAGACGTAGAGGTCGGCCTGAATGTGGCCCTGCGCGTTCAGCAGAAAAGCATAGACGCCGTACCCGGGGGCCAGATCGCGAACGTCGTTCGTGACCATGCCGTTCAGCCAGCGGACGCGGTCGCCGCCGGTCACCGCGATCTTGGCACGCCAACTCAGGTCATAGAGGCCGCAGCCTGAGAGCAAGGACTGGAACTCGGCGCGAGCATCGCCGAAGTCCGGCGCAGTGGCGCCGAGCGCGCCGCTGTGCTCCGTCGGGTTCGCCCCAGGAAGTGTGGTCGAAGTCATAAGTTCAACCTTTAATTATAACGAACGGCGGTACTCTAACTGGCAGCCGCCCTCACGCCGAGCCGATCTCCTGTAGAGACGCGGCTTGCCGCGTCTCCGCCGCCACTGAGACGGGGCAAGCCCCGTCTCTACACAGATGCTTCACCGCTGTGCTAACGTTGCGAGCGTGGATGCGACCAAGCGTATTGCCGTGATACCCGGTGACGGCATCGGGAAGGACGTCATTCCGCAGGCTGTAAACGTCATAAAAGCCGCGGGTGCCGCAGTCGAATTGACCCCGTTCGACTGGGGAGCCGACCGCTATCTCGCCGATAAAGTTGCCGTCCCGCCGGATGGCTTCGCCACCCTGGCGCGGGATTTCGACGCCATCCTGGTTGGCGCCTTTGGCGATCCGCGCGTGCCCTCCAATATTCACGCGAGAGAAATCCTGCTGGGCATGCGCTGCCAGATGGACTTGTACGCCAATGTCCGGCCGGTGCGATTGCTGGATGCGTCGCTCTGCCCGCTCAAAGGCGTCGAACCAAAAGACCTCGATTTCGTTGTGATTCGCGAAAACACCGAGGGCGTTTACGGCGACCTCGGAGGAGTCTTCAAGCAGGGAACGCCGGACGAGATTGCGATCCAGGAAGACGTCAACACGCGCAAGGGGGTCGAGCGCATCATCCGCTACGCGTTTGAGTACTGCGCCAGCCACCGGAAACTCGATGGTTCTCCGCGGCGGCGCGTGCTGATGTGCGACAAAGCGAACGCTATGACGCACGCCGGCGGCCTGTGGCAGCGCGTGTTCAAAGAAGTCGCGGCAGAGTATCAAAAGATCGAGACGCAGCACATGTACGTGGATGCGCTCTGTATGCAGATGGTGCATGATCCGCGCTGGTTCGATGTCATCGTCACCAACAACATGTTTGGCGACATCATCACCGATCTCGCGGCAGGATTGCAGGGCGGGTTGGGGATGGCCGCGAGCGGCAATCTGCACCCCGGAAAGACTTCACTGGGGCAAATCGCGATGTTCGAGCCGGTGCATGGTTCAGCGCCGTCGATTGCGGGGAAAAACATGGCCAATCCTTTCGGCGCAATTCTGACGGCGGCGATGATGCTGGCGCATCTGGGAATGTCGGACGAGGCGCAGAAGATCGAAGCGGCCGTGCTCGAAGCGGTCAGGCAGAAAAAAACGACGGTCGACATCGGCGGAACGCTAGGGACGCGCGAGGCGGGCGAGTGGGTGTCGGAGAGAGTCTCTCGCCGTTGATTGTGTGGTGGCCCTAATTGTGTGGTGGCGGGGCTCCGCCCCGCCGGGACCGGGCTGAGCCCCGTCACCACACGAGCACTTCCTAGGAAGCCTGCTACCCCCGTACCCCCGCCAGCAGCGCCAGTTCCCGCCATTTCCAGTGACAATCCACGTCCGCGAATCCGATCTCGCGCAGCCACTGCAACTGGGTCTCAACATCGAGGAGTTGGTTGGAAGGGTCCTCGGTTTCGCGTGTAAAGCCGTTGCGGCGCAGGAATTCGTCGTGCAGTTTTGGCGTGGGCGACGCGACGTGGTCCAGATTGCAGAAGACGCCACCGGACTTCAGCAGTTCGTGGATTTCGGAGTAGAGCGCGCGCTTGCGCTGGTGCGCGACATGATGAATCGCGAAGCTGGAGACAACAGCGTCAAACTTGCCCAGGCCGGGAAGTGGGTCATCGAGGTTGTGGGTCATCACGGCCACCGAGGAATCGCCGGCAAAGCGCTTCTCGGCAGCCTCAAGCATGGCAGGAGAGAAGTCAATTGCGATGGCTTCCGTTTTCGGATGCTCGCGTTTCACCAGTTCGCGTAACACTAACGCCAGCAGCCGCCCGTCTCCCGTACCCAGATCGAGAATGCGGCGCGTGGTCGGCGGAATGAACTCGAGCAGCGACGATTCGCCTTCGGTGCGATGGGAAACGGAGTCGGCCCGTTCGAGGTAGTCGAGGGCGTGATCGGTTCTGGTCCACAGATTGACGGGCATGGGATTGACGGGCATGGACAGTATAGACTCGATGCCAATGGACAACGTCAAGGTAGTTGCTCAAAAGCTCCGAAGCTGGTTTTGCAAAAGCTGGTTGCGCGAACTTGCTCTGCTCATGCTGCTGGCGGGCACGCTCTGGGGTCAAGCAGCGGCTGGGGCATGGCAGGATCAGACGCCGCAAGGTCAGGCATCGCAAGGTCAGGCGTCGCTCGATCAGGCTCCCGAGGGCGAGGGCACCCGCGCCACACAGGAAACCATTGTTTCGCCCAAAGAGGCGAAGGAACTTTTTCGCTCGGTGGATGAAATCCTGGAGTTTGCCAGCCAGGACACGGGGCTGCCCATCAGGCATAAGGTGAAGCGCAGGCTGACCAAGCGCGATGAGGTGGAGTCCTATATCAAGAAGAGCATGAAGGACGATAAGGACGCGAAACGACTGGAGCGGTCTTCGGAGGTGCTGAAGAAGTTCGGGTTGCTGCCGCGGAACTTCGACCTGCCCAACTTTCTGGTGGCGATGCTGCGCGAGCAGGTGGCGGGATACTACGATGAAAAAACAAAAACTGTGAATTTGCTCAACTGGTTGGACGCCGAACAGCAGAAGCCGGTGCTGGCGCACGAACTGACGCACGCGCTCCAGGACCAGTCGTTCGACATCGAGAAATGGATGAAGGGGCCGGCGGAAAACGCTCATAACAAAAAGGATGAGCCGAGCCAAGCCGACATTGAAAATGACGAGGAAAGCGCTGCCCGGCAGGCGGTGCTGGAGGGGCAGGCGATGGCGGTGCTGCTGGATTATTCCCTGGCGCCGGCCGGAAAGACGCTGCTGGACTCGCCCCAGATTGTCGAATCGCTCGAGCAGGGTATGCTGGTCGGGACGCCGGATTCTCCGGCGTTTCGCGATGCTCCGATTTTCTTGAAAGAGGAGTTGACGTTCCCCTATCGCTACGGACTCGACTTTACCGCCGCACTCCTGCAGGCGGGCGGAAAGGAACTGGCGTATGCGGGCGCGTTCAAGGATCCGCCGAAGACGACGCGCGAAATCATGGAGCCCGAGACGTACCTTGCGCACGAGACGTTGCCGCCGATGAAGATGATTGACATGGAGAGAGACTTCAAAAGCTACGATCCCTTCGATATCGGCGCGATGGGAGAGTTTGACGTTTATGTTTTGGTTGAGCAGTATGCGGGCGGGGACGAGGCTAAGTCGACGTATCCGGAGTGGCGCGGCGGTTATTACTTTGCCGGCAAGCCAAAGACAGGCAAATCGGCGGCGATCGGGTTGCTATATGTTTCCCGCTGGTCGAGCGCGGGGAAAGCGGCGGAGTTCGCGGCGGTGTATGCGAAATCGCTGGCCAAGCGATATCAGAAGCGGCAAGGGCTGGGGCCGGACGGCAAAGTTGCGGCAGACGCGCCGCCGGCCGATTCCTGGCGAACGCTGCGCGGACGCCATGCCTGGCTCACCGAAGAGGGAGTGGTGGTGATTGAAGTCCGGGGCGACGCGGTGCTGATTAGCGAGAGTCTGGATGAGGAGACGACGAAGCGGGTGGAAGGAGACTTCTGGCCGGAAGAAAAACCGCCAGGCAAGCCCGCGCCCGGTCAGCCATGAGTTTCCGTCCTGTATAATCAGGTTCCGCAATCACAAACAGTGTAGAGCTTGTTTCATCAATCGGATTTGGGTAGGGCACGGCTTCAGCCGTGCCGTTCCGGGCTGGAAAAATGAGGGCTTTAGCCCCTGAGGGACATGCCAACCGAGCTGAAAGGCATTTGTAAAACCAGCCCAATCAGGAGCGCATTTGAAGCAGGCAGAGATTGGCATTATCGGCGGCAGCGGTCTGTACCAGATGCCGGGCTTCACCGACGCGCACGAGGTCGAGCAGCAAACTCCATTTGGAGATCCTTCAGATGCGTACATTCTGGGGACGCTGGGAGGCCGCCAGGTGGCATTTCTTGCGCGCCATGCCCGCGGGCACAAAATCTTGCCGAGCGAGCTGAATTTCCGGGCCAACATTTACGGCTTTAAGCAGTTGGGAGTGGAGCGCATTATTTCGATCTCGGCGGTGGGGTCGCTGAAGGAAGAGCACAAGCCGCTCGATTTCGTGATTCCGAACCAGTTTTTCGATCGCACCCGGCACCGCGTGGACACTTTCTTCGGCGACGGCATTGTGGCGCACATTGCATTTGGCGATCCGGTGTGCAGCGAAATGACAAAGGTGGTCCGCGGCGCATGCCAGACTGTAGGCGTAACCGCGCAGCGGGGTGGCACTTACATTTGCATGGAGGGTCCGCAGTTTTCCACCAAGGCGGAGTCGAACGTGTATCGCAGCTGGGGCGCGGATGTGATCGGCATGACCAATTTGCAGGAAGCCAAGCTCGCGCGGGAAGCGGAGATTTGCTATGTCACCATCGCCATGGTCACCGATTATGACTGCTGGCATCCGCATCATGATTCCGTGACGGTCGAGCAGATTCTTTCCGTACTGGCAAAGAACGCCGAGAACGCCGCCAAAGTCGTGACGGCCACGGTGTCGGTGATGCCGAAAACGCGGTCCTGCAAATGCGGGTCGGCGCTGGCGAATGCCATTCTGACCGACCCGGCCAAGATTCCGGCCGCGACCAAAGAGAAGCTGCAGTTGATATTGGGAAAGTATCTGAAGTAGTCGGCGGTCGTTGGTCGTTAGCGAACCTCAAACAGACGCTTCCCGGGCGTGCTCGCCAACGACCAACGACTAACGACCAACGACTGCGCCACGGAGCCTCATGAGCATTCTGGTAGTAGGTTCGGTTGCCTTCGACACCATCGCCACGCCCTCCGGCCGCGTGAGCGACATTCTCGGAGGCGCGGCCACTTATTTCGCGCTCGCCGCAAGTTACTTCACCGACGTGCGGATGGTCGCCGTGGTGGGCGAAGACTTCAAACCCGAGCACGAAGCCGTGCTGAAAAAACGAGGCGTGGACACGCGCGGCATCGAGCGCACCAAGGGGAAGACCTTCCGCTGGGGCGGACAGTATATCGACAACCTGAACGAGGCCAAGACCGAATTCACGGAGCTGAACGTCTTCGAGAAATTTCAGCCGCACATTCCAAAAGAGTATTCGGAGACGCCGTTCCTGTTCCTCGCGAACATCCACCCCACGCTGCAAGCGGCGGTGCGCCTGGAAATGCATGGCGTGCGCCTGACGGGCGGCGACACCATGAATTTCTGGATCCAGGGCACGCCCAGGGAGTTGGCGGAAACGCTGAAGCTGGTGAACGTTCTGCTGATCAACGACACCGAAACCAAGATGCTGGCTGCGGAGAAGAATCTTCCGCGCGCGGCGAGAAAAGTTCTAGCCATGGGACCGAACGCGCTGGTGGTGAAGCATGGCGAGTACGGAGCAACCATTTTTTTCCGCGAGGGAGCCTTCGGCATTGGGACGCATCCTTTTCGCGCGCCGGCGCTGCCCATTGAAGAAGTAAAGGACCCGACTGGAGCCGGCGATTCGTTTGCCGGCGGATTCATGGGTTACATTGCGTCGCAGGGCGAGATCAATCGCGAGGTACTGAAGCGTGCCTTGTTTTATGGCGGGGTGATGGGATCGTTTGCCGTGGAACGTTTTGGAACGGAGCGCCTGCAGAATCTTACGCGCGGAGAAATTGACGCGCGCTTTCAGATTTTCCGCGAACTGACGCACCTGGAATAGGGCCATCTTGCCAGCCATGACAGAGCCCATCGCGAGCGCAGAGTGAGTGTAAAGACAGCTGCCGTTCGGGACTTCGGCGCGGCCCGCGTGGCCGGGATCGCAGTCCTCGTTTCGCTGTTTTCTTTTCTTTACTTTCTTCGACACAGCGACCTTCTGCTCTATGGCGACGCGGTCGCGCACATTAATATTGCGCGGCGCGTGTTCGATTCCCGGACTCCCGGCCTGCTGCAATTGGGCACGGTGTGGTTGCCCCTGCCTCATGTGCTAATGATCCCGTTCATTTGGTCGAACGCGATGTGGCAGAACGGAACCGGCGGCTCCATCCCCTCGATGATCGCCTACGTGTTCGGGGTGGTAGGAATATTTCGCCTCGTGCACGGCATGCTGCAAGCCGGTTTCTCCAAGGAAGCGGGCAACGAGGCGTGCAAGAATCCGGCGGTTGGCGTGGGCGCATGGGCCGCGGCATTCGCTTATGGAGCCAATCCGAACCTGATCTACATGCAGGCAGCGGCAATGACGGAGTCAATCTATCTGGCGCTGTTCATCTGGTCCATCGTGTACTTCGCGGAATTTATTTGCGCTCTGAAGGAAAATGACAGGCGAGAAAATGAGGCCGCTGCTGGACGGGAATCTAGCCCCCGAGGGGCGAACCAAATTAGCCCAGCGCTTCAGCGCCGGGTAGGGCTGACGCGCTGCGCCTGGTGTCTGGCCGGCGCGGAGCTCACGCGTTACGACGGATGGTTTCTGGCGGGCGTGATGGGCGCGGCGGTCGCAGTCATCGCGCTCGGGCGATGGCAGGATTACGTCTTGCGGCGGGTTGCCGCGAAATTCCTGTTGGGCATTGCGCTGGTTCCGGCCCTGTGGCTGGCTTACAACGGCGTGGTGTACGGGAACGCGCTGGACTTCGCGAACGGTCCATACTCGGCGAAGGCGATTGAGCAGCGCGTGGGTGCGCCGAATCCGGCGCTCCACCATGCCGGAGTTGCGGCCATCTATTTTTTGAAATCGGCGCAGTTGAACATGGCGAACGGGAACTGGGGCCGGTTCTGGCTGGCGGCGGCCTTGATGGCGCTCATAATCGCAGCCTGGAAACTGCGGGCGCAATCGGCGTCGCTGTTCTTGCTGTGGGTTCCGCTGGTGTTCTATTCGTTTTCGATTGCATACGGCTCGGTGCCGCTTCATGTCTACACCTGGTGGCCATTTGCCACCTTCAACCAGCGCTACGGACTCCAGTTGCTGCCGATGTTTGCGGTTTCGACCGGAGTGCTGGCGGCTTCTGTCTTTCTACTGGGCGCGGGCGGTCGGCATGTTTGGAAACTGGTCGCCGTGATACTGGCGCTGGCGGTGGGCAGCTATGCGTCGGTGTGGAAGGCGGAGCCTCAATGCCTGGCGGAAGCGCGGAGGAACTGGGTGATGCGCGATCCCTTGAATTCAGCGGTGCAGCGCGTGGTTACTCGATTACCGCGGAACTCACGGTTTCTGATGGACCTCAGCGAACATGTGGGCATCATGGAGCAGGCGGGCATCCCACTGCGTCAGGTGGTGAATAACGAAAATCATCGTGTGTGGAAGCGGCCGTCCGATCCCGAAGGCCTGTGGGAGCGCGCCCTGGCCGATCCGCCACGATACGTGGATTTTGTGATTACTTTCGATGGCGATGCGGTGGACCAGGGCGCGAATCGGACCAATCTTACGGAGCTGATCGAAATTCACGCGACCGGGCAACCTCATGCGCGCATCTACGCGGCGCAGAGCGCCCCGAATCAATCGCGTTAACCCCTTTCGCCCAGCAACACAGAAAGCGCCGGATGGCGGTGATAGAATCCGCTCCGTGGTCCCCAGACCGCGCGCTTTTCGCGGTGGTGACGTCACTCGGGGATAGGGAAAACGAATGAGTGCGCCGCAAAAACAGCGCCAGCAGACCGCGAGAATTCCTTTCACGAAAGCGTCGGCTTGCGGCAATGATTTTCTGATAGTGGAAGGTGTGTACGCCTTCGGCGACCTGAGTGCGCTCAGCCGCCGCTTGTGCGATCGCCATCGCGGAGTGGGCGCCGATGGCGTGGAATGGCTCTTCCCCGATGCCGACGCTGACGCGAGGCTCCGCCTGTTTAACGCCGATGGCTCGGAGGCGGAAATCTCCGGCAACGGCACGCGTTGTGTGGCGGCGGAAATTTGTTCACGAACGGACAAAACAGAAGTTGTGGTTCGCACCGGCGCCGGACTGAAGACCTGTCGGCTCGTCGGTCCGCAAGGTGGGCAGCAAGGCTCCACGTTTGAGTTCGAAGCGGAGATGGGCCAACCCGAGGTCGGCGGCGAGTTGCCGATTGAGACGACGGCGGGGCGGACGGTAGGGACGAAAGTTTCGATGGGGAATCCGCATTACGTAATTTTCGTCGAGAACTTTCAGGACGGCTGGCAGCGGCAGGCGGCGCTGATCGGGACGCAGCCGCAGTTTCCCCAGGGCACGAATGTGGAGTACGTGGTGGTGCGCCGTAAGAATAAAGGTGCGAATGAAATCGAGATCCGGCTCTTCGAACGGGGCGTGGGAGAAACGCAGTCTTCGGGTACGGGATCATGCGCGTCCGCGGTAGCTGCGATTGCGAGCGGGCGCGTCGCTCCGCCGGTGACGGTGATTGCGCCGGGAGGCGCGCAGACGGTACGCTGGAAGGATCAAGTCTATCTGCGGGGTCCGGCGACTCTCGTCTGCCGCGGGGAATTCTTCATTTAAGATCGAACGTGATGAGAGTCGTCCCGCCGGAGTGGCGCACGAGGGACACCCTATTTGAATTGTCATCCCGATCGAAGCGAGGGATCTGCATTTTGCGACGGGCTGCAGATCCCTCGCTTCGCTCGGGATGACAAGTATTGACATGGTTACCGCGTCCCAAAACCCGCGAATCAAGCCGCGCGCACTCCGTCCGGGCGACAAGGTGGGAATCGTTGCGCCCGCGTCGAACGTGAAGCGCGAAATGCTGGAGGCGGGCTGCGACGGTCTTCGCCGCGCCGGCTATGAGCCTTTTTATTTCGAGTCGATCCTGGAACGCGATCTCTACTTTGCCGGCTCAGCGGAGCGCCGGGCGCGCGAACTGGAAGACATGTTCGTGCGCGACGACATCCGCGCGATTGTTTGTGCGCGAGGAGGATATGGGTCAAACTATCTGCCGCAGTTGCTCGATCCAACGAAGATCGTTTCGCATCCCAAAATTCTGGTGGGCTACAGCGATATTGCAACGCTGCTGTGCTGCATTTCGGACTCGGCGAAAGTCGTGACGTTCCACGGCCCGATGGTGGCCAAGGATTTCGCCTTTGCCGAAGGTGTGGATCTGGATTCGTGGCAGAACGCGTTGGGTGGCGCGGAAGAATGGGAGATTAGCAAGGGATCAGGCGCAAGGCCGCTGTTGGCGGGGCAAGGGGAGGGAATCCTGTACGGTGGGTGCCTCTCGATGCTGGTGGCGTCGCTCGGCACGCAGCACGAGATTCGAACCGCGGGAACGATTCTTTTCCTCGAAGACGTCGCGACCAAGCCCTACCAGATCGACCGCATGCTGATGCAACTGAAACTGGCGGGCATGCTGAAAGACGTGCGCGGCATTGTCTTCGGCGAAATGCTGGATTGCCGGCAGAGTCCGGATCAGGATTACACGCTAGAAGAGGTTGTGCTGCGAGTGGTCGGCGATTTGCGGATTCCGGTGGCGTTTGGCTTGCGTTCAGGACATGTGTCGCGCGCCAACATTACGCTGCCAATCGGAGTGAAAGCCCGGCTCGAGGTAGGTGCAGAAGTGAGACTGACGATTCTGGAAGCTGCGACGGCAAAGTGAGCAATCTTCGAAAGAGTAATCTTAATGAGTAACCCCAAGCACATTCACCTGATCGGCATTTGCGGCACTGCGATGGCTTCGCTGGCCGGCATGCTGCAAGAGCGAGGCTTTCGCGTCACCGGCTCGGATGCGGCGGCGTATCCGCCGATGTCGACGTTCCTGGAATCATTGGGTATCCCCGTCGCGCAGCCATTTGCCGAGGCGAACCTGAATCCTCGCCCCGATCTTGTGGTCGTCGGCAACGCGCTTTCTCGCGGAAATGTGGAGTTGGAACGCTTGCTCGACGAACGCATTCCGTTCTGCTCGCTGCCGCAGTTGCTGCATGATGAGTTTCTGGTCGGAAAGAACGTGCTGGTGGTTGCCGGAACGCACGGCAAAACGACGACGACGTCGATGCTGGCGTGGATCTTCGAGACCGCTGGCCTCCAGCCTTCATTCCTGATCGGCGGCATTGCGGAAAACTTCGGCCGCAGTTTTGGGCTCGGCGAAGGCCAGCACTTTATTTTGGAAGGCGACGAGTATGACACGGCATTCTTCGATAAAGGTCCCAAGTTTCTGCACTACTTTCCGGACTCCGTGATTCTCACCTCGGTGGAATTCGACCACGCGGATATCTACAAAGATCTGGACGCCGTGGAAACGGCTTTCAAGCGGCTGGTGAACCTGGTTCCGCAACGCGGGCGGGTTGTCGCCTTTGATCCGGGTGAGGTCTCGGGCGAGAGCCGGAGTGCGAGCATCGACCGTTGTCTGCAGAAAGCCTTCTGTCCAGTCGAACGTTACGGGGCTTCGGACCGAGCAGGGGATCGCGCTGATTGGAAAATCGAAAATCTGAAATTGAGCGAGGAACGAACTTCCTGGTCGGTCGTGCGCGATGGAAAGCCGTGGGCGGATTTCAAATTCCCGCTCGGCGGGGAATACAACGTGTGGAATGCGACGGCAGCGGCGGCGCTGGCGGCGAATTATGAAATTTCGAAAGATGTGATTGCGCAGGCTCTCGCGACCTTTCGCAGCGTGAAGCGGCGCCTCGAGTTGAAGGCCGAGGTCAATGGAATAACGATCATCGACGACTTTGCCCATCATCCCACGGCCATCGAGCAGACGATTCTGGCGTTGCGGGCGCGCTATCCGCAATCGCGGCTGTGGGTGGTGCTCGAGCCGCGTTCGAACACCATGCGCCGCAACGTGCTGCAGGATGCGCTGACCCGCAGCTTGGCGCTCGCCGACCAGGTGGTGATCGCTGCCATCTTCAAGTCGGAGGCCATCCCCGAGCCGGAACGGCTGGATCTGAATCGCGTGGTAAGCGAGATCCAGAAACGCGGAAAGCAGGCGCGCATCTTCGCCGATGCCGATGCCATCGTGAACGCGATCGTGCCCGAACTTCGCCAGCGAGACGTGGTGGCCATTCTCTCCAATGGCGGATTCGGCGGCATCTATGAGAAGCTACCCCAGCGATTGCGCGGGCTCGCGGCGAAAGCATGACAGCCCTGTGGTCGAATTGAGATTCGAATCAGGGCACGCCTTCAGGCGTGCCGCAAGTGCATTGCTGTCACCGCGCCTTGAGACGCTGGATTTCGAAATTCGAGTTTCACCACGGACCGATAAGTGTTTCGCACCATTCTCATGCTGGCGTTTTGGGCCGCTGCGCTGCCCGTCGCGGCGCTGGTGGGATTTCCCTGGACCTATCTGACCAAAGACATCAGCTTTTTATACCGCGCCAGCATGTGGTCGGCATTCATGGGCGTGCGCATTGCGGGCGTGAAGGTGCGGACGCTCGGACTCGCGAAAATCGATCCGGCGCGAACTTATATCTTCATGTCGAATCACATCTCCAATCTTGACCCGCCCATCACGCTGCCGCTGATCCCGCGCCGGACTTCGGTGATGGTGAAGAAGGGGTTGTTCAAGGTTCCAATTCTCCGCCAGATCATGCTGATCGGATCGCTGGTGCCGGTCGATCGGGGAAATCGCGAGGCGGGCATCGCGGCGGTGCGCGACGCGCTCCGAGCCATCGAGCAGGGGTTGAACATGACCATCTACGTGGAAGGGAAGCGCTCGTTCGATGGCAAGCTGCTGCCATTCAAGAAAGGTCCGTTCTATCTCGCCGAGGAGTGCAATGTGCCGGTCGTGCCGATCACGATTTCAGGCACGGAAGAAGTCATGCCGAAAGCGCGCTTTGCGATTCGTCCGGGAACGGTGACGGTCGAGTTTCACGATCCCATCGAGCCCGCCGATTTCGGAGAACGCGATTGCCTGATGGCCAAAGTGAGGGCGGTGATCAATAGCGGGCTTCCGGCGGAGTTGCGGGAGTAGGCTCCAGACCAATCGCCTGGCCCCCCTCCCCCTATTTTTTTTGATCTATTAGAATCATGTGGTTAGAAGCAAAATCCTCAGAAATGAAGACTTATATGGAAAGTATTCTGAAATAAGGACTTAGGCCGCATTTCCGCTGGCTCGGGGCTTCGGCGGCGGGCTGACGCTCGCTGATCCGTCTCAACTTCTGTTGTCAAAGAGCGCCGACTACTGGGGCTGAGGCAGCTTCGAGGGCCGTCTTGGTTGACGGGCACAGCTCGGGCTTGTCACAGGTCGATCTCCATTGTCGCCGACAGGGCGGTTAGATGTCTGTGATGGTGCACACAGCGCGTTTGTGATGAAAAAGGTCGAAAGGCCCCGCCCAAGCGAAGCTTGGACGGGCCGCCCGCCGTCCTCGGGGACCTCGTGTTACTCCCTGGGGACCGGGGAGGTAGGCGGTTCTAGTAGAGAGGAACAGCATGCCTGACCAAGAAACTTTCGAATATAGATGAATGTTCTCGGCCTGGTAAGCGTCAGGCGTATCCGTTTTTTCGCATCATCGCTATTCGAGAGTAGTTCCCACGATTCCCTGATGTAATCTTCCGCAAGTTCTCGCGAGACGCCGACGAGGGAGTGTTCTGAGTGGATAGCGCAAGCAAGCTCGAAGAGGTTCAGCAGTTCCGAAAATTCATACTGCTTAGCCTGCTCGTTCTTAGCCTCAAGAAATCGCTGCCAAGCCTGGCGAAATCCTTCATAAGGCGTGACCAGCGTAGAGGCGGAGGAGTTTTTGTTGCCCCTGCGAATCGCATAAAGAGAAACGAACAAGGCCACCAGAGAAACGGCAAGGGCAACTAGGGAAAAGAGCAACGACCAAAGCGCAATCTGGTGGTCTGTGAGGTCCATCAGCGCCTGCAAGGGGCTAGCCCTCCTTCTCGCCGGTCGCCTCCCCCTGGCCTTGCTGGGTTTGAGCGCTGGTAGTGTGATTTTGGGGCTGCTGGGTGTTGGTAGTCTGGGCCTGGGCGTTGTTGCCAAGCGCCTCAGCAAGATGAGAAACGGTAAAATTCCTCAGTAGAGCACTCTCCACATGGCTGACGGTTAAGTGGTCCTTGGCGAACCCATGCAGCGGGCCTGACTTGTCCTTCTCGTTCGAATCCATGTTTCTCCTTCGGAAGCCGCTTTGTTTGGGCGCTATTGAGTTGTCTGGTAGCAGCATGCAATGCACAATAGCACCGCCTTTAGTTTACTCCTCTTGAAATACCGTCGGTGGCTATTGATGGTTTCAAAACGCGGGTGTGCGCCCGGCGGGTGGGCCGCTTTAACGGGGAAGAGTATAACGCGGATTTGTCTTCTTACATCGGCCGACGGGTGGAGTTGGCGCGGATTGTTTGTTCTCCGGGAAGGGGTTGAGGGACCGGGGAGTGAGTCTAAGAAATCAGAGTCAAAGGCAGCGGGCAGGAGTGTACGCTCTACACGGGTCTCGGGGAGAATGCCTTGATACTTCAGTAGGAGTGTCGGACATGTAGAGGTCCTTCGATTACGTAGCTGGCTTCGCTTCGCGAAGCGGCTACTCCGCTCAGGATGACATTTTATGTGATAACTCAAGGTGGGGAGATTTAGACTCACTCCCGCTCCGACAACTTTCGTACCGCCTTGGCAATCTCCGGCAGCCTGGCGTAGGCGGCGCAGCACTTTAACCACAATTTGTGATCGATGGCGGGAGCGCCGCTGACCATGGCTCCGGCGGGAACGTCATGCGGGATGCCGCTTTGGGCTATGGCGATGGCTCCGTCTCCGATTTTTACGTGCCCACTTACGCCTACTTGTCCGGCTAGGATTACGTTGTTGCCAACGTCGGTGGTGCCGGCCAAGCCTACCTGGGCGCAGACTAGCGTGTCGTGTCCTATAGTGCAGCTGTGGCCTATGTGGACGAGGTTGTCTAGCTTAGCGCCGCGCCCGATGCGGGTCTCGCCGATGCTGGCGCGGTCGATGCAGGTGTTGGCCTGGAGTTCGGCATCGCTCTCTACGACAACGTTGCCGGACTGGACGATTTTGTGCCAATGGGCGTCGTCGTCCTTGGCGAAGCCGAAACCGTCGCAGCCTACTATGGCTCCATTCTGCAGCAGAACGTCGTCTCCCAGGTGGCAAAATTCTCTTACTACGGCGTGGGCGTGGGCGAAGAAATTGTTGCCTATGGTTACTCCGCGATAGATGACTACGTGGGCGAGAAGGACGGCTTTGTCTCCGATTACTACGCCTTCGTCGATTACCACGTAGGGGCCGAGGTGCGCGTTCTTGCCTAGCTTGGCCTTGGGATGAACTACCGCGGTGGGATGGACTCCGGGGGCATAGCGCGGCGGCTGGTAGAAAAGCTCGATCGCCTTCGCCCATGCCAGATACGGGTTCTGGCTGCGCAGCATACCCGTGGAGATGGCGGGAAAGTTCTCCGCTACTATTACCGCCGAGGCCTTCGTCGACTTCGCGGCGGCGTTGTACTTTGGATTCGACACGAAGGTCAATTGGCCTGGGCTCGCGTGTTCTATACCGGCTACGGCCGTGATTTCGGTTTCGGGTGAGGCGTTTTCGAGGCGGGCGTCTAGGGCTTTTGCTATGTCGGATAGTTTCATGGCGGTGTCTGGGGAATTGTAGCAAGCAAGCAGCTCTCAGCTGTCAGCTCTCAGGAAAACAAGACCAGCCAATTTCGCCGTGAATCCGAGATCGCTTTTTCTGAGAGCTGAGAGCTGAGAGCTGCTTTCCTACTGCTCGAACAGCGTTACTTGGCGCGTATCGGGCTGTCCGCCTTTTCGGCGGCGGTTGGCTGCCCCTATTACTGCTAGCACCGTCACTGATGTCAGCGCTTCTCTGGGGACGAACACCCGCTGTGTGTTCGAGCGCAGATCGGGAGGGTTCATTAGAAATCCTTCGGCGGGATTTTGCGTCAGGTCGTTGGGCAGGATGCCTTCAATCACTTCGCTGTCTTTGAACTTCAGGCGCACCCACAGGCCTTCGGTGCGCGGACGGGTGGTGAAGGTCTTGCGGAGCATCAGGTCGGTGTCGGAAAACTCGCGGACAAAATAAACGGCCTTGATTTCTCGCAGGTCGATGGCTACTACGTTGCCTGAGGTGTTGAGCAGTTCCAGTTTGCCCTCCACCACAAATTTGGCGGGCGCTACGTAGCCGCTGACCGTGTCGCGGTCTTGTTTCCGCACGATCACTTTCTTGTGGGTCGAGGGCATGGGGCTAGGAACGCTTTCAAAGCTTGGACCTAATAACACTCGGAACTAGTGATGCTTACACAGCCCGCACGCGACCGTGCCGTCGTCGCGGCAATGGAAGCTCCAGATGCGATTCTCGCACTTTCGCGATGAATTCGGACAGTATGTGCCTTCACAGTAGCCAAACTATAAACCTTTGTGTTACTTTCTCTGTTTACGGGGATGGCGAGAGTGCGGTATAAGTCTAATGTCTAGAGGGAGTTAGATTCCGCGGGCGGGCAGTTCGCAGAGTTTGGCGCGGCTCCTCTGTGGAAATCCTGTGGATAACGCCCCGGTCGAGACTCAGCGAAGGGCCACCACCAGGCGACTAGGAAGGCATGGCCGATTACATATACACGCTGGAAACCCGGCTCTCGCCGGATCAACAAAAAGCAGTCGCTGTCATCCTAGACGCCGCCAAGGCGGCAGGGATGAACCTGTATCTGACCGGCGGCGCCATCCGCGACACCATTACCGGTTTTCCTATCCGCGATCTGGATTTCACCGTTCAGGGCAACGCGCTCAAGCTGCAAAAAGATCTGGAACGGGCGGGAGCGGTGGTGGGTGACGCCGACGACGAGACACGGAGCCTGCTGCTGACGCTGCCCGGCGGGGTTCGTACCGAGATTGCGATGGGGCGCTCGGAGCGCTACGACAAGCCGGGCAAGGCTCCGCAGATGGCACCGGCCACCATCATTGAAGATCTTCGCCGCCGCGATTTCACGGTCAACGCTATGGCCCTGTCGCTGAACGAGGGATCGCGCGGACTGCTGATGGATCCGTTCAACGGCGTGGCCGACATCGAAGCGAAAGTGATCCGCGTGTTGCATAACTACGCGTTTCTTGAGGATCCGTCGCGGATGATCCGCGCCACGCGCTTTAGTACGCGCTTTCACTGGCCGCTCGAAGAACGGACCCAGGCGCGTTACGAATCGGGTAAGGAAAATGGCTACATCGAGTACATACGGAGTTCGAGCATCGGATACGAGATCGAGCAGTTGGCGTACGAGGACGATGCGCTCGGCGTTCTGAAGGCTTATGAAAAAGAGGGATGGCTGAAAGTGTTGAATCCGCGCTGGAGCACGGCCAAAGCGGACACGGCCGGCTTGGGCGCGCTGATGAAAACCCGGCAGCAAATGAACGACCTTGGCTATGCTCCGGAAGTTGCGCCCCTGGTGCTGCATTTCCTCACCGAGCGGCTGGGCGACAAGGATATTGCGGATTTGCGGCGGGCGATTCCGCGCAAGGATCTGGTCGAGTCCTGGAAGGATCTGGATTCGAACGCCCATAGCCTTGCCAAGCGCTTGATGGGAAAGGAAGCGGGCACACCATCGCGGGCGTGGCAATTGCTGTCGTCGGCGCGTCCCGAGATGATTCTGTTTCTGGCGATTACGGCGCGGCAGCAGACGGTGGCGCAGAAGATCAAGAATTTCTTTACGAAGTGGCGGCAATTGCAGCAGAAGATTCCGTTGCCGGAGATGACGGAACTCCGCATCACGCCGCAGATGCCGACGTATCCGAAGATCGCGAACGATGTGTTCATGCTGTTGTTGGATGGCAAGCTGCGTTCGCGGACGGAGACGCTGAAGTATCTGAAGCCGCTGGCTCCGCCACCTCCGCCGCCTCCACCACCTCCGCCGGCAAAGCGTGGCAGGGGAGCCAAGGCTGCGGCCGCTGCGGCTGCTCCTGCGGCGGCTGGCATGAAGGCGGGTGCTAAGGGGAAGGGAAAAGTTGCGGCCGCGGCTTCGGTGACCCCGCCACAAGTGAAGTCTGCCCCCGCGGCGAAGGCTGTGCCTCCTGCAACGCCTGCGACGGCCAACGCCGCCAAGGCACGCAAGCCGGCCAAGGCTCGTGCAAAGAAGCCGGGCAAACCCGCCAGGCCCGCGAAGGCGGCGGCGAAGAAGACGAAGACTAAAGCCAAGACCAAGAAGAAGCGCAAATGACGCGGGTTCGGGGCGTTGTGAAACCTGGCCTGCGGGCTATTCAGTGCTCAGCCCCAAAGGGGCATCCGATTCCGAAGAAGCGGCGGTATCGCTGAAGCGATACCCTGATACGAAGCTAACTTGAAGTGGCGGTATCGCTAACAGAGATACCCTGATACGAACGCGGCTTGAACTTGCGGTATCGCTACACAACTTGCGGAAAAAGTACCTTCTGTACCACGGTCTGACCTCAGCGGCTAAAGCCGATACCGATACGCCAGTTATCGCAGCGGTGAACCGCTGCAACTCCTGACATCGTAATCCGAAAACGCGTTACTGACGTTATCTTTCAATCACTTAGCACCAGTGTCATTCTACAGGTGAAAGTGAATTCGTAAAGTTAAGTGAAAGTCAGGAGACGCGAAATGCCAACCGAAGCGACCGCCGTCGCAGTCGAAGTACCGCCGCCGCCACCAGTCATCAAGCTACGCCGCCGCCGTCGCGAGGTTCCAAAAGTGAACGTCTACTCGCGACATACGAAGGATTGCAAGTGGTCGGGCAAAGACAAGAAGATCGGCTGCCCGTGTCCAAAGCAACTGGTGTATTACCGCGATGGCAAACTATACCGCATCGCCGCCGACACGTGCGACGGTGAAGTCGCCGAAGCGAAGGCCCGCGAGATGATGAACGGATTCGCCGCCGCCGCGAAGGGTGAGCCGACTACCGCGTCTGCTGCGAAGGAGTCGTATCTCATCGACGACTTGGTCGCCGCGTTCGTCGCGAAAAAATCCGCTGACTCAATTCGACGCTCGACGGTTCGCCAGTGGGAATTCGAGCTAACCAACTTCGCGACGTTTCTCCGTGGCCGGGGCCTGGTGAACATCGGCGACGTGCGGGCCGACGACGTTCAGGTCTGGCGCGACGGTCTCGAAGA
>Ga0187883_10000685_pt1 | contig 20816 bp, 18 predicted proteins | sample June2016WEW_20_1_2_FD_132966 | JGI IMG/M metagenome (GOLD analysis project Ga0187883, IMG submission 132966) | Peatland microbial communities from SPRUCE experiment site at the Marcell Experimental Forest, Minnesota, USA - June2016WEW_20_10 | ecosystem: Environmental > Terrestrial > Soil >...
GAAACGGTAGAAGGAGTACCAGCGGAGAATCCGCCTTTGAGGGACGGCATTGTACGGAATCCTTTTTTCGCTGTAAACTATTGATACTAAATGAGATATTGGTGGAGGCGGCGGGAGTCGAACTATTCAGTGTATTGATAACACGTAACTTATTGATTCTCGGAACTGCTACAACGGCTAAAAAGGCCCCATTGCCCGATCCATTGTACGTTTATTGTACGAAATTGCTTTCGCTCCGGAGTCGCACAGACACAACACAGTGACCACAGTATCCCACAGATTCGTCGGGATGGAGAAAAAAGCACTCTTCATACAGTACCGCGGTTCCACCTTTCCATTACTTCCGAATAGCCGGTGACACGGGAACCGTCATTGACCATTCAGCTGCTTCGAGGCGGGATCGCGACTGTGATTCTGTCCATCCAGCTTGCAAAGCTGCCTGGGAACTTTCTGGCGCAACTCTACAAGCGCGAAGTGCGCGAATCTGACAAAACTCAAAGGAGGAAAGGAAATGTTTCGTGCATTTTGAGCAAAAGAGGACAGCTTACTCGTCAGCTCGGTGCCACAGTTCCGAGGTAGAAGCGAGGTAGTTTTCACCAATCGGACAACCCGCGCGCGGCATAGCTTTACAAAAAAAAGCCGAGGAGAAGATGAAATGAATCCCGTGGCTGAATTGGAGACAAATCCAACTGCAACTCCTGAATCGGAAAGTGCTAATGGCGGAAGAATACAAGATACGAATTCCAACAAATCGACCGCCCCCGCCACTCAAAAGAGCGCCGCTCTGATGTTTGGCGCCACTGCCGGGATGCCGAGGCGATTCAAGGGCAACTTCGATTTCCAGTTCGTGCGAACCATGGGGTGCACGACGTATGACGGGGCTGAGATCGGCGAGTGCTACGAGACTGCCTCTCGCATCGAGGACGAAAAGGAAGATAGCTATACGGAAGCATGGCGCGTCACCGCGGAGCGAGTGGAGGCTATCGCGCGCAAATCGTTTGCGGGCGGGCATCTGGTGAGTGCGCGTGAGGCGTTCCTGCGGGCGTCGTCGTACTGGCGCGAGGTGGGTTTTTACCAAAGCACAACGGATCCCAAGTGTCGCGCGGGTTGGGAGCGCCAACGGGATTGCTTTATGCAAGCCGGAAAACTGATGGACCCCCCGTTCGAGGTCGTCAGTATTCCGTATGAGAACGGGAAGTCGCTTCCCGGCTATTTCCTGAAGGCCGATGCGAGCAATAAGCCCCGACCAACCTTGATGAGCCTAGGTGGCGCCGACTCCTTGGGCGAGGAACTCTATTTCTGGGGTGGCGGCGCGGCGGCGCTTCGCCGCGGATACAACGCCTTGCTGTTCGAGATTCCGGGGCAGCGCGGTGCGATGTATTCGAATCCCGGTGCCGAGCTGTTCTTCCGACCGGACACGGAGGTCCCACTGAAATACGTTTGCGACTGGGTGCTCGCTCGCGCGGATGTCGACGCGAAACGCCTTGCCTTAGCTGGCTGGAGCCTGGGGGGGTACTTTGCGCCGAGGGCGGCCGCTTTCGAGAAGCGGATCAAGGCCTGCATCGCGAGTACAACATTGCGGAACTGGCAGAATGTGGTTCTGGAAGCGATTGGGTTACCGGCGGACCGGCCTTGGCCCAGAGATATTGAGAGCACAATCGATCTGTCGACCGTGGGGAGCAGATTTATCGCTCAGGGAGACATACGTTATCGACATGGTGCGGGCGGCGGAACGATCGCGGAGTACGTTGACGGGCTGGGCAAGTACAACTTGTCGGGATTGGAGGACAAGATTACCTGCCCGTATTTCAACAGTGGCGGCCAAGGCGAGGGACAACTGGCGGTTGACGGTCAGAAGTTCTACGACAAGCTGACCTGTCCCAAGGCGCAGCGCATCATCACGGCAAAGGAGGGCGGCGAGGCTCATTGCGGAGTCAACAACGAGAGCCTTGAGCACCAGATCATATTCGACTGGTTGGATGACGTTTTCAAATAGGGTGGGAGGTTAAGTGACGATGATCAGTTTCTCGCTGGGCGACTGGTCGTTCTAGGAAGTGGATGAGCCGCCCGTCACCCTCGCCGGCATCATCCTGATGGTGCAAAGATTTTGATCGACGGATGTGACCCGCGCTCGACCTTTAAGAATGAACGCCCACTCCGCCTCCTTATGCCAGTGCATCTCTCGAATCGCACCGGCTTTCAGACGCATGTTGACTCCGCCAGTGTAGTGGCGACCGGCATTTCTCGGACTGTCGTCTGCCGCGCCCAGCCGCCTTCCTCCAGGCGATTGTGGCTGTCAGCAAAGGACCATTTCAGATTGGGTAAGGTGCCATGGTCCGTACGCGGCGGCATAACCCTGTCTCTGCAGGTGGCGCACGAGGCGCCGGCCGTGCTACCTACGGACTGGTCCTCCTACGCGGCAGTGGTACTCGACGCCCTGGGGCCGGTTCAGCGCCCCAAACGCAGGCCCGCCCGACAACGTAGAACGCCGATCAAGAAGTAAGGTCTCGAGCAAGCCGGAGGATAGACCGATCCCCCCGCAGTGTCGTTTGTCGGCACCGACCCGAAAGCGCAGCCAACTTCACCGACGTTCCAGAGGATTTCTGTCGGCCAACGCCGGATGCCTCAGGATGGGTAAAACCGCTGCATGTTACCCAAATGATCCCAGAGAAATCGCTGAACGTTAGCGTCGATTTGCCGGAGGTGGTTCAGGTCGTGGTAAATCCACTCATGTAACAGCTCCCGAATGCGAATGCGCCCGATCTTCGGATGTACGCCGCCGCGGTCGAGTTCCGTCACTTCAAGTTTCATCACAAAGGAAATGCTGCTGCACCGTACTGTGTCGAACTCATCCAATAGATCGCGAACATTCTTGTCGCAGTCGTGGCGTACACGAGCCACTTCCTCTTGATCGTTCAGCTTGAGAGAAGGCTCCAGTTCATCCAGCATTGCTTCGATGCGTCCGGCAAAATCTCGCTTGTCCTCCTCGGTCAGGTGTCCAATCACCTCCTTTATGCACCATTTTGCAGGGCCTGGATGCCAGGCAACGGCGCGATCTGGCAACGCTGTCACACGTTGCCGCAGCACAATCGTGGTATTTTGCAGGAGCCGTGCTACTTCCTGCAGATCCAGAACAGTATTCTTGGAAGCTGTCATCGATGGCTACCTCTGAACACCGAGCAAGTTTTCGATCTGCTTGGTGTGGTTGATATCGTGTGCTGCCATGTGGCGGGCAAGTTCTCGCACGGTCAACGTCCCACGCTCAACATGGCTTCCTGAACGCTCCCATTGCTCAGGTGACAGGGTGTGTAGCATTCGCAGGTTCGCCTCGCGCAATAAGCGGAAGAGTTCCAGAGCTTCACTCGCGTTCCACATTGCATAGTTACCTAAACGTGCCCAGAGCTCCTGATCAAACCCGTAGAGCGTCACGCCGTCGTGTTCAATCATCTGCCGGTAGCGCCAGCTACTCGAAAGTTCGTCTTCTCCCAAATGAGCAAGAATCTCGACGATCGACCACTTATCGGGAGCCGGACGTCGTCCTAACTGTTCAACGGAGAAACCGTCGATCAGGCGAGCCAGCTTGGCGGGCGTCTCCCGTTGAATGCGGAAAGGATCTTCACCTTCTATGTATCCTGCCAGTCTCTTACGATACTGTTCGGCCGTTTCGTGCATCGCATGCCCCCGTCTCAAGTCAAACAGCAAGTGCCAACCGAAAACCCTCGTCCCACGGCGTAGAATAGAAGCACGTTCTGGCCATGTAAATGGTGTACTGAAGGTCGTAGCAGCTTTATGTATCGAAATTGAAAGTAGAATATCGAAATGAAATTCGGAAATGAAAGTCTGCTTGACGACCTCGACTGGAAGATCATCGTTGCGCTTCAGGAAGACGCACGGTTATCGATGGCCGCATTAGGTCGCAAAATCGGCCTATCCCCACCCGCTACTACAGAGCGCGTTCGCCGTCTTGAGGAGCGAAAAATCATCCGCGCCTATCGCGCCGAAATTGGACTCGATCGCGTAGGACTGGGGGTAGAAGCCATCGTCAGAATCAAGGCTTCAGGCCATGGGCTCGACAAGGCGACACGTACTCTCTGTGCCTTCCCGGAAGTGCTCGAATGTCACCGTGCGACCGGCGGAGACTGTTTTGTCTTGAGAGTCGCGGTGTCAGACATTAAGGAATTGCAAAGGTTGCTCGATCGAATAGCGCCGTTCGGGGATCTTACTACATCGGTAATTCTGTCAACGCCGCTCAGACAGAAAACGATACGCAACTGACCCGCCCCCGGCGTCATTCACGGGGAAGCACTCCCGTTTAATGAGATGTCAATGTGTGTCTGGCAGCACCGCATTTTACGATGTTGTCAGTGTCAACATACGCAGAGAGGATGGAAGCCCTGCGTAAGGGGGAGAAGTCGATGGCCACCGGAACTCCTTATAAGCAGGCAAAGCTGGCGGAGCAATGGGACGCGATCGTGATCGGCTCTGGCATGGGTGGACTGACGGCGGCGGTATTGCTGGCGGTGAACGGAGGGAAACGGGTGCTGGTGCTGGAGAGGCACTACGAGGCCGGCGGTTTCACGCATACGTTTCATCGTCCCGGATACGAGTGGGACGTTGGCTTGCACTACATCGGCCAAGTTCAGGACGAGGGCTCAAGGGAGCGGCGCGCGTTCGATCACATTACCGCGGGCCAAGTGCGCTGGCAGGCCATGCCGGAGACTTACGACCGGTTCATAATCGAAGGCCAAGTCTTCGAACTTGTCGCTGGACTGGATCGTTTTCGGGATGGGATGAAGCAATTTTTTCCCCACGAAGCTAGAGCCATTGACCGATATATTGCGGCGGTTCAGGCGTGCAATCGTGCGAGCGGACTTTATTATGCCGAGAAGGCGATTCCGGCGCCGCTGGCGGCGCTGGTAGGCGGCCTGATGCGGCTTCCGTACCTGCGCTGGGCCAAGCGCACCACTCGCGAGGTTTTAGAGAGTCTTACCAGAAATCGAGAACTGATAGGTGTGCTTACAGCGCAATGGGGTGACTATGGGTTACCACCTGCAAAAAGCAGCTTTGCCGTTCACGCCACCATCGCTGAGCATTATTTCGCGGGAGGCAGTTATCCTGTGGGAGGCGCGAGCGCGATCGCATCCGCCATGGTGCCGCAGATCGAGCACAGCGGCGGCAGCGTGATTACCAGCGCCGAGGTGCAAGGCATACTGCTGGAAGGCACGAATGCCTCAGGCGTTCGCATGAGCGATGGACGCGAATTTCGCGCGCCGATGGTGTTCAGCGATGCGGGTGCGGCCAATACCTTCGAACGGTTGCTGCCGCCAGGTCTGCCCGCTCTGGATTCGTTGCGTGTCCAACTGCGGACGCTTCAACCTTCAACCGCCCACCTCAGCCTTTATGTCGGGTTGTCGCAGAGCGCTGCCGCGCTTGGGTTGAAGGGTACCAATCTTTGGATCTATTCAACGTTTGATCACGACGCGAGTGTTGAGCGTTTCGCGCGCGACATTGATTCGCCTTTCCCAGTCGTCTATATCTCATTTCCTTCGGCCAAGGACCCAGACTTTCAGCGCCGTCATCCGGGAAAAGGCACGATCGAGGCCATCACGCTGGTTCCCTACGAGGCATTTGCCCGGTGGGGAGAGACCCGTTGGAAGCGGCGCGGAGATGAGTACGACGGGTTGAAGCAGCGGTTATCGGCCCGTCTGCGTGCCGAACTGGAGCGACAGGTACCCGCTATTGTCGGCAACATCGCGTGCACCGAGTTGTCCACGCCGGTCAGCACTCGCCATTTCATGAACTACGGCCACGGGGAGATCTATGGCCTCGCCTCCACTCCGGCGCGTTTTGCCATTCGCAGGCTCGGGGCCAGAACTCCGATTCGCGGTCTATACCTCACGGGACAGGACGTGTCCAGTCTGGGCGTGGTGGGTGCACTGTACGGCGGAGTGATCAGCGCTTCGGTTGCCCTGGGGAAGAATCTGCTGTCGGCGATCTCGAAGTCGGGGCCGCGCAGAATTTAACTAGATTAGCCGCGCTGATAGAGAATCGGTCTGGATCGCCACCGTTAAGGCCGGCCCAGACCTGGCGGTGCGACAGACCTATCGGAAAAATAGGTCAATCGCAGCGACTTGCGAGCCAACTAACTCGCAGTACAGGGCTGAAAGGACGACCAGTCAATTCCACGCTGAAACTCCTCATCTGGTGGAAACGGAGCCTTGAAGGTAAATGCGAATTGCGTCGGGCCATGCGCATCAAGATGCGCCAGCCGTTTCTTGGCTTCATCGACGCCCGGAATGTGATTTATCGGCACCCACCAGAGCGCCGCGTACACAGTAGCCAGCTTTTCGAACCACTCTTGTCGCTGCCGTAACAGTTCCGCATGCGCGGTTCGGTAAACATAGTGCTTGAGATCTTCCAGGGTCTCCCACACCGACATGTTGAGGAGCAGGCGGTCATCGTCGTACGGGCGGAGATAGGTCGCATTGCCTTCCGGGGTCTGGAACCTCCACACGAATCCGGGGCTGCGGTCGGCCAGTGCATTGATCTCATCTAGTCGTGTTACAAATCCAGCCATCACCGGGTCATCCAGTTGAGCTTTAATTCGACCAATGTTGACTTGAGCAATATACTCGACCGACTTTTTCCTATGCCTACCGAGACCGGCGACGGGTGCACCGAGTGGTCGCGCTATTATCACGACCATGAACTGCACGGCCTTGACGTCCTGCATGCGCGTTTCATCGAACACCGATATGCTCGTCACGCACATAATTATTTCGTCGTTGCGCTCGTTGAGACCGGCGCAGCCTCCTATTGGTATCGTGGTGCTCAGCGTGCAGCTTCTGCGGGTCAGGTGTTTGTGATCAATCCCGATGAGCCCCACACAGGTGATCCTGCGACACCGAGCGGCTACGTTTATCGGGTGCTATACCCACGGGCAGAGCATGTCGCCACCGTTGCAGCCGATATCGGAACCACAAAGAATGCAATATTCTTCAAAGAGTCCGTGTTGCACGACCCTCGATTGGCGATTTTGCTCACAGATTTTCACAAACACTTCGCGCTGAGGGCTTCTGCCGCCGAATGTGAATCACTCTTGCTCGCCGCCCTGGAACGCCTCATTATCTGCCACTCCGATCCCCGAATCATGCCTCGCCCTGTTGGAAGAGAACGTCCCCCGGTCAGAACCGCTTGCGAATACATACAGGCACATTTTGCGGATGACGTCTCCCTCTCGAAATTAGCGGCGTTGGTTTCGCTAAGCCCGTATTACTTTGCGCGGGCGTTCGAGAGGGAGACTGGCCTTCCACCCCATGCCTATCTGGAAACCGTGCGGATTCGCAAGGCCCGCGAATTTCTGGACCGGGGCCATACGGTCGTCTCTGCCGCGCTTTCGGTTGGTTATGCAGACCAAAGCCATCTTACGCACCGCTTCAAGAGATTTCTGGGGATCACGCCGGGACAGTACGTCCGCGAGAGCAAGTTTCAACAAGACGAAAATGAGCGGCGGAGATAATCTTCAGGTCCGGTTTTGAATCTCGAAAGCACATGAATAGGCGCTTTTTCCTATTGCTAGCTGCGGGCATGTATCGGGGCCTCAGAGACATGACAAACCTCCAAGTCAATGATAGAACGCCGTTGGAGGACGGAAACGTTGAGGTGGTGCACACCTCGGTGTTTCGAGCGGGGGCAAACGGTGGCAACGCTTGTCCAATCGTTCCATATGCCGACCGATTGTCGGACAACGAAATGCAAACTCTCGCCCGCAGGTTTGGACTGGATACGGTTTTCATTCTACAGCCTCAATCGAAAACTGCCGACCTCCGCCTCCGGTACTTCGTTCCAGACCACGAGATGGGAATCTCGGGCCACGCCACGATTGCAGCCGTTACGGTCGCTCTTTTCAACCGGTCAACGAAAAAGAAGCGCCTGTGGATCGAGACCGTATCTGGCCTATACGAAATAAGTTGGGAGGAGGGGGCGGATGGCATTGCAGTGACCTTAGAGCAGAACCAACCTTGGTTCGGACCGACCGCAGCCCCACAACAAGTTGCGCGAGTTCTCGCGATTCCGAGCGATCTCTTTGTGGCTGGCAGTCCGATTCAATGCGTATCGGTTTCGCGAGCCAAGCTCCTGGTGCCCCTTAACGATTGGAAGGTTCTCGATGCAATGAACCCCGACTTTGAGGCTCTCTGGCACCTGTGCGATGAGCTTGAGGTAACCGGTCTCTACGTGTTTACGCGCCACACCAACAAAGAAGGCGCCGATGTCGAAGCGCGGCAGTTTCCGCTGCGCGCGGGATTTCCCGAAGATGCGGCAAAGGGAGTCGCCGCCGCGGCTCTGGGCGCCTATCTTGCGACCTACGATCACAAGTCTCGAACTGGACATTATCACTTCCGAATCGCACAGGGATACGCGATGGGCGCTCCCAGCCTAATCGAGGCGATTGTCGAATGTGAGAACGGGAAAGTCACACGAACTGCGATTCGGGGCACGGCTCACATCGTCAGACGAGAGCGAATCCTCGATCGGCAAGTCAGCCAGCCGTGAGTTACCTATACTCCGTCTTGGAGGAGTTTGTTCCACAGAGCAGGATTCGACAAGACGAGCCAGGAATCCGTCATTGACAATCCTCTCTATGAAACCGACGCCTGAAGGAACGTCGTTATCGGCCCTCCATCATGAGTTGATTCGGAGTCTTATCGAGACCGGCAGCTGCCCGAACAACTCCGAGCTGGGGCGAAAGCTGGATATACCCCGCACTCAGATTGAACAGCTTCTTCGAAAGTTATCTGAAATCCATGGGATCGTACTGCACCCCCACATTTGCGAGCCGTGGATCGTCCACCCGTTCTCGCTGACCCCAACAATGCACTGGATTACAGGACCGAAGGGGAGTTGGTGGGCTCCATGCATTTGGTGCGCTCTTGGAGTGGCTACCTTGGTTAGAGGTGAGACTCAATTCCACACCCGGTTCGGAGCAGAATCCGAAACCTTGATCATTCGGGTCACAGACGGTCAACCCATCGGTGCGGAACAGGTTTGGGTACATTTCGCAATCCCGCCGGCAAGCGCATGGCAGAACGTTCATCAACATTGCTCGATGGTTCTTCCTTTCCGCTCGCCGGAAAAAACTCGCGATTGGTGTGATCGGCACCATCTGCCGCACGGAGAAGTAGTCCCGCTTCATCAAGTAGCCCGGCTCGCCTGCCTCTGGTATGGAACCTATGACGATGTAGACTGGCATAAATGGACGACCTCGGAAGCACAAGAGATTTTCCGGGAAGCTGGACTCGTCTCCCGGTTCTGGGACCTTGGAGAAAAGAAGGGCACGTTCTAATTTCGACGGCGCTACGTTATTAAGGACCCTTCGCCCAACTTCGTCGGTTTGGGAGACGAGCGGCACGGGGTCAAGAACCTAAGAATGGGAAACGACACCGCATGCGTTCGGGAGAACTACGACCGTATTGCGGCGGCCTATGCGCAACACTACGCAAGGGAATTACTGCACAAGCCGCTTGACCGGGAACTCCTGTGCCGCTTCGCGGCCGAGGTTAAAGGCAAACGGGATGTGTGCGATATGGGGTGTGCCGTCCGAGTTGAAAGGACACCAGAGCACCTGGGTCGCCGTCCCGCTGGTATTTCCGTAGAGGGAAAACATACGTTGATAGAACAAACAATTCTCATTTGGCCCGCTGGACCCGCAGCCGGTTGGTTGCCCCATGGAAAGATGGTTCAAGACGTATTGTTGGAATGCCGCACTGGGAACGATCGTCGGCGTGACAATGGGCAGTGCGATCCGCACCCACTCACTGTCAAAAAAGAAAAACAGCTTGTTGCTCGCGATCGGCCCACCCACACTGCCTCCAAAATGGTTCACAGTTGCCCCCGGCTTGTGATTCCCGGGCGTCGCATTGGTGAAGTAATCCGCCGCATTAAGCAGCGCTCCATTCCACAGTTCATAAAGATTCCCGTGAAACTGATTGGTGCCAGACTTGGTGACGTAGTCGACTTGGGACGCTCCATACGGTCCTTGATCCACGGAATAGGACAGAGTGTTGACGGTCACCTCTGAAATCGAATTCAGTCCCAGGACGAGGTTGGTGGAAAGGCCGCTGTTGAGATTGGTGAGCGGGTCGTTCGTTTCCAGCCCGTCCACGATGTAGCCATTGGAGAGGGCGGGGAGTCCGTTGAATTCCACGTTGCCATATCCGTTGCTGCCGCCGACAAAGTCGTTGCAGCTGCCGGCTGTATTGATCAGGGCTCCAGGCGCAAACTGCAGAGGGTAGGTCAGGTCGCCTCCCGGATTCGGCAGGTCCTCCAGTGCCGGTGCACTCAGGGTCGTGGATGTGTTTGCATTTTCCAGGTTGATGAGTGGAGCCTCGCTGCTGACCTCAACCGCTTCATTGGATCGGGCGACCTTGAGCGTGAAATCCACGGTCTGCTTCTGGCCTAGGCCCGCAACGACGTTGTCATTGTGCCCCGGATCGAAGCCTCTCGCTTCCACTGTGACCGAATAGGTACCCGGCTTTAACTGCGGAAAATTGAACCGGCCCGCGTCATTGGTCATAGCGCTACGCTTCAGACCGGTCTCGTGATTTGTGATCGTCACGGTAGCACCCGCCACAACCGCGCTAGATACGTCGCCAACTTCGCCAATGATGGCGCTGGTGGTTTCGCCTTGTGCCAGTGCTTTCGCTGAGAGAAGGCACACCACGGTCAAGACGAAAAGAGGAACGTGAAACGCCCGCGCCATGAATCCCCCCACTCATTTGCCCCAAGACCGGCAATGTCCTTTTGCTTAATATATTAACCAGTGATTATTCTAGATAGTTAATCATAGTTAACACAAACAAGCAAGGACCGGAGCAACAGAGGCAGTCTCGGGGATTGTGTCCGGAGTGAGGGGCTAACCGGAAGTTGACCGAAACAAAGCCGACTTCGCAGTACCACTCTCGTTATGGATGACGTGTGGCCGCTAGACTTTCCGCGCAGAACTGCGCAGCGATGCAAGAACACACCCTTTTTGTGTTAGCACTGATCTTGTTTCACTAAGTGCGCCTTGATTTTGCGGCCGCGTGGGGTTCTGAGCGTGAGATTCTTGGCGTTGAGTACGAACTCGACATCTTTGTCCTTCGCAGAAAACAGATCGTCGATCTCGTCAAGGACAGGAGTTTCGTACTCAGCGCAATACGTCTTGTCGGAAGTGCGCACTGCAAAGTAAAGCAGGTAATAGTGGATTTGGTGATAACGGCTGACAAAATAACGATTTTCCAAAACTTTTCGTACAGTGAGGATCTTTCCGATCTGCTGACCTTCATCTGCCGAGATGGGCGGAACTGGTGAATCGTGTCCGTATGTAGTCGCCGCGAGGATAACGGTTGCGATCAGGACCAGTGGTAAAGCGCGTCGTCGCGGCTTCCCGTGTGCCATGTCCGACCCTCTCGCGGCTTGCCGTGCTAGAGCTGATCTCGATGCTGCTCTAAGACGATGCGTACCAATTGACTGCGCGTCCGAACGCCGGTCTTGGAGAAGAGTTGCTGAAGTGTAGCTTTGACCGAGCTCTCCGACACTCCGATTCGCGCCGCAATCTCTTTATTCGCAAGCCCCTCGAACACACAGGAAAGCACCTGCTGTTCCCGCTCTGTGAATGGCCGTGTTCGATTGTCCTGCGAGGGGCCGACCTCAGTTCTGAGGGCGACCTGAAGTTGCTCCTGGTTCAACCACACCTTGCCAGCCATCACGTCACGAATTGCTTCTGCCAGCAATGCGGCAGAGTCGTGTTTTAGAAACACCCCAGAAATCCCAGACCGGATCAACTCCGCAGCCACGCCCGCATCCACACCTGCCGTGACAACGAGAACTTTTCCCTGAAATCCCTGATCCTTTGCCAACCTCAGAAACTTCCGGCCATCGCCCTCGCCGAGATCAAAATCAAGGAGCACAACGTCAATCGCTTTGCGCCGCAGAATTTGCAGAGCCTCTCCAATTGTCCCGCAGTGAGCAGTTACCTCGAATCCCGACTCCGCCGCGAGCAGTCGGCTTGCACTCTCTCGAAATAAGGTGTGATCGTCTAACAATAAGAGATGGACTAGGTTCGCCGCAGTTTCAGGCATTCACCACCTCCGCTTGTGTGACACGTAGCGGTAAAACGACGGCGAAGCAGCAGCCTTCCGACCTCGGCTCGTACGAAAGCTCGCCTCCAAAGCTGCGCATGATCGCGCGGGAAACGTACAGGCCGAGACCGCTGGACTCGGCACCACGCTGGAACGGCCGGAAAAGGTTCTCCGGCGAAGCGACGCCAGTTCCTGTGTCTTCGAATCGGATTGCGACCGACCCTTTTTCCTCTTGCGCCGTAATTCGAAGCCGCTTCGTCCCAGTAGAGGCCATGGCCCGGCGACTATTCTTCGCCAGGTTCAAGAAAACCTGAATAAGTCCGTACCGGTCCGCCCAAACCAGGGGCAACGGTTCTCGAACTTCCCACTGCATATCGATCTCGGATTCGTGATAGGTGGTTTCGATCAATATCCGGAATTCGTCCAGCACCGACGTAAGCTCAACGACCTCACCATTCTGAGATGCCGAGGAACCCAATTCCAATGCAGACACTCTTTCGAGGCTCTGGATCAAGTTTCCCAAGGCCTTGAAGTCTTCGTTCGACTCAAGCTCCTTCACTCGGGAGAGGTTCTTATGCACGACAAGCACAGCGCCGCAAAGGTTCCGAATTTCATGGGCCACTGCGCTCATCAGGATTCTCGTGTTCTTCAATAAGTGGTCTAGACTGAGGTCCTCGCGATTCCGAAGGTCCTCAGAAAGGTCCACAATAATGGCCGCCAAGCGGGGCCCCGATATTGTGCCGTAGGTCGAAAACCAAACACCAGCCAGAAAGACTTCGCCGTCGCTCCTTTTCCCTGTGCACTGTAGGGTGGTCCGAAATACTCGCGGCTGTTGGTTCTTGAGGACTGTTCGTAAAGCGGGGAGATAAGAATTGATTTCCTGGCCTTGCAAAGGCGTCCCTTCGCAGGCGAGCAAGTGTTGAGCTGCTTCGTTGGCCAACAGAACTCTGCCGGCTGCATCAATTGTGACGATTGCAGCTGGACTGCTCTCAACGAGAGAACGCAACTGCTCCTCGGCGTCCTCGCGCAGCTTGATCTGCCCTTCGAGTTCTTCGACGTGCGCCATCGTAATTCGGCGATTGCGGATCATCTCCGAAATAAACAATCCTGTACCGACAAAGCCTGCCGAACTGAACAGCAAGCGGATCACAGCTTCATTCTCCGGCAAATTGCTGAACGCTTCCTGTAGAACGGCACAAACCAGCGCAACCCCTACAAGCTGAGTCCTCGACAAGAACCCGCCCAGAATCATGATGGGGAACAGGTAAAGGAATCCCAAAGAGATGTAGGGCTTCGTCGCCCAGTCAACGACCGCGATGGCTGCTATCAAGAGACCAGCAACAACAATCAGCTTGGCGCGATTGGCCGACGCGTAGATGGACAGAGGGTCTTTCACGGGCGGTGCGTAGATTGGCAGTGGCTGTTTCATCGCCATTCTAATGGTGCGCTATCTTCGCGCACCATGAAACTGCATTGTCAAGAACTGGCCAAAAGATAGGCTCCGAGCGGTCGAAAGGTAGTGTTGGAGCACCAAAGATAGGATTCCCTTCGCGATCAGTGTCTTACACAATCATTTCAATGCATCCAGCACTGCATCCTTCGAGGCTGAGGTTTGTCTGGAAGGCTTGAAGGTCGAACGAAATGATGAAATATCCGGTTCAGGTCAGCAAGAGATTTGTCGTGGCGTCTGTGGCGACCGCGATCATTATTGCAGCCGGAGTTGTGGAATCCGCCTGCAGTCGCGGTCAGGCGGCAAACGCGAAAGCGCCGCAGGACTCAGCTCCGAAATCGAGCGTGTCAAGCTTGGACCTTTCACCCAGCCAACTGAACTCGATCAAGATCGAGGCCGTGGGAAGCTACCAGTTTCCTGTTGAGAAGGATGCGGTAGGCAATATTGATTTTGACGAAGACCTTTCGGTTCAAGTCTTCCCAGCTTATCAGGGCACCATCCTCAAGACCTTTGGGGAACTAGGCGCCATGGTTCAGAAGGACCAGCCCCTCTATACGATCAAAAGCCCTGACCTCATCCAGGCTGAGTCAAACCTGATTGGCGCGGCCGCGACGTTCGACTTGACCAACAAAGAACTGGTGCGCGTGCAGGGTCTTGGTGGAATTGCTGAGCGCGAGAAGGAACAAGCCACCTCAGATCAGCAAACCGCCGAGGGCGCTCTCAAAGCTGCGCGGGATGCCGTTCTTGTTTTTGGCAAGACTAATGCTGAAATCGATCAAATGATCGCTTCGCGCAAGATCGATCCTGCCCTCGTGGTGCGGAGTCCGATTACCGGCAAGATCACTTACAAAGTCGCGCAGCCCGGATTTCTGGTGCAGCCAGGAAATCTACCGGCGCCTTACTCGGTCGCCGACGTGGCGATTAAATGGATGCTGGCGAATGTTAGCGAAACAGAAATCCCGTTGTTTCACCTGGGCCAGCCGGTTCAAGTGAAGGTGAACGCCTATCCCGACCACGTGTTTCACGGCAAAGTTTCCAAAATTTACGAGACGGTTGATCCCAATACTCATCGAGTAACCATCCGTTCCGAAATTGCGGACCCACACGATGAGTTGCGGCCCGGGATGCTGGCCAACTTCGTCATTCGCGTCCAAGATCCGGTGGAAGCCACCGCCATACCAGCTAATGGCGTGGTCCGCGAAGCCGATGGCACGATGACCGCTTGGGTGACAACCGATCGCCACCGTTTCGAACAGAAAATCATCAAGATCGGTCTGCGCAACGACGACCGGGTTCAAGTTCTCGATGGCTTGCGGCGCGGAGAACTGGTGGTCACGGACAACGCCGTGTTTCTCAGCAACATGCTGTCGGCGCCACCAAGTGATTAAGTTGAATGCCGTTTTATTTCAGTAAAGACGAGCCATCATGTTCAAATCTCTCCTCGCATTTTGCCTCAGCCGCCGCGCCATTGTGGTGCTGGGATTACTGCTGTTTGCGGGCGCCGGCCTGGTTGCCTTCAAAATGCTCAACATCGAGGCGTATCCGAATCCCACGCCGGTCATCTTGGAAATCACCTCGCAGGCGCCGGGCCTCTCCGCTGAGGATATGGAGCGGTACTACACGATTCCCACAGAGATTGGGCTCTATACCACCCCCGGCATCGACGTCATCCGCTCCACCTCGTTTTACGGCCTGTCCTTTGTGCGCGTCAGCTTCAAATATGGCGTTGACTATAACTTCGCCTACGCCCAGGCGTCGGTTGCGATGCAGCAGAATGTCAGCCTGCCGGGCGGTCAGGTTCCGAACATCCAGGCCAACAGCTCGACCGGAGAAATCTATCGTTATCAGGTCGTTGGTCCAAAACATTTCGGGATCACGAATCTGCGCACGGTTCAAGATTGGATTGTTGCCCGCCGGTTGTTGACCATTCCTGGCATTGCAGCTGTCAACAGTTGGGGCGGTCCGACAAAGGAATTTCAGGTAGAGGTCGACCCGCACAAGCTCGAAGCCTACAGCGTCACCATTCCCCAAATCCTGACCGCGCTGGGCAATGCGAACGTGAACGTAGGTGGACGTGAAATTCGCATCGGCCAGCAGTCCGTCAACATCCGCGGCGTCGGTCTGATTGATGACGGCGGCAACTACGACGTGGCTCAGGGTTATAAAGTTGACGACATCGAGAACGTGGTTCTGACCCAGGAGAACGGCGTCCCCGTATTGATGAAGGATGTCGGCAAGGTGTCAGTCGGTTACAGGCCGAGGCTCGGCATTCTAGGCCGGGACAACCAGAGCGATGTGGTTGGGGCGATCGTGGTGCAGCGGCGCACGGAGAAGACCGCCGACATGATTCCACAGGTCGAATCGGCGATCGAGAAGTTGAATCATGACGGGAGCCTGCCGCCCGGAGTCAAAGTCGTTCCCTTTTATGACCGCTCCTCGCTGATCGCCCTGACCACGCACACCGTTCTGCACAACCTGATCTTCGGATGTCTGCTGGTCTTCTTGATCCAGTGGATTTTCCTCGGTAATCTGCGCAGCGCGGTCATCGTCGGATTAAACATCCCGTTCGCGCTTTTCTTTGCCACCATTCTGCTGGTGATTTTGGGAGAAAGCGCGAACCTGCTATCGGTGGGCGCAGTGGATTTCGGAATCATCGTGGATTCGGCCGTCATTCTGGTCGAGAACATCTTCCGGAATTTTCAGAGAAACAAGGAAGAACGACAGGGTCTGCTGCAACGTTTGACGCAAGGCCATTGGGGACCCGACCCAACGAGACTCGCCCCAGAGGCTGTAACACCAGGCCACGGATGGACGGATCGTTTGCGGCTGATTCTCATCAGCGCACTTCAGGTGGACAAGGCTGTCCTGTTCTCGGCGCTCATCACCGTGGCCGGTTTCGTGCCGCTGTTCACCATGCAAGGTGTCGAGGGTCAGATATTTGGTCCCATGGCGCGCACTTACGGTTACGCACTGGCCGGGGCTTTAATTGCAACGTTCACGGTCACGCCCGTCATCGCGTCCTTCCTTCTCCCTGAGCGAGTGAAAGAAACCGAAACGATTGTGGTGCGCTTCCTGCACCGCATCTACAATCCCGCGCTGCGTTTTTCGCTGAATCATCGCGCTCTGGTAGTTGGAATTGAACTTGCTATTTCTCTGGGAACCTTCTTCCTGATAGCTCCGCGGCTGGGCAGCGAGTTCCTCCCCCATCTTGAAGAAGGCAACTTTTGGATTCGCGCTTCCATGCCGACCACGCTCTCACTAGAAGACGGCGAAGCGGCTTCCAAAAAAATGCGCGAGATTCTCCTGCGGCACCCTGAAGTCCTTACGGTGGTTTCTCAGCATGGCCGGCCCGACGACGGCAGCGATGCCTCCCCATTTTCGAACGTGGAATTGTTCGCGCCGCTGAAGCCGCTTGACGAGTGGCCGCGCGGCTTGACCAAGGAAAAACTGACCGAGCAAGTGCAGGCGGAGTTCGACAACGAGTTGCCCGGTATCGTCTTCAATTTTTCCCAATACATTGAGGACAACATCGAGGAAGGGATCTCGGGGGTGAAAGGCGTCAATTCGGTCAAGATCGTCGGCCCCAATCTCGAAACGCTGACGCAGTTGGCCGAGAAAGTCCGCGATCAAATGAACGGGGTTCGCGGCATTACCGACCTTGGCATCTTCCCGGTATTGGGGCAGCCCAACCTGAACATCAAAGTAGATCGCGCCAAGGCCGCCCGCTATGGGCTCAATTCCGGAGATGTTAATTCAGTGATTCAAGCGGCGATGGGCGGAGCTGTGGCGACGTCAGTCCTGGAGGGTGACAGGCAGTTTGATCTGGTTGTCCGCTATACCCCTGCATACCGCGACACCATCGACAAAATCCGCGCCATCAAAGTTGCCTATACCACCGCCAGCGGCGCCAACGCCTACATACCGTTGAGCGAACTCGCCACCATCTCATTGGATACAGGAGCCGCCTGGATTTATCACGAGAGCGTACAGCGCTTCATCCCGGTCAAGTTCAGCGTCCGCGGCCGCGACCTTGGCGGCACGGTCGAGGAGGCGCAACAGCAAATCTCGAGAAATGTCCAACTTCCATCTGGGTACCGGTTGGTTTGGGCCGGAGAGTTCGGTGACCTTCAGGAAGCCAAGAAGCGCCTGGAGATCATCGTGCCCATCAGCTTCATCCTGATCGCCGGGGCGCTTTACAGTTTGTTCAACAACTTTCGCGACAGTATTCTGGCGCTCGCGGGCATTCCCGACGCGGTGGTTGGCGGCATCCTCGCGCTCTATCTCTCCGGTCAGAATTTCAGCATCTCCGCCGCCATCGGCTTCGTCTCGCTCTTTGGCGTCTCTGTCATGGACGGCATCCTGATGATTACTTTCTACAACCATGAACGATCTCAGGGTCTGACGCCGGTGGATGCGATGTACCGCGCCGCCTCAACCCGCATGCGCCCACTACTGATGACGTCACTATCAGCCTGCATCGGCCTCTTTCCCGCGGCAATCTCCACGGGTATCGGGAGCCAGGTGCAGCGTCCTCTCGCCACTGTGATCGTGGGCGGCATGCTGCTCGGCCCCGTCATGCTGCTTCTCGCTGTGCCCGCGCTGAGAATGATATTTCTAGGCCGTGACGAGCGCCCGCACACGCAGTCAGAGGATCTACTATGAAGGTCACCTGCCTTCCGTTTCTACTTCTGACGGTGAGTTGTGCCGCGTTAATGCACAAGACAGCTTATGCGGCCTCACCGCACCACGCCTCTGACAAGAATCAGCCGCACAGCCGTTCAGGCCTGATCGCGGCAAATCGTTCTAAGCAGCTTCCGACTAGCCGGAAACGGCAGCTGCCTCGGAACGCAGCCAGCCTTCGTCAGCCGGCCTTGTCTAGATCCGGTGGCGCTGCAAAAGGCGGATTAATCCAGAACGAAACAACCGGCTCTGGTCTTCCCATTCGGCGGGCAAGTCTTCCGCCCAGCGTGGCATCGCTCAACTCGTCGCTCAAGCCATTACCAGATAATGTTCGCCGTCGCGGACCGAGCCCGGCGGTCGTTAGTGGATCGGCAAACTCCAGGAACAGCAATACCGGCGCAATCAACGGAACTGATATGCACCGCAAGCCTTAAGGAACTCATTCGTATGATTCGCAAACGCAAATCGTGCCTCACCAGCTTCATCGCGGCCTCAGCCCTGCTGCTCACGGCAGGGTGCGCGGTTGGGCCCAGGTTCAAGAAGCCCGTTGCTCCGGACGTTTCTGCTTATACCCCCGCGCCAATTTCGACCACGAGCAGCACGAGTAACGTCGCCGGTGGAGAAGCGCAACACCTGGTTGAAGGGCACGACATTCCAGGCGAGTGGTGGACATTGTTTCACTCGAAGCCGCTCAACGATTTGATTGAACGCTCGCTCAAAGCCAATCCCGACCTGAAGGCCGCGCAGGCGGCACTGATAATTGCACGAGAAAATATGCTGGCGCAGCGGGGCGCTTACTATCCCAGTGTCACCGGCGGTTTTTCGGCGACCCATGCCAAGTCATCGGCAGATATTTCACCGGTAACCAACACCAGTGCCCTGACCTACAGCCTTTACACGCCGCAGGTGAGCGTTTCTTTTGTGCCAGACGTGTTCGGTCTGAACCGGAGAACCGTGGAGTCGTTGCAAGCGCAGGAACAGCAAGCGCGTTTTGCCCTGGCGGCAACCCATATCACCCTGAGCGCAAACGTGGCTGCCGGAGCCATTCAAGAAGCGTCCTTGCGGGGACAGATTGCAGCGACCCAGGAACTCATCACCATCAACACCAACATGTTGAAGATCCTGCGGGATCAGTATACGAAGGGATATGCCAGCGAGCTTGATGTCGCGGCACAGGAATCTCAGCTCGCACAAGTGGCCGCTACCTTGCCTCCGCTGCTGAAACAGTTGGCTCAACAACGGGATCTGCTGGCTGTGTTGGCGGGCGGATTTCCCAACCAGGACCTGGCCGAAAAGTTTGAGCTGTCGAGCTTGCAACTCCCGCAGGAACTGCCGGTAAGCCTTCCTTCACAACTCGTCGAGCAGCGCCCGGACATGCGCCAGGCCGAGGAAAACCTGCATTCAGCCAGCGCCCAAGTTGGAATTGCACGCGCCAACCGGCTCCCCAGCTTTGCCCTCACTGCGGATGCTGGCAGCATGGCGGTGGTCTTCGGTCGGTTGTTTTCGGGAGGCAATGGCTTTTGGGATGTAGCCGCAGGCGTCACGCAGCCCATCTTTGATGGCGGTACCCTCATGCATCGGGAGCGCGCCGCACGAGCCGCTTATACGCAGGCCGACGAACAGTATCGCAGCACCGTCCTAACCGCCTTTCAAAATGTCGCAGACACGCTCAATGCGCTGCAACAGGATGCCGATGCATTGAAGGCCGCGGCGGCCGCAAAAGATGCCGCTAGCATCACCCTCGATCTGACGAAAAAACAGCTTGAATCCGGCTACGCCAACTACCTCGCGCTCTTGACCGCAGAACAAGCCTATCAGCAAGCCCTGGTTAACCTTGTGCAGGCGCAGTCGAATCGGTATGCCGACACTGCCGCGTTATTTCAAGCTCTCGGCGGCGGATGGTGGAACCGTCCGGACATTCCGAAGAGCTAAATTAGCCGGAAGATAGCCTTGGGCATCCTAAAGACGTTCCTCACATCCACAAGATAGGATTCTCATCTCCCGCATCCCGGTTTACACAAATGGGATGTCCGGAGATCAATCTCACTGCCTTGCCACGGGTGTATTTACATTTCCGTGGGATCGCTTCTTCGATCAGGGCGAGCGGGTCTTCGAAGTTGTTTTCCTCCTGCTGTGGCTTGCGTTTGTGGTCTTTATTGCCTGTTCCGCGGCACGTTTCCTCCGCGAAAACGCTAACAAGAAGGCGACGAGCAGGAAGAAACGACGTGGCCGTACAGCATCCCCAGCGCGTGGGTTGCGATAGGTATAAGCGTTGCGCGGCAGCGCGAAAACCCAATCACTCCATTTCTCCCCAGCATTCCTGCCAGGAATCATCGGTCGTTGGACTCGTTCGTAATCGGCGAGAAGCCTGGCGGAGAATGCGTCTCCGCAGAAAGCTATTGTACGAAATTAAAATGTGTCAGTAAGTAACTGATAATAAATGAGTTATTGGTGGAGGCGACGGGAGTCGAACCCGCGTCCGAAAATGTTACTGGTCAAGAGACTACATGCTTATTCGCGTTCATGCCCCAGTCATTAGGCGTTGCCGCCCTGCCCGGGACGTTCGC